>Ga0307375_10000035_pt1 | contig 187735 bp, 135 predicted proteins | sample TR1MG_FD_202531 | JGI IMG/M metagenome (GOLD analysis project Ga0307375, IMG submission 202531) | Soil microbial communities from Risofladan, Vaasa, Finland - TR-1 | ecosystem: Environmental > Terrestrial > Soil > Coastal area > Acid sulfate soil | place: Finland: Risofladan, Vaasa...
AAATGCAACTGGAACTGTTTTAAGGATCTGATAAGGGATTGTTTTATGAATATACAATTTTTACCAGCTAATTGTCTGATTATCTGAATCAGAAATCAGAGTTATTTTTTATCTTGGACAGCACTGATTTTGGCTATATAATGCCAGTTTTGATTAGTGAGTTCAAAAAAAAGTGGTTAGCTGTATTGTTGCCGATTCTGTTTCTATCAATCCAGCATACAACATTACCTTTTATTCCTGATCTTAAGTTTATTCTATACAGAACATTGATGTATCTGCCATTTGCTTCATTAATTGGTATTGTCCTGTACTACCGGCCTAAACTCTTTCCTTTCTTTGCTATAATGCACGGTTTACTGGACTTTGCAACGGTCATTGTTCTGCTAAAAATCAGTGATATTTGAAGATCTGATTCAAATACCTGGTTCTATAAATTTGCCACTGTGTTGGATTAGAGAAGAAATATTTGAGTGTATTGTAACGTCCCTTATTATATTTGCGTGAGAAAAATGAAATTAATAATTTACATCCGACACAAATGAATACCTTCAAAAGCGACATTTCAAAAAAAATTTCCAATTTCGGAAAGAATATCCGGGAAAGCAGTAAGACAGTCAATTCTTGAAATAATCCAGAATGAGATTCCTGGATTCACTAAAGAGAATTATTTGTCTTTAGGTGAGTTAAATTCTTATAGGGAAAAATATATTGAGCGCTTCCTGAATAATCAGGTCAATATCCTGACAGATTTGGATAAGACAGTATTAGAGTCGTTGAAGGACAATACTACTCTAACAGACAAAATTGACTCTGAAGAGACTCAAACAATGACATTTGGACAGAGAATTGCTGACAAAGTCGCCACTTTCGGAGGTAGCTGAACATTTATTATTTCGTTTGCAGCATTTCTACTGATCTGGATATCAGTAAATATATTCTGGCTTTCAAACAGGGGATTTGATCCTTATGCATTTATTCTGTTAAATTTGATTCTATCCAGTTTGGCAGCTATACAAGCCCCCGTTATTATGATGAGTCAAAACCGACAGGAGGAAAAAGACAGAGAAAGATCCAAGAATGACTACATGGTAAATCTAAAGTCTGAATTGGAAATCAGAATGCTTCATGAGAAAATAGATCATTTAATCATAAACCAGCAACAAGAAGTTATAGAGATACATACGGTGCAGATTGAGATGATGAATGATATACTGAAGAGGTTTGAAAAATAAAAAAGATGAGAGTCCAATTAATACTGATCCTAAAATTTTTAGAATCTGAGTCATGCATGTTGTATTAATATATTTAAGTATATTCTTTGGACTTTTTCTCGAAGGTGAAATGGTGCTGATTTCGACTGTTATGGCTTCCCGCCATGGATATCTTGTTTTATGGATTGTTGTTATTCTCGGACTTACTGGCACATATTGTGCTGATTGTCTTTACTCCTTCTTTGGTAGAAGAAAAGGTTATATCTGAATACACAAAAATCGAAAAATCGTGAGCAAGGCAGAATTTATCTAAAAAAATTTTAAATCATATCCTGTTTGAAAATGCCTGATAATATTTCAAAATGAGATTAATAACATTAGTTACATTTCTTCTAATAGGTTTGAAGATAACAGCCCAGGAAATTGTTACTGACAGGCCTGATCAGACAGAATCATCTTCTACTATACCAGCAAAAAGCTTTCAAATTGAAAGCGCCATTTTAAATAGTATGATTGATAATTATGGGATCTCGGAAAGACAACTTTTATTACCAACAACCCTTCTCAGATAAGGGATTACAAAAAATCTGGAATTAAGATTAGCTGAACAGTTTGCGTTGGGAAAGACCGGCATGACAACTGATAATACTTTTGGGGCAAGTGATCTGGAAGTGGGTGTCAAGATTCAAATTTTAAGAAAAGAAGATATAAATATGGAGATTGCTTTCGTTTCCCATCTGATTTTGCCAACGGGTTCAGAATACTTAACAATCGGCACCTTCGGTATAATAAATAAAATAGCTGTTTCTCACAGTATTAATGATTTTCTGGGCTTTGGTTACAACCTGGGTTATAATTATTTCGGAAAGGGAAAAGGAATTGCAACCTATTCGTTTGCCTTAGGTGTTGGAATAACAGAAAAAATTGGAATGTATATAGAGCCATATGGTGATATTCCTGATTTTACAGATCCCGTATTAAATATTGATTCGGGGATCACCTACCTGATCAAAGAAAATCTGCAACTGGATTTTTCATTTGGGACCGGGCTAAATCATAAAATGTATTACTATTCAGTAGGATGTAGCTGGAATATTCGCAAAAGATAATCTTCTTAACTGGTAGAGAATATAAGCCTGGCAACATTGATATTACTATTACAAAATAGATCAATCATAATCAAAGGGCCCTCTCCAAACGATTTATAAATAGATGTTAAAATCGCGGATAATTAAAATTAACAGTCTAACCGGTCAGATTATACAATTATTATTCTTTTGCAACTGAAATCTGCAAAACTGTAATATTACCTGCATTTTCTTAATTTTGCTGAAATTTTAATTGCCACGGGATGTACAGAACACATACATGCGGTGAACTGAATATGAGTTTTACCGGACAGGAGGTTACTTTAAGCGGATGGATACAGAAATCTAGGGATCTGGGAGGAATGACATTTGTTGATCTGCGCGACAGGTACGGGATTACACAGCTTGTTTTTAACATGGAGACCAATGAGGAGCTGTGTGAGCAGGCGCGTAAACTGGGTCGCGAATATGTTGTTCAGGCTACCGGGAAAGTAATGGAACGAAGCAATAAGAACCTTAAGATCCCTACTGGTGAAATAGAAATTGTTGTAAGTAAACTAAGGATCTTGAATCCCAGCGAACTGCCCCCATTCACTATTGAAGATGAGACTGATGGAGGAGAGGAGCTTAGAATGAAATACAGATATCTCGACCTCCGCAGAACACCTGTTAAGGATAATATCATCCTCCGGCACAGGTTAGCGCAGGAGGTTCGCAAGTATATGGATTCTATCGGCTTTGTTGAAGTGGAAACACCGGTACTGATCAAATCAACACCCGAAGGTGCCCGCGATTTTGTTGTACCGTCAAGAATGCAACCAGGAACCTTCTATGCTCTGCCGCAATCGCCACAGACACTGAAACAGCTTCTTATGGTTGCAGGGTTTGACAGATATTTCCAGATAGTAAAATGCTTCAGGGATGAAGACCTGCGGGCTGACCGCCAGCCGGAATTCACCCAGATAGACTGTGAAATGTCATTTGTTGAGAGGGAAGATGTTCTCAATACCTTTGAGGGACTGGCAAAACAGCTCTTCATGGCTGTCAAAAAGATTGAATTCAAAGAGCCTTTTATTAGACTTCCTTATGCCGACGCTATGAAGTTCTATGGGACTGACAAACCTGACCTTAGATTTGGGATGAAATTCTGTGATCTTACAGGTGTAGTGAAAGGAAATGGATTTTCAATATTTGATAATGCAGAATTTATTGGAGCAATATCAGCTGAAGGGTGTGCGGAATTTACAAGAAAACAGTTAGATGAACTGACTGAATTTGTCCGGAGGCCACAGATAGGTGCATCTGGAATGATCTATGCAAGAGTCAATAATGACGGATCGGTTAAGTCATCAGTGGATAAATTCTACTCACCTGAGGAACTTGATAAATGGGTTGCAGCCACAGGTGCAAAACCTGGTGATCTGTTACTCATTCTGGCCGGTACCACGAATAGGACTCTGAGTGCTCTTTCTGAACTCAGGCTTGAAATGGGCAATCACCTGGGATTGAGAAAGTCAGGTGTTTTTGTTCCACTCTGGGTGGTTGATTTTCCGCTCGTCGAATGGGACGAAGAGGAGAAGAGATTCTTTGCTATGCATCACCCTTTTACTTCACCTGTTCCTGAGGACTTTCACCTGATGGAAACTGATCCGGGTAAAGTCAGGGCCAATGCATATGACCTGGTAATCAACGGTGTTGAAATTGGTGGTGGTTCAATAAGAATACATGATGCTGCCGTTCAAAAGCTTATGTTTAAAGTCCTTGGATTTACTCCTGATGAAGCTGAAGAACAATTTGGATTTCTTTTAAATGCATTCAAATACGGCGCTCCGCCTCATGGTGGTATTGCATTCGGATTTGACCGGTGGGCTGCTATGTTTGGAGGTCAGGATTCAATAAGAGATTTCATTGCTTTCCCGAAAAATAATTCAGGCCGCGATGTGATGCTGGATACACCTGCTCCAATTGCAGAAAAGCAGCTTAAAGAGTTGCAGATTATAGCCGGTCAGAAGAAATAGCTTTTTAACCACGGAGACACGAAGAACACAGAGGGGCACAGAGAGGAAAAATCAGATGATGTCGCCGAGGAGGGTTGCAGAGGTACATCGTTCAATTCTGACTATCACATAGTCGCCTTTCTGATGCCCTTTACCAGGGAATACAACAACCTTATTCTGTGATGTCCGTCCTGAGAGATTGTCAGGTGATCTTTTTGATGAGCCTTCGATAAGTACTTCAAAAATCTTTCCTACATCATGTTTTTTTGACCTTGATGACAACCTGTTCTGCAGTGCAATCATCTCTGTAAGCCTTTCCGCCTTAACCTCTTCTGGGACATCATCCTTATACTTCCTTGCGGCTTTGGTACCGGGTCTTTCACTATACTTGAACATATAGGCAAAATCATAGCCGGCCCATTCCATGAGCGACAGAGACTCTTTATGATCATCGTCTGTTTCGGTACAGAACCCTGCAATCATGTCAGTCGAGATAGCGCAACCGGGGATTATCCTTTTAATGGCATTTACCCTGTCCATGTACCATTCCCTTGAATACTCACGGTTCATTAGCTCAAGGATCCTGCTGCTGCCGCTCTGCGCAGGAAGATGAATATGCCTGCAGATATTTTCATGTCGTGCAATAGTATGGAGAAGCTCATCTGAAATATCTTTTGGATGCGAGGTTGAGAACCTTACCCTCAGCAATGGATCCACTGAAGCCACCCTTTCCAGGAGTTCCGGAAATCCGGTATCGTGTCCCCCCTCTTTCCATAAATAGGAATCAACATTCTGTCCAAGAAGTGTGACCTCTCTGTAACCATTTGAAAAAAGCTCATTAACCTCTCTTATAATCGATTCATGATCACGGCTTCTTTCAGCTCCGCGTACATAGGGGACAACACAATATGCGCACATATTATTGCAGCCCCGCATAATGGAGACAAATGATGATACGCCGTTCTTATCCATTCGTACAGGGGAGATATCGGCATAGGTCTCTTCATGTGAAAGCAGCACGTTTACAACCTTGTGGCCCCCTTCAGCTTCGGCAACGAGCCCTGGTAATTCACGATAAGCATCCGGACCAACAACGATGTCGACAAGCTGTTCAGTCTCAAGCAGCTTCTCCTTCAACCGCTCTGCCATGCATCCGATTATTCCAATTTTTAAATCCCTGTTTTTCTTCTTAAGATGTCCTATCTCCCTGAGCCTGCCCCAAATGCGCTGTTCTGCATTGTCTCTTATGGAACAGGTATTTATAAGTATCAGCCCGGCATCTTTGATTTCTTCAGTGGTGGTAAATCCTGAATTTTTAAGTATGGATGCAACAACTTCACTGTCAGCAACATTCATCTGGCATCCGTAGGTTTCGATATATAGTTTTTTGCTCATCGCCTTCTTCTGTTTAAATCGGCTCAAAGGCACAACGGCACAGCGGTTCAATGGTAATATAATCCTTGGCATATCTGATACCATTATGCCTTTGTGCCACTGCGCCTTTGTGCCATTCAATCCGTCACAAATCTATGAAGTCTGATCGAGGTATGAAAGAATTATTTAAATTTGCATGATAAAATTAATCTTTAGTTATGTCAGGTCACAGTAAATGGTCAACCATTAAGAGAAAGAAAGGTGCGGCCGATGCAAAAAGAGGAAAGATGTTTACTAAAATAATCAAGGAGATTATTATTGCTGCAAAAGAGGGAGGAGCTGATCCTGATGCCAATGCAAGGCTGAGGCTGGCAGTACAGAACGCCAAAGGGGCTAACATGCCCAAAGACAATATTGAAAGAGCAATAAAGAAGGCAACAGGGGCCGATGCTGCGAGCTATATTGAGAGTACATTTGAAGGCTATGCACTTGGTGGCATAGCTGTATTTATTGAATGCCTTACAGATAACAATAACCGTACTGTTGCTGCGGTACGTTCAGCTTTTAACAAATATGGCGGGAATCTAGGTACTAACGGATCATTAAGCTTTCTGTTTGAAAGAAAGGGAATCTTCACTCTTCAGAATGAAGAATTCTCGCTTGACGATCTTGAGCTTGAAATGATAGAAGCCGGGGCTCATAGCATTGATGTAGATGGTGAAACTGTAACCATTACTTGTGCTATGGAGGATTTCGGAAATGTTAACAGGAAACTGTCAGAACTTAGTATTGAGACTGAAGAGGCAGGGCTTAAGAGGATTCCCAATGACACCAAGAAACTTGATGTTGAATCGGCCAAAAAGGTATTAAGGTTTATAGAGACCCTTGAAGATGATGATGATATTCAGTTTGTCTATCATAACCTCGAGATGACTGATGAGCTTGCTGAGGCTCTTGATTAAATGTGCATAAAAATCAGAATATGAGAAGTTTATGTCTGACTTTACTTGTTATTGTTCTTCTTTCAGGCTGTAAGAAGGATAAAAGTTACTTTGCCTGGGAAAAGAGCTATGGTGTTGGGGAAGCCAGATACATAAAGGTAACTTCCGATTCAGGACTAATAGCCTGTGGTGTTTCTGAAAATCAGCCTTATATGTTGCGTCTCGACGAAAATAAAATGGTCGTTATCGATTACCGGGCTGAAGTAACCGGTGTTTTTACATCGGCAATGTACGATACTTCAGGTTATATTACAGCTGGAAGCACAGAAGGAAAGATGCTACTGATGAGGCTCAGTAAAACAGGGAATAAAACCTGGGAGAAAATAATAGATCCCGGATTTAATATTGACCAGACTCAGTTGCTGAGTCTTGATGACGGGAATTTTCTTGCCATAGGGTCAGCAAGTCCGGATACAATATTTGAAAGCCAGGCAGGCCTTTTATTTATAAAATTTGATTCAACAGGGCTGGTGCTTAATGAACTAGAATACGAAAGCGGATTTTTTATTGCTTCATATGAAGCTGCAATTGATAATTCTGACAACATTTATCTGGCATTGACAAGGAAGGAGGATCTTGAGGAACCTAAGGCAACTGTTGCCAAATTCAACAGCAGCCTTCAGCGTATCTGGGAACTGGAGCTTTCAAATAATCCTGCTTACGGAGCTGCATCTATGTCAATCAGATATGATGAATCCGGAAGGCTATTTGTTGCAGGAAGGAGCGAGCTTCCAACAGAGGGAGGAGGTCTTATCAATAATTCCTTTATTGCATCAATCTCACTTACCGGATCATTGAACTGGAAAAAATACCCTGAGAATTCTAATACAGGAAGAGGAATACTCATGAATTCTGCAGGGGAGGTTGTCCTTCTTAATAAAAACTGTTTTATAATCAATCTGCTCGACCCTGACAACGGAGCAGACGGAGGTAGGATAAGAATGTTCGATGTTTGTGATCCCTATAACACAGATGCCGTTGCTTCCGATTTTGATATTGATTTCAACAATGATCTTGTACTTGCAGGTTCAATAGGTAACAGTTTTTATATTGCTGTGAAAGCTATTGAGTAAACGGAGAACCGCAGCCCGACAAAATAAAAATCAATACAATATTTTTCTCCTTACTCTTAATTTTAATAATAACAAAACCTTTCAAACCGTTTTTATTATCTAAGCGAAATATTACTTTTACCGCATGATCAGAATGAATGTCATAGCTTTATCACTCTTTTTTCTGACTGCAGATTTTCTTTCAGCACAGCCTGTGATAAGGACTTCAGATCTCTTCCAAAGGAAAGATCATGGAAGCCATACTGGGCAGCTGACAATTAATCAGAATCCCTCTCTTGATACTATTATCAGCAGGTATATTCTTGTGAACAAAAACCTCTTTGAGGTAAACAATCATTACGGAATGGAGGGTTACAGGATACAGATCTATGCCAGTAATAACCGTAATGCGAGGGAAGAATCCAATAAAGCAAGAGCTGAATTCATGAGCAAATTTCCGGATATCGTATCTTACCCTCTATATGCTGAACCAGGTTATTTCAAAGTCAGAGTTGGCGATTTCAGAACTAAAATTGAGGCTACAAAGCTGTTCCAGAGAATAAGCAAAGAGTTCCCCGGAGCATATATAGTTCCTGATGTGATTAATTTCCCTGACCTGAATATTAAATAGTTATGAGTGACAGGATCAAGCACGAATGCGGCATCGCAATGTTGAGATTGCGAAAGCCGATGGAGTTCTATATTGAAAAATACGGAACATGGAACTACGGCCTGCAGAAAATGTACCTGATGATGGAAAAGCAGCACAACAGGGGACAGGACGGTGCAGGGATTGCAGGGATCAAGCTTAATATGCCCCCGGGAAACAGGTATATATTCAGGCAGAGATCTAACCAGGCAAATCCGATAAAGGAGATCTTCGGGCTTATTTATGAAGATATTGACCAACTGATGCTGAATAACGCAAATGACATCAATAATCCTGATTTTGTGAGGAATAAGGTTCCGTTTGCCTGTGATGTTTATCTGGGTCATCTTCGTTATGGTACATATGGGAATTATAATATCGATTATGTTCATCCTGTCAGCCGTGAGAATAACTGGCGTTCCAGGAATCTTGTTATGGCCGGTAATTTCAACCTTACCAATGTCGGTGAAGTGTTCAGCAGCCTGATTAAGCTTGGTCAGAATCCTGTCGATTTTTCGGATACGGTTACTATCCTTGAAAATGTAGGACACAGACTGGATGAAGAGAATGAGCGCCTCTACTGGCAATTCAAGGAGAAGGGATACACAAAAAAAGATATATCCCCCCTTATTGAAAAAAACCTTGATCTGTCGCTTATTCTGCAGAAAGCCAGCCGTAACTGGGATGGGGGATATGCGATGGCAGGTATGGTTGGACATGGGGATGCATTTGTGATGAGAGATCCCTCAGGCATCAGGCCGGCGTATTATTATGTTGATGATGAGGTTGCTGTGGTTGCTTCTGAAAGGCCTGTCATCCAGACGGTCTTTAATGTGAGAACAGATTTTGTGAATGAACTTCCTCCTGCCAGTGCAATAATAATTAAGGCATCAGGAGAGACCTCTGTTCAAAAACTTCAGGAGGAAAAAGAACCAAGAAAATGTTCATTTGAGAGAATTTATTTCTCGAGGGGAACTGATAAGACAATTTACAGGGAAAGAAAGAAGCTTGGGGAATTGCTTACAGTTCCAGTTCTCAAGGCAATAGGCTATGACCTCGACAATACTGTTTTCTCATATATTCCAAACACTGCAGAAAGTGCATTTTACGGACTGGTCAAAGGAGTAGAAGATTACCTTAACCAGTCAAAAATTGATGCCATTTCTGCAAAGGGTAAAGATATCACCAGAGAGGAGCTGGAAAATATCATAAGGCAGAGACCAAGGGTTGAGAAAATAGCCGTAAAAGATGCCAAGCTTCGCACGTTCATCTCGGAAGATAAAGGCAGAGATGACCTCGTCGGACATGTCTATGATATTACATACGGTGTAATAAGAAGAGGCAAGGATAACCTCGTGGCAATAGATGATTCGATTGTCAGGGGAACAACTTTGAAAAAGAGTATTATCAGGATTCTTGATAAACTTGATCCAAAGAAAATTGTGATTGTATCATCATCACCTCAGATAAGGTATCCTGACTGTTATGGTATAGATATGGCAAAGCTGGGAGACTTTATCGCTTTCAAAGCTGCAATGTCACTGCTGAAGGATACAGGAAGGGAGGAATTTATAAGAACAATCTATAAGGAAGCCATGGAAGAGCTGCAGAAGCCAGTGGATGAGATGGTTAACGTTGTAAAGCAGATATACAAACCGTTTACCACTGAAGAGATCTCAGCTAAAATATCTTCAATGCTCAAATCGGAAGAAATAAAGACAGAAGTTGAGATAGTATTCCAGTCTATCGAAGGCTTACACCTGGCCTGTCCAGATCATCTCGGAGACTGGTATTTTACAGGAAACTATCCAACTCCTGGTGGAAATAAGGTTGTTAACCAGTCATTTATAAATTTTATTGAAGGCAGGAATGTACGTGCTTACTGATTCTCATGTGAGAACCAGGTGATCATGAAATCTTTCTTATAGGATGCAAGGTGCCTGTTGATCTTCTCAACATACATATCTCTCATAGTAATCATTATACCTGTCTCTTCGACGTCACCAAACTTGTGATTCATAAAAGTGCCGAAAGTCCTCATTGTTGGTGAAAGGTTCATATAGGCATTAATGAGCGGAGGAATGTTTTCTCCAAGGTTCCGGACTTCCCTTGAAAGGATTTTGTAATTATCCCTGTACCTCCATCCCCTGAAGAGTTTTTTCATCTCATCAACAGGGATATCAATATTTGCAGGATCCTTGGGAATAACAAGTCCGTCGGGATCATGGAAATGTTTATTCAGAAAGTAAAGAATCATATTCCTGGCTTTCTGGTTGAAGTGGGTATACATTGTCACTTTACCAAAAAGGTATTTCAGATGATGATTGTCGAGCATTATAGCGCCCAGACCGTCCCAAAGATTGTCAAGCGTAAAAAGACTCTTTCTCCCCATTGCTCTAGACTGGTAATCGGGATGTACAAAAGATCTCCCAAGCTCCATAAGATGGGGGTAATACTTACGGAGAAATTTATCGGAAAAGTGAAAATATGAAGATGAAGCAAGTTTAGAAATATCGCAGCTAGTACAGTTATTAGGAGGGAAATAGAACCTGTATCCACCTATTATCTCTCTGTTTTCAGGATCCCATACTATCAGCTGCCTCTGGGGATCAATATCAGTTGTGTCAAACTCATCAATATCGAGCTCCTTACCTGTTCCTCCTCCGGCATGCCTGAAAGTTATTTCCCTGACCCTGCCAACCTCATGCATAAGAACAGGTGAGGTGTTGTTGTCGAAAACATATACCTCATTATTCCCATTGTTGGTTTTTCGCAACAGCTTATCATGAGTTAGTTCTGCAAGTATCTGGTCTTTGGGCAGCTGTTTGACAATGGGTTTCATGCTGGATATTATTAAATTGAGAATGCAATTTAAGTATTTTTGTTCATTCAAAGTGGGGTATTCTTACCCTGAGATCATAGCATTTTGTTTTTACCCATTCGGCCCACTCAACCGGTGTCTTTGATTTATCAAATGTCTGCCACGGAATTTTTTCACCAAAAACAAGATGAATCTCCTTGTCTTTCTGTAGAAACATCTCGTCAGCAAGGTAAAGCATCTCAATGTTAGCTTTTATGCCAATGCTCTTTCTGAAGTTGGAAAGGTTATAGAAAAAGCTGGAATTTCTTCCTGAAAAGTATGCAGGAATAATATCTCTATTGTGTTGTACGGATTTGGTTATAAAGCTTTTATGCCACTTAAGGTCCCGTATTACTCCTCTTTTTTTTCTGGAACATAACCCTGCAGGGAAATAGAGTATCTGACTGTCGGAAGAGTATGTTGTCTCTATAAGCTTTGCAGCCTCTCTTCCCTGGCTGCCGTGTTTGTTAACCGGAAGAAAGATGCCTGACAGGTTTTCTATAGATGTAAGTATGTCGTTAACAGGAAATTTGATGTTTTTGTATCGTTTTGAAAGTTCGTTGATGAAAACTATTCCATCGAGTCCGCCAAGAGGGTGGTTCGATACAAAGATAAACCTTCCTTCCGGGGGAATATTTTCCATACCGGTAACCGTGTATTTTATTTTCAGGTATTGGAGCGACGAAGCTATAAGCTCCTCATTTTTAAGATGTCCATGATGGGAAAGAAAATCATTAAGTTCTTCCTCATGGACAATCCTTTTAAAATACCTGATGAGGAACCCCGGAACCATCCTCCTCAATGCCGGATTCTTTGAAGCAAGAACTTTTTCAACATCTATCCTTAAAGGCCTGGCAGAACTATCTTCAGGGTTTTCCATGTGAGTTTTTTCAGTTGAAGAAACACGGGTTCGAATGTACAAAAAAAGATGGAATTTACCTCTCACTGGCCGATTGGGAGGAAATAAGGAGGATAAAAGTTATTAACAAAAATGTAAAAAAGTGGAGTAAAGTGGGTTAAAGTGGATAAAAATTATATATTTTAGCAGTTTAAAGAAAAAGCAGGAATGGCCACATTTATCGGTGATTACACATGCAAGGTGGATGTTAAGGGGAGGATAATTCTCCCGATGGCATTCAAGAAGCAGATGCCTGCTGATGCCCAGGATCATTTTGTGGTCAGAAAAGATATTTTCGAGAATTGCCTTGTGCTCTATTCCATTGAAGACTGGAACCGCCAGCTCGAAAAGATCAGGAAGCGCATGAATCCATATAACAGGGAGCATAATATGTTCCTGAGAAATTTTTTCAAAGGGACTGCTGAGCTATCGCTGGACAACAATAACCGTCTGTTGATTCCGAAAAGGCTGATGGAAATGATAGGGGCAGAAAGAGATGTTGTGCTGGCAGGACAGGATGGACGAATCGAGATATGGGCAGCAGATGTTTATGAAAAGATAGATATGCCAGCCGAAGATTTCGCCAACCTGGCCGAGAAACTCATGGGTGGAAGTTTTAATGAGTCTCAATAACGATGGTTTATCATATCCCCGCATTGCTCAAAGAGAGTATTGATGGGCTGAATATAAAGCCTGACGGGATATATGTTGATGTAACATTCGGAGGAGGAGGGCATTCTATGGAGATTCTGAAAAGGCTGAAAACCGGAAAACTTATAGCATTCGATCAGGATGAGGATGCACAAATGAATGTTCCTGATGATAACAGAATTTTATTTCTGAATCAGAATTTCAGATTTCTGAAAAACAATCTTCTTTTCAATAATATCAGTTCAGTTGATGGTCTTATTGCCGATCTGGGTGTCTCATTTCATCAGTTCGATGAACCTGAACGCGGTTTCACTTTCAGGCAGGATGCTCCTCTTGATATGAGAATGAATAAAAGCGGAAATGTTACAGCTGCAATTCTTCTTAACACTTCAGATGAAGAATCCCTGGCAGATATTTTTTACTACTACGGTGAATTCATAAACTCAAGAAGGATAGCCAGGGAAATAACTGCTGCCAGGACATTAAAACCTTTTACGTCTGTAAGTGATCTGATTCATGCTGTTGAAAAACTGGCACCCCACAGGCAGGAACATAAGTTCTATGCAAGGATCTTCCAGTCATTACGTATAGCAGTTAACCACGAAATTGACTGCCTGAAGGATTTGCTTGAACAGTCACTTTCAATGCTTAAATCAGGTGGACGACTTGTTGTTTTAACCTATCATTCGCTTGAGGACAGGGCTGTAAAGAATTTTATGAAGACAGGCAATTTTGAAGGAAAGGAGAATAAGGATTTCTACGGAAATACAGAAACACCGTTCAGGCTTATTACCAGAAAGGGTATTACCCCTGGTGAAGAAGAGATAAGGCTAAATAACAGGTCCAGAAGTGCAAGGCTGAGAATAGCTGAAAAACTTTGAAATGGGAGAGGAAAAGAAAGAAAACGGAAAAAAGTCCGGTGCGAGTGCCTTTCTAAAGGAGCTCCTTAGCGGATCGATGGTTTCAGAGAAGCTTATTCTGAAAAACCTGGGGTATATCTCTCTTGTGGCTTTACTTGCAGCAGCCTATATCGCAAACAGGTTTCATGCCGAAAGGATTACAAGGGAGACAGCAAAGTTACAGCGCGAAGTCAAAGACCTCAGAGCTGAGTCGCTTTCAACATCGGCCCATCTGATGTTTGTCAGCCGGCAGTCACAGGTTTATGATCTGATAAAGGAGAAGGGTCTTAATCTTGAGGAGCTTAAGGCTCCTCCTTACAAGTTACTGGTTGACAAAAAATAAAATATGGCAATAAGGGATGATATAGTATGGCGCAGCGGGATTGTTTACATAGCAATTGTGCTGATGGCTGTTGCAGTTATTGTCCGTATTCTGATACTTCAGTTTGTGCAGCACAACAGGTGGGTTGAAATGAGTGAAAAGTATGTTTACAGAACATCTGAAGTTCAGGCCAACAGGGGAGATATTCTCTCTGATGATGGAAGACTTCTGGCCAGTTCGGTTCCTTACTACACAATCTATATGGACACCCGCAGCTCAGGAATGTCGGCATCAACCTGGTCAAACGGAATAAATGGGTTATGTGAAGGCCTCTCACGACTGGTAGGAGAGAATAGCCCTGCCGGTTGGAAAACCAGGATATCCGAAGCCAGGAAAAGGGGTGATCGTTACTTCCTGATAAAGAGAAGGGTAGATTACGAAACACTTAAGAAAATTAAGGAACTGCCCATATTCAGAGAAGGACAGTTCAGGGGAGGAATGCTTGCACAGGCTGAGAACAGGAGGATACTTCCAAATAGTGAGCTTGCAGCAAGAACAATAGGTTATCTCAATCTGGGGAGCGAAGGAACTGAGGTAGGAATTGAGGGTGCATTTGACAGGGAACTGGCAGGAAAGAACGGCATTGCTGTTAAGCAAAGGCTCATTGGCGGCGACTGGATCATTGTTGAAAATGCAAATTCAATATCATCTAAGGATGGCAACGATATTGTCACAACCATTGATATTGATCTTCAGGATGTTGCTTCATCAGCACTTTTAAACCAGCTCAGAAAGCACAATGCACACCATGGATGTGCCGTGGTGATGGAAGTAAAAACAGGTGATATAAAAGCAATTGCAAACCTTGAGGCAGGAAGTAACGGCACTTATCATGAGACATATAATTATGCAATAGGAGAGAGCACTGAACCTGGCTCCACGTTCAAGCTGGCTACACTTATGGCAGCTCTGGAAGATGGTGTGATAGATACATCTGATATAGTCGATACGGGTAACGGATCTGTTAAGTTCTATAACAAGGTTATCAGGGATACAAGGAAGGAAGGCTATGGCAGGATAAGTGTAAAACAGGTTTTTGAGAAATCTTCTAATGTGGGTACTTCAAAGATTATTTATGAGCATTACAAAGACAATCCCAAAGCCTTTGTAGACAGGCTTTATGCAATGAAGCTCAACCAGAAGCTTGACCTTCAGCTTGAGGGTGAAGGTACCCCACTCATAAGATACCCTGGCGATAAGCTATGGTCGGGGTTATCTCTTCCAATGATGTCGCATGGATACGAGGTGCAGATGACTCCTCTCCAGGTGCTTACCTTCTACAATGCAGTGGCCAACGACGGAAAGATGATGAAGCCAAGATTTGTGACTTCAATTATGAGAAATGGCACCACTATCAGGAGATTTGAACCGGAGGTGATAATTAATTCGATTGCTTCGCGCTCCACAATACGTAAAGCCAGGAGTATGATGGAAGGGGTTGTTGAACATGGTACTGCAACAAACCTTAAAAATCCTAACTATAAAATTGCAGGGAAGACCGGAACTGCACAGATTGCTAAAAATAACCGCGGATACAGGCAGGGAGCCAGGATATCCTACCAGGCTTCTTTTGTGGGTTATTTCCCGGCTGAAAATCCTCTCTATTCATGTATAGTTGTTGTCAATGCCCCTTCGAATGGTGTTTACTACGGCAATATAGTTGCAGGTACCGTTTTCAGGGAAATATCCGACAGGGTTTTTGCAACAAGATTTTTCCGCGACTACAGGACGGATATCAGAAAAGATACGAAACCAGTTGCGCCTGAAGCAGGTAATGGTTACAGGGATGATATAGATGAGGTTCTGGGTGAGTTTGACGTTAGCTACAAACGTACATCTTCGGAAGACTGGGTTGTAACCAGGGAGAGCGGTGATACGATAAGGCTTGCATCGGTAAAACTACAGGAAGGACTTGTTCCTGATGTTCGAGGTATGAGCCTGAGGGATGCTGTGTATTTGCTGGAAAATGCCGGTTTGAGAGTGAGGTACAATGGTAAGGGAAGGGTATTGCGACAGTCCCCGGAGCATGGTTCAAGGTACTTTGAAGGTACCGTTGTTTCACTTGAGATGAATATGTGATATGATGAAGCTGGATGAAATATTGAAGGGAATTGATGTGATTCTGACAAAAGGAGATGCAACAATAGATATTGCTGCAGTAGAATTTGACTCGCGGAAAGTCACAGCCGGCTCTCTCTTTATTGCCGTAAAAGGATTCAAAACCGACGGCCATAATTTTATTTCACAGGCCGTTGCCTCAGGAGCTGCCGCTGTCATTTGTGAAAATCTGCCGCATAATCTTGCTGAAGGAGTATGCTGGATAAAAACTTCCGATTCAGCAAGAGCACTCGGTCTATCAGCATCAAATTATTACGAAAATCCTTCTCATGCCATCAAGCTTGTTGGTGTTACCGGTACAAACGGCAAGACAACCATTGCAACGCTGCTTTATAGCATGTTTTCGAGGCTTGGTTACAAATGCGGACTTTTCTCCACTGTATGCAACTACATTAACGGCAAGGAGCTGCCTGTTACTCATACCACACCCGATCCGTTACAGCTTAACAGAATATTATCAGAGATGGTGGAATCAGGATGTGACTATGCCTTTATGGAGGTCAGTTCTCATTCAGCCGATCAGAAACGGATTACAGGACTGAGATTTGTCGGCGGCATATTTACTAATCTGACTCATGATCATCTAGACTATCACAAGACATTTGATAATTACCTGGCAGCCAAAAAAAGTTTCTTTGACTCTCTTGAGCCATCAGCCTTTGCACTTGTAAATATTGATGACAGGAACGGTAAGGTAATGCTTCAGAACTGCAGTGCATCGCACAGTACATTTTCTGTCAGGTCAATGGCCGACTTCAGATGTTCTATCCTCGAGCAGGGATTTTCAGGCATGGGAATGAAAATTCAGGGTGAGGAGGTATGGACCAGATTTATCGGTGATTTTAATGCCTCCAACCTTCTTGCTGTATATGCAGCAGCAGTGCTGCTTGGTGCTGAAAAGCGGGAGATCCTTACAATACTAAGCGACCTTAGTCCGGTATCCGGCAGACTTGAACTGCTGAAATCTCCTTCGGGGATCTCAGGTATTGTTGATTATGCTCATACTCCGGATGCCCTTGCAAATGTTATCGAAACGATTAACAGGATAAGGCAGGGCAGCGTACAGCTTATAACTGTCGTTGGCGCCGGGGGTGACCGCGACAGGACAAAAAGACCAAAGATGGCCGCGATTGCTGCTGAAGGAAGCACAAAGGTGATACTGACCTCTGATAATCCCAGGAGTGAGAATCCCGATGATATTCTTGATGAGATGGAAGCAGGAATATCACCTGAGCTTAAGCGAAAAATGTTAAGAATTGCTGACAGGCGGGAGGCTATCAGAACTGCAGTTATGCTGGCCGGGCCCGGAGATGTAATTCTGATTGCTGGCAAAGGTCATGAAAATTACCAGGAGGTCAAAGGAGTTAAACACCATTTTGATGACAGGGAAGAACTAATAGAAGTTTTTGAAATAAAATAAAACAAGATGCTCGTATACCTATTCAAATATCTTGACACACTTGATATTCCCGGGGCAGGAGTTTTCCAGTTCATATCATTCCGCGCGGCTATGGCTTTAATTACCTCACTGATCATCTCATTACTGATTGGAAAGAGGATCATAATGCTTCTGCAAAAGAAACAGGTCGGCGAGGTTGTGAGAGATCTTGGTCTCAACGAACAGTATCAGAAAAGGGGAACACCTTCAATGGGTGGGGTGATTATACTGGCATCGATACTTATCCCGACACTGCTCTTTGCAAAACTTGAAAATATCTATGTCATACTTATGCTTTTAACAACAGTCTGGCTTGGTTTAATCGGATTTGTTGATGATTATATAAAGATATTCAAGAAGAACAAGGAAGGACTGGCCGGGAGATTCAAGATTGTCGGTCAGGTTGGTTTAGGTCTGATTGTCGGATTGACACTCTTTTTCAGTAATGATGTAATAATAAAGGAGAAGGTTAGTGTTTCAGCTCTTTCAACCACACAAAGAATTGAACTTATGCATGGATCCTCATTTTTAACTCCTCAGGATGAGGTGGCACTGGAAAAGAAATCAACCAAGACCACAATCCCGTTTGTCAAAAATAATGAATTCGACTATGCATGGCTTGTAGCCTTCATACCGCAGGATTACAGACAACCTTTTAAATGGCTTGTATTTGTAATTGTTGTTATATTCATAGTAACAGCAGTCTCGAATGGAGTGAACCTTACTGATGGTCTCGATGGTCTTGCAACAGGTACATCCGCCATCACAGGTACTGCACTTGGAATTCTTGCCTACCTCTCAAGTAACCTTATTTATGCCAACTATCTGAATATTATGTACATCCCGGGCTCAGAAGAGCTTGTGATCTTTGCAAGTGCTTTCATAGGTGCTACTATTGGATTTCTGTGGTACAATTCGTACCCCGCCCAGGTATTTATGGGCGATACAGGCAGTCTGGCTTTAGGAGGTATCATAGCTGTTTTTGCAATCATTATCAGGAAGGAGCTTCTTATTCCAATCCTCTGCGGAATATTCCTGGTGGAGAACCTTTCAGTTGTTATTCAGGTTGCCTGGTTTAAAAGGACAAAAAGAAAATATGGCACAGGGAGACGGATTTTTCTGATGGCGCCTTTGCATCATCATTACCAGAAGAAGGGGTATCCCGAACCTAAAATAGTAACCCGTTTCTGGATTGTGGCAATAATGCTGGCAGTTATCAGCATTGTGACTTTGAAGATAAGATAGTTATATGAACAGGAAGATTGTAATACTCGGAGCAGGAGAGAGCGGTGCAGGATCAGCAGTTCTGGCAATGAAGCAGGGATTTGATGTGTTTGTTTCTGATAAGGGAGAAGTAAAAGATAAATACAGGGAGATTCTGAACAGTAATAAAATAAGGTGGGAAGAGGGTAACCATAATGAAGAGATAATTCTTTCGGCTGATGAAGTTATCAAGAGTCCGGGCATAGCTGAGAATGCTCCTATAATAATTAAGATCAGGGAAAAGGGAATTCCGGTTATCTCGGAGATTGAATTCGCAGGAAGATATGCTTCCGGTGTAAAAATATGTGTTACTGGAAGTAACGGTAAAACTACCGTAACAAACCTTATATATCATCTTCTTAAAAAGGCAGGGAAAGATGTTGCTATGACCGGCAATGTTGGTAACAGTTTTGCCATGGCTGTCGCAGAAAAACCTTATGACTATTATGTTATTGAACTCAGCAGTTTTCAGCTCGACGGGATGTACGAATTCAGGGCTGATATTGCAGTATTGATGAATATCACACCTGATCATCTTGACAGATATGGTTATCAATTGCAGAACTATGTCGATTCCAAATTCAGGATAACAAATAACCAGACAAAATCAGAATTTCTTATTTACTGGGATGGTGATCCGATCATTCAGGCAGAACTCGCCAAAAAGCCATTTGGTATGACATTGCTGCCTTTTTCTGATGAGAAAGAAGATGGAATGGCTGCTTACATTAAAGACAATGAATTAATTATCGATTACCCAAATAAAACCAACCTTATGACAATTCACGAATTGGCGCTTAAAGGCCGTCACAACACCTACAACTCAATGGCTGCTGCACTGGCAGGCAAAGTTTTAAATATCCGTAAGGAGGTGATCAGAGAAAGTCTTGTTGATTTTCAGGGGATTGAGCACCGGTTGGAGCCGGTGATCACTGTTTGCGGCATCAACTTCATCAACGATTCGAAGGCTACCAATGTAAACTCGGCCTGGTATGCCATCGAATGCATGGAGTCCAATATTGTTTGGATTGTAGGTGGTATTGACAAGGGAAATGATTACTCCGAACTATTTCCCGTGGTTAAGAAAAAGGTAAAGGCAATTGTCTGCCTGGGTAAAGACAATAAAAAAATTATTGAGGCATTCAGGGACATGGTCCCTACTATTGTTGAATCGACCTCGATGGAGGAGGCAGTCAGATCGTCTTATTACCTGGCAAAAAAAGGAGATACAGTGCTTCTGTCTCCTGCCTGTGCCAGCTTCGATCTCTTTAAAAATTATGAAGACAGGGGACGTCAGTTCAAAGCTTCGGTCAGGAATCTTTAAGTATAAGTAAAATGGAACAGGGCTGGCTTACAAAGACATTTAAAGGAGACAGGGTTATATGGGGCCTTGTAGTCCTTTTTATGTTCTATTCTCTGCTGGCTGTATACAGCTCGTCAGCCGGAGTTGCTTTCATTAAGTACGGAGGAAACACTACCTATTTTCTCAGAACCCAGCTTTTAATGCTCCTGGTAAGTGTAATAATTATAGTTGTGGTTCATTACCTCCCTTATCGGATATATTTTTCACTGGCAAGGCTGTTCCTTATCATTTCTGCCATTCTTCTAATCCTGACATTTGCTTTTGGTTCACGAATAAATGAGGCCACACGATGGCTTGTGATTCCGGGAACAGGATTCAGCCTTCAGACATCCGATGTAGCCAAGGTGGCACTTGTGATCTATCTTGCCAGGTCGCTGACAATGTACCAGGATGAATTGAAGAATTTCATGCATGTGACCAAATATTTCATGCTGCCCGTAGCACTTATATGCGGACTTATTATGCCTGAAAACCTCTCAACAGCCATTATGATTTTTGGGATTAGCCTTATAATAATGTTCGTTGGGAGAATACCCTTCCGGTTTTTGCTTGCTTATGTTGGGATGGCAGTTGCAGGAATTATTTTGTTTGTTATGATCCTGACTGCCTTCACCAAGTCGAACCGGGTCGAGGTGTGGAAGAACAGGATTGAAAATTTTGTATCAGGTAAAGAGGATCCTGATGGTGATTATCAGTCGAATCAGGCTAAAATAGCAATCTCTACAGGGGGACTGTTCGGGAAGGCACCCGGCAAAAGCACCCAGAGAAACATGCTACCTCAGTCGAATTCCGATTTCATTTTTGCAATCATAATTGAAGAATATGGGCTGATGTTTGGTGCAATTCCACTGATACTTGCGTATATGATCCTGATGTTCAGAGGCATAACTATTGCCAGGAAATGTGAGACGGCTTTTCCCGCTTACCTGGTTCTGGGCCTGATCATTATGATTGTAATTCAGGCTATGCTTAACATGTTTGTTGCAGTGGGACTGTTTCCAGTTACCGGACAGACACTCCCTATGGTAAGCTGGGGAAGGACTTCCGTACTGATAATGAGTTTCTCAATAGGTGCAATATTGAGTGTAAGCAGGGTTATCAATGCAAGGATAAAGCAGGAAGAACTTCCTGATGAGGAAAAAACTGACGAAGGAGAAAAAATATATGAACCTGCAAAAACATAGGAGGGTCATCATCAGCGGAGGCGGAACAGGGGGGCATATCTTCCCTGCTATCTCTATTGCCAATGCCCTGAAGAATATCGATCCTTCTACTGAGATACTTTTTGTAGGTGCCGAAGGGAGAATGGAGATGGAAAAAGTCCCTGCAGCAGGATACAGAATCAGCGGCTTGCCGGTTGCAGGATTGTACCGCAGCCTGACTCTTAAAAATATCGGGGTCATTTTTAAGCTTATAAAGAGTTTATGGATGGCAAAAAAAGTACTCAGCGACTTTAAACCTGATGTAGTGGTGGGCGTCGGGGGTTATGCCAGCGGGCCCGTGTTAAGGCAGGCAGAGATTATGAAGATACCCACACTGATACAGGAACAGAATAGTTATGCAGGCGTGACAAACAAACTTCTTGCAAAGAAGGCATCTGCTATTTGTGTGGCTTATGACGGAATGGATAAATATTTTCCTGCCGCTAAAATTATCAGGACAGGAAATCCTGTGAGACAGAATTTCGATAATCTTGATAACCTGGAGGAAGAAGCTCTTCGCTTTTTCGGACTGAAACCCGGTTTCCCGGTTATACTTGTACTGGGAGGATCACTTGGAGCAGGCAGCATAAATAAAAGCCTGTCGGATAACATTGCAAGGCTGAAGGATTCTGATTGCCAGTGGTTATGGCAGACGGGTAAACACTATTTTGAAAATGTTAATGCACTTGTTTCAGTATCATTTGCCAGAAACATATCTGTACATGATTTCATAAACAGGATGGATATGGCTTATGCAGCAGCTGATGTTATTGTTTCGCGTGCGGGTGCAGGTACTATCTCTGAACTCTGTCTTGTAGGAAAACCGGTAATACTTATCCCTTCCCCAAATGTGGCTGAAGATCACCAGACAAAGAATGCAAGAGCTTTGTCGGACAAAAATGCTGCCGTTTTAATACCTGATAATAAGGCAGTCAAGTGCCTTGTGGAAGAGGCAGTCAGGCTGGTTTCAGATGCAGACCGAAGGACGATTCTTTCGGAAAATATTAAAAAGATGGCCGACAGGAATGCAGATATCAGAATAGCTGAAGAGGTTTTTAAACTGGCAGAAGAATGATTGATTTAAAAAAAATAGAGGGGATTTATTTTGTGGGCATAGGCGGCATAGGAATGAGCGCTATTGCACTTTACTTTATAAAGGGAGGATATGCTGTCGGTGGATATGACAGGTCGGAGAGCAGGATAACAGAATCATTAAGTGAGGCAGGATGTTCCGTTACTTATACAGATGATCTGAATTCGCTTCCTGAGCTTTTCAAAAATCCAGCTGATAAATACAAAGTATTGGTAGTATTTACTCCTGCTATTCCTGCTGATAACCAAATTATTACATTTTTCAGAGAGGAGGAGTATCGAATCTATAAACGATCTGAAATTTTAGGAGAGATATCTTCAAACACCGAGACGCTGGCTATTTCAGGAACACATGGCAAGACTACCGTTTCCACAATGACAGCCCATATTTTGAAACAGTCGCATGTTGATTGTTCAGCATTTCTTGGAGGAATATCAAAGAACTACAATTCAAACCTCCTCACCGGTGAGAGCAGGTACACAGTGATTGAAGCTGATGAGTTTGATCGTTCATTTCACCACCTGACACCGACAATGGCAGTAGTAACCTCCCTTGATGCTGACCATCTCGATATTTATGGCGATCATAAAACCATGATCGAAGCATATAATATTTTCTGCAGTAAAATTAAACGAGGAGGGAAACTGGTTGTCAACTCACAGATAAAGAGTCAGATTATAGTCCCTGAAGGGGTTTCATGTTATACATATGGATTTGAAGATACTTCTGACTATCAAGCTATTAATATTGAGCATCCGGAAGATTTCTACCGATTCAATATAAAAACACCGGATAAGATAATTTGGGACATCCATTTTCCATTCCCGGGCATTATAAATATTGAGAATTTTACAGCAGCTGTAGCCATAGCCTGCCTGTGCGGGGTGGAAGAAAGTGAGATTAGAAAAGCCGCAATATTATTCCAGGGTGTGAAACGGAGATTTGACATAAGAGTCAACAGTGCCGGTATAACTTATATTGATGACTACGCACATCATCCTGAAGAGATCAGGGCCTTCATCAAATCGATAAAGGAATATTACGGAGGAAGAAAGCTGACCGGAGTTTTCCAGCCACATCTGTTTACACGTACGCGGGACCATGCTGATGGGTTTGCCGCCATACTTGATGAGCTTGATGAAGTAATCCTGCTGCCAGTTTATCCTGCACGTGAAAAACCTATTGAAGGAGTCTCATCAGAGATGATACTTGAAAGAATGAAATTGCCCGAGAAGAAGCTTCTCAGGAAGGATGAGCTTGTTCAGGCTCTTGATGTTAGGAAGCTCGATGTACTGCTTACGATCGGAGCAGGTGATATTGATGCACTTGTTGCACCTATCGAGGAGAAAATCAGGAAGGAGGTTGCAGGATGAGAAAGGTATTGAAAATATTACTCATCATACCTGTATTATATATAGTAATATTACCGATTTACCTTGGCAGTTCTTCGGGTTCAAAACCTGTAGGGGGAATAGATATAATAATTAAGGATTCTGCTGATTATCATTTTGTTACCGAGAGATATCTAAGAAATCTCATCTTTAACGGACAGGGAAGGATTATCGGCCAGCCAGCCAAAGAGATTTCCATTGCTGATATTGAAAAAAGGATAAATGTCCTGAGGGAGCTAAAAGTGGCCGAAGTATATCTGACAATAGACCGCACGCTGAAGATATATGTCGACCAGCGTGATCCTGTCATGCGGGTAATCCCTGAGGAGGGAGGCGACTTTTTTATTGATGAAGAAGGTATAGTTGTCAGAAAAAAGAATCTTTATAATCCGAGACTTCATATCGTCGGTGGCAATATTACCATAACTACACAAATGCTTGAAGGAGTCAGCATTCTTGACACAAGTATTAAAAATACAATACTGAGGGATATCTACTATTTAGTTAATTATATAAATGAAGACGATTTCTGGTCGGCGCAGATTGACCAGATTTATGTTGACAGGGAAGATAAAATTGACCTGATTCCACGCGTCGGGAATCATGTAATTCACCTTGGAACTACTGAGAATTTTAAAGGAAAACTCAGAAATCTCGAGACTTTTTATGCCAAAGTACTGCCGGAAGTTGGCTGGAATAAATATTCCATGATTAACCTTGAATTTAAAGATCAGATAGTATGCAAACGAAGATAAACAGAAATAATCATTATAAGTTATGAGCAAAAAGGAACAGTTTGTAGCAGGCATCGACATCGGAACCACAAAGATAGTGGCCATTGTCGGCAAGAAAAACGAGAATGGAAAGATAGAAATTCTCGGACTTAGCAAAGCTCTTTCAACGGGAGTGAAGAGAGGTGTGGTACAGAATATTGAAGAGACTGTATCAGCAATTCAGAAGACTGTTGAAGATGTTCAGAAGATATCAGGTATTATGTTCTCAGAAGTCTTTGTGGGCATTGCCGGTCAACACATTAAAAGCATGAAGAACCGCGGATACATCATCCGTGAGAACTATGAAGATGAGATCAGAAAGGATGAGATCTTCAGGCTTATTGACGATATGTACAAGATTCATATTGACATCGGTGAGGAGATCATCCATGTCTTGCCTCAGAATTTTATTGTTGATAATGAGGCAGGAGTAAAGAATCCCATAGGAATGTGCGGAAGGAGGCTGGAAGCAAATTTCCATATAGTTATTGGACAGGTAGCTGCAGCAAAGAATATTGAAAAATGTATCAGGAAAGCAAACCTTAGTGTAAAAGATATGATCCTTGAACCACTGGCTTCATCAGATGCAGTTCTTACCGATGACGAAAAAGAAGCAGGAGTTGTCCTTGTTGATATTGGCGGAGGCACAACCGATGTTGCAGTATATTATGATAATATTATCCGTCATACAGCGGTCATCCCATTTGGTGGCAACGTTGTTACAAAGGATATCAAGGAGGGCTGTGCAATACTGCAGCGACATGCTGAACAGCTTAAGCTCCAGTATGGAAGTGCCCTTGGTGATATAGCCCCCGACGATAAAGTAGTTTCAATCCCCGGTATAAGCGGCAGGGAGCCAAAGGAGATATCCTTCAAGAGCCTGGCATATATAATCCAGTCGAGGATGGAAGAGATAATTGATGCTGTGAATTTTGAGATTCAGAACTCGGGATATGCCGATAAACTTGCAGCAGGAGTGGTTATAACAGGCGGTGGTGCAATGTTGAAGCACCTCCCGCAGCTGATGAAATTCAAGACGGCAATGGATGTAAGGATCGGATATCCCAATGAGCATCTTGCCGGTACTGCTAAAAATGAGGTCAGTCAGCCGATGTATGCCACCAGTGTTGGTCTGATCATGCGAGGGTTTGAATTCCTTGATACATATAAGAAGACGTTTGATGCTTCTGAAAAAAGTGAATATATTCCGCCTAATAAAGTAACAGGATCCCTTGTTCCTGAGGAAAACGATAATCCTGGACAGGAGGGTGAAGTTGAAGAGGAGTCTTATATTCAGGAGGATAAGATACCTACAATTGAAAAGATAAAGGGATACCTTTCCAGGATGTTTGAAGTTGAAGATCAGCCGATAAAATAATGATTAGTACTGTTTTTTGTTCATAACAAATTAAAATTCATATACCATGTCAGACGATATAATGAACTTTGATCTGCCCGTGGAGCGTTCCTCAATAATAAAAGTACTGGGAATTGGAGGCGGCGGCAATAATGCTGTAAACCATATGTTTGAAAAAGGTATCAGGGATGTCAATTTTGTGGTTTGCAATACTGACCACCAGGCTCTTACTAAGAGTCAGATACCTGTTAAAGTTCAGATTGGAGAAGCGCTTACTGAGGGACGGGGAGCAGGCAGCAAGCCTGAAATAGGGCGCCAGGCTGCCATTGAGAATATTGATGATGTTATGGAAGCATTATCGGGAAATACCAAAATGGTTTTCATCACAACAGGCATGGGCGGAGGTACCGGAACAGGTGCGACGCCTGTAATAGCCAAAGCTTGTAAAGAGGCCGGTTTACTGACAATTGCTGTTGTGACGATACCATTCAAGTCGGAGGGGAAGGTCAGAATAATGCAGGCAATCGACGGGGTTAACGACCTTAAGGATCACGTTGACTCATTGCTTGTTATCAATAATGAGAAGTTGAGGGAGATATACGGTAACCAACCGGTTTCAACTGCCTTTGCAAAGGCTGATGATATACTTGCAACCGCAGTGAAGGGTATTGCAGAGATCATTACTGTAACAGGATATATAAATGTTGATTTTGCCGATGTTGAGACAGTGATGAAGAATTCTGGGGTAGCCATAATGGGCATGGGAAAGGCAGCAGGAGAAACCAGGGCAGTTAAGGCCATCGAAAATGCTCTTGCATCGCCTCTTTTGAATTCAAACGATATTACCGGTGCAAGCAGTATACTGATAAACATATCCTCCGGAAGCGGAGATCATGAGATAACAATGGATGAGCTTGGAGAGATAACTGATTATATGTATGATGTTGCCTCTGATGATGCTCTTATTATCAGGGGATTGTCGAAGGACGAAAGCCTGAATGAAGAGATCAGTGTTACAGTAATTGCTACAGGCTTTGAGTCGAACAGTATTTTTCAGCCTTACAAGAGAAAGGATTCAAAGCAGAAGGTTGAACTTATGCCGAATGCAAATCCGATCCCAAGGGGTATAATTCCGCAAACCTCCAGCGATGTGTTTTCAGTACGTGAGAAAGGGAAAAAATCAGTTGTCAGAGATATGGAGGATGAATCGCAGCGTGAGATTGATTTCAACCTGGAAAGAGCAGAGCATTTAAATGATGCAAGGAAACATCGCTCATCGGAAAGTGAAAATGAAAACGAGAAACCGGAAACCACTCTCAAAAAGGTAAAGCATATGCAGAAACTTCTTCAAAAAGAAGGTCTCTCTAACAAAACGATGAAGGAAAATATCGACACATTCGAGGATGTTCCAGCCTATATCAGACGGAATATGTCATTAGGTGCCGAAGGCAACGCAAGTGAAAGTAAACTGTCAAAATTCACACTGACATCCGGCGATGATGATGAACCTGTTCTGAGGGAGAATAATGCATACCTTAATGATAATGTTGATTAGGGTAAATATTTAACTCTGAGGTCCGCAAATATTTTCGGATTAATTTCTCCCAATTCCCTATATTTGCGACTTATGTCCAGGTATATAATAATAATACTCCTTTTTTCCCTTTTTTCAGGCCTGTATGGCCAGAAACAAGATTCTCTGAGAATACCTGTTAAAGCCATTCAGGAAACGGATTCCTCTCAATTTCAAATAAAAGAGAGTATTATTCAGGATTCGTTGAAAATTCCTCTTAAACCTGCCAGGAAGAAGGATACAGTGACCTATAACCTCAAGGATCCCCCTGGATATGTTCCGCTCGACAGAATTAGTCTTATTGAACGGAAGACGGTGCTGATAACACCATACTGGATAATTGAGAAGAAGAAAGCTGCAGATTCTGAATCAACCATGGCAAAGATGGTAAGAGATACAGTCAGAGGTCCACGGATTATAAAGCAATGGAACCTCTCAGCTGATTTTTCCGAAGAGGTCCCTGTTATATTCGACACCCTCTTCACCCTGTTCAACCGTTACAGGATAGTTGATATTTTTACCCCTGTAAATGCATACCTGGGAAATTACGGATTGCCATACTATTCAGTCAATTTTTTTGACAGGATCTATGATCCGGACAAGTATCTGTATTATTACCATTACCATTTCATGCACAATAATGAAAATGCTCTTTTCATGAATCTTCAGGTTCCGTTCACAGAGCTGAAATGGATGCTTAGCGGAGAAAAGGAGCTTGCGGAACAAACATTCAGGATTACGCATTCACAGAATATTACAAGGAAACTGAACTTCGGACTGATTTACGATATTATTTACAATATGGGGCAATATGGTAACCAGATGGCCGACGACAAATCATTCACATTCTATACATCCTATACTGGCTCAGTATATAAGTTATATTTCTCAGCCGGTATTAACAAATTATCCGGGCAGGAAAACGGTGGCATAACATCGAAAGATGAACTGGACATTGATATAGCTGATACCAGGGATATACCTGTTAAACTGGGTTCGCTGAATGATGCACAGAGCCTTCTGAAAAACAGGAATATGCTGGCGGTTCAGAAATTTACATTTGTGGGAGCACAGCCTGACAATGATACATTGCCTTATAAAAAGATTGATCCGGTACCTCTGACCGGAACATTTTCCCATATCTTCCAGCTCGATTATTCAAGGAGGAGCTATTCAGATCAGTCCCCGCAGTCTGGTTTCTATGATTCAATATATATAAACAGCAGTGTAACTTTTGATTCTCTCTCTTCAAAATTTATAAAGAATACTTTCAGATTTGATTTTATGACTGACAGTACAAGGGAGCTCTGGTTTTCTGCAGGATTTGGTTTGAGAAATGAAAACTTCTGGTTCGGGCAGATAATTCCGGGTATGGACTCTGTAGTTGCTGACACTGTCGGCTGGTTCAGAGGCAATAATGTTATATTAGGACGTTTTGCAAACCATATCGGCAACAAGTTTCACTGGCTTGTAACAGGAGAGCTCTTTTTCGACAGGTACAGGCAGGGTGATTTTGTAGTTAATGGACAGGTATCTAAAACTTTTGATCTGAAAAAGGGAAGAGCAGAATGGCAGGTGACAGGAGGCCTTAACAAGCGGACACCATCATTCTGGTATACCCGGTGGGGAGGAAATCATTTCAAATGGGATTTCGACCCTGCCAAGGAGTCAAGACTCGAATTCGGTACCAGTTTTTCATACCCTGCAAGAAAAGCCGATCTGAGATTCAATTATGCCATGATCAATAATTACCTCGATTTTGATACTCTTGCGCTGCCTTCACAGGATACTTCAAGACTGTCCATAATGGCAATAGCCCTGAAGAAGGATTTCAGACTCTGGAAGTTTCATCTGGTGCCTGATGTTATTTTGCAGAAGAGCAGTAATACTGATCTTCTCGATCTGCCCATGGCAACAGTAAGGGCTGCAGCTTATATTGAGCATATTTTCAATTTTCAGAAAACAGGAGGGCGCCTATACACACAACTTGGTGTTGATGTTATATATCATACACTCTATCATCCTTATAATTATATGCCGGTAACCGGCAGGTTTTACAGGCAGACACAATGGGAAACAGGTAATTATCCCTTTGTGAATGCCTTCCTGAATATCAAACTGAAGAGGACAAGGTTCTTCCTTATGTTCGATCATCTTAACTATGGCAAGATGAATCCGGAGCTTTTGTATAATTATGAACTGGTGCCTCTTTATCCTGTTTCTCCGCGTCGTTTTTCATTTGGTCTTGCATGGACATTTTATAATTAAAAAAATTATCGTATCTTTGCGGCCGTTTTAAAAAAGAATGTTTAACTAATACAACGTCTTTGATAAAAAGATTAGTAATTTTATTTTTGTTCCTTGTAATTGTTTTTATTTCCTGTTCTGACAACCATAAATTGTTCAGAACATCCGTAGAAGTAGCGGTTTCTGCCGATCTTGACCGGATTAGAAACAGGGGTAGACTTATCGCTGTTACTGATTATAATTCAACAAATTATTTTATATACAAGGGTGAACCTATGGGGTTCAATTATGAACTCCTTAAAGCTTTTTCTGATCATATCGGGATTGATCTTGAGATTATTTCCGAAAATCATATAGAGCATGCTATTGAAATGCTTAATTCGGGTGAAGCCGACCTCATTGCTATGGGACTAACTGTAAACTCCACCAGAAAAAAGGAACTGCTTTTTACAGAACCTGTCGATGAGACAAGGCAGGTGCTGATACAAAGAAAGCCGCGCAACTGGAGATCGCTTACTGCAATGCAGGTTGATAAAAAGCTTATTCGCAATCAGCTTGATATAGCTGGTAAGACAGTTTATGTTCAGGAGGGTTCTTCACATACTGAGCGTATGACATCACTGGCCCATGAAATAGGAGATTCTATTACAATAATTGAAGTTCCTTTTGATGCGGAGCAGCTGATCAGGAATGTTGAAGACGGGGAGATAGAGTATACAGTGTGTGATGAAAACGTGGCTAAGGTAAATGCCACATACTATCCGGACATTGATATAAGTACTCCTGTCAGCTTTCCCCAGAAGCTTGCCTGGGGAGTGAGGAAGAACAATTCTGAGATGCTCCTTGGTGAACTTAACAGATGGCTGTCAACTTACAGGAAATCAGAGTCATATGCACTTCTTCATTCTAAGTACTTCCGGAATCCCCGGTCCAGCAGAATTATAAGAAGTGATTATTATTCATTGAGTACCGGGAAAGTTTCTGCATATGATGATCTTATAAGACAGTACAGCGATACGATTCAGTGGGACTGGAGACTTCTTGCGTCGCTAATCTGCCAGGAATCGCGGTTTAAGCCTGATGTAACATCCGGGGCGGGAGCATATGGACTAATGCAGGTTATGCCCGTAACCGGCAAAAGATTCGGTATTGATATTACCTCATCACCTAAAAACAATATAAAAGCCGGAGCAAAGTATATCAACCTGCTCCATTCATTGTTTGACCAGAAAATACCGGATGAAAAGGAGAAACTCAATTTTATACTGGCATCATATAATGCAGGTCCTGGTCATGTACTTGATGCAATGAGACTGGCTGAAAAACATGGAATGGATCCTGCAAAATGGGAGGATGTTGAAATATGGCTTCTCAAAAAATCAGACCCTTTATATTTTAATGATAATGTTGTGAAAAGCGGATTCTTCAAGGGAACCGAATCAGTGGCATTTGTATCAGAAATACTCGACAGGTATGAACATTATAAGAACATGCTGCCATCTGAGTACATGAAATAGTATGGAATTGTAACCGGAAATCAGTTAGTTGGCAAAATGTATCTTGCAGTTGGCAAATGTGTGACCTGCACCCGGGAACCCGGAACTAGCCGATCCTTAACGGAATATTCCCTCTTCTGATTAGCGTGAGAAGTTCGTGAAGGATCATCGCAGTAGCTCCCCATATCACTTTGCCATCGTAGTCGAAATATTTCACATTTATCAGTTTACCTTGTATCTCAATTGATTTGTTCCTTATAATTGATGTATCAAGCAGCCTGTCAATCTCTGCGTCGAACAGGAAAACGACCTCACCAGGATGATGGTTGAAGGCAGGTTTTCTATTCATCCATCCTATAACAGGAGTGACTATCGTGTTACTTACAGGAATGAACAATGGTGTAAGTGTATTTATTACACTTATTTCCTGCGCATTTACACCGGTCTCTTCAAATGTCTCTCTAAGGGCTGTCTGAATAATGTCCGTGTCACCGGATTCCTTTTTACCTCCTGGAAAACTGATCTGTCCGCCATGGGTTCCCTTATAATCGGGTCTTTGCATAAATACTGTATGAAGCGATCCATTGACAGGAAAAAGAAGAATAAGTACTGCCGCCACCTTAGCATCAGGTCCGGGGGTTCTGGGATAGTTTTTTAACATCCTGTCAGATGACGCCATCTGCCATTGAACCTCAGTGCCGGGTAATCCCTTTTGAATTTCAGTTTTTAATCTGGATACGAAATCAGTCATCCTCTTTAAAAATTATTCATACCTCAATGCATCGATAGGATTTCTTGTTGCAGCTCTCATACTTTGCCAGCTCACAGTAAGCAAAGCTACAAATAATGCTGAAAGTCCGGCAGAAACAAATATCCACCAGCTTAATTCTGTCTTATATGCAAACCTGCTTTGCCATTCAGATATTATATACACTGATGCTGGAATTGATATAAAGAAAGAAATAAAAACCCATTTGATAAAATCTATATTCAGCAGCAATAAAATTTCAGCTACAGAAGCTCCGTTTACCTTTCTGAGACCTATTTCCTTTGTTTTCTTGGAGATGCTTATTAATGCAATTCCGAATAAGCCCATTATTGAAAGAATTGTAGCAAGTAGTGAAAAGGCCCCGATGATTTTACCCTGGTTTTTCTCGTTAGTGTAAAAATCTCCAATTTGATCAGTAAGATAACTCACTTCAAAGATCTCATTGGGTGAAATCTGGTTATATAGTTCTCTTAGTTGTCTGATTATAGCTTCATCATTAGTCCCGTCGGTTTTAATGGCAAGAAGGCTCATTCGTGCAGGGTTCTGTTGAAGTATAACCATGGGTTGAATAAGTGTGTGAAGTGAATGAGCATGAAAATCTTTCACAATACCCTTCACATTGAATGCCAAAAATTGCTCTCCGGCCTTTATTTTATGTTTCAATGCACTTGACTCATTGAACAGCACTTCGTGCCGGTCGGGATTAAAAGGGCCAAATGACTCTCCGTCAATTACTTCAATTCCCAGCATCTCGGTCATCCCTTCGCCCATAATAAGACCGTCGAACCTGACTTTCTCCCCTTCTGGACTGGCAAGGTTAACAGGCAGGTAAGCACCAAAAGGAGGGATAAAAGATGATCCGGCCGTCATAACAACCCCGGGAATTTTCTCCATTTCGTTACATATGGCAGTAAATCCTGACTTGAGTTCAGAAGAGTTAAGCTCACTGATCAAAATATGCTCTGGATGAATGCCTTTAAAATTTGTAAGTGAATATTTTATCTGCTTTGAAACGGATAAGACACAAACGACAAGGATGACATAAATAGTGAAATGAAATATCAGAAAAGAGTATTTCCATTTGCCTGAACGGTTTATCTCTGAGGTTTTTCCAGCAAGCAGGAGAAGAGAGGGTACTCGTGAAATATTATATCCGATTATCACCCCCGATATTATAGCTGTAAACAGAACAATAGATAACAGCAACAACCACATAACCGGATTTGTGAAGATCTGCATGCTCAAAGACTTGTCAAGTGTGCTGTCCACAAAAGAAATTCCCGTTTTTATTATAAATGCGGCAGGGATCAGGCTTAGTAAAGTGATAAGAATTGACTCAATAATAATCTTTTTCCTTATCCTGCCCTGTGAAGCCCCGACAACTTTTCTTGTACCAAGCTCACGAAGCCTGTAGGAGGTAGCAGCCCTTGTAAGTAAGATATAATTTGTTACCGAGATTAAAAGAATAAGCAGAGCTATTACTTCGTAGTATTTTAGTTCATTTGGATTTCCTGCTCGGGAGAACTGGTTCCCTCCAGATGCACCAGATCTTAGATAAATATCAGTTACAGGTTGAAGCGAAAAGCTGAAATCCTTCATTCTTTCATTGGTAATGTGTTCTTTGTATTTTGCCATTTTTATAGCAAGTGCCTTTATATCAGCATTTTTTTCAAGAACAATATAGGATAGGAAATTTCCGCTTTCCCAGTTTAATGAACTCCTGTTTTCATCAGCATATTCCCCTAATGATTTCTGGAATTGGCGGAACATCTTTTCGGATAATTTAATATTGGATATAAACCGGGGAAAAAGAGTGGAAGTAGAAGGGAAGTCTTTATAAACGCCGCATACTGAAAGGTCCAGAAACTCATCATTCAACCTTACGGAAACCACAGCTCCCAGAGGAGAGTTGTTCCCAAAATATTTTTGTGCAGTCTTCTCTGAGATAGCTACTTCGGATAATGAATTTGCAGCAACACCTGTAATCATTCTGATACCTAATATAGTATAGATTGAAGGATCAGAAAATCCAAAAAACTGGTCTTTGACAAGATCATGTTTTTGATTACGTAGTTGGATATCATTTGTCTGGTAGAATCTGAAATAATCTATTACTTCGGGAAATTCTGCCATCATCTCCTCTGCAAGAGGATATTGTGAACTGCTTGATTCCCCAAACATAACCCGATAGACATTGTTATGATCCGGAATAAACCTGTCGAACGATTTCTCGTGAATTACCAATGCAAGCAGCAGGATTATACATCCCAGTCCGATACCTAAACCTAAGATGCTTATGGCCGATTGAGTTTTATTATGGGTTATGTTTCTTAAGGCTGTTTTGAAGTCTGAAGCATTCATAATAGATTATTTTAAATTTTCCTTTTTCAATCTATCCAAATATACAACGTATGATTTAGTTATACAACTAATAAAATAATTATTCATTCTTCATCGCCTCAAAAGGATTTCTCGTTGCTGCCCTTTTTTCCCCCCTCCCGATAGTTATCGGGACCCCCGAAGCGGGGGGCTTACTCATAGCGCAACGCCTCCACCGGGTTCTTCGTAGCTGCCCTCCAGCTCTGCCAGCTTACTGTTAATAAAGCAATACCAAGTGCAATAATTCCTGCAAGTGCAAAAATCCACCAGCTTAAATCCGTTTTGTAAGCAAATGACTGCAGCCATTTATGGATTGAATACCAGGCAATTGGCGTAGCTATCAGGTAGGAAATAGTCACCAGCATAATGAACTCTTTGTTTAGCATGTATAGTACTTCGCCTGTTTTTGCCCCATTTAACTTTCTGATTCAATGGAAAAAAAGAGAGATGTCGGGTTAACTATTTCTGTAAGCAATCCTGATCTTGAATTATTTGCTGACCAGAATCTGATTTCATTTGTCCTGATTAACCTGCTGAAAAATGCCCTGGAGGCAAATGAAAATAATAAGGAGCCGCTTATCCGTATTATAGCACGTAAAGATATCAATGATCATGCTGAGATCTGTGTTGTTGATAACGGACCGGGGATTGACGATGCAATTCTGGATCAGATCTTTATTCCTTTTTTTACTACCAGAAAAAACGGATCAGGGATAGGACTGAGTATCTCAAAACAGATAATGAGGATCCATGGCGGAAATCTGAAAGTAAGATCTGTTCCAGGCAAAGAAACTGTCTTCTGTCTGAGTTTCTAATCATATCTTATTGCCTTTACAGGAGTAATCCTGCTTATTAATTGAGAGGGAACAAGGAGCATTATAATTATTGCAACCATTGTACTGGCATTTAGCAGGAGGATATGAATAATATCAAGATTTATCGGTACAGTTTTTATATAATAGGAAGCAGAATCGAGAGTAAATATTCCTGTCCGGAGCTGCAAGTATGCCAGTCCAAGTCCGGTAACGTTTCCAAATATCAATCCCTTAAATATAAGGTAAGCTGCCTGGTAAAGAAAAACCTTTCGAATAGTTTTGTCTTCACTTCCCAGTGCCTTAAGGATCCCTATCATATTTGTCTTTTCAAGTATCAGTATCAGAAGGCCTGATATCATATTGAAACCGGAAACTACCAGCATAAGGATGATTATTATAATGACATTGATATCCTGAAAATTGAGCCAGTCAAATATCTGGGGGTATTTTGTCTTGATACTGGTCACCTTAAATCGTGTTTCGTCCTCTTCTAACCTGTAACCAATGACATCGCGAACTTTCTGGGTCATTAAATCAAGGTTGTCAAAATCGTTAATAAAGATCTCAAAACCGCTTACCATTGTATCGTCCCATCCGTTAAGGCGCTTAATATGCCCTATGTCGCAAAAGACATATATCTTGTCAAACTCCTCAAGACTTGTCTCATATATTCCGCTGATAGTAAACTTCCTCATTCGCGGGGGATCCTGAATAAAATGCATTGCAAATGAATCTCCGGTTTTCAATCTGAGCATGTCAGATAGTTTCTTCGAAATGATCACCTTGTCTGTCCGGCTGGTATCATTTACAGTGAAGACTGTTCCGTCAGCCAGGTTACTACCGAAATAGCTCCAGTCGAAATCGCTCCCGATACCTTTCAGGACAACGCCCTGGATCTCATCTTCGGTTTTAATAATTCCTGCTTTTGTGGCATAAACCTGGATGTGCCTGATGCCTGGCATCTTCTTTATTAATGGAACAAATGACTGTGTATCGCTTATCGGGGTCGTTTCATACGAGATATTTGAATCAAAATTGGTTATCTGTATATGTGATCCGAAACCTACAACCTTATCCCTTATCTCCTGCTTGAATCCTGTAAGTATTGCTACTGCAAGTATCATAACAGCAAGCCCTGTGGCAATGCCGATAATGGCAATTACATTTATGGGACGCGAAAAGGATGTCTCTTCTCTTCTTCCTTTAATAAGCCTTTGTGCTATGAAGTATGGGAAATTCATATAATCTTTAAGGTTGCAAATTTAGTTATTTTTTATGTTACACAGAGTTTCACAGAGATCAACAGAGAAGCACAGAGGTTAAACTTATTATTTCTCTGTGTCTTCTATGTGCTCTCTGAGTAAGTTCTTGAATTAGTTAAAAAAATATTAATTTTATCCCATTCAATATTATCCTATGAAAACAAAAATACTTAATCTGGCAATCATCATAATTTTAACGGGGTTGAGCGCATCGTGCAACGGTTACGGAGAACCTGCCCCAGGGGCATACATGCTCGATCAGTACAAAAGTATAATTCAAGGAAAAAATGTGGCAGTTGTTGCAAACCAGACTTCCATGGTGGGAGAAATACACCTGGTTGACAAGCTTCTGTTGGAAGGCATAAAGATAAAGGTGATATTTTCTCCGGAACATGGTTTCAGGAATATGGCTGATGCAGGAGAATCTGTCGCCGACGGGAGAGATCCGGAAACCGGGATAGCTTTATTAAGCCTGTATGGAAGTCACAAAAAACCTGCCCCTGAAGACCTTGACGAAATTGATATTGTTATATTTGATATTCAGGATGTTGGTGTGCGGTTTTATACCTATATATCAACTCTCCAATATGTTATGGAAGCGTGTGCCGAGAATAGTGTAAAATGCCTGATACTCGACAGACCCAATCCCAACGGTTTTTATGTTGACGGAAATATTTTGGACACAGCTTTTAAATCATTCGTTGGGCTTAATCCTATCCCGATTGTTCACGGTATGACCGTTGGTGAATATGCCACGATGTTAAACGGAGAGAAATGGCTTAAGAATGGAGAAAAATGTGATCTGACTGTTATTAAATGTAGGAACTACGATCATGAAACGTATTATGATCTTCCTGTAAAACCATCACCTAACCTTCCAAATCAGACCGCCATCTATCTGTATCCTTCCATTTGTTTTTTCGAAGGGACAAATGTCTCCCTGGGCCGGGGGACATCCTTGCCTTTCCAGGTTTATGGTTCACCTGATTTACCAGACTTAGGGTTCAGTTTTACACCTGAAAGTGTGCCGGGTGCAAAAAACCCTCCTCTGCTGGGAATTAAATGTTATGGAAAAGATCTGAGTAATGCTATTGAGGTTGGAATTGTTCCAAGGCCGGAGATTAATCTTGATTTGATAATTGATGCTTATACCAGTTTTCGGGATAAAGAAAAATTTTTCACTGATTATTTTGATGTTCTGGCTGGTGGTCCATTATTAAGGGAACAGATACAAAAGGGGATGAGTGCCAGGGAGATCAGGGCAACATGGAGGATGGGCCTGGAAAAATTTGGAGTGATCAGGGATAAATACCTTTTATATAGGTAATATAAGTGGCAATGAGGTCAGAGAACCTTCAGTATTTTGAACAGAATTGCAGAATGGATATTTCTGATAAACAGCTGATTGTGTATGAGCAATTTAGAATTCATTTTAAGATTTAATTTTTGTGGTTTGCCTTCGGCGAGCCTGTTGGGGTTCATCATACCATTAAAAACAAAATTACATTATAATGAAAAGTAAAGTACTTATATTTCTATTTGCGATAGGGTTCTTTCTGATTTCCTGTAATAAGGTTGAGCACAACCCCTTAAAGGTAAGTACTATCAATCCCAGGTACTTTACTGATGCCTCAGGCAAAGCTATATATTTAACGGGTTCACATACCTGGAATAATCTGGTAGACATGATTGAAGAGAATAATCCGGCTCCATTCGATTACAAAGCCTACCTCGATTTTCTTAAGGGGTATAATCACAACTTCTACAGGCTCTGGTCCTGGGAACTGCTGAATTGGGATACCAATGCAAACAAAGATAAGAAGCCGGAAAATTATAAGATCAATCCCCATCCCTGGTTACGTTCCGGACCAGGCATTGCAATTGACGGTGAACCAGCTTTTGACCTCACAAAGTTTAATGAAAGCTATTTTGAAAGGCTCAGGGAGCGGGTGGAGAAAGCTCAAAAATATGGCTTCTATGTTTCCATCATGCTTTTTGAAGGATGGGGAATTCAGTTTTCTCCGGATGCATACAGTAAGCACCCCTTTTATCCCATGAATAATATCAATAATCTGGGATTAGACACAGCTGAAACGGCACGACTTGAAATTCATGAATTAAAACACAGAAGAGTAGTTGAGATACAAGAGATATATGTTAAAAAAGTTTTGGAGACAGTAAATGATCTGGATAATGTATTGTGCGAAATATCAAACGAAAATCATCCTCTTTCAACCGAATGGCAGTACCATATGATCAGATTTATTAAGGATTATGAGAAGTTACTTGGAAATCAGCATCCTGTGGGGATGACATTTCAGTATAAAGGGGGCAGCAACCAGGTCCTGTTCGACAGTCCGGCTGACTGGATCTCGCCTAATAATGCTGATGGCTACCGTGATAACCCACCCGCTTCTGATGGCCGCAAAGTGATCATTACTGATACTGATCATTTATGGGGAATTGGAGGAAATATTGATTGGGTATGGAAAAGTTTTTTAAGAGGTATGAACATTCTGTTTATGGACCCATATAACGGAAGTGTCCTTTTTCAGGATGATTTGGATTGGGCTAAATCAATGTGCAAAAATCTTGGGTATACCCGTCATTTTGCGGATAAAGTGGACCTGATAAATATGGTTCCTTCAGGTAATCTCAGTTCCACAAACTACTGCCTAGCAAATATTGGTAAAGAATACATTGTTTACCTGCCAACTGATACCACTGCAAGTCTGGATCTTAAAGATGTATCAGGAAAATTCAAAGTGGAGTGGTTTGATCCCTCCTCCGGAGCTTCAGTAGAAAGAGAGGATGTGCAGGGTGGAAGTGACCATCTTTTCAATTCGCCGTTTCACTCAGGATCAGCAGTATTATATTTGAAAAAGGAATAACTGTTTTTCATGATCCAGAACCTGAAGGACTAAAATTAGATCAGATTCTGCCAGGATAAACTTTCAGAGCTTCAGCAAGAACTGCCATTGCATTTTTAAGATCCTCAATCTTAAGAACATATGCAATGCGCACCTCGTTTTTCCCCAAGCCAGGTGTTGAATAGAATCCGGAAGCAGGAGCCATCATTACTGTCTGGTTGTTATATTCAAACTCTTCAAGTAACCATTGTGCAAATCTATCACTGTCGTCAACAGGCAGTTTTACCACAGTATAAAATGCTCCTTTTGGCTTAGGACAGTAAACTCCGGGAATTTTATTAAGAGCTTCTACCATGTAATTACGGCGTGCTGTATATTCTTCATTAACATCTCTGAAATAACTGTCAGGGGTATCGAGTGACGCTTCTCCGGCTATCTGACCGAGTCCGGGAGGTGATAACCTTGCCTGGGCAAATTTCAGCGCTGTGGAAATAACATCCCTGTTCTTAGTAACCAGTGCACCAATTCGTACTCCGCATTCGCTGTAACGCTTTGATATAGAATCAATAAGAATGATATTATCGTCAATGCCTTCAAGCTGCATTGCTGAAAAGTGCTTTGCTCCGTCGTAGCAGAATTCACGATATGCTTCATCAGAAAAAAGGAACAGGTCATGATTCTTAATTATCTCCCTGAGGTGAATAAGCTCCTCTTTTGAATAGAGATAACCTGTAGGATTATTTGGGTTACAAATTATAATTCCTTTTGTCTTAGGAGTTATTTTTGCCTCAATCTCTTTTATGGAAGGCAGTGCAAAATCATCTTTTATATAAGAGGTGACAGGAACTATTTTCACACCAGCAGTTGTGGCAAATCCATTGTAATTTGCATAAAAAGGTTCAGGAGTAATTACCTCATCCCCCTGATTGAGGCATGTCATTAATGCAAAAAGAATTGCCTCTGAGCCTCCAGTGGTCACAAGTATTTGTGTGTGATCAACATTTATTCCTATTTTACGGTAGAATGAAGACAATTTTCTGCGGTATGATTCATTTCCCGCTGAATGGCTGTATTCAATAACATTCAGATTGATATTCCGGAGAGCATTCAGGGCAACCTCAGGAGTAGGTATATCTGGCTGTCCTATATTAAGATGATATACTTTTCTCCCTTTTCTTTTAGCTTCTTCCGAATACGGAACCAGTTTCCTGATTGGCGATGCAGGCATTGCTTTGCCTTTTTCTGATATTGAGGGCATTAAAATAGAATTGATATTGTGAGAAACAAAAGTACAAAAATACTAATTACAGTGGACCGCAATAGCACAGTTAAGTTTTACTATCTCCCGGCAATATTCAAAGTTGCAGTTTCCAGCCAGATCATTGAGAGTATGATAATTAGGGTCAATAATATTTGAAAAGAAGAAGAGGCTTTTAAAACCATTAAGTGAAAATGGGTAGCTATCGCTGTACCTATTGTTTTTATTATCGGTAACAAATTTGAGTGCTGTAAATTCCAGGCAGAGTTTTTCAGCCTTTGATCTGAGTGTTCCGGAATTCTCATAATCCATAATATTTACTGTCCATGAAGATATGTCGGTCCCTGGCTGATATGCTATCATATCGTTATTCAGCATCATTTTGATATTTTCGGAAGCAGACCTGGCTTTTCCTGAATAATCATAACTTCCAAACAATCCCAGCTCTTCACTGCCGAATGCTATGAACCGGATAGTACCGGTGGGAAGATAATTGTAGTTTTTGAATACTCTTGCCATTTCAAGGGCAGCAGCGACTCCGCTGGCATTATCATTTGCCCCGGGTACAGTTGCAAATGGATCTCCCGAATTAAGTATATTGTCGTAATGTCCCCCAATAATGGTCACTGAGTCAGGATAGTCTGTACCGGGCAGCGATGCAATTACATTATACTGCATAAGCTGGTAACGAACATTATTATAGGTCTTTGTAATTAAAAAAGAATCTAATTCTGCATTATCATATCCTATCATCCTGAACCTGTTTCGGATATCGCGAGCAACTTCCCTGCGATTCTCTGCCAGTGCAAGACGTGTTCCCATATCCTGCATCCAGGTTACGAGGAATCTGATTGAGTCTGCATTTATTTCCTCTATAAGATCAAATGTCATCAAATCTTTGGTACTTAATACAGGATCCTCTTCCTTGGTACATGAGTAGAAGACGAATGTTACAAGTGAAAAGAGCATAATAACTGACAGATATGCAGAAGGAGTCATCAGTTGTTTTCTAAAGTTAAGTCTGATTCCGAATATACTACAGGATTTCATACCGTTAGATTTCCTTTTTGTCATTAGATTCATCTAATGTAATGAATTTTTATAATTTTGCATTTCATTAATTTTTAAGCTCTCAGCATTTTATGAATATTCCTTCAAGATACGAACCAGGAAAAGCAGAAAACAGATGGTACAGCTACTGGATGGAACAGGGATTTTTCAGGAGCACTCCTGATGAAAGGGAACCTTATACAATTGTCATCCCGCCGCCAAACGTAACAGGTGTGCTTCATATGGGGCATATGTTGAACAATACCATTCAGGATGTGCTGGTTCGGAGGGCAAGGATGCAGGGGAAGAATGCATGCTGGGTACCCGGGACTGATCATGCATCAATTGCCACCGAGGCAAAAGTTGTTGCCAAGCTTAAAGAAGAAGGCATAGAAAAACGTGATCTTACCAGGGAGCAATTTCTTGAACATGCCTGGGAATGGACGCACAAACACGGAGGTATAATTCTTGAACAGCTAAAGCGTATTGGAGCATCATGTGACTGGGACCGGACTCTTTTTACAATGGATGAGAAAAGATACGATTCCGTTATTAAAGTATTTGTTGATCTTTACAATAAAGGACTTATTTACAGAGGGGTGAGAATGGTTAACTGGGACCCGCAGGCAATGACTGCTGTTTCGGATGAAGAGGTTAACTATACTGACGAGAAATCTAAGCTTTACTATGTAAGGTATGGGATAGTTGGAGAGGATGGGTTTATTACAGTTGCAACAACACGTCCAGAAACAATACTGGGCGATACGGCCGTTTGCGCCAATCCTTCTGATGAACGGTATATGCACCTTAAGGGCAAAAAGGTTATTGTTCCTATGGTTGACAGGGAAGTCCCTTTTATTTTTGATGACTATGTTGATAAGGAGTTTGGTACAGGATGCCTTAAGATCACACCTGCGCATGATATCAATGACTATGAGATTGGCATCAGGCATAACCTTCCTTCAATAGATGTCTTTAATGATAACGGCACGATAAGTGAACGTGCAGGATTGTTTGCCGGAGTCGACAGGTTTGTTGCCAGGGATCTTGCAGAGAAAGAGCTGAAAGAAAAAGGAAACCTGATAAAGGTAGAAAATTACAATAACAAGATTGGTCGTTCGGAGCGCACGAATTCAGTCATTGAGCCACGGCTTTCGCTGCAATGGTTCCTTAAGATGAAGGATATCTCAAAGCCGGCACTTGATGCAGTTATGAATGGTGATATATATCTGCATCCGTCAAAATTCAGGAATCTTTACAGGCACTGGATGGAGAATGTCCACGACTGGTGTATCAGCCGTCAACTATGGTGGGGACAAAGGATACCTGCCTGGTATTACGATAATAACGAATTTGTTGTTGCTGATAATGAGAAAGAAGCTCTTGACCTTGCAAGAATAAAAAGCGGCAATAAATCGCTTAAGATGAGTGACATGCACCAGGATGAAGATGTGCTCGACACATGGTTCTCTTCATGGCTGTGGCCCATAACATCATTTGACGGTATCAATGATCCTGATAATAAGGATTACAATTACTACTATCCTACAAACGACCTGATAACAGCTCCCGAAATACTTTTCTTCTGGGTTGCAAGGATGATAATAGCCGGTTATGAGTATAAGGGCGACAAGCCTTTTCGCAATGTATACCTTACAGGTCTTGTAAGGGATCAGCAGAGGAGAAAAATGTCTAAATCATTGGGTAACTCTCCGGAACCTATTGAGCTCATCGAAAAATATGGAGCAGATGGTGTCAGGGTTGGAATGCTGCTTTGCTCGCCTGCAGGAAATGACCTTTTATATGATGACAGCCTTCCTGAACAGGGCCGTAATTTTGCCAATAAGATATGGAATGCATTCCGGCTACTTAAGCACTGGCAGGTTGATGATAGTATTGAACAGCCTGAATCGTCAAAGGCAGCAGTAAAATGGATGAATGAAGTGCTGAAAAAAGCTCTTCATGATATTGATCTGAACTTCAAGAAATTCAGAATATCGCAGGCATTGATGATATCATATAAAGTGTTCTGGGATGAATTCTCCGGATGGTACCTCGAAATCATCAAACCGGAATACCAGAAACCCGTTGACCGGAAGACTTATGATGCAACTATTGACATTTTTGAAAACCTGGTTAAGATAATTCATCCTTTTATGCCATTCATAACTGAAGAGATATGGCAGCTGCTGGTTGAAAGAAAGCATGGTGAAAGCCTGATGATTTCGCTGATGCCGGAAGCAAAGCGATACAACAGGGACCTGCTTGCCTCGTTTGAAAGTATTAAGGAGACGGTAAGCGCTGTGCGTACTTTGAGAAAAGAGAAAGATATTCCGAATAAAGAGAAGCTTGAACTTTTAATTCTTGGTGATTCAAAGAATTACGATAATCTTTTGTTGCAGGTAGTAACAAAGCTTTGTAATCTGGACGGAGTATCATTTGTAGGATCGAAGCAGGAAGGTGCTGCTTCCTTCATGATCGGAATAGAACAGTATTTTATTCCTCTTAAAGGAAAGCTTGATGCAACTGCTGAGATAACGAAACTTAAAGAAGATCTTAATTATAATAAGGATTTTCTGGTAAGTGTGATGGAAAAGCTTGATAATGAAAGGTTTGTTAAGAATGCCCCGGCAAATGTGCTTGATCTGGAACGTAAGAAGAAGAGTGATGCTGAGGCTAAGATCAATTCTATTGAAGAGAGAATAAAGGAGTTGGGGAAGTTGTTTTGATGTCTGAATGTCAGACAACCAGACAACCAGACAACCAGACAAACCCTAAGGCATTAATTTCCTGACAAAGTAGTTGGGTCCTACAACAATAATTTCCCAGTCTTTATTCAGAATCAGGCTCCATCCGTCACCGGTTACACGGTTTTTCTCTTTTAAGAATCCGCGGGCGGTAATCCTGAGGTTTTTGAAATTATTTGTGATAAGGCAGCCCCCTTTATCTACTGTTAGCTTACCCCAGCTGTCAGATACCCTTATTGAATTATAAAGTGTCCCTAGTGTATCAAGTGAATGGACATTTTCCGGTTCGAAATCAAAATAAGGACTTTCGAGCTGGAGAAAAACAACAGGTTTTTCTGTAAACAGACTCACCTGCTTATTCAGACTTTCCCTGATTTCTGTGAGTCTTTTATTCTCTTCCTCATTAATGATTGTTATATCATAATTCAATGCAATACTCCCTGCCACATCCCTGCAAAACTCCGGAAGCTCTATTGAATATATATCCTTAACAGCTTTACCAAGATCAAAGTTAGGTGAATTTATCATTGTGAAATCAAATCCTTTTTCATATAGAATTGTTGCATAGAGCGCTCCATGAATAAAACCATATGATCTTGTATATGACTGCATTGCATAAATCCGGTCGAGGTTTGAGAAGAGATTAGCCCTGAATTCCTCACAACTGGAGGTACACAGCAGGGTATAGGTGAAAGTACTGAGCCCTTCATAGTTTTCAAACTGATTTTCATCATTTGCATCATTCTGATAAAGTTCACGGTTTGCTCCCCTGAATATTAGAGCATCTCTGATTGCCAGGTTTCGTTCAGATCCTTCGCTGGTTATAGCTTTGCGCAATGCTTTCCATTCAAGCTTTATCCAAAGCCTTGCCTGCTTCTCATCCATGTTGCTGGTGTTATATCCTGATGTGCGCAGACCATTCATTTCCTGGAACCTGTGAAAAAGACTGTGAACGGCAATAGTTTTAATCCTGTATTCATCATCTTCAGGTGGGAGTGGAGCTATTGCGAACAGGACACCTCCAAAGTATTGGGGAGCATTACTGATAAGCATATCTCTGGGGTAAACTCCTAAATATATGCCACCTGAATATTTAAGAATACCTTCCTCATCGGGGCTGTTTGCAATTATTCTGCGGCTCTGCCGGTCAATAAACATAATAGGACCATAGAGATTTCTGCCCCAAAGCCTTCCATTATCAAGATTGCATATATCTTCGATCTTTTTAAAATACAGAAGAGCCTTTTCAGGTGTTAGATATGTCTCTGCCTCTTTATCCCTGCACCCAAATATTGCAAGAAGCGATAAGAGGATAATCCCTTTTTTCATTATGAAATGTTTGTGGCCACGAATATAGTGATAAAGGTCAAGAAGTCACAATTTTGTGATGCAATTTTTGAATTACTGCAATTCCATCCAATTAGTAAAAATCGGATATAGATAGTTGGACCTGAATTAATTGGGTAAAGACCTGCGGGGTGTTCAGAAAGCCTTAAGGCTCATGTCGAGGCTTTTAATCTGATGTGTCAGGGCCCCTACTGAGATATAGTCGACACCACATTCTGCGTAAGATCTGATAGTTTCAAGAGTAATCCCCCCTGAAGATTCTGTCTCAAAACGTCCATCGATCATTTTGACAGCTGCAGCAGTGTTTTCAATATTGAAATTATCCAGCATAATACGATCAATGCTGCCGGCATTTATAATGATTTCTATATCCTTTAAACTTCTTGCTTCTATTTCGATTTTAAGATCCAGATTTTTCCTTCGCAGATATTCATTTGTGCGGCTGATTGCATTTTTAATCCCGCCTGTATAATCGATATGGTTATCCTTAAGCATAATCATATCATAGAGTCCCATCCTGTGGTTTTCCCCTCCTCCAATTCTTACTGCCTCTTTTTCAAGAAACCTGAATCCGGGCGTTGTTTTCCTGGTGTCAAGTATCCTTGTTTTAAGTCCCTTTAGCTTCGTAGCGTACTCATTAGTGCTTGTTGCAATACCGCTCATCCTCTGCATTATATTAAGTACCAGCCTTTCTGATTTAAGTATAGAGAGAACTTTGCCTGAAATATAGAAAGCAATATCACCAGGTTTTACTGCAGAGCCATCCCCGGAAAGGATTTTTAGTTGCAGTTCATGGTCCACTGTATGGAATACCTCTTTTGCAACCCTTATTCCTGCAAGTATGCCGGTTTGTTTAATAAGTAATTTTGCTTCACCATATTCATTATCAGCAATGCATGCGAGCGATGAATGGTCGCCATCGCCAATATCTTCACGGAGGCTGTTAAGGATCAGGTCTTTAAGAAGCTTATCTTCCATTGTCAGGTTCAATACGTATCTGGTGTATAAGAAGCTCCTGATCAATTTTTTTAAGGAGAAAATATACACGGAAATCACCCTTTTCAGTTTTAAGGTTTCCTATTGCATATTGTGCATCATTTTTAGCCCCCTGATGACGGATTGTAAAATCCTTTGTCCTGTATTCGTTGAAGAAATCCCTGAGAATTGTTTCCGCTACATTCTTTTTATAAAAATCTTCCTTGTCGAGCAGCAGAAGTTCAACAGTGGAATTAAGATATTTCGATAGCTCAGCGGCATTCCCTGCCTTTATTGCAATTGATATTCCTCCCGGAATCCTGGGTTGCTCCTGGGCATTGCCGGTAAGCGTACTAAGAGCCAACAGTACTACCGGAATTATTCTGGAAGATTTCATCATAATATAATTTTGATTTTAAAGGTATGATGGTACCACACATGATTGAAAATATTTTTCAATCGTGTTTAGCTTCGCTGAGCTCGCAAGCTCGGTTGTGATTGTTGTCAATCATGGGTGTTTCATCAGATTGTTTTATTAATGACGTGTATTTTAACATTGCCTTACAAATTTAACACTTATTTGTTTAATGATCTTCTCATATCATTGATATAGTTTTTTCTTCACTGAAGTTTCTGATGTTTTAAGTCTGCATATTTGTTATTTTTGTAATGACTTTAGATTAAGAATAATCAAGAACAGGGTACTATTTGATAATGAATTACATGAATCCGCTAAACACTCACAACCTAAGCCCCGGAGGGGGGTGAGTTCACGAAATACAACATATGAAGATAGTATTATTGCAGACAGGAAAAACCTCTGATAAAAATGTTTCGGAGATAGCCGGTCTGTATTCCGGACGCATAAGTAAGTATTGTTCCTTTGAGACCATCACACTTCAGGATATCAGGAATACAAAAAACATGCCGGTAGAGGAAAAGAAGAGAAAAGAGGGAGATAAAATTATGCAGAGTCTTAACACTGATGATCATGTAGTACTGCTTGACGAGTATGGCAAGGAGTACCGGACAATAGACCTTGCTGTATGGCTGGATAAGCTATTCATGCTTTCGAAAAAAAGACTTGTCTTTATAATCGGAGGCCCATGGGGGTTTTCAGATGAGGTTTACCGGAGGGCTGATCAGAAGTTGTCTCTCTCGCGTATGACTTTCCCTCATCAGCTGGTACGATTATTGTTTCTTGAACAGCTTTACAGGGCATTTACAATAATAAAGGGAGAGCCATATCATCACGATTAAAAAATGTTTCAGAAATGAACGGGATACGAAAGATTATATTACTTCTCCTGGTGATACTGGTCATGGTGCTTTTAGCCACCCTGGCAGAGAAGCTCTATTTTTCAGATTTTGAGTATCATTTCAGGACAAGGGTATTTAACAGGGTTCTGGCTGAGAAGCAGGTAGTTATGGATCGCTGCCTGGATGAAATGAAGCCGGTCCTGGCCAATAATGATCATCACGGCTCAATTTCCGAGAATAATATTTTTCTTGTTGCAGAGCAAAATGACATAACAATTCTGGAGTATATCGACGGAAAGCTTATATACTGGTCAGATAACGGATTTGACGTCCCCTATTATCTTGTAGATACAATATATAATAAACCGCTTATCTTTATTCAGAATGGGTGGTTTCTGACAAAAACCATACAGGCAGGAAATGAGATGCTTGTTGGTTTGATGAGGATCAGAACAGACCACGATTTTACCAATGACATAATCAGGAACGGATTTGAAAAGGAGTTCAGGCTTTCAGAAAAAGTAGGTATCAGTACCGAAGAAAATGCCTCTGAATATCATATTAATGATATGAATGGCAATTTTCTGTTTACTCTTCTCTTTCCTTCAAGGAAGGAGATTAGCTATCTCATTTATGTGCCACTGATATTATGGATATTCTCCTTTATATTCTTTGTTCTCCTGCTGATGCAGACTGCAAAAAGCATATCAGGCAGGACAAACAGCTACATCTCATTGCTTTTCCTTCTATTTTCATTTTCCCTTATATATTATCTACTCCTCCAAACAAGGCAACCAGCGGTTTTTTTCATTACTGAGCTCTTCTCTCCATACAGGTTTTCCTTAAACAGCTTTATCCCATCGCTGGGTCACATATTTTTGTTTTCATTTCTGTCAGCTGTTTTTGCATATGTTTTTTACCGTGACTTTCCCTTACCGCGTTCGTTAAATGGAGAAAAGATTAAACCTTATATTTCCTCAACTCTCTATCTGTTGTCAGGCGTAGTAGCTATAAACATATTTCATTACATTTTCAGCCAGCTTATTGCCACTTCAAATATCAGCTTTGAACCTTATAAAGTTTTGGAATTAAGCTGGTTCAGTTTAGCCGGGTTTGTTGCAGCATTTTTTTCCCTCCTGGTCCCTGTATTTATAATCATGAGGCTGTTCAGGGACGGGGGTTCCATGCGATGGACTGAAGTTACCGGCCCGCTTGCAATATCTTTGGCTCTTCTTGCTTTTTTGAATAAGGATGATTTTTCTATCCTTATCCCACTATCGGGTTTCTGGATAGCAATAGTTATGACAATATGGATAACTGCCCGAAGGAGAACAGGTTTGTTTAATACTTCAGTTTTCCTCTCTTTACTCTTTGCATTATACTCGCTTTACTTTATTACCATTCTGTCTGAAGAGAAAAGCGATGAGAATCTCAAGATACAGGCTGTCTCCTTTTCAACAGAAAATGACCCTGAGGCTGAACATCTCCTTCTCGATATCTGGCCGGAGATATCGACGGATACAATGTTGAAAAGTATGATGATGGCAGAATCTTTTAACGAAAACAGAGAGGACGTTGAAAAGATATCAAACTATATCGGGGATACATATCTCAAAGGCTATTGGAGTAACTACAATTTCAGTATAGTTCTATGTTCAAATGATGAGATGCTTACTATAGGAACAGCCGAAACCTTTATGGAAAACTGTTTTGGATTCTTCGATTCCAGGACAAAAATGAACGGGCATAAACTGACAGGGACAGAATTTTATTCTATTGATAACCAGGGGGGAAGGGCATCTTACCTTGGCAGACTTTACTATAAAACCGGCAGAAAGTCTGAACATGGACTCTTTATTGAACTTTACAGCGACGTTAATGTATTTCAGCCTGGCTATTCAGAACTCTTACTTGATAAAAAGTATCATAAATATGCAGGATTGAAAGATTATTCCTTTGCAAAATATATTAACGGTGAGATAGTGCTTCAAACAGGTGATTTCCCATATGACAAAACTGATGCAGAGTATGTAGACAAGCTGGCCGATTACAGGATCTTCACTTCCGACAAATTCAGACATATACTTTATAAGAATGGCAGCGCTACAGTGGTACTATCACGACCGGAAGTTACTACAGGTGATTTAATGATCTCATTTGCCTATTTGTTTGCTTTCATACTTATCTTTTCAAATCTGGTAATCCTGCTTATCAGGATGCCTTCTTTAAAAAGTCTGACCTCTCTTAATCTCCGGCAAAAATTGCAGATTTCTTATACAGGGATACTTTTATTCGCCTTCATTATGATAGGGATTGTTGTTTCTGTTCTGACTATCAGGCAGTATCAGTTGAAGCACCGGGAGAACATTAAAGAGAAGCTGAATTCGGTTTACCGGGAGCTTGAAGGCCGACTGGCATCAGAGGACAGGATCTCAACAGACTGGCGAAATGATTCTTATTCAAATCTGAATGAATTTCTTATCCGCCTTTCAAACGTCTTCAACACCGATATTAATTTGTATGATCTAAACGGTTTTATCATTGCTACTTCGAGGCAGGAGATCTTTTACCGCGATCTTATAAGCAGGAGGATAAACAATTTGGCGATGATCAATATGAAAGATTTTACCCGAAGCGAATATTTCCAGAATGAAAAGATAGGCAAGCTTGAGTATATTTCAGCTTATGTGCCCTTTTATAATAATGATGGACAGGTGCTGGCATATCTTAATCTGCCCTATTTCAGGTTACAGAGCGTGCTGGCCAATGAGATATCCAATCTGCTGGTTGCTGTTATTAATTTCACACTACTGCTGGTTGTAATTACAATGAGTTTAACAGTATTTATCAGCGGAAGACTTACGGCACCGTTGTCAATGCTCAGCGTAGGACTTGCCTCAGTGGAGCTGGGCAAGAAGAGCGAACATCTTTCATATAAGGGGAATGATGAGATAGGGGAGCTCGTGCGTCAGTATAACAGAATGGTTGAGGAGCTTGAGGAAAGTGCCTGGAAGCTTACTAATTCAGAAAGGGAATATGCATGGAGGGAGATGGCCAAACAGATCGCTCATGAGATCAAGAATCCGCTTACTCCCATGAAGCTTAATGTTCAGCAGCTGCTCAAATCGTGGCATGATAAGGTTTCGGGTTTTGACAAGAAAATTGAGAATTTTTCAAAGAACCAGATCGAGTATATCGACAATCTCTCAACTATAGCTTCGGCTTTTTCTTCATTTGCCAAGATGCCCGGGAATAATCCTGCCGAGGTAGACCTTAACGAACAGATAAGGACCTCACTGGAACTTTACAGAAACAGTGACAATGTACGATTTGAGGTTGAATGGCCTCATGAGATCAGGGTGATAGTTTTTGCCGACAAAGAACATCTGAACGGGATCTTCTCTAATCTTATCAAGAATGCAATACAGTCAATTCCCCAGGGATATGAAGGAGTTGTTGGAGTAAGAACTGAGATCAGGGGTAACAGGATTGTAGTGATAATTTCGGATAATGGTACCGGGATCCCCGAGGAGCTCAGGAACAAAATGTTTACCCCTAATTTTACAACCAAATCCTCAGGTATGGGACTGGGATTATCTATTGTAAAACGCTATGTTGAGAACGCAGGTGGAAGAATATGGTTCGAATCGGAGAGCGGCAAAGGCACAATGTTCTTTGTTGAACTTCCGATCAAATATACTGTGGAAAAACCAATCTGAAAATTACCTGTCAAAATTGCGATTGAATAATTCATTAAATTAGCTATATTAGCAGATCATTAGAGCTAAATGACAGGAAGGTCAGAGTTCAATATAAAATCTATTTTCCTCACTGTGCTAATCCTTATGGGGTTGGAGGTTTTTTTATTCTCACAGGATAAAAAGATCAGCAATATCATAAACATTTATAAGAAAGTTGAAGCCATAGGGGCAGTCCCGCATGATAATGTCACTTTGAATGATGTTAACGGTCTGACTGACGGCGATACCGTACTCCTGATACAGATGAAGGGAGTAGAAATAAATGTAGTTGAGGGTTCAAGTTTTGGGTCATTCAAAGATCAATATGGATATCCTGGGTTCAGTGAGTTCCTGATTGTTGAATCGATTAACACTGGGACACGAAATGTTGTATTTACATCAAATATCATAAACAATTTTGATATTAAAGGCACTCTTCAGCTGGTTAGAGTCCCATACTATAACTCAGCAACGGTTACATCCACTCTTACTTGCCAACCATGGGATAGTATAAGTAAAACTGGCGGAGTTTTAGTTATGATAATTGGAAGGACATTATCCCTAGAAGCAGATATTGATATTTCTGGAAGGGGATTTATTGGTGGAATAACAACACAGGGTGACGGAACCTGCATAGCTTCAGGATCAGGACTGGACGATTTTGGTTATGCTGCTAGTTACTCGAATTCAGGATATAAGGGTGAAAGCCCTGCATCAAGGGGGTTCCTTGCTCCTGGAAATATTCCTCCATTATTCCCAAATTATGCCAAAGGTAAGGGGAGTAATTTTACCGGTGGTGGTGGGGGAAATGGAAGATTTTCAGGAGGGGGCGGAGGGTCTAATTGGGGGCTGTTTGGAGGAGGAGGAGGAACTGAAGATCCAATTTGTCCGCCTCCTCGTGCTGGTGGATTAGGAGGACGTTCAATTAAAAATACTGATGTTGATCAGGGTTTCTTTATGGGCGGAGGTGGAGGTGCTTCAACACATGGTATTGGAGTAACTACTGCAACTCCAGGAGGTAGTGGAGGTGGAATCATAATAATAATATGTGATACTATTAAAGGGAATGGTAATATTATTACAGCCAATGGAGGAACTCCAAATAGCTCTTATCCATCAATACCTTTTAATACAAATGCTGGAGCTGGTGGTGGTGGTGGTGGTGGCTCAATAGCACTGTACCTTCAGAGTTATTCTTCAAATACTTCAAGTGCCCTTACAATTTCGGTTAAAGGAGGAAAGGGAGGTAATACTGATAACACCTGGGGCGTAGGTGGAGGAGGTGGAGGAGGACTCATTTTAACTAACAATCTTTCCAAACCTGCCAATGTTGTTAAAGACTTTTCCGGAGGTGCTGGTGGAACAAAATCAGGTGGATCTGGACAACCTGGGGCGAGTGGAGATTCTGTCATTACATATACTCCTCTTCTCAATGGATTTCTCTATAATTCGATCCGGTCCCAGGTTACAGGCGACCAGGTTGACTCGATTTGTTCGAATATGCCTTTTGGGGTGATATCAGGTACAATTCCATTCAGCGGTACTATCCAATGGCAGAGCAGCATAACTTCTGAATCGGCAGGCTTCACAGATATTTCAGGTGCTACCAGTAAAGATTATTTGCCGGGAATTCTGACGCAAACTACATGGTTCAGAAGGGTTGTCACTGATGCTGGTCCTCCGGTTATTATTGATATAAGTAAACCGGTAAAAATAATTGTTCAGCCTTTTATTAAAGATAATATTATCGGCGATCCTGATACTTTATGCTATGCCCAGGACGCAAAGATGCTTGTTTCAAAGGCAGCTCTTCAGGATGGTAATGGCATATACAGCTTCATGTGGAAGGTAAGCGTTGACAATACGCTGTATTCAAGCGTTGCCAATACTGACAATACCGAATCGTACACACCGGTGCCGGGACTTACACAGACATCCTGGTTCAGGCGCACTGTTACCTCTGGCAGATGTGTTGACTCATCAGCCATAGTAAGGATAAACGTGCTCGATACTATCAGCAATAACAAAATTTTAAACGCTCCTGAAGATATTTGCTTTGGTATGACCTTTACGGATCTTACAGCTACTACCACCTCAACAACTCCTGCTCTGTCGGGGGGGGATGCTTCATACAGGTATCTCTGGGAAAGCAGTATTAATGGCACAACCTGGGGATCCGCTCCCGGGGTCAAAAACCTGGCAGATTATTTTCCTGAAGAACTCCCGGAAAGAGCTCCTCTCAATGAATATAAATTTCGGAGGGTCGTTAAATCCGGATCGCAAAATGTTTGTGTCAGCACGAGTCCCGAGATTCTTCTGAGGGATTATCCCGTACTTACCAATAACTATATTGTAACTGCTGAACAAAATGTATGTTCTGGTTCAGCTCCATCATTGCTTACGGGATCTGATCCGCTTAACGGTGACGGTACTTACACCTATATCTGGCAGGACAGCTCAAAGAGCAACCCTGTGTGGACTGATATTACAGGTGCCGCACAGCGTGATTACCAGCCTCCGGCACTTACAGATACCACAAGCTACCGAAGGAAAGTATTATCTTCAGCCTGTTCAGATATCAGCAAGTCTGTAAGGATTAATGTTCATAAACCGCTGACAGATAATATAATCTCACTTCTTTCCACTGGTACTGATACCGTCATCTGTGACGGAGCCAACCCAAACAGATTAATTGGCACCTTGCCAACAGGAGGTACAAATCTGCCAGGTGATTATGCTTATGAATGGCAGTATTCGACAGATAATTCAATATGGAATCCGGTCGCGTCCGGTACAACACAGGGCTATGATCCTCCTGCACTAAATGTTACAACTTACTACAGAAGAAAAGTACTTTCCGGAGCATGTATTGATATTAGCGCAGAAACAGTAAAGGTTGAAGTCCTTCCTCTTATTACAAATAATACACTTACTGACCCGGCTGTAACATGTAAGGATTATGTCCCGGATCTGCTTACCGGGTCGGCTCCTGCAGGAGGTGACGGTAGCTACTTGTTTTTATGGGAGCAGAGTGTTGATGGAGGTACTACCTGGATCTCAGCTGTTGGGGTAAACAATGATCCTTCAGGTAATTATCAGCCACCAGCCCTTGGCGTGCCAACAAAATATAAAAGGAAAGTGACATCCGGGGCTAATAATTGCTGTTCAAGTCTTTCAAATATTATTGAAGTATTGCTCAATACAAATCCTATGAGTGCCATATTTGCAGGACCTGATACGGTTCTTTATTCGTTTGATAATTATTATCAGATGAAGGCAAGTCCGATTTTTGACACTCCTGCAACAGGAAGTTATGAAACAGGAAAATGGAGTATTATAACAGGCACTGCAGATTTTGATAATGATACAAGGAATGATACAAAGGTTACTAATCTGTCTCCCAAATTAAATTCATTCTTATGGACTGTCACTAACGGGCCTTGTATTAATAAGGACACGGTAAATATAACGATCGAGGAAATCATTATTCCAAACGGATTCTCCCCAAACAATGATGGTATTAATGATGTATTTGAAATCCTGGGTCTTGATATTAATAATCAGGTTGTGGAGCTAAGCATAGTTAACAGCGCCGGGACAGAGGTATTCTACAGCTCGAACAGGAATGGTAACGATAACTGGAGTAACTGGGATGGCAAGAATTCAAAAGGTGTTGATTTGCCTGAGGGTACATATTATTATATTTTGAAACTGGAATCTAAAGAAGTTCCGTCGTTGAGGCCACATAAGCCAAGCGGATTTATAGTATTAAAGAGAAGATAGAATTGGGCATCTTGAAAAATATAAAAATGGCCATGAGGTCCAGCAGAGTTTATAGCTGTGTTTTCACACTGCTGTTTCTTTGCGTATCTGGAAATGTTGAGGGGCAATCTTCATCCGATACAAGCGGTAGTATAAGCCTTGCATATCCGGTTTACAGCCAGTACCTGCAGAATGGGATGGTGATCAATCCTGCATATACCGGTACACGGGGAGCACTAAGCGGATTTCTCTCCTACAGGAAACAATGGCTGGGAACAGCAGGCGCCCCTGTACTTCAATCCGGATCACTACATGCACCATTTAAAAATGATAAGGTTGCGCTCGGACTTCTTGTCCAGTTCATGCAATATGGATATACTAATACGACAAGTATTTATGGCAGCTATGCATATCATATAAGGCTGGCAAAAGGAAAGTTATCGTTTGGATTACGGGGGGGTGTTGATATAGCAAACAGTGATTTTTCTGATATTGTGACCTTGCAACCTGATGAGGTCTTTACAAAAAACGATGACCCTTATATTCTTCCAAATGTGGGAGCCGGAGTTTACTATTTCAGTGACAAGCTTTTTGCCGGAATTTCCATCCCACAGTTTATGAGCTATAAGAAAACTTCGGCAAATACAATTCAGGCTTATCATAGTATCAACGATTACGATTTTATTTTTTCCGGAGGTGGTTTGATAACTTTCTCTGATTTTTTCAAGTTTAAACCTTCGGTTCTTGTCCATTATGCTCTTGATGAGGCTGAAAAAATAAAGCAGTTTGATATTAACGGCAACTTTATACTTGCCGATGTTATATGGCTTGGCGGATCATGGAGGACCAATGAGGAGGTTGTGGTTGGTATTCTGCAATTCCAGATTAATCCTCAGCTTATGTTTGGTCTCTCATACGATTATCCCTTAGGGCGAATGAGTACTTACTCAAATGGTTCTGCAGAATTTGCACTCAGGTATGAATTTGGCTCAAAGGTAAGCGCCGCTAATCCAAGGTACTTTTAGAATTATGACAGCAAGGTACGCAAATATAAAACTGATAATTCTGGGGTTACTGATTTTTTCATTCAGTGCAGCTCAGCAGCCTTCGCTATATTCAGTTAAGAAGTTGCCTTTCAATAAGAATTTCTATAATGAGATCTCGCCTGTAATAGTAAAGGATGGCCTGGTATTTTGTTCCGACCAAAGATTCAGCGGCATCAAGGATCGTACTTCATATGACGGAAGAAGGATTTATAATATGTACCTGGCAGAACGTATCGATACTTCTGAATGGAGAGCCCTTAAGGAAGTTAAGAGTGAAAGAACAGAGAAATTCAACAGCGGGCCATTCTGTTTCACCCCTGATGGAAAAACAGTCTATTTTACAAGTGAGATTGAAACAGGAAAACGGGCGCGAAACAGGAATTTCAGAAATTACAGCGGTATTTTCATTGGTGAAATGTCTGGCACTGATCTTACAGGTGTCAGACCCTTCAGGTACAATAATTCGGGTTATGATGTTGGACAGCCATCAGTAAGCAGTGACGGAAAGTACCTGTATTTTGCCTCAAATATGCCGGGTGGGGAGGGAGGCTCGGATATCTATTACTGTGAATTTATTAACAATGAATGGTCAGCCCCGGTTAACCTTGGACCGGTAGTAAACTCATCTGCCTCTGAAAATTATCCATATCTACATCCAACTGGTAGACTATACTTTACGTCAAACCGGACAGGGGGGATAGGGAACCTTGATGTATATTCAGCTATTAAATATGAAGGCAGATGGGAAAAACCTGTGCTTCTTCCGGAACCTATCAACTCAACTGCTGATGATTTTGCATTTGTCTCGGAAGCGGGTCAACAGAAAGGATATTTTGCCTCAAACCGTGAAAGTGATGATGACATATACAGCTTCACCTCACTGATAAGAAGAATGGATGTCTGTGATACTCTCCAGGAAAACAGCTACTGTTATCGTTTTATGGAAGAGAATGCAGCAAAGCTTGATACCACGCCTTTCAGGTATGAATGGAAATTTGGTGACGGGAAAAAAGCTGTCGGAGCTGTTGTTGAACACTGCTATGATGGGCCCGGTGCATATCTCGTTCAGCTTGATGTTGTGAACCTTATAACAAAAGAGGTGTTGTATAATGAAAAATCAGATTCTCTGATTATAACAGATATTGAACAGCCTTATATATCAGCTCCCGAAATGGCAAATGCCGGGCAGTCACTAAAACTGAATGCTGACAAAACCTATCTTCCGGGCTGGAATATATCACAGTATTACTGGAATTTTGGTGATGAATCAATACAGATTGGCAAAGAAGTTGATAAGACATATCTGAAACCTGGTACCTATAATGTACAGCTCATTGTAACTGAAGAGGCATTGCCGGGTTTAGAACCAAGAGAGAAATGCATTTGTAGAAATATTACAATATCACGCCAGCCCTGAGCCGGAAATGACTAATTTTGAGGTAAATGAAATTTAAAAGGTCCACATATAAAATATTGATTATCATATTCTTCCTGGGGATAGTGATTCCCTCTCAAGTATCGGCACAGGCAGTACCTGGTAAAGATGAGAATATTCCATTCCTTGTCACCTTCGGTAAGGAAGGAAAGACATCATGGGGAGATGATGATTTCAATCAGATATTTTTCTTTTCAATTCCAAAAGATTTCACGCAGCAGTTTTTTATAAGGGTCTTTGATCCCGACTGCGGAGGGGAGCATGATGAGATCCAGGGAGATTTTAATACCAAGACAATGTTTTCGGTATATGGCGGAATAGGAGCAGATCCGGAACAGCACGAAGAGGCCAGGGGGCTAGAAAACGGCTTGAATTACAAGACTGGAAACCTTCTTGCTTCCAGAGTGTTTGGGACCGAAGCCCGATATGATAATAAGTATTATTCATTTGGTCCTCTAAATCCTACTGAGGGAGAATTCAGCCAGAAATGGAACAGCTATATCTTTAAAGTTGTAATAGAGGGTGTTGCAGGTGATGACGGCAACCTCTACCGGTTCTTTCTTAGCCGCGATGCCAATTCCAACCTTGCAATTGAGGGAGCTAATGCATTTACATATGAATATACATTCCGCATGTGGAACGATTTTAAAAGTATAGCGCATATCTATCCTTATGTAGATACTGGTATAGTATCAATCAGGCAGAGAAATTTTGACTGGGATAACGATGGAAAAATACTGATTGTTTCAAGATACAAAAGGGGTATTGAAGTACCTCTATCCAATGAGGATAACTGGATACAATCACTGATACCTGTTGAACCTGCCGAGATAAATTCCTCACTCGATTTTCAGTTTCATAAGAGACAGGGTGAACTTGTAAAAAATAACAATGTTGTGATTACGCTGCAGAACCAGAGAGGAGATGCCCTTAAGTTTTACAGTTCGCCAATAGGCGGAGTGCCGGTTTATGTTCCTAAAACATCAGTTACCAAGATAGATCCGAAAAAATAATGGAGTCTCTCAAGAGATCTGACAAAATGCCGAGAACGATATACAGCATCATCTGTTGCCTGTTTGTATTTTCGGCAATGCTGCGTGGACAGACTCTGAGCTTCAGGAGCTATGATGTTGAGAGAGGTATTCCGAATTCCTTTATTTATACTCTTGGCCAGTCTAATGATGGATATCTGTGGATTGGAATGGGAAATGGTCTTGCCATGTTTGATGGCTTTGAATTCTTCAGAGTAGCATATCCTGATTCAGCTTCAGGCAGATATGCCACCACTTCTTTCAGGGATAATTCAGGAAGGTTATGGTTTGGATGCAGCGATGGGAAGGTATATTATGCTGAGGGCAGGTCTCTTATCGATGTTCAGTTATCCAATTCAAAGAGTATAAGCGATATAATATCAGGACCTGATGAGATGATTTATGTTATCCCACAGGGCGGTTCTATCTTTGCCATTAATACTGCTGATCCCTCGAAGACTGTTCAATACTCTCTTTCTATCGATCCTGTAATGTTTTCAGGATGTTTCACACATGGAGAAGAGCTCCTTATTGGTACACAGGAGAATCTTCTTCTTTGCAGGTTAAAAGCCGATTCTGTAAGAATAATTAATGTGGTTGAAGGGTTTGATTATTCTGCAATAACTGCTATACATCCAACTGAAAACCCTTCTGTCTTTCTTATTGGCACTGATGGGTACGGGCTCTTTAAATTTACTGTTTCAGGCAGCGAGAACAGCCTGGAGAGATTCAGTGGCCATCCTGAGTGGGAGACACTCAGTGTTCAGGAAATTGTTGAAGACAGGGATAAGAACATCTGGGTTGCAACCTTTGGCTCCGGTGTAATCGAGTTTAAACTTACATCCGACATTAAATCGGTAAGGAATGTACTCACTTATGACATAAGTACCGGTCTCAGCAACAATGATGTTAAAACTTTTTTTCAGGATATTGAAGGTAACTACTGGTTTGGAACCTATGGTAATGGAATACTGCTGCTTACCTCATATGCATTCGGGTTTTTCACTCCCGGCAGAACCAGTCTGGAGAACAATATAATTTATGTAAACAAGCTGGGTGACAGATATCTGTTAGGCACTCCGTCCGGATTCCACATTTTTAATGCGGAGAAAGGAGTTTCTGAATCCTTCACCAACCTGCTGCGATCAACGGAAGATATTGATATTACATCTTATTTTCTTGATAAGGAGAAAAACCTATGGATAGGCACTGCGGGAGGAGGTTTATATGTTAGGAGAAATACCGGGGTTACCAAACTCTTTTACCGTTCAGGTGATTCAGGAGCCGATAATATACGTGACGTTAAAACCGATGAATACAATGTATGGCTTGCAACTATAAACGGGGTATTTGTAATTAACAGATCAACAGGCAGCATAAGAAAGAAGTTTGACATAAATAACGGTTTGCCACATAGCAGTATTAATTCAATTTTCCTGGACAGCGAAGGAAGAGCTGTTATCGGGATCAATGAGGGTGAAAGAGTCTTTATGATCGACCGTAATTTTGATATTATTACTTCTGAAGGGACCATGTCGGGAAGTACTTTAAACAGAATGCAGGCAATCAACCAGGGAAAAGACGGGTCAATATGGATATCAACAAGGGGTAATGGAGTATTTAAATTACAGAATGATACAGTATCCCCGATTGTAAGGTCAAATGAATTGTTTTCGAACTATTGTTATAGTATACTTCCTGATTATGAGAATAATATATGGATCGGACATGAAAAGGGATTTTCAAGATACAATCCTGTAACAGGTAGTATAAAAACATTCGGTGTCGATTTTGCCAAAGGAGGGCTTTGCAATCCTGGCGGAATGTTTGAGTCATCCGACCGGAAAGTATTAATTGGAACAACTGAAGGACTGATTATCTATGACAGGATGAGAGATAATCGCAGTACAATACCTCCTTTTACAAATCTGAATTATTTAACTATAAATGATAAGAGGTATGATTATCAACCCGTTTATACACTCCCTTATAAGAAATATAATATAAGGCTGAATTTTGTAGGGATAAATTTCAGTGACCCTGAGAAAGTGTATTACAGTACTTTTGTGGAAAATTTCGATGAGACCTGGAGCAGATTCAGCGACACAAGGGATATTCCATACAGCCTTGGTGACGGTAAGTATAAATTCAATATTATTTCTGTTAATCAGGATGGTGCATCTCAGAAAGATCCATTATCATTTACTATTCTTATCAAAAAGCCATGGTGGAGAACATGGTGGTCTATATTATGCTGGATAACCCTGTTTACAGGCGTATTGGTTTTGATTATTAAAATCAGGGAGAGATCGCATAAGAGGATTCAGGAATATCTCGAAACAGAACTGGATGCACGTACCAGTGAAGTAATGAAGCAGAAGGGAGAGATTGAACTTCAGAATCTTGAAATAACCGATAGTATCAACTATGCGAAAAGGATACAGACAAGTATTCTGCCTGATTATGGGAAGCTCAGGGATGCTTTTAAGGATGCATTTGTAATATTTCAGCCGCGTGATATTGTCAGCGGTGATTTTTACTGGTTTGACAGACTTGATGAAGATAAGTTTATTCTGGTGTGTGCCGATTCAACAGGACATGGAGTTCCCGGTGCATTTATGTCGATGATAGGCTCAACTCTCCTTCAGGATATAGTTTCGAGGCAGCATGTTTCGACACCCTCCCAGATTCTTACCCTTCTGGATAAGCAGATTTTCTCTACTCTTAACCAGAATGTTGAGCTTGGAGTATCAAATGACGGAATGGATATGGTAGTGTGTGAGTTCAGCATTAAGAAACGTCATGTCAGGTTTGCTTCAGCTATGCGACCGGTAATTATTGTTATTGATGGAGAATCATTCTATATCAAAGGTAACAGATCTTCGGTAGGGGGAGAATCAGTGATGGAAAAATACTTTGATGACCAGGAATATTATCTGAATGAAGGGGATACTATTTACCTGTTCTCCGATGGTCTTCCTGACCAGTTTGGTGGTATCGACGGCAAAAAAATGAAAATAGCCAGGCTTAAGCGCCTTATTGAACAGGTTTCAAACAAAACAATGGTTGAACAACAGGAGTATATTTCTAAATTCTTTTCTGATTGGAAAGGTGATTATGAACAGGTGGATGACGTACTGCTGATTGGCGTCAGAGTATAATCAACAGATTTCTAACGGGTATAGATATTGTTCTCAGCCACAATTATTTCAACTGTCTCCTCCGTGTTACTGATATTATCAGCCCTGTCTTGAATATAAAATTCATATTTGATTGTATCGCCCGTATTATATGTCTGGTAGATAAAAGTTACCGATATAGTCCCTTTTAATATCTGATTCTGCCCCAGCCTTTCCATATAAGGAATCCTGTAGGAGGAATATGGGAGAAGGGGATCATATTTGTCTGATACCTTCACCATCGATCCATCTTTCTTCCTGTATAATTCAAGGTGAAAGTTGGTAGTATCCTGTTGCGTTCCTACCGGTGCTCCTAGTCCCAGATCGCCATCGCCATCTTCAAACCTGAAAATAAGTCTGCCACCTTTTGAGATGTTACCCAGAATATCAAGTGTGTCAAAAATTTCGAAACTAGTAAATTCTATACTAGGTGTGGGGGGCAGTTGCACCACCTTGAAGCATCCGGTTGACGCAGCAAGTATTATTGTTAGTATTAGAGCAATTCCTGATCGTTTCATCTTTGTAAGGCAATAAACCTGATTTAGCAAAAATCACACCAAAGATTATTATTTTTTTCTGAAAAATATCCTTACAGGAACACCAGAAAAATCAAATAGTTCTCTCATCCTGTTCTCAATATATCTTTTATAAGGTTCCTTAACATACTGAGGCAGGTTACAGAAGAAGGCAAACGCAGGTGTATATATTGGAAGCTGGGTTACATATTTTATCTTAACATACTTTCCCTTCAAAGATGGAGGAGGATTGTTCTTGACTATTGGCAACATAACCTCGTTCAGCTTTGCTGTTGTAATCTTTCTGTTTCTGTTAGTGTTTACAATTTCAATGAGCTCAAGCACACGGTGAATCCTCTGCTTGTTGATTGCTGAAATGAATACTATAGGGTAATCGATGAAAGGGGCAGTTCGGTATCTTATTTCCTTTTCATACTTTGTAGTTATATTTACCTCTTTCTCAACAAGGTCCCACTTGTTTACAAGAACAATCATTCCTTTGTTATTCTTCTGAATAAGTGAGATAATATTTAAATCCTGCGCCTCAATACCTCTTGTAGCATCGAGGAGCAAAAGGCATATATCAGAGTTTTCAATTGTTCTGACTGCTCTCATCACCGAATAGAATTCAATATCCTCGCTTACCTTTGCCTTTTTTCGTAGACCGGCTGTATCAACGAGAAGAAAATCGTGATTGAACTTTCTATACCTTGTATATATAGAATCACGAGTAGTGCCTGCTAACGGAGTAACAATATTCCGTTCTTCTCCGAGCAGTGAGTTTACCAGCGATGATTTTCCGGCATTTGGTCTTCCAACTATTGCTATTCTTGGAATCTCAGGTATGAACTCAGGCTCTGAATCAGGAAGATTTTTTACAACTGCATCAAGAAGATCACCTGTCCCGCTTCCGTTAATTGAGCTTAAAGGGAAGTAATCACCAAGACCAAGATTATAGAATTCAGTTGCATCAGGTAACCTTTCATTGTTATCCACCTTGTTTACTACAACCAATACCTTCTTATTGTATCTCCTCAGGAGTATGGCAACTGAATTATCAAGGTCATGAATTCCTATTGTCACATCTACCATAAACAGAATCAGGTCTGATTCTTCTATCGCCAGCAAGACCTGTTTGTTGATCTCCTCTTCGAAAATATCATCGGAGTTCTGCACATAACCTCCTGTATCAATAACGGAGAATTCAACACCGTTCCAGTTAGCCCTGCCATAATTACGGTCGCGGGTAACACCGCTGGTTTGATCAACAATTGCTTCTCTTGAATCGGTAAGCCTGTTGAAAAGTGTTGATTTTCCTACGTTAGGTCTGCCAACTATTGCTATTATTTTGCTCATGTACAAATCATTCTATCTGTAACCAAACTTCTTCAGCATGGATGGTTTATCCCTCCAGTCCTTAGATACTTTAACATAAATCTCCAGGAATACCTTTTTACGGAAGAAATCCTCCATATCATGCCTTGCTTCAGTTCCAACTCTCTTAAGCATAACCCCTTTATGTCCTATTAAAATACCTTTCTGGCTGTCGCGTGCAACATAGATTACTGCTCTTATCCTGATAAGGTTTTTTTCCTCAGTGAAACTTTCAATTTCGATTTCCACTGAGTATGGGATCTCTTTTTTATAGTGAACCAGGATCTTTTCCCGGATGATCTCCGATGCAAAAAATCTCTCTATCTTATCTGTAAGCTGATCTTTCGGGAAATATGGTTCTCCCTCGGGCAATTTTGAAAGTATTGCATTCAGGAGAGTATCAAGATTGAAATTTCTGAGACCTGAAACCGGAATCACCGGAGACTGAGGAAACAGGTTATGCCAGATACCGGTAATTTTTTCGAGTTCCTCCTGGTTTGAAAGATCTATCTTGTTTACAATAATCATGACAGGTATTCCTGATTCCTTTATCTTTTCGATGTACTCTCCTTCATGTGCTGTTTTTTCGTTAACATCGGTAACATAAATTATCAGGTCAGCATCAGACAATGCAAGATTCACAGAATTCATCATTGTCTCCTGCAACTTATATTTAGGTTTGAGTATCCCGGGAGTGTCTGAATATACAATCTGAAAATCATCACCATTGACAATACCCATAATCCGGTGACGTGTAGTCTGTGCTTTTGATGTTATTATCGAAAGCTTTTCGCCTACCAGGGCATTCATTATAGTCGATTTACCTACATTCGGATTACCGAGAATATTTACAAAACCAGACTTGTGACTCATCGCATTAAAAAATCCCCCTTTTAAGCATGCCAATCTCCTTTTCAGAAAGAAACCTCCATTTTCCTCTTGGCAGGTTCTTTTTAGTCAGGCCAGCAAAATAAACTCTGTCGAGTTTCTTTATTTTATAGCCCATTTTTTCAAACATCCTCCTCACCACTCTGTTCTGGCCGGAATGGAGTTCAATGCCTATCTGGGTCCTGTCTTCAGAATCGGCATATGATACAGCATCAGCAACTATTTTTTCGTCATCAATTTCAATACCTTCAGTGAGCCTGAAGAGATCATTTTTTGGTACCGGTCTGTCAAGAAAAACATGATATATTTTTCTCCTTTTATATTTGGGGTGAGTAAGCTTTCCCGTGAGTTCACCGTCATTTGTAAGCAGAAGGACACCCGTAGTTGCCTTGTCGAGTCTGCCCACAGGATAAACTCTCTCCCTGAAATCGCTTCCGAGCAGGTCAAGGACAGTTTTATCTGCATGAGGATCTTCAACAGTTGTTACATAATCTTTGGGCTTATTCATCAGGATATAAACCTTCTTTTCAGCAGTGAGCTTTTTATTTCTGAACCTTACATCATCATTATATGTTACCCTTGTACTGAGGTCTGTAACCTTTTTTCCGTTAACAGTTATCATCCCGTTCCTGATGTGTTCATCTGCATCCCTCCTGGAACAAAGGCCACTGTTTGATATAAACCTGTTGAGCCTTATTGGGGTTTTGTTTCCGGCATCAGGTTTTTTCTTCTCCATTTCAATTAATTATCAGGGTGCAAAGGTACGATTATTTGGTGATAATCCGATTTGGCGATTTTTTTGCAACTTTGTGTACTAAGGAAATAAATTATGGCTCTAGTAAAATCTATATCAGGAATAAGGGGAACCATTGGTGGAAAACCCGGAAATAATCTGACACCACCCGATATTGTCAAATTCACTTCAGCTTACGGAATATGGCTTAAGAGAAGGCATGGACGAGAGGCTCTTAATGTTATTGTCGGGCGTGATGGCAGGAAATCAGGAAGCATTGTAAACAGTATTATTGTTGCCTCTTTGCGTAGCCTGGGCATTAATGTCACTGATCTGGGTCTGGCTACAACTCCTACAGTTGAGATTGCTGTTACAGGCTCTGGTTCAGATGGGGGTATAATCATTACAGCAAGTCATAATCCGGCTGAATGGAATGCGCTGAAACTCTTAACTGAGGCCGGTGAATTTTTATCCGACTCAGAGGGAAATGAAGTTCTGGATATTGCAGCAAAGGAGGATTTTGAATTCTGTTATGTTGACTCACTTGGGAAGCTGGCCTATGATGAAAGCTGGAACAGGAAACATATTGATCAGATACTTGGACTGGAACTGGTAAATGTTAAATCAATAAAGGAGGCTGGTTTTACCGTTGCAGTGGATTGCATCAATTCTGTCGGGGGAGTTATTGTGCCTCAGCTTCTTGAATCACTAGGTGTAAAAAAGGTTATAGAACTTAACACAACACCCGATGGCAATTTTGCTCATAATCCGGAACCTTTGGCTCAAAATCTGAAAGATATTTCAGAACTGGTTGTTAAGGAAAATGCAGATATTGGGATAGTAGTTGATCCTGACGTCGACCGTCTTGCAATTATAAGTGAGGATGGATCAATGTTTGGGGAGGAATATACATTGGTGGCGGTTTCAGATTATGTCCTGGCAAGCACTCCTGGCAGCACAGTTTCCAATATGTCATCATCAAGAGCACTCAGGGATATAACCGAGAAACATGGTTGCCGGTATTATTCGGCTGCCGTTGGGGAGGTAAATGTGGTGGAAGAGATGAAAATCAGGGAGGCAGTAATAGGAGGAGAGGGTAACGGTGGAGTTATTTATCCTGCTCTTCATTATGGCCGCGATGCCCTTGTCGGAATTGCAATGTTTCTGTCACATCTTGCAGAGGAAAAAATGAATTGCTCCGTACTAAGACAGAAATATCCTGAATACAAAATGGCAAAAAAGAAACTGGTGCTTGATCCTTCAGTTGATTTTAATAAGATACTATCTGCTATTAAAAACAGTTTCCCGGGTCACCGTACAGATGAAAGAGATGGCTTATGGATTGAAACCACTACAGGATGGGTGCAGGTAAGAAAATCAAATACTGAACCAATAATGAGAATTTATGCAGAAGGGCGAACAATATCCGAGGCAGATGGTTTAGCTGATAAGGTGATAGAAATTGTTAAAAATGTTTAAACCTGTTATTATTTCATTAATCAGGGGAATAAATTAAAAGTTGTTGCTGTCTTGTAAGTAAATCTGTTAAGTTAAATGAAGGTTAATTATTGTTAAGAGATGTTACGCAAAAGCACTTTTTAATACTTTTGCTCGGTTTTAAATAGTATATAAATTTATAATATCAAATGAAAAGAACGGTCATTATTACAGGAATTGTATTTGTTGTTGCAATCATTGTCCTGATAATTTTCAATAAAGCCACCTCCAGAAAAGATATTGCAAATCTCTACACTGAATCAAAAAGAGGACAGTTCGATATCATAGTTAACACAACAGGGGAACTTCAGGCTGAGAATTCTACCGATATAAGAGGGCCAGAGTTTACACGGGCCAGGAATGTAAGGGTAATGGATATAAAGATTCAGGACATGGTCCCGGAGGGGACAGAAGTTTCTGAAGGTGATTTTATTGCAAGCCTTGACAGAACTTCATTTGATAATACTCTAAAAGATGAGTTTGAAAGGCTTACGACATATCAGACAAACCTTGAGATGAAGATACTTGATACTGCAGTTACTCTCAGTAACTTAAGAGATAATATCAAGAACCTCAGGTTTACTGTAGAAGAGGCGGAAATAACACTTCAGCAGTCGAAATATGAGCCGCCTACCACAATCAGGCAGGCTGAGATTGCACTGGACAAGGCAAACCGATCCCTTGATCAATCCATCAGAAGCTATTCACTGAAGGTAGAGCAGGCTAAATCTGAAATGCGAAATCAGAAGAACCAGCTTACGGAGCAGCAGCAGAGAGTGAACGACCTGCAGGATCTTCTGGCAAATTTCAGAATCACTGCTCCTTCACCGGGGATGGTTATTTATAAGCGCGACAGAATGGGGAACAAAAGAAAGATAGGTTCATCAATAAATCCCTGGGACAATGTTGTTGCAACACTTCCCGATATGTCATCAATGTTGTCGAAAACATATGTCAATGAAATCGACGTCAGTAAAGTCAAACCCAATCAGAAAGTGGAGATTGCTGTTGATGCCTTCCCCGAGAGGTCATATACAGGTAGTGTAATCAGTGTCGCAAATATTGGAGAACAACTTCCTAATGCTGATGCCAAAGTATTTGAAGTTCTGATAAAAGTTGACGGATCTGACCCGATCCTCCGACCTTCAATGACTACCGGTAACAAGATCATCACCAAGACCATAAATGATGTTATATATATCCCTCTCGAAAGTGTTCAGGCAGGGATTGACAGTATTCCTTTTGTTTATATGAAAAACGGCAATAAGCAGATTGTTGTTCTTGGAGAATCGAATGAAAATAATGTAATCATTGAACAGGGTCTGGCAGAAGGAACTCAGACCTTTCTCAGTACACCTCCGGATCCTCAAAAGTTCAAGCTTACAGGAGAGGACCTCATTGCTGTTATCAAAGAGAAAGAGCGTGCAAAGAAAGATGAAGAGAATCGTTTAAGGGAAGAAGCGATAAGAGCAAGAGAACATAATCAGAGAATGACATCTTTTGGTTCTGGTCAGGCACCATCACCTGAAATGATCCAGCGAATGGGAGGGGGGCAGGCAGGTGGCCAACGTGATACTGCTGCCATGAGAAGGATGCGTATGACGGGTACTCAGACAGGATCCGCAACAAGAGACACCTCTGTGAGGCGCTCTAATGTAGTAAGACAGGTGGAGGCAGATAAATAACTGGATTTTACTGCGAATTTCAATCAAATGTTTAAGCAATTAACAAGGAAATGAAATGCTAAAGTTTATCTTAAGATATTTTCATGATATTGAGATAGCTGTTGAATCGATAGTTTCAAACAAGCTGAAATCAATATTGACAGCCCTGGGTATCATTTTCGGTGTTGCTGCTGTTATTGCAATGCTTGCAATTGGTAAAGGCGCCAAGCAGGAGATCATGGATCAGATGAAGATGGTAGGTGTAAACAACGTTCTTATCAATCCTGTAATTCCTGATAAGTCGTCCTCTTCTGAAGAAGGAGAAAAACAGCAGAAGAAATTCTCAAGGGGTCTCAATATGCTGGATGTAGCTGCAATTAAGGAGACACTCCCTTCAGTAAAGAGAATAAGTCCCGAAATTTCATTTAACTCAACAGCAATGATGAACGGGGTAAAATACACGGCAAAGCTTGTGGGAGTCTCTAATGATTATTTTGAATTATATAATCTTCCTCTTGTTACGGGCACTTTTTTTAACGATTATCAGGAAGAGAATGGTATCCAGGTCTGTATAATCGGAGCCAATATCAGGGCAAAATTCTTCAGTAAGCTGGATCCTATAGGACAGTATATAAAATTCAATGGCATCTGGCTGAAAGTAATAGGCGTACTTCAGAAGACAAATGTGAGCCTGACAGGTTTTGAAGAGAAAGGGGTAAATGTTTACAATGATAACATCTATATCCCTGTTCATACAATGCTGATAAGATATCAGAACCGTGCTCTGATAAATACCAAACTTGTTTCAGAAGCGTCGAATATGCAATTTTTTGGAGGAGGCGTTATGATGGCAAGGATCGTATCCAGTAGTTCTGATGCTGCATCAGATTCCGAAACAAACTATAACCAGCTCGACAGGATAGTTGTCCAGGTAAATGAAACAGAACAGCTTCAGCCTACAACAGAGATCCTTAGTCGAATGCTAACAAGACGGCATTCAGGAGTTAAGGATTTTGAAATTACGGTTCCTGAACTTCTTCTTAAACAGCAACAGAGGACAAAGGATGTTTTCAATATTGTGCTCGGAGCAATTGCCAGTATTTCACTTATTGTAGGAGGTATTGGTATTATGAATATTATGTTTGCTTCGGTTATGGAAAGGATCAAGGAGATAGGAACCAGGATGGCAATCGGTGCAAAAAAGATGGATATAATTGTACAGTTCCTCTCGGAAGCAGTTCTTATTAGTGTTTCTGGCGGATTTATCGGAATATTTTTCGGGGTTGTGATGGCAAAGCTTATCGAACAGATTGCCGGAATAATGACAATAGTATCCTTCTTCTCAGTATTTATTGCATTCGGCGTTTCAGCAGCTGTCGGAGTAATATTTGGTTACTCGCCTGCCAAGAGAGCATCAGAAAAGGACCCAATTGAATCATTGAGATATGAATAACTTTTTAAAAATGAGATACTTAAAATTCATTATCATAACAGCTTTGTTTATTTTTTCAAATCTCCGGTCAGAGGCCCAGGAGATAAAAAAGCTGACATTTGACCAGGTAATCAAGCTTTCAGAAGAGCAATCACCGAATGCACTTATAGCAAAGCACAGGTTCAGGGCAAGTTACTGGCAATACAGGACATTTGTGGCTCAGTACAGGCCATCATTGACTCTTTCAGGCACTACTCCTGATTTTAGTAACTCATACGACAAGGTGTGGAATTCTACCACAAACGGATATGAATATCGTACTTCCAATACAGTAAGTAATCTTGCATCTCTTTCACTGGCGCAGAACATAGGTGCTACTGGAGGCACTATATCGCTTCAGTCAGATCTTACTCTTTTTAACGATATTGAAAACGGAAGCAGAAGCTATATTACCACCCCATTGAGTGTGGGTTTAAACCAGCCTATCTTCAGGCATAATGCTCTAAAGTGGCAGAAGAAAACAGAACCTCTTAAGTATGAGGCTGCAAAGAAAACTTTTCTTTCTAATATTGAAACTGTTCATCAGCAGGCTGTTTTTTATTTTTTTAATCTGGCAACTGCACAGATAAACAAGCAGATTGCTGAAATGAACTACTCCAATGCAGACACACTTTGGAGGATAGCAAAGGGAAGATACGACCTGGGAACAATAGCCGAAGATGAACTTCTTCAAATGCAGCTTTCGTGGTTAAATTCAGAAACAGCCAGAAAAGAGGCTGAGATGAATCTGAGAGACAGAGAGATACGTATCAGATCATTTCTCGGATTCAATGAAAGTGTAAGGCTTGAACTAATTCTTCCGACATATATTCCTGATCTTCAGGTAAACACCCAGGAGGTATTTGACTTTGCAATGGAAAATAATCCTGAAATGATTAACCAGCAACTCACACTTCTTACCGCCCAGAGCAATGTTGCCCAGGCCAGGTCTGAGAAAGGTCTGAATGCCAATCTCATTGCATCATTTGGGTTACGTGATCGGGATTATGATTTTGGATTGGCATACTCTGATCCCAATCAGCAGCAGAGAGTGAGAATAGGTTTTACAATGCCGATACTTGACTGGGGACTTGGTCAGGGAAGATACAGAATGGCGCAATCAAGCCTTGAGCTGGCAAAGGTACAATCACAACAGGCAATAATTGATTTTCAGCAAAACCTTTTTCTTGATGTCGAACAGTTTAACCTTCAGTCTACACAGGTTGGTATTGCTGCAAAGTCAGATACTGTGGCTATGAAGATGTTTGAGGTTACAAAGCAAAGATTTCTTATCGGAAAAATACCAGTTCTTGAATTAAATAATGCTGATACTAAAAAGGACCAGAACAGGAGGGCATATGTTCAGGCGCTTCAGAACTACTGGTCATATTTCTATAATATCCGTAATCTTACTCTGTATGACTTCGTAAACAGAAAGTCTCTGGATACTGAATATGACAAACTTATAGAGTAAAATACTTTACTTATTATATTATTGTTCTGCCTGCTGAGATTTTAAAGCAGATAAGAGGAAATCCCTCCCGGGAAATCAGTGATGGAGAAGGAATAAAAGAAAAGACTTTTTTTAACTTTTCTTCACCTGCTGTGATTTAATCATCTGCTCAATAAATTATAGTTTTTATAAAATTTTAATATCTTTGCGCCTCGATAATGGAGAACACAGAAAATTTAATTCAGAATAATTTCTAAACAGAAAACAGATGCAGAATAAAGCAGCAATCATCGTTCTGGCTATTGCATTGGCACTGGTGTCAATTTACCAGTTGTCTTTTACCGGTGCTACCTACATGGTTAAGAAGGAAGCCAGAGAATATGCAAAGGGCAACCTTGTAAAGGAGATGGAATATCTTGATTCAATCTCCACCCTGCCAAAGGAAAAATGGAGTTTTCTCGGAAATACTTTCAAGGAGTGTCAGAAAAAGGAATTAAACCTTGGACTTGACCTTAAAGGAGGGATGAACGTAATACTTGAAGTATCAGTAGAGGATATCCTCAGGGCCCTTTCAAATTACAATACCGATAAAACTTTCAGTACTGCTCTTGAGAAGGCAAAACAGATGCAGAAAGAGAGTCAGTCAGATTATCTGACACTTTTCGGTCAGGCATTTGCAGCCACAGATCCCAATGCAAAACTGGCTTCAATATTCGGAACTATTGAAATGAAGGAAAAGATCAATTTCAACTCCAGCAACGATGAAGTTCTTAAAGTTCTTGACGAAGAGGTTTCTTCTGCAATTGATAACGCTTTTAATATCCTCAGAACAAGGATTGACAGATTTGGTGTTGTTCAGCCTAATATTACACAACTTGCAACTAAAGGACGAATACTTATAGAATTACCTGGTCAGAATAATCCCAAGAGAGTACGTGAGCTGCTGCAGGGTACGGCTAACCTCGAATTCTGGGAGACATACGAAAATGGTGAGATTATCGGGTATCTTTCACAGGCCAATAATCTTTTAAAGGAGATACAGGCCAATACAGAAAAGGCAGCTGTTACTGAAGAACAAGCTGTAAAAGCTGCAGCTGATACTTCAAAGAAAGAACAGTCACTTCTGGATATTATTGAACAGGATACAACCAGACCAGCTGAAGCCACAACCCGTGAGGAGTTTTCTCTTCAGAATCCTTTGTTTGGAGTTTTAAGCCCACGCGTTTCTCCTGAGGGTCAGCCTTTACCATCAAGCATGGTAGGACTTGCCAGTTCAAAGGATACTGCAGAAGTTAACAGGATGCTCAATATGAACCAGGTAAAGGCTTTGTTCCCAAGAGATGTCAAATTCCTCTGGAGCCAGAATCCTTATAAGTATGATCCGACAAAAACATTATACGAGCTTCATGCAATAAAGATTACCACCAGAGATGGACGTCCACCACTCGATGGAGATGTAATTACATCTGCCAGAACATCATCAGGGATTACCGGTTCAGAGGTTAAGGTTGATATGTCGATGAATGCAGAAGGCGCTAAGATATGGGCCCGGATGACCCGTGAGAATATTGACCGATGCCTGGCTGTGGTACTTGACGGTTATGTTCGCTCTTATCCAAGAGTTCAGAATGAAATTACAGGTGGAAATACAGAGATCACAGGCGACTTTACAATTGAAGAAGCAGATGATCTTGCCAATATCCTTAAATCGGGAAAACTCCCTGCTCCAGCGAGGATTATTTCTGATACAGTTGTCGGACCTACACTTGGTAAGGAAGCAATCAGATCGGGGTTCATATCATTCCTTATTGCTTTTGCGTTTGTCCTGATCTACATGTTATTCTATTATAGCAGAAAAGCAGGTGCTGTTGCAGATGTTGCCCTTTTTGGAAACGTATTCCTGATTTTCGGAGTACTATCATCACTTAGTGCAGTCCTTACTCTTCCCGGTATTGCAGGTATCGTTCTTACAATGGGTATGGCTGTTGATGCCAACGTGCTTATCTATGAGCGAATAAGGGAGGAATTAAGACACGGAAAAAACCTGAAGATTGCAATATCAGATGGTTATAAGATGGCCTATTCAGCTATTATTGACTCCAACGTGACCACATTGCTGACAGGTATTGTACTATATGTCTTCGGAACCGGACCAATAAAAGGTTTTGCAACGACTCTTGTTATAGGTATCCTTACTTCATTGTTTACTGCAATTTTTGTAACAAGAATAATTTATGAATCGATACTAAAGAGAAATCCAAACTCAAACCTTACATTCTCAATCAAACTTACTGCCAATATTCTGAAGAATACTAATATCGATTTTATTGGAATGCGTAAGTATTTCTATGCTGCATCTATCTTTGTGACGGTAGTAGGGATAGGTTCACTTTTTGTCAGAGGACTTAACCAGGGAATAGATTTTACAGGTGGTCGTACATTTGTGGTAAGGTTTGATGAATCTGTAAGAACTTCTGATGTTGCAAAGAATCTTGACGGAGTATTTGGTGAGTTGCCGCAGGTTGTTACATTCGGTAGTGATAATCAGGTTAAGATTACCACTAAATACAGAATCGAAGAATCAGGCGTTGAAGATGAGGTTGATGCGAAACTTTACGAAGGTTTAAAAGATATTGCAGGGGGCAATGTCAGTCAGGAAGAGTTCCTGGCAACAAACCTTAAAAGCTCGGAGACGATTGGACCGGCTATTGCAACTGACATTAAAATTAAAGCGATATATTCAGTAGTAATAGCGCTTCTAATTATCTTCCTCTATATATTTATGAGGTTCAGAAACTGGCAATATGGATTTGGAGCTGTGGCTTCAGTTTTCCATGATACTTTATTTGTTATTGGTTTGTATTCCTTACTATGGGGATTTATGCCTTTCTCTATGGAAATAGATCAGGCGTTTATTGCTGCTATTCTTACTGTTATAGGGTATTCAGTAAATGATACAGTTATTGTGTTTGACAGGTTACGGGAATATATCCCGTTGTATCGTAAAAGACCCTTAAAGGAAACTCTTAATATGGCTATGAACGCTACCCTCAGCCGTACTATCAATACTTCTCTTACAACCTTCCTTACGGTTGTTTCAATATTTATTTTCGGGGGAGCAGTTATCAGGGGATTTGTTTTTGCTCTTATGATTGGGATAGCTGTAGGAACATATTCTTCAATTTTTGTTGCCTCCATGCTTATGTACGATACAACAAAACAAAAAGGATAAAAATCTTAAGGTGATTTAATATGATTTAAAAAGCCGTTTTATGACGGCTTTTTAAATTTTGACCGAATAATGACATTATGAATATCGTTAAACTTTTCTAACTTTGTCGGACGTTATTTAAAAGGACGATAAATTTTCCTGACATGAGCGGACCTGAGATTTTTGTTATAATCATTATTGCACTTCTTCTCTTTGGAGCTGAGAAATTACCGGATATTGCAAAAACTCTGGGTAAAGGGATGCGTGACTTCAAGAAAGCCACTGATGAAATAAAAAGGGAACTTGAGACCAGTACTGCAGATATAAGAAAAGATCTTAATGAAGTAACTGATTCGATAACTAAAGATGTTACAGATCTTTCAGAAAAGATCAGTAAAGATGTAAATGATGTTACAAGTTCCATTCAGGATGATATGAATAATGTTACTTCAGAGGTTAAGAAAGAAGTTAATGATGTTGCCAGTACTATTCAGAGTGATGCGGATGAGGTAGCTGAGAATCTGAAAAAAGGTGCAGATGATACACAGCAGACCATAAACTATGGAAATGATGTGGTATCTGATGGTAACTACAGGGGATACAGCGATTAGCCCTGTTAAATGGTGCCCCTCCATAATTTTTACCTATGATCAGAACCACTGGTATCACAAAAGCATATGGTGACCTGAAAGTTCTCAAGGGTATCGAAATTCAGATTGAGGATAGGGAGGTTGTGTCGATAGTGGGTGCAAGTGGTGCCGGTAAAACAACTCTCCTGCAGATAATAGGCACACTTGACAAGCCTGATTCCGGAAAGGTTTATTTTGACAGTTCCGATATCAGCAGGTTAAGGGGTAAGACTCTTGCATCATTCAGAAATAATAACATCGGATTCGTATTCCAGTTTCACCAGCTTCTGCCAGAATTCACTGCTCTTGAAAATGTTTGTATCCCTGCCTATATTGCAGGAAATGGCAAGGCAGATGCTGAGAAAAGGGCAAAAGAACTCCTTGGGTTTCTTAATCTTTCCGACAGGCTAGACCATAAACCTTCAGAGCTTAGCGGCGGAGAGCAGCAGAGGGTAGCTGTGGCCAGGGCACTGGTCAATAACCCATCAGTTATCCTTGCTGATGAACCTTCAGGTAATCTTGATTCTGAAAACAAGAATGAGCTGCACAAACTTTTCTTCAGGCTGCGTGACACCTTTGGACAGACAATTGTTATTGTTACTCACGACCGCCAGCTAGCAGATATGTCCGACAGGGTGCTCAAGATAAAAGATGGTATGATCGTTAATGAACTTTAAGGGCTTATTCTAAAAAGCTTCCGCATTAAATCCGAAATCTATTTATTCTGTTTAATATATGAAGATTTTTTAATCCTGTTATAATCAGGCATTATATCTGCTTTTATTAAACTCCTCCTCAAGCTTGTCAGCAATATTTGCTGGATTAGTCAGAGGCATATCTTTTGTGGATTTCTCATATTCCAACAAATCTGATTTCTTTCTGTTACTGAATTTTGGCAATATTGATCTGTTGGTTGTTTTTAAATGATTCCCCTGATCATCCACGATAATGATATTCGGACGAAAAACCCCCTCACGGCCAATAAATTTTTCCATAATTCCTTCTGCTTCCACAAATTCCTCTTCTGTTGCCCTGCCAAGAGCTTCATATTCAATGATCTTTCTGTCGTCCCAGGTTGAAACCGAAGCATAGCTGTCAGATATTCTGTTTTCAATGCCATTGTCGATATTAAGAGTATCATGACCCGATGGCATAAGCAGAACCTTTCCGCCACCACCTTCAATATTTGCAGCATATCGCGGTAACGTAACTCCTGAGATCCATCCCTGAAGATGCTTCATCAATATTTTGCCGGTCTGAATGGGCGAAATAAAATGAACAATTCCTTTTTCTTTATGACACTGCAATAAATAATAGGGATGGACACCTATCCAGAACATTCTTCTGAATGTTTCAGCCAGAATCTTATAATCATCATTAACATGATTAAGAAATACAGTCTGGTTTCTTATTGTAAAGCCATGATTCCTGATCTTCTTAACTGCAATAAAGAGATCTTCAGTTATTTCATGAAAATGATTTATGTGAGTCATGAAATAGACATTCTTCTCAAGATCTTCACTATACTTATTTGCCGATTCCTTTATTTTATCCAGCAGTTCATCCGTTACAGCCATTGGTAATACAACCGGGACCCTGGTAGCAATTCTGATTGACCTGAGGTGTGAGATCTTACTTAACTCTTCAAGAACATAAACCAGCCTTCTTTCACTTATCATAAGAGCATCACCACCCGTAACGAGCACCTCATTGATATTTTTGTTATATCCGATATAAAATAATCCTTTGTTGATCTCTTTAAGATTGACTTCAGCAGTTGTGTCGAGCGATTTTGATCTCTGACAATGAACGCAGTATGATGCGCAGCTGGTGTTTTCAGCCACAAATAATGCTATCCTGTTGGGATATCGCTGATAGGCTGCACCGTATGATCTTAAACTCTCATCCATCGCTTCTTCAAGCCCAGCTCCGGGAAATAGAAGGTTTGCCGGAGTTGGAACCGACTGCCAGAATACCGGATCAATGAATTCTCTTGAATTTTCAGATGTCATAACAGGGGCAAAGGGATTTTCTGCCATAAGAGAGGCATAATATGGAGTTATCCTCAGAGGTTCCTTGCCTTCGGCATCAAGTGTTTCCACAGTTCTTCTGATCTCAGCTTCCTGGTAAGTGCTAAGGGAAATTACTTTTTTCAGCTGGTCTATAGTCCGGATAGAATTTACTTTCTGCCATTGAGGATCTTCCCATTGTTCGGGTTTAATGTTTTCCCATAACCTGATTGAGTTAAATTTACGCGGTTTATATAGTATATCGTTGGATCTTAGCATCTAAGGCATTTATGTTTAATAAGATATTTTGTGAAGTTACAAATTTTTCGCCGGAGGTACAAGCCAGACCATATCCCATTAGCCAGGAATATTATTTCATAAAATGGAAATCAGTCGTACCTTACATTTAACCAGCAGCAATGATAATATAATACCTTGTTTATTACTTTTATAACAAAATGTCTTTAGATTTCCTTTAGAATTTATAAGTTATTTTATATCATGAAAATTCTAATAATTGAGGACGAAATTGAGTTGCTGATCGCAATCAGTAATTATCTTACAAAAGAGAGTTTTGTTTGTGAACTGGCTGAGAATTTCAATAAGGCGATTGAGAAGCTATCAATTTATGAATATGATATTATCTTACTGGATATTACACTGCCAGACGGAAACGGTCTTGATTTGCTCAGCTCGATAAAGAACCAGTATTTGAACCAATAATAAAGGAAATAACTATCAGAAATCTCCTGGAGAATGAAGATGAGGTTTTTCTGGAATATTCTAACAAGATCTGTATTAATGATACGTGGTATCAGATTAAATTGCGTCAATCTGCTTTTGAAAATGAAGACCTGATACTTATACTGGTACTGACACTTTTTATTTTGCTGACAGCTGCATTCATCATATCAAATATCCTTACCAGGAGAATGAATAATATAGTGTGGGCTGGATTTGAACATAATCTTAATGAGATAGAAAATTTCAGTTTAATCTCTGAAAAGGGAATTATGCTTAAAAAATCAGATATTGAAGAGTTCGAACGACTGAATAATGTGGTAGTAAGTCTAACCAGGAAACTTAAGTCCGATTACCATGTTCTTAAAGAATTTACTGAAAATGCCTCTCATGAGATTCAAACACCACTCTCAATTGCCCTAGTCAATCTTGAAGAAATAATTCCGGATGAAGAAAAAATGCGCCTCCTGAAAATAAATCCGATTCAGATCATTGATGTTCTTCAACAAACTGGTTTCATAAAATCAAACGGATATACTGCTGACTATAACAGGCTCTATCTTACTGTAATAGACGCCACTCTCAAGAATAAACAAGAACTCCAGGATCTTGTTCTCTTCAATAATGGTGTAAGGAACATTAAGGTAAGTGACATTGCAAAAGTTGAAATATCTGAAAGGAATGAATATATAAAAATTAAAGCTGATGGCAGGGATGTGCCTTTAATAGCTGTTCTGAAGCAGCCAGAAAGTAATCTGATTGATGTAGCCGATCAGGTTTCTGCCAGGGTCAAAGAACTTGTAAATATTCTACCGGGCGATGTCGTTCTGAAACCTTACTATAACCAATCAGAATTCGTACACGACAGTATCAGAAGCATAATTGATGTTCTCTGGATAGGATTAGTACTTGCAATCGTGGTTGTGATAATTTTTTTGCGTTCTTTTAAAGCCAGTGGAGTCATTTTAATTACAATACCTCTGACACTGGCATTAACCTTTATTGCACTTAGTTTTTTAGGCTATGACTTCAATATTATGACTATAGGTGGCATAGCCGCAGCAATAGGACTGATTATTGATGATGCAATTATCGTTGTAGAGCAAATTCACCGGACACATGAAGAGTTTCCTGACAGAAAGCCCAGAGAACTGGTTGGCAAAGCCATAGGATTTTTATTCCCGGCAATGGTCAGCTCCTCAATGGTGACAATTGTAATTCTTATCCCGTTTGAGATGATGACGGGTATTGCAGGAGCATACTTTAAAATCCTTGCGATGACAATGATTATAACTCTCATTTGCTCATTCATAATCACATGGATCGGTCTGCCTGTATTCTATTTGCTTCTATCTCAGGATAAACCTCTGGAAAAAAATTCCAGTATTCATAAGATCAGAACTCATAAGTGGATTGAATTTTTCATTTTAAGACCTTTCATAAGTATTGCATTAACAGCTCTTTTTGTTATTGGGATTGTTATAATTATGCCAAAACTCCCCACAGGCTTTCTTCCTGAAATGGATGAAGGATCGATAGTTCTTGATTACACCACACCGCCGGGTACTTCGTTGGAAGAGACCGACAGGATACTAAACGAAGTGGATAAGATCATTGAAACCATTCCTGAAGTAAAAACATATTCACGTCGTACAGGAACTGAAATGGGATTTTTTATTACAGAACCATATAGCGGAGATTACCTTATAGAGTTAAATAAAAACAGGAAGCGAACAACCGATGAAGTTGCTGATGATATACGAAATAGAGTGGAAAGTGCTGTGCCTTCACTTATTGCTGATTTCGGCCAGGTTATAACTGATATGCTGGGCGATCTTATGCAGAGCGTCCAGCCGATTGAAATTAAGATTTTCGGAGATAATCATGATAAGCTGGAAGAATTATCAAGACAGGTTGCAGACAGTGTAAATAGCGTGCAAGGTACCGCAGACGTTTTTGATGGCATAGTTATTTCAGGTCCTGTAGTAAAAATTCTCCCAAATGAAGGAACTCTTAAACAGTATGGTATCTCAGTTGCTGATCTGCAGATGCAGGCAGAAGCAAGGATGGGAGGTATAATTGTCGGCTCTATACCTGAAAAAGAACAATTTACAGATATAAGACTTATTTATCCTCTTAACAATAAAACTCCTGTTGATAAGATGAAGGAAATGATGATCAGTACATCATCAGGATACTATTTCCCTCTAAATAAATTTGCTGAATTTTCAATCCAGAGTGGTGTATCTGAAATACAAAGAGAGAACCTTCAGACTATGGGTGTCGTCACGGCAAGACTTGATAACCGGGATCTTGGAAGTGTGATGAAAGATATACAGACGAAGCTTGAAGGGATTAAACTTCCATCATCTTATCAGATTGTATTCGGTGGTTCGTATGCTGAACAGCAACAATCTTTTTCTGAACTGCTAAGAATACTGATAATAAGTGTAATGCTCGTTTTTCTCATAGTCCTTTTCATGTTCAGAAGTATTAAGCTTTCCGGAATAGTCATCTTCATCAGTGCATTAGGTATTGCAGGTGGTGTTGCTGCTCTATACATAACAAACACTCCCTTAAATGTAGGCAGTTATACCGGACTGATTATGATAGTCGGAATTATAGGGGGAAACGCAATTTTTACAATCCAGCAATTTCTTACGGAGTTGGAAAATTCAAATGTAACATCCGCCCTTATTTATGCTATTTCAGCACGGCTAAGACCTAAATTAATGACTGCAACAGGTGCTATTGTGGCACTCTCTCCTTTAGCGCTGGGCATTGGCACAGGTGCTCAGATGCACCAGCCGCTGGCAGTAGCTGTAATAGGAGGATTGGTATTGGCATTACCTTTATTGCTGGTAGTACTTCCCGGCCTGTTAAAGTTATCCTTCAAGGACAAAAAATATGAAGCAAGGCTGGAAAATTAACTATTTATCAGTCATACTTTAAAATTCCTTTAGAATCCTTGTTTTAATTTGCCTGTACTATTATTAAACCATTTTAAAAATCAGGAAAATGAAAACAAAGATTTTAATTCTCGTCTCATCGCTTCTGATCTCAATTTCGGCATGGGGTCAAAATGGTAAAGATGTTCCGGCAAATGTCAAATCATCTTTCTCCCAGAAATTTTCAAGAGCGTCAGGAGTAAAATGGAGTAAAGAAAATGACAAAGAGTGGGAAGCAGAATTCAAGATGGATGGCAAAGAGTATTCAGCAAATTTTGATAATGCTGGTACCTGGCTTGAAACAGAATATGAAGTAGCAGTAAAAGAAATTCCTTCAGCTGTAAAAGCAACTCTCGATAAGGAATCCATGGGATTCAAAATTGAAGAATCGGCATTGTCAGAGACAAAAAATGGTAAAGCTTTTGAATTTGTCATCTCTAAAGGTGAAACAGAATTCGAGCTGTCTATTGATACGAATGGAAAGCTTTTAAGCAAGGAACAGTTAAAGGAAGAGGATGAAGATGATGAAAAATAAAATCCCGACACCTGAAATGACTTAAGTGCTAAGAAGCTTTTGATTTTTAGAATCTTTCAAACACACCCAGTCCAAATAGTGCAAAGTCATATTTGACAGGATCGAGAATGTCAAATTGCCGCAAATTTTTGTCTAATTCTGCAACTGCCTTCGCATCATTCTGATTCCTTTTCAGTATACCCAGCTTTCTGGCTACATTACCTGAATGGATATCAAGAGGACAGGAGAGGATCGAGGGTGATATTGTTTCCCAAATGCCCAGATCAACGCCTTTGTTATCCTTCCTGACCATCCACCTTAAAAACATGTTGATCTTTTTTGCCGCTGATCCTTTAAAAGGATCTGAAACATGTCTTTCGGTCCTTTTGCTGTGAGGTAATTCAAAGAATAATGAATGAAGTTTATTTATTGCAGGCTGAAGCGAGGTTTCATTCTTATGATTAATAAATATAGTTTCCAATCCTCCTTTGTTTGTGTAAATATGCTTTAATGCGGCGATAAAATAAATCAGATCTGTGGAATTAAATGTTCTGTGAACAAAACCCTCTAACCTATTGAGATCCCTCATATTTGAATTTACTATAAAATCATATGGAGAATCTTCAAGCAATTCCATCATCCGGTTTGCATTTCTCAGTATCATCTTCCGGTTTCCCCATGCTATTGTTGCAGCCAGAAATCCTGAGATTTCAATATCTTCTTTGTTGCCGTACCTGTGAGGTATACTAATCGGATCAGATTCAATAAAAGCTGGCCTGTTATATAACTCAACCTTCTCATCCAGAAACTCTTTCAGTTCTTCTTTTTTTAACTTCATTCCCATAATTTTGGTAGCACAAAATTAAGGAAATATGGTAAATAGCAGCAGGGATAATTCAGATCATCAGAGTAACCTGATTCCCTACCTTTTCAGCTATATAACGACATTGTCTCATGCATTGTCCTGAAATATAATTTTCCGTATCTTTTTTCTTTGAAAAATCGTACGTCCATAAATCACGACATGAAGTTGTACCAAATTCATTTCTGAACCATGCACCTAATTCTTCGCTATAATTTATTGCCCTGTTGAAGTTATTTATTTCCTCATTCAGGGCATTATTGTTTCTCTGTCGTAATAACCGGTTCATTTTTGCAACCCTTGAATAGCTTCCCTCAATTTTTGCTGATACGGAACTTAAAGCTATCACTCCTGCGGTAAGTGCACCACAGGTTCTGTTAAGCATTGCAATTCCTCCAATAAATAGCCATGTTGAATCAAGCATCTCTTTTGTGACCGGAATCTTATCTTTAATGTTATTGAGAACATTATGGGCACAATGAAATTTATTCTCATCGAACGTCTTCAGCAGCAATGAATACGATTTTTTGGATTCTTCGGACAAGCGGGAGGGAGCTGAAATTGCCCTGACATAAATATCATGGAAGTTGTACATTGCCTTCCTGCATGCATGCATACCCTGGTGACGAATCCTGCTGCAAACAGATGATCCGTTATAGGCATTAAACTCATTCAGATAAGTTTGAGCCTTGCTGATTAGTTCAAGCTTATCCGGAATTTCTGCACTTTCTTTATTCCGGAAACCAAGGAACATAATGGGTGCGGTCAACGCCCCGCATTCAGTATTGGCACCGGCAATACCTCCGGCCATTGCTCCGGAGTTCAAGACCATATTTTTATTCTGAATATTATTTATGTCCAGAAGTGTCTGCATTATGCTTGGCGCACAATGCCCCATCCTGAGGACATTGTTTATGGTTTTGATTTTTTTTGTGTTACAGGCTGTATAGCCAACAATACCGGCACTGCTAACAGCTGCAATTGCAATAATACTCTTTTTAGTGAAGTCGCGTCTGCTTAATTTCCCTTTGTCTATGTTGATATCATTACTCTTCATAAAAGGAATTAATATTTCAACTTTTAGGTTTCGGAATTATAAATATAAACCTGGATTATCCGGATGCTGAACAGAAATCAGATCACAGCTGTGGATTATAGTTATGTTGCCTTAACAATGAGTTAAACTATAAAGCAGGCTTGTTAAATAACTCCACTTTCTCGTAAAAACTCCTTATTTTCTCTCTTTTTAGTTTCATCCCGTTTATTTTGATTTTTAAGAATAGTGAAATAATGGTAGTTTTACCCACTCAGATATGTTTTATATTTTAGTTAGACAGGCTTGAGAAAATCCCATTTATGCCGAACAGCTGGTTCAGATTTAAGGAATTTATAATTAACCAGGAGAAATCAGCCTTTAAGGTTGGAACTGATGGAGTCCTGCTTGGTGCATATGCTAATATTACCAAAGCCGGGAGAATCCTTGATGTAGGTACCGGTACAGGTCTTCTGGCGCTTATGCTTGCCCAGCGAAGTAATGTGGAAATTGTTACTATCGAGCCGGATCATGACTCTTTTATTCAGTCGTGTGAAAATATTAACAGAAGCAGATGGAATGACAGGATAACAGTTGTTGAGACTACTTTTCAGGATTTTAATGATAGCAGGAATTTTGATCTTATAGTTACCAATCCTCCATTTTTTTCAGATTCAATCCGTAATCCGGATATCCGGAAGGCTGTTGCACGTCATGACGATATGCTTACTTCAGATGATATTCTGAAGAATTCCTGCAGATTACTTTCTAAAAATGGAAAGCTTCAGCTTATCATGCCATATGCTGAAGGTAACATCTTTATTGCTGAGGCAGCAGATTATGGGCTCTATTGCAGGGATATTCTGAAGATCAGACCTCTTCCCACATCTGAAATTAGGAGGTTGATACTAACATTCAGCAGGGAAAAGGTTAAACCTGCAGAAAAATTTCTGACTATTGAATACGGGAAGAGACATGAGTTTACTGAGGAGTATAAGAAGCTCACGGGTGAGTTTTACCTGAAGTTCTAGCCCCTCTTCCCCTCCTAACCAGGCGGGGTCAGGGGCCGATCACTAAATCATCTCACTTTCCGGAAGATCATACTCTTCATGCATTTTAATACCGAGCGATTTAAGTTCATTCAGGATCGGTATATAAATGGAGGGGACAACTGGCCTGTAAACACCGCTTAACATGATCCTGTTTTCCAGGATCATTCTTGCTGCAATGGCTGCCGGTAGTGCAACAGTTCTTGCAATAGCGGTATTGGTAGCAGGTGATCCATAGTCAATCATTGAAGATTTTATAACCTCCCTTGTCCCGTTATGATATGATGCCAGAATAATATGCTGAAGTAAAACCACATCACGCTCATTATCATTAAGCATCATCCTCTTTATCATTCTGTCAGAGGTAATTTCAAATGGGGTGGTTTCCTGGTAGTTAAGTTTTTCATCATCGAAAAATCCTAGAAAATCAAATGATTTCATTGCCGTTGATGATTCTTCAATACTGAGCTTAACTGCAAGATTTTTTCTAAGGTCCCTGTTTTCAATCCCTGCTCTTTCAGCAATGAATTCTGCATAGCTCATCCTGCTATAATCAGCTGCTTTGTCATCAAGCAGCTTAATGCTTTTCATCGCATCGAGTGTCTCGCACCATCCCTTGTAGCGGAAGGTTCCTCTGTACATTGTTTTAACTTCAGGGATGTCATATATTTCCCTGTAATGTATTGAGTCCCTGTTGGGGTAAACCTCAAGTTCGCCTATCCCCGGGAAATTATGGTCAAACCTGTCCTTAAAAAGATTCACAGCATCGATGAATTTTTCTTTACTGTTCTTCAGATAGAGTGCGCTGTTGCGGCTTGCCAGAATTACTCCCTTGGGACTCCATGTGAATTTGTATTTAAGAGGGTTATCGGCATGTTCGGGTGCAGGAAGTGCCCCGCAGAAAGAATAAAATTCTTCAATTTTTCCGCCTTTGAAGTGGACATAATCTATAATCTTCATTGCAGTCATGTGATCAATCCCCGGGTCAAGTCCAAGCTCATTAAGCAGAATTACTCCTGCTGCTTTTGCCGATGCATTAAGCATTCTCATATCAGGTTGAACATATGAGGTTGTAATAAGCGATCTCTTATATCTGATGCAGATCTTTGCAACGTCCAGGTGGTATTTGAATGGAAGAAGACTTACAACGAGATCATATTCAGAAATCATTTTTTCCAGTGCTGCAGGATCATCCATCGACCAGTCAACAGCAGAACCCATAGGATCTCCGTTAATAATTGCATCTGCCCGTTGTTTCATCGGTGAAGCGATCATTAATGGAATCTTTCTTTCAAGAAGATATTCGACCATAGGTTTTACAACCAGCCCTGCTCCGAGAATTAGAACTTTTTTCATATTTCTTTATGTGAATAATTTCACAATATAGAGAATACTCTTTTCAGAATAAATGATTTTTGTCTCCCCGAGTTTTATTAAATCCTTTTAAACACAGAGGACACAAAGTTTTCTCAGAGTGCACAAATAAAAACAATTACTTTTTCTTTGTGCACTTTGTGTTCGTGCTCTGTGTACTCTGTGGTTAAATAAAAAAGTTATATTATTAACAAATTTTAAAAAGACTTTCAATAATAACTGTCGGAGTGTATCTTTGTTAGATGCCCGATGATCAAGTTTTAATCATAAGCAACATAATATCCTGATGTCCGAGATCCCGAAGTATGTTGAAACACCGCTGATGAAGCAGTACTACAACATCAAGACCAAACATCCTGATGCAATACTACTTTTCAGGGTGGGCGATTTCTATGAAACCTTCGGAGAGGATGCTATAAAAACATCAGAAATCTTAGGGATCACCCTTACACGCAGAGCCAATGGGTCAGCCCAGTTTGTTGAACTGGCCGGTTTCCCATATCATGCGCTTGATACTTACCTGCCAAGGCTTGTAAGAGCAGGCCAGAGAGTGGCTATTTGCGAACAACTGGAAGATCCCAAGCTTACAAAAAAGATAGTAAAAAGAGGAATTATAGAGCTTGTTACACCAGGGGTTTCTCTAAACGAGAATGTTCTTAATCACAAGGAAAATAATTTCCTGGCAGCAGTTCATATCGACAAAAAGATAGCCGGTGTTTCATTCCTGGATATTTCCACCGGAGAGTTCCTTGCTTCGGAAGGTACAATAGAATATATTGATCAGATGCTTAGTAATTTTCAGCCGAAGGAGGTACTTTTCGAGAAGGGGAGGAGAGAGCTTTTTAATGAATATTTCGGTCCCAAATACTATACCTTTAAACTTGACGACTGGATCTTTACCCAGGAGGCTGCCAATGACCGGTTGCTCAAACAGTTCGAGACCAGCTCCCTGAAGGGATTCGGGGTGCATAATCTCTCATATGGTATCATAGCTGCGGGAGCTATACTCTATTATCTTGATATTACACATCATGAACAACTTGGACATATTACCAGTTTATCAAGGATCGAAGAGAACAGGTATGTATGGCTTGATAAGTTCACAATAAGGAACCTGGAGCTTTTCAGTTCACCCTATGAGGGAGCCAGAACACTTATTGAAATTCTTGATCACACAATTTCACCTATGGGAGGCAGACTCCTTAAAAGATGGCTATCACTTCCTCTCAAAGACATACAACCAGTTAATGAGAGACTTGATATTGTTCAGTATCTTTTTGAAAATAAGGAGTTTACTGCTGAGATTTCAGCGTATTTAAAGCAGATTGGCGATCTAGAAAGAATGATCTCAAAAGTTGCTGTCAGCAGAATAAATGCGAGGGAAGTTGTACAGCTGAAAAGAGCACTGAAAGCAATTGAACCACTAAAGGAGAAATGTATCGGAAGCGGCTGTCTTCCTCTTGTAATGCTTGCTGAACAGCTTAATCCCTGTATTACGATCGCTGAAAAGATAGAGAAGGAACTTAACCCTGATCCTCCAGCCCTTTTAAACAGGGGTAACGTCATTGCAGAAGGGGTATCTGAAGAACTTGATGATCTGAGGAGGATACTGTATAGAGGGAAAGACTATCTGGAAGAACTTCAGAAAAGGGAGACAGTGCGGACAGGAATTACTTCGCTTAAGGTAAGCTTCAATAATGTTTTCGGGTATTACATTGAGGTAAGAAATACACATAGAGATAAAGTTCCCTCTGACTGGATCAGGAAACAGACGCTTGTCAGTGCTGAACGATATATAACCGAGGAGCTTAAGGAGTATGAAAGTAAAATACTGGGGGCAGAGGAGAAAATTATAACTCTTGAAACAAAGCTGTATAATGACCTGGTTATGGCACTCCTCGAGTATATACCTCCTGTACAGCTTAATTCATCAGTTGTGGCAAGACTCGACTGTTTGCAGTCATTCGCGGTTGTCTCTTCAGAGAATAACTATATCAGACCTTTACTTGATGAAACAAGAAAGCTTGAAATTTCAGGAGGGCGTCATCCGGTTATTGAAAGGCAGCTTCCGGTTGGTGAATCATATGTACCGAATGATGTATTTCTCGATACTGACGATCAGCAGATCATAATCCTTACTGGTCCTAATATGTCTGGTAAATCTGCACTTCTGAGACAAACAGCCCTGATAGTCATTATGGCTCAGGCAGGTTGTTTTGTGCCGGTTGAGTCAGCTAAGATAGGGATGGTTGATAAGATCTTCACGCGTGTTGGAGCTTCTGATAACATTAGCCTGGGAGAATCTACATTCATGGTCGAGATGAATGAAACTGCGAGCATTCTTAATAATCTTTCAGACCGGAGTCTCATTCTCCTCGATGAGATAGGAAGAGGAACCAGCACTTATGACGGGATCTCTATTGCCTGGGCTATGGTTGAATATCTTCATGAGAATAAGATGCGGGCCAAGACTTTGTTTGCCACTCATTATCATGAGCTTAATGAGATGGAGAGCTCTTTCTCAAGAGTTAAGAACTTCAATGTCTCTATAAAGGAACTTAACAACAAAGTTATTTTTCTTCGGAAAATTAAAAGAGGAGGAAGCGAGCATAGTTTCGGTATCCATGTGGCAAGAATGGCCGGTATGCCAAGAAGTGTGGTCAGCAGGGCCGATGAGATACTGAAGGAGCTTGAACAGAGTCACGAAAAGCAGGAGCTTGCAAAGCCAATTGCCGGTCTTGCAGATCACAGGGAGGGTATGCAGCTAAGCTTCTTTCAGCTTGATGATCCTGTTCTCAGGCAGATAAGGGATGAAATAATCGGAATCGATATAGATAACCTTACCCCTGTTGAGGCGTTAAATAAGCTTTATAATATTAAGAAACATCTTAAATAATATCTTACTTTAGAAATTATCAATAAAACCTTTTGTCATGAGTACTATACGAAATCTTTTTTTTATGCTCCCAGGAGCAGTGATTCTGATGCTTACCGGCTGTGGATCAGAAACTGTAATTTCTCCTGTGAAGCAGGTAAAACTAACCGATTTTGAACTTCAGTCATCATTTCTTATCCCTTCAACAGGGGAGGAAATATCAAACCCGGACTATCAGTCGAATGTTTACTGGTTCCCGGTTATGGTTCCATCAACTGTCCTGACTGGCCTTGTCGAAAATAATGTTTATCCTGATCCTTACCAGGGCATGAACAATATGTTTATCCCTGATGCTTCAGATGAATTCAATAAAAAGTATAACCTCGAGCAGTATAGCCATATACCAAATCTGCCAAATCCATGGAGCAAACCATACTGGTACAGGAGTGTATTTACTGTTCCGGAATCTGATAATGGACGTCATTTTCAACTGATTTTCAAGGGTATAAACTACAGGGCTGCAGTGTGGGTGAATGGTAAGCAGATTGCTGACTCAACATTGATGTCAGGGATGTTTGCTGAATACAGCCTGAATGTCAGCAGCCTTATTAAGCCAGGTCAGCAAAACGGTCTGGCAGTCAAGATATATCCACTTGATTTTGCCGGATTGCCTTCTGATGAACAGCTCACTGCCCTTTGCGATTTTTTCCCTAACGGCGGACCAACAGGTGATATCGGGAAAAATGTTACAATGCTCTGTTCAGTCGGCTGGGATTGGATGCCGCCTGTAAGAGACAGGAATATGGGTATATGGGCACCGATATTTCTCAGAACCTCAGGGGGAGTTACAATAGCATCTCCCAAGCTGGTTACAGATCTGCCAAATCTGCCTGATACTTCGCTTGCCAGGATCAGTCTTAGTCTTTCTCTTTTAAATCATACGGCAGCTGAAGAAAACGGGAAGCTTACTGTTACAATGACACCCTATAATTTTAACGGGAATCCTGTGAGTTTTACCAGGGATGTAAAAATAGGAGCCGGTAATCATATTGTTGTAGATCTGAATTCAGACAACACAAAAGAACTTGAAATTTCAAAACCTGTACTCTGGTGGCCAAATGGATACGGAAAACCGAATCTTTATCGCATCAGGATGCAGTACGCTAATGGTGGTGAAGTATCAGATGATACCACTTTCCTTTTTGGAATTCGCACAGTAGCTACAAAAGCTGTCGATGTAAATGGATTCATAAGACGCGACTTCTATGTTAATGGACAGAGAATTCATATCACAGGTGGCGCATGGGTTCCGGATATGATGCTTAACCGCGACTCTGTCCGGTATGACTATGAATTCAGGCTTTGCCAGAACTCAAATATCAACCTTGTCAGGATTTGGGGAGGGGGGGTTACTCCACGGGAGGAATTCTGGGATGCTGCCGACAGGTTCGGATTACTTATATGGTCTGATTTCTGGGTAACCGGTGATACACAGGGAGAATTCAAGGGGTCGCCCGATTGGCCACTTGAAGGTGATATCTTTATTAAAAATGTAAAAAGCACAATACTGAGAATAAGAAACCATCCAAGTCTGCTGCTATGGACCGGGGGAAACGAAGGTCATGCCCGCAGGGAACTTTACGATGTGATGCGAAACAGTATTATAACTCTGGACGGTACACGCCCCTATATTCCCAGCTCATCAGGTTTTGCAAGCCTGCCGGAAGGATGGGATGGAGCCTGGCCCGATAATATGCCTTCGGGTGTATACAGCGGTGGACCATATACCTGGAAAGATCCTAAAGATTATTATAACAGGGCAATTGCCGGTCGCGACTGGGTATTCAAGGATGAAACAGGCATACCTTCACAACCACCTTATAACATTATGCCAAGGATTATACCTGACCTTGTCTGGGATAGTAAAGCACCTTTCCCGCTAAACAATACCTGGGGATATCACGATGCAGCAACAGGCAACGGACGCTGGGATCTGTATTATGAAGAGATGGTTAAAAGGTATGGTGCACCTGTCAGTATGGAAGAATTCTGCGATAAGATGCAGCTTATGAATGCCACAGGGTACCAGGGGATCTTTGAAGCTGCCGGACATAAGCTAAATGATATAGGAGGTGTTATGCTATGGAAGCTCAATGCTGCATTCCCGAGTGTTGTCTGGCAGGTTTATGACTGGTATTTGCAGCCTAATGCCGGGTATTATTTCATGCAGAATGCTGTGGAACCGCTTCATATGCAGCTTAACCTGATAAGTAAAGATATACTGGTCATAAACAAGACCTACAAACAGGTTGCGGACTTTACTGCACAGATTGATGTTTTTGATATAGAATCAAAATCCCTGCTTCATGAAGAAAAAATAGTCAGTCTGGAAGAAACAGATGTAAAAATAACGTCAAATATTTCCCAGGTACTGAATACTAATAATGATGTAAGCTTTGTGCTGCTTCGTCTTAAGGACAAGGCCGGAAGGGTAATTTCTTCCAATACTTACTGGCAGTCGAAGAATGATGAGTACAAGATTGTAAATGGAATGACAGAAGAATCTGTTGAGGTAAAAGTTGCAAATAATGGAGTAAGCCGGTCTGAAAAAAGCTGGACAGTAGAGCTTTCGAACCCCGGAACTAAACTGGCATTCTTTGTACGGGCACAGTTACTCAAAGATGGTGAGGAAGTTCTCCCTTCTTTCTGGTCAGGGAACTATATTTCGCTGTTGCCGGGTGAGCAAACCTCCCTGAAAGTCAGCTGCCCTGAAGATCTGGCTGCCGGTGGTACCATGTCGATAAAAATATCCGGATGGAATGTGCCCGGGAAGGAGATAAAACTGGAAAAATCTCTACGTTAATGTTACGACAAATATTCTTCGCATCAGCATTACTGTTGATTCATATATTTGCTGCTGCTCAGAATGTCGGGAACATTGCAGGTGATCCTAACTATTTTCCTGTGGCTGTCTGGCTCCAGAATCCATCAAATGCAGATGCATACGGATCGAATGGAATTAATATGTATGTCGGTATCTGGGGAGGACTGGATCAGGTGAAACTCGATCAGCTGAAAATGGCAGGGATGAAAGTAATATGCGACCAGAATGAATTCGGTCTTAAGCATATTAATGAGAGTACGATCTATGGATGGATGCATGGGGATGAACCTGATAATGCACAATGGAACAATAAGACAAAAGCATATGATCCATGCAGGGATCCTGCAATAATAATCAGCAGTTATACTGAGCTGAAGAAAAAGGATCCATCGCGTCCAGTATATTTAAATCTTGGTCAGGATGTTGCTTACATAAATTATATAGGCAGGGGTGATTGCAGAGGTGACATTGATAAATACAAGGTGTCTACAGATGGCTATCTGAAAGGATGTGATGTGGCATCATTTGATATTTATCCTGTAAATAACAGGGATGAAGAGACGCAGAATAACCTTTGGTATGTGGCCAAAGGGATTGACAGCCTTAATTCGTGGACTAACAGATCAAAACCTGTGTGGTGCTGGATCGAATGTACAAAAATTTCAGAAAAAAATCCACGGAAACCGACAACAGCAGAGGTGAAATCAGAAGTCTGGATGGCATTGATCCATGGTGCAAAAGGCTTTGGATATTTCTGTCATTCATTTGTACCTCCGGCGGATGATGCTGCCATGTTGCATGATAAAGTTATGCTTGAGGCCATTAAAGATATCAATGAACAGGTGCAATCCCTGGCTCCCGTGCTCAATACTCCAGACACAAAAGGATTCGCTAAGGTCTTCAGCAGCAATAATATAGTTCCTGTGGACATTGTGACTAAAAGATCCGGAAATAATAATTACATTTTTGCAGTGGGGATGCGTTGCGGATTTACTACAGCAACATTTGAGGTATCTCAGGGAAATTCTGCTGAAGTTATTGGTGAGAACAGATCACTTGCAATTACTGACGGGAAGTTCGATGATGAGTTTATGCCCTATAGTGTTCATTTGTACAGGATTAGGTGACAAAAAATATGTTTATAATACGAAAAAATCAAACCAGATGACTGTTAAAACTGAAAGTATCTCGTTAAGGATTTTGATCACTTTATTAATATCGGTCCTTTGTTTTTCTACTGTAACACCACAGAGTAAACCAGTTGTAAACAAGAGCGACTTCTTCCCGTTTTCTGTCTGGTACAGCGGCGGGAAAGCCCGGGCTACAATGCTTTCTGAGATTACTCCCGCTTCAAGGGAGGAGTGGAAGAAGGATATTCAGCAGATAAAATCACTGGGCTTCAACTCGGTTAAGACCTGGGTAGAGTGGTCACATTGCGAGCCGGCCAGGGGGAAGTATAATTTTGAGAATCTCAGAATTTTATTTGAATTGGCTCAGGAAGCAGGACTGAAAGTAATTATACAGGTTTATGGAGAATCTGCTCCTGACTGGGTTGGTAAATCATTCCCTGACGGATTGTTTGAAGCTATGAACGGCGATAAGATACAGCCGCAGGTTGCACCTGGTTATTGTATCGATCATGCTGGTGTAAGGGACGCCTTTCTGGAGTTTTATGAAGAGACTTCAAAAATAGCAGTTTCTTATCCAAATTTTTATGGATGGGATCTATGGAGCGAACCTCATATTGTGCAGTGGGGAGAACCAGGATGGATACCAAATCCGCAGTACTGTTTTTGTCCAAATACTCAGGAACGATTCCGGGAATGGCTTAAGGGAAAATACTCCTCTCTGGAAGAATTAAATAAATCGTGGTATCGCAACTTTGAAAGCTGGGAGGATGTTTCTGCGCCCAGGTTCGGAACAATACTTACATATTCCGATTTCATGGACTGGAAAGCATTTATTTATCAGAAGCTTGCAGAGGATCTGAAGCTGAGGTACAATGCTGTAAGAAAATATGATAAGACGCATGTTGTAACTGCACATGCATCACCTGTTTCACTTTTCGGTTCTCCATACGGAGGTGAATCAGGAGATGATTTTCTAATGGCTGATCAGGTCGATTACTATGGTTTATCGCAATATCCTAAACATAATCTGCCTGGTGACTGGCGACCCTGGAGCTTTATGGCACAGGCTGATTTCTCGTATAGTGCCAATAAGAAAAACGGAGGATATTATATTGGTGAATTCCAGGCAGGGTTTGGAACAGTAGGGCTCAATGTAGGTGATCCGGTTACTCCAAAAGATCACCAGATATGGACATGGTCGAGCCTGGCTACAGGAGCAAAAGGAATCTTTGCATATGCCTACTATCCAATGTCGTCAGGATATGAATCGGGTGGTTATGGACTTGTAAATCTTGATGGAACTGTTACAGAAAGGGCTGTTGAGCTTGGAAAGGTTGCCAGGTTTGTGGATGACAACAGGGATCTCTTTACAGCATCAAGACCCGTAAAGGCTCAGGTTGCTCTTGTATATAATCCTCTTTCACAGATGGTGGGAGGGCATAGGCGTACTACAAGCCAGGATGGTCATATCAATTCACTTATCGGGTATTACAGGTTCCTTACAGATCAGAACATAGCAGTGGATTTTATTCATCGAAGGGATGTTGAGTCAGCGGATCTTTCGCAATACAAGCTAATAATCATCCCATATGCACTTATGATAACTCAGAAAATGGCTGACGGGATAAGGAATTATGTGGAGAAAGGGGGATATGCTTTCTCGGAAGCACGTCTTGCCTGGAATGATAACCGGGGTTTTACAGATGGGGTAATACCCGGGCTCGGATTAAGCAGAGTATTCGGTGTCAGAGAAAGCAAAGTCAGGACACTGAAGAATGTATATTTGAGGGTGGAGGAGAATAATCATCCTGCAATGGCAGGACTTAATGAAGGCGACACACTTACAGGCACACAGTTTGCCGAATCAGTTGAGCTTCTTGAAAATATAAGTGCAAAAGTGCTTGCATATCTTGATGATGGTACCCCGGGCATTGTAACATCTGATTACGGTAAGGGGCATACAATGTATGTCGGTTCATTTCTTGCAATGACCAATTCACGCGGATCACAGTGGGATCAGTCGACACAGAGGATCACGGTTCAGGATTCTTCGTACAGGAATACAAATAAATTTCTGAATGGACTGACTGAATGGGCAAAAGTTGAAAGCCCTTTCATCTCTTCACAGCAAGAAGCTTCATCAAATCCACTTATTGTACGACTTCATGAATATTCCGGTGGTTATCTGCTCTTTATACTCAATCACGGGAAGACCACTGAAAAAACCACAATAAAACTAAAGGTTCCTGAACAGGGGATCTACGAGCTTGTTGAGATGCTTTCTAACCGCAGGTCACGGACAGCAGACAAGGGGAAAGTGATCGAATTTGGAACCGGTGAAATTGGAGTGAAAGGTGCAGAAATCTGGAACATCAAACGTACTGGTAAATAAGATGGTAACCTATGAAGTTAATAAATGCTAAAATACTTTTTCTGAGTTTATTTTTTGAATTAGTAATTTTCCCTCTTCTCGCACAAAATTCCTATCCTGTTTATAAGGATGCTGAAAGTCCTATAGAGCATCGTATTGAGGATATTTTAAGCTTAATAACACTTGAAGAAAAAGCCGATCTGTTGTCAGGTGTCGACATGTGGCATTTTAAGGGGATTAGCAGGCTTGGTATACCATCTGTTCAGGTTACTGACTGTGGGCATGGAATAACTATAATCATTGACAATGATGGAAACTGGGTTGGTAATGCAACATGCTTTCCTACTGCAGCTGCTCAGGCTGCCACATGGAACCGCTCATTGATTGAGGAATTGGGAGGTGCTCTGGGACGGGAAACCCGCGCAACAGGTTCATCTTTCCTCCTGGCACCTATGGTAAATATAAAGAGGCATCCTTTAAATGGACGGAATTATGAACTATTCTCAGAAGATCCTTTGCTATCCGGAGAAATGGCTGCTTCTTTTATCAATGGGGTTCAGTCAGAGGAGATTGGTGCTGTTATCAAAGCAATGACAGCTAACAACCAGCAAACTAATCAATCTGTTCTTGATGTTCAAATGGATGAACGCACATTGCAGGAGATATATCTGCCTAGTTTCAGGATCGCGGTTTCCAAGTCAAACCCATGGGGGGTAATGACTGCCTATAACGGATTAAATGGTTTCAGAACCTCTGCCAGTAAACATCTGCTGATGGATGTACTAAAAGAGGATTGGAACTATGAAGGATTTGTAGTCTCCGACTGGAGAGCCGTAAAAAGTATTCAATCATTATATTCCGGCCTGGATATTGAAATGCCTGGCCCCGGAAATTATCTTACAAAGGAAAATATCTTAAACGCTATAGCTGATAAGTCATTTACAGCTGATGAACTGGATGATAAAGTCAAAAGGATACTCAGGGCATTAGTGAAATCCCGGCTTATAGATTATGATCAGCCAAAGCTCAGTGCTGAGTTAAATTCGGAAAAACATAAGTTGCTTGCAAGAAAAGTTGGCGAAGAGGGAATTGTGTTATTGAAGAACGAAAATAATCTTCTTCCATTGAAACAAAACATCAAAAAACTGGCGGTAATAGGCCCGAATGCTAATCAGGCGAGATTAGGCGGAGGCGGGAGCGCTTCCGTAAGTCCTTTTTATTCAGTAAGCCCGATGGAAGGTATAAGAAATCTTTGCGGACCTGATACGGAAATTTTGTTTGAGGAAGGTTGCGGATTAAATGGCAATATGGAGGTGGTTGACAGTAAATATCTGAGGGCTATTAAAAAGGGTACTGTCGGGAATTGTTTGAAAGGCGAATATTTTACAAACTCCAATCTGCAGGGCCAGCCTGCCTGTACCGATATGGATGGATCCGTTGATTTCTCATGGGGTTGGGCTAATCCAAAACCTCAGATAGGGAAGGAAGGTTACTCAGTCAGGTGGGAAGGGCAGCTTGTACCACCGGTAAGCGGTGAGTATAAAATTGGTATATCTGCAGCCGGATGTGGTTACAGACTATTTTTGAAAGATGATTTGATTATTGACCATTGGGATCCAGATAACAAAGATAATTTTGAGGCTGAGTTTACTTCAGGAAGTAAAAAGGTCAGCATTCTTTTAAATAAAAACAGCCCTGTAGATATTAAAATTGAGTTCAAAAAAATAACCAACAGGAATTTCATCCGGTTTGAATGGGAAATTCCGGGAAACAACTCAATAGAATCTGCTAAGAAAATTGCCAGAGAGAGCGATGCAGTAGTGATCTTTGCAGGCTTATCCAATTTCTTTGAGGGAGGGAATAATGACAGACCTGACATTTTGCTTCCAGGGGAACAAAACAAGCTTATAAAGGAGGTTGCCGGAGTAAATCCAAATACTATAGTTTTTCTGATTAATGGTTCTTCCATCGCTATGCCATGGATTGATAATGTTAATGCTGTTGTTGAGGCATATTACCCGGGACAGGAAGGGGGAAATGCAATAGCAAATATCCTGTTTGGTAAGGTGAACCCATCTGGAAAGCTTCCTGAAACTTTTCCCCTGTTGTTGTCTGATTGTCCGGCGTATGGAAATTATCCGGGTGAGGGTAATATTGTAAAATACAATGAGGGAATATATGTAGGCTATAGACATTATGATAGCAGGAACATCGAACCCTTGTTCCCATTTGGACATGGCTTATCTTATACAACATTTGAATATGGAGATTTGATGCTGAAAAACATTAAAAATAGTGTTATTTGCAGGTTTAATGTTAAGAATACAGGTGGCGTTGATGGAGCTGAAGTAGTTCAGCTTTATTTGCACGATGTAATCTCATCCGAAAGCCGGCCTCAGAAAGAATTGAAGAATTTTGAAAAAGTATTTCTCAAAGCAGGAGAAACAAAAACTGTTACATTTACCATTACCGAAGAGGACCTTTCTTATTATTCAGATACTCATAATAAATGGCTTTATGAATCCGGAAAGTTTGAAGTCCTGATTGGAAGTTCATCCAGAGATATCAGGATTCGGGGGGAATTCTTCTATTAATGTTTGAAAGGAGATGTACTAGTAGTTAAATATTTGATATATGGCACTTCTTGGAATTGATCTTGGTGGAACAAAGCTTGCATCAGCCATTTTTTCAGAGGATGGCAACCTGATTCACAAAGAGACACTAGCTTTGGATAAAAGGACAGGTAAGGATGTCGGGCAGCTGATAACGGAACAGGTTACTTCGTTTATTAAGAAGGGAAGGACCGAGGGTAAAAATATAAATGCAGTGGGGATTTCTGTTCCTGGAATCGCACATCCCGGTACAGGAACCACATGGGTTCCCAATATAGAAGGATGGGAAGACTATCCTCTCCTCGATGAGGTTAAGCAGGTTTGCGGAAATATACCGGTGACTATCGACAGCGACAGGGCTTGTTATATACTTGGAGAGGTATGGAAAGGAAATGCAAATGGGTGCCGGGATGCTATATTTCTGTCGGTTGGTACCGGTATTGGTGCAGGGATACTTATAAATGGTGAAATCCTGAGAGGCAGTAATGATATCGCGGGCTGCATCGGGTGGATGGCGCTCCAAAGGCCTTATAGCGAAAAGTACAAAAGTTGTGGCTGTTTTGAATATTATGCATCAGGTGAAGGTATTGCAAAGGTTGCAAAATCAGATCTCATTGATAATGAGGGTTATGATGGACAACTCAGGCAGAAAGATTTTGACACACTGACATCACGCGATGTATTTGACGCATTTGAGCAGAGTGATGCCCTTGCTGTAAGTATAATTAAGCAGTGCGTTGAATTCTGGGGGATGGCAGTTGCAAACCTGGTCAGCCTGTTCAATCCTGAAAAGATCATTTTCGGGGGAGGCGTTTTTGGTCCTGCACTGCATCTGTTGCCGGAGATATATAAGGAAGCAGGTAAATGGTCACAACCAGTAGGAATTTCTCAGGTTACCCTCACAGGGTCTTCTCTGAAAGGCGATGCAGGTGTCTATGGTGCAGGATTCATGGCATTAAAAAGTATTTCATGAATCAATAGATAAATACATTATATGTTCAATAAAAGAGTTGTTTTCTGGTCAGCATGTGCAGGCATGTTGCTGTTCGGTATTTGCATCATAACCCTTGGCTCAGTTGTTGCTGATCTGAGACTGAAACTAAATCTGGATGAGATCTCATCAGGTACCTTATTTTCAATCCTGCCTATTGGAATTATAGCGGGATCGCTATTGTTTGGTCCAATTGCTGACAGAAATGGTTACAGGACTCTTCTTGCTGTTTCAGCTTTTGTCATGGCAGCAGGTTTTTTTGGTATTGCCTATACCCACTCGGAATTTATGTTGAAATTTTATATTCTCCTGGTAGGTCTGGGTGGTGGATCAGTAAATGGCGCCACTAATGCCCTTGTTGCCGATATAAGCGAAACTGAAAAAGGAGCCAACATAAGTCTGCTTGGTGTTTTTTATGGTGTGGGTGCTCTGGGAATGCCTCTCATACTTGGGTTGCTGAGAAATTCTCTGAATTTTGAAATAATTGTTGCTTCTGTAGGTGTTCTGACAATTCTCACAGCATTCTTCTTTCTTATTATAAAATTTCCACCGCCAAAACTGACTCAGAGTGCTCCTTTCAGTCAGACAATCAGCCTGGCAAAAGATAAGGCTCTTTTGCTGATAGCTTTTTTCCTGTTTTTTCAGAGTGGGTTTGAGGGTATAATTAATAACTGGACTACCACATATATGGTAAATAAACTGGCTGTGGAGCAGAGTAGTGCACTATATGCTCTTACTCTGTTTGTTGCAGGACTAGTTTTAATGAGGCTTCTTACAGGAAGTATTTTCCGTAAATACACCCCGCAGAGGCTTATCATAATTTCTTTTATACTTATTATATCAGGTTTACTGATTCTAATAATAAGTAATACATATTATCTTTCCATCACAGGACTGGTAGTCCTTGGCGCCGGGCTTGCAGGTGGATTCCCGATAATGCTTGGGATAGCTGGCGGATTATTTGCAAAGTTATCAGGAACGGCATTCAGTATTATTTTCTTTATTGCCCTGGTGGGAAATACAATTATTAATTTTCTTATGGGACTGGTTGCCCAGCATTTCGGAGTTACACATTTGATTACATTTGCCTTTGCCGAAGCAGTGATTATGATATTACTGGCGATTTTAATTCTTAATAAGTCAAAACAAACTAAATAAAAACTTAAAAAACAATCAATTATGTTAGCACTACAATGGCTCAACAACGCAAGGGATATAATGTCCCGTATTGAAAATACACAAATGGATAATATCCGCAAGGCTGCAGAAGTGATGGCCGATACGATCGAAAAAGGTCGCTGGGTCCATACATTCGGTTGCGGACATGCTACAATACCAATTGAGGAGATGTATCCCCGTATTGGAGGATTTGTTGGTTTTCATCCTATGATTGAACTGCCGCTTACATTTTTTACAAAGATAACCGGTGAAATGGGGGTACATCAATTTCTCTTCCTGGAAAGAGTTGAAGGATATGGTGTATCAATTATGAAGAGTTATGAGTTCAGCAAGGATGACACAATGTGGCTCTTTTCCCATACCGGAATAAATAACGTTAACATTGATGTGGCACTTGAGTCGAGAAAAAGAGGCATGAAGGTAGTTGTATTTGGTTCGGCAGCGGAGGCAAAGGGTAAACAGACCAGGCATTCATGTGGCAAGACTATTTTTGATCTTGCTGATATTGTTGTGGATACATGTGCACCCTTGCAGGATGCCTCGGTTCCACTTAAGAACCACCAGGATAAAGTCGGACCGGTATCAACCATGGCTTTTGTCACCTGCGTCTGGATGACTGTTACAACAGTTGCAGAGATACTCGCCGACAGAGGAGTTAAGCTTCATATCCATCCCTCACACAATATTCCGGGTGATACCACCTCAAGGGATCGTCTCGATGCTGCTCTTGCAGAATATAAGAGAAGAATTGCAGGGGTATAATTAATATTTGATGCAAATAGGAGGGTGTTTCAAAAGTCAAAATCCATTAACCGCAAAGGCCGCTAAGTCCCTATCGGGATTACGCGAAGTTCGCAAAGTGTGAAATATAAACATGTTGATTTTGAGTGCTTTGCGCCTGCTTTGCGTACTCTGCGGTTAAGGAAGACTTATGAGATACCCTCTTATGTTTAAGGCAACAGCCATTTCTTCAGGAAAGAAACTCCACTTGTAATTATAGCTTCATGACCGCCCTCATGCAGATCAATATCAATCCTTTCGGGGATATTGAGTTTTTCATAATGGTTTTTTGCAATATTATATTCCTCCACCACCTGTGGCCAGTAAGCTATCCTGTCTTTCTTACCATGCTGAATAAGGAGGGGTCGGGGACATATAAGAGAAACAACATCAAAGTCGGTAAATTCTGTCAGCCATCCTTCAAAGAATGCATGGTCTTCAGTAGTTTCGAGAAAGCAGGAGTAGCGTTCATCAGGGACTGCCATTTTGTTTCTCCGGTGGTTGAACCAGGCTGAAACGACACCAGCCCTGATTCTTGGTTCCAGAGGCATCCAGAACATGGTGGCCATCCCACCTAGTGAAACTCCCCACATTCCTACTTTCTGAGAGTCTATCCTGGTGTCTGTCAATACTATGTCAAGGAGGTTTTGAACCCGAACCAGTTCTATACCTGGCAGGGTGATATCAGCCAGTCGGCAAAGTCTTTCAATCCTGTTACGGCGTTCCACCGACATAAGGTTCATTGGCACAAGTACAGCGAATCCGGCTTTCAGCAGCTCTTTAGCATATTCATGATAAGCACCACCCCTGAAGGGTGTCTCCGGAGTACTACCAATACCATGCTGGACAATAATAAGCGGAACTCCTTTGCCTGCAGGAACTCCGGCAGGAAATGCAAGGAATGCCTGTGCTGATATACCTCCAAGAGGAAGCTCAAGCCATTCCCCGGTTATACCTTCAATAGTATATGGTTTTCTGATTACGGGCCCGGACTTTGTCAGAACAGGAGGTTTAATTACCACAGAAGCCCATCTTTCACGGTTGGCTTCAACACTTCTTATAAAAGCGTCTATATTACTATAGTCGCGTTTCCATAACAATGATGCCCGCTCATTATACTCGTCTGTCAGATATTGCCTGAGGTAGTTTTCCAACTGGGATTCATATACATCAGTGCGTTCTGTTTCAATTTTCTGTTCAGCTTGCGGTATGGTCTGACCCTTAACAGGCAATGAGATACAGCAGGTTATTGTTAAGAAAATAAAGCCAGAGATTATGAAATTTTTCATCGATAATAGGTTATGTTATTTAAGATTTCCATCATTCATCCTGAATTCCCTCGCCCGGTTCAGGTAATCATCCAGCATCTCGATTTCGAATTCTTTAACCATCTCTTCCGCAGTTATCATTCTGTTCTCACTTGTTATCAGAACTGAAGCCAGTCTGCCCGGATCACTTATCCTGACTGTTGTACCATATTTATTTTTTAAGGCTTTGAGTCTGCTCCAGTTGTAATCGAGATGGACCATTTTACAATCAAGGTTTACTCTTTCAACAACATAATCAAAATAGTTTGTATTTGAGGCAATTACATCGCCCATAGGGTTCCTTATCTCTGACGGGTTACCCCTGTAGACAGAACTTACAAAATGCGACCGGCAGGTATAGGCCCAGGTGCTCTGAACATGTCCACCGTGATACATTGAAGAGAAGATTATCAGATCAGGGTTTTCCTTAGCATATTTCAGCCGCAATTCGTCAAAGTTAAGATCGAAACAGATTGCTATGACGACCCGGCCAAAATCACATTGAATAACCGGAGTTTCATTGCTTGCCCTGATTCCCATCTCCATCTCTCCTATGGTTGGGAAGTTTTTGTTATATATTCCGGCAATTGAGCCATTCCTGTCAACTAAAACACATGAATTTCGCCAGAACCCATCTTCATCTTTGCGCTGTATTCCAAAAGCGATGTAGCATTTATTACTTTTTGCTACTGAAGCAAAAAAGTCAAGCACCTGGTTTTTCCTAACAATAAGATACTCTTCTCCCTCCCCTGAGAGGTCGCAAAATTCTGGAAGTACTATCAGATCAGGCTTATCAGGAAGCACCTGTTTCAATTCTTTGTCCCAGAAACTGATCACATGATCAACAATCACCTGTTTGTTCTTACTTTTAATTGAAGATGGCGTATTGCCTATTGTTGCAATAGTAACATACCTTTCTGCATAAGTAAACTCACTTGAAACAGTTAAAAGAGCAAGAATCACAGAAAGAAGCAGGACTCTTTTTGACATTCTATTCTTCATATTTCGAATATATTATGATTTATTGCTGGCAATGCGCTGCTCCACTGAAGCAGATAGAATTATATATCCCGGATTTTTGTTTTGTCGATCAGTTTAGGCTTTGGTTTAATGACAGATATCTGTATATCATCAAACACGTTTTTGGCAGTTGTTACGCCTTCACTTACCGGTTCAACACTTACCACACCTTTATTCCAGACTGACTGTGATACAATGGATGGTCTGAATTTCATATTTTCAACAGCCTTCAGATCAGCCCTGAAAATCAGTGCCGGCTGGCCATTGCTGTATTCATCTTCACGAAGAGTCTCAATATCAATTTCAGGAAAAGCATCATTAAAATCGCCTGCAAGATTCATCTCAATCCAGCATATCCATTCCGATTCGGGGGCCACCTCAACTCTTAATGAAAAATAATCAGCTTTTGGAGTGGCTCCGGAGATAGCAAGGTCAGATTTATTAGAACCAGTTTTTTCACCTGGATTTTTATCAATTTTGAAAAGTTTGAACCATTGAGGCAATGCAACAGGCACATTAGCTTTTCCTTCCCAGTCGCCTTTTGCAACACGGTGCGTGACAAAAACAGTTTTAAGTTCCTTTGTAGACGGATTTTCAAGCCATATAGCAAACTGAGGTGGTTCGGCAAAATTTGACAGGTGAATTATTTTTTTATCCTGATGTATATCTATTTGAATAACTGTTCTTCCCCAAGTTCTTATTATTATAAATCCGGCAATTAACGCGATAAGTAATAATCCTCCTGAAAGAAGGATTGTTATTTTTTTGTAAATGCTGTATTTCGAAAAAATCATAAAAATGGTAAAATCTTAAATGAACAGGGTTTTAATGTAATTATTTCATTTTTATTAATTCCCCCTTCAATGGGGGAATTCTATTTCCACCACTATGGTCTTGTGACTTTTGTCTTTTATCTTCCCAATTATACCTCCGGCACCTCAAAGCCAGGACGGTATTTCCCCTTTGAGATCAGATTTGCCTCATCAGAATTTGTGACAACTTCTTTTTCACTGTCATAGAATAGTTGTTTTTTCCCCACCCTGTATGAGAGATTGGCAAGATGAACGAGAGTGGCGCTTTTATGACTCTGCTCAATATTGGCATTTGGCATTTTACGAGTGCGGACACAATTGATGAAATTCTGCTGATGTTCTTCATCCGGAAAGAATCCGAATTCCTGAGCAATGACATTCGAATCCGGTCCCAGAACCTGCCATCCTGAGCCATGGCGGCCAAGGTACATCATCCCTTCAGTACCGTAAATCTCCATCCTGTCACTGAGAAATGGCCAATTGGGAAATACTTCACGACTGTACCTGACTTCAGGAGGTGCTTTTTGAAGATATTCTCCATATATTGAAGCTTCTACTGTCATTGGGAAGTCACCAAAATCATAAGTTATTGTTTGGTTATCAGGGATATCCCTGTTATCATCGTAAAGTACACGTCCGCCTGCACAGAACGCTGACCCTGGATTATCTGGGTCCCCAAGCACCATACGAGCAAGGTCAATTACATGAATACAGTCAGCAAGGGGCAGACCGCACGAATAGGCCCAGAATTCATTGTATCCTTTATGCCGGCTGACATTGTAAGGAACAGTTGGAGCAGGACCAAGCCACATATCCCAGTTAAGTCCTTCAGGTACAGGTTCGTCCTCCTTATATAGCCATGGCTTATTCCCGGGCAGCATACAATATGCCTTCAGAAGTACGATCTTACCAAGTTTACCACTAAGGATATAATCGCGGGCTTTTTTATTATAATCCCCACTGCGGTTCTGGAATCCGCACTGTACTATTCTGTTGTATTTCTTAGCCGCATTGATCATCTTTCTCCCTTCAGGAATGTTGAGAGTGATATTCTTTTCAACATAGACATCTTTACCAGCCTGGCATGCCCATACTGTTGCCAACGCATGCCAGTGTTCCGGCGTACAGATAACAACGGCATCAACATCCTTGTCTTCAAAAGTCTGACGCATATCCTCAACCCGCCGGGGTTTATAGCCCTGCTGTTTTTCCAGCTCATCTATCACTCTGCCGCCTCTCTCCTTATCGACTTCGCAGACATACTTAACTTCAACTCCGGGTAAACATTTTTGCATCCCGAGTATTACCTGTGTCCCTCTTCCTCCGGCGCCTATCAGGGCCAGGATTACTTTATCATTAGCACTTGCCATAATTAAATCTTTATACTTTTTCAGGTACAATATAATTCTCTCTGTATTGAGCCTTCAGGAAACTGTTCGCCTGATCATCTCCAATGAACTGTTCTTTCTGTGAATCGATTAACAGCTGTTTGTTCCCGTTTCTGTAAGCAATATTGCCGAAATGGACCAGAGAAGCACTCAGGTGTGCCTGTTCCAGTTCCGAGTTTGGCTTTTTCCTGCTTCTCAGGCATTCGATAAAATTCTTCTGATGTTCTGCATCGGGATGGATACCTCCTTCACTGGCGATCATTTTTTCTCCCGGCCCGAATACCTGCCATCCGCCGCCTGTTCTTCCCATGAACATAACAGCCTCAGTACCATATATCTCTACCCTGTCTGCATTTGTCTTCCATTCAGGAAACCTGTTTGGATCCATCCTTATCGCAGTTGTTGCTTTTGCCATATAACTGGTTGCATTGCAACTGTCGACAGTGACAGTAAACTTTTCAAAATCATAAGTGATGGATTGTTCTTCAGGAGTTTCTCTTTCTGAATTAAAAACATGGTTTCCACCCCAGCCATATACAGATTTTGGATGTCCGGGATTTCCCATAAGCAACCTTACAAGGTCAAGCTGATGTCCTGCGTCATTTAAAGCCCCCGGATTATATGCATAGTAATAGTACCATCCGGTAAGGGCTCCTTTGTTAAATGGTCTGTAAGGCGCTGGTCCGAGCCATTCATTCCAGTCAATGGTGGAAGGAGCTTCACTGTCAGGTTCAGGCAGCCATTTCGAACCCGGTAGCAGGTTATATATACGTATATGCACTACCTGTCCAAGCATACTGCTCTGAATATAATCGCGTGCTTTGGCAATGTAAGCGCCGCTGCGGTTTTGATATCCTGCCTGTACTATCTGCCTGTATCTCTTTGCAGCTTCAATCATTTTTCGGCCTTCCCAGATACAGAGGCTCGGTGTCTTTTCAACATATACATCCTTTCCTGCCTGGCAGGCCCATATTGTTGCAAGAGCATGCCAGTGATCGGGAGTTGCAATCCATACTGCATCTATATCCCTGTCATCCATTATCTCCTTCATGTAGCGTGTTGTAACAGGTTTATATCCGAGTTGCTTCTCAACCTCGGCTGCTGCATATGCTGATCGTGTATCATCAACATCACAAATGGTCTTGATTTCAACTCCTGTATTCTCTTTACAACAGCTGATAATAGTAGGAACGCCTCTTCCACCTGCTCCAATAAGAGCCAGGACAATTTTATCATTGGCTCCTTTGCAGGATGAGGCAAGTAACCCTGAGGCCCCTATGGCCACTCCTGCAGACCCGACAAGTGTTTTTCCCAGGAATTCACGTCTTTTCATGATTTATGATCAAATTAAGTTAGCAACTTTCGATTTCACGTAATTTACAATAAAAGATTTAAAATATGAATTTCATTACTTTTTATTGTTTTAAAGATGCTTTGGAGAAGATATAATCGGGGATACGCTGGTCAAACTTTGCTGAAGTAATTACGAATTCAGTACCATTGCCTTGTTTCATCACATCTTTATAAACCATCCTTGTCGGAAACCATCTTCCTTCAATAAGTTTTATATCTGACAATGTTGTTCGTTTGAGCAACTGTCCGCTTTTAGCAAATAGTTCCTCTTTAAGGGGGACATATCTCTCTGAATCAATCCACATCTTTCTGGAATAATAAGCCACATCTTCAACCTTTGCGGTTAGTTTAAGGATCCATGTTTTTCGCGAATCAATATCCTCATTACCGATGACTTCTGCAGTATATACTTCTGTTATTTTCCTGTCATCCATCATGTCCTCATAGGAAAGATCGGATCCCATTACTGATTGCCTGAGCATATGTCCGGATATCTGAATTATACGGTCAGTCGACGGAGAATATATCCATAACTGGTTTTCAAGCTTAAGCATCTTGGTTCCCTGTTCTCTTGCCGGAGTGAGGTATTCAGTGAATGACTGTTTTTCACCGACTGACCAGGTTCGTGAAGTTATTGTTCTGCTGGTGCGGGTACCTGATATTGTCATTGCCGATTCAAAGATCCGGTTCTCTGATGACATGTTCTTTTCGACTCTTCTGATTATCTCATTTGCATCCTGACCGCATATAATTTCGGTCAGAAAGAACAGAGCACAGATTATTATAACACTTTTCTTCATATTTTTTATTTTATGCCTCCAGTTCTTTAAAGAGCCTGGCTGTTTGTCTTTTATAAATTCCGATACCTGAAAGCATCGTTCCTATTACTGTCGATAATAATCCGGGTATTAATCCCAGATAATAATCAACTGGTGTAATTCTTGCTCTTACCACATCAGGGGCCAGCATTGATGACCCCTTCATAGCTGCTGAAATATCGAGTCCGTATTTCTGCATAAGGTAGGCAAAGAATAACCCGAAAGCTGTACCCACAATTGATCCTGTAATTCCTATCATAACAGATTCAATTATCATTGAGCGGTAAACATGCCCTTTCCCTTCGCCCATGGCAAGGCGGACTCCAACTTCTCCATAACGGCGCAGTCCTCCCAGCAGACCTGCATTCCACAGTACAAGAGACATAGCTACAATAAATATGAGGGAAATATAAAAGGAAAAATAGCCAACTATTGACACATAAATTCCAAGGCTCCCCTGCTGGCTGAGACTTTTCATTACCGGTCTGAATTCATCATTGCTGTTTGCATACCCACTGTTAAATCTGGCAGAGGCATTTATGGCTGATTCGTCATTGTAGTATCCTGTTCTCAGGAAACCAAGTATCTCACCTGTAGCATCTTCCATTGCCAGGGCCATCCTTATATCCTCAATGTCAGCAAATATGGTACCTTTATCCAGTCCTTCCTGGCCAACAGAAATTGTACCTGTGATGATGAAATTATAAAAGGCCATACCACCAAACATTGTTGAGCTGATTAATGTTACCTTTTCACCAGGATTTACTTTCAGTTTTTCTGACAAATCTTCGCTAATCAATGCTTCACCGTTTTTCGCCGGAAGTTTGCCTCTGACCAGAGATTTTTCAAGATTCAATCTCTTTATTTCGACCGAGCCGGGTGAGAGCAAGTCGAGGCCAATACCTATCACCGGTCCCTGTGATCGTGTTTCTCCTTTTTCATCAGGTGCGTCAATAAGACCACCGAATTGGATTCTCGGAGACCAGGTGTACTCAGGTAATTTCAGGTTGAGTTCCTCAATCAGAGAGCTGGTACCGGTAAGGGCCATATCGTTTGGAATCTGAAACATGTTGTCTGAATAGGCTTTCGTCATTACCTTAACATGTCCCGTCGAATATTTTGCATTCAGCTCAAGGGTATCGCCCATGAAACCGATAATATATGCATGAATAAATACAGTAAGAGTCACACCGGTGGCTACCACTATTACAGGAATCAGGCTTCTGCCCCTATCCCTGAGAAGTCCTAAAAATAGAAATCGGATCATTGTATTTTCCCCCTTAAAGCTTCAGTTGGATTCATTTTTGCTATTCTTCTTGATGGCCAGTAACTTACTACACATGTTGTTAAGGTTACCAGGGTCACTGTTGAGATAACCAGACCCAAAGTATATACCGGGTATAGTGTTTGTGCGATTGCCAGACCGAATTCACTTGTGTCCATAGGCATGGTCCAGCCTGTTTTCGCCTGCCAGGCAAGCAAAGGTATTCCATATGCAGCAGAAAGAAGAGCAGCCAGCACAGCATACATTGTTCCTTCCACTGTAAATAACCCTACTACCTGCTGACGTGTGTAACCCAGGGCAACATATGTCCCGATTTCTTTCTGCCGCCTGAAAATTGAAAGGACCTGTGTGTCAAATATTGCCAGCATAGCAAGCAGGAGAAGTACCATGTAGAGAACTGATTGTCCGGATGATTTCATTTTTATCAATTCATCTACCTGGACAGTAAGTTCCGAAAAGCTTTTATGGGTCCAGCCAGTAACATCGGGCCTTATCATATCCGGATCACTGTATGTTAGTAATGTTGCCTCTCCGGGGAGCCCGAGCATGGATTGTAATTTTTCCAGCGGAATGTAGATCTGTCCATTGTCGACCGCAGGGACACTAACAGAAAAAATTTCAGTTATTAAAATATCAGCTGCATCAAATGCCCCGTTTTTATCACGCCATTGAACTGTCATCCTGTCGCCTTTTTTGAGGCCTGTGTTCTTTGCCATAGTAGCACCTATGAAGGAGGGTATTGCATCTGTAACAGCAGTGTCGAGTTTTTGGGATGGAAGCAGGAATATCTTCTGTCCCGGATTGATTCCCTTTAGTCTTATTGGTTGAATTCTTCCCTGAGGATATATGGTTCCCTGACTAATCAGAAATGGTTCCATTTCACCTTGTTTAATCTCATCAGCAAATTCCGGTGGAACAGGGCCATGACTATCCGTAAGGGTGAATGGATCATAAGGGTCATATGAACTAATCCAGTACTGACCATTTCCTATCTCCCAGTTCTTCATATCTGTTTTTGACTGGTGATCCCATCCAACCATAACACCCTTGACCCAGATTATTATAACGAAGGAGAATGAAAGTACTATTACGTTGAGCCATGTTCTGATACCGGCGCCGAGAAGGTTTCTTATTGCCAGTTTTACTGCAAGTTTCATTTCTGCGATTCTTAATTAGCAATTACTATATCGTCTATAACCTTTCCGTCGGCAAGTGATACTTTTCGGCGCAGGTACCTGATGACTTTATCATCATGTGTAGCGAATAGGAATGTTGTCTTTAATTCCCTGTTGAGATTTTCCATGGTTTCAAGGATATGGTGAGAATTAGCAGCGTCGAGATTTGCAGTAGGTTCATCCGCAAGCACAAGATTTGGTTTCTTAACCATTGCACGTGCTATTGCTACGCGCTGGCATTCACCTCCTGACAACTGCGGCGGTTTTGACCTTATTTTATCGGTGAGTCCTACCCATTCAAGAGCTTCCAAAACCATCCTTCTCCTGTCCTGAAATGAATAATTCAGCAGCAGAAGAGGAAATTCGACGTTTTCAAATACAGTATGTACTGCAAACAAATTATAGCTCTGAAAAATGAAGCCCAGGTTTTCTTTTCTTAAACGGGCAGCTTCACGGGTCGATAGATTGCTGATAGAATGGTTAAGTACAGTCACCTCACCCGATGACGGAACATCAAGTGAACCGATAATATTCAGCAGGGTAGTTTTTCCTGAACCACTTGGGCCAACAAGACCTGCAAATTCCCCCTGGTTAAGCGTGAGCCCTATCCCGTTTAAGGCTGTAAACTCACTTTTCCCCATCGGGAACTTTTTAACAAGGTTTTCAATTTTAATGATAGGAGATTTTTCCATTATTAATGTTATTAGTGATTATACACAAGCATTATCTGAATGCCTCTTCCGGCATAAAGATTCTGATCGGTGTTCTGTAAAGGTATTCTGTAATCTGCAGGATTTGCGAATCCCATCAGATAAAGGGAAAGATTCCTGAATTGTTTTTGCCAGCTTACGAAATTGTAAATACTGTTGTTATTCCAGTCATAATATAAAATAATACTCAGATTGTCAAAAAGAGCAACAGGGTAGGTAACAGATAATAAAGAAAACATATGTGTGTTCTTAAACTCAAAAGGATTTTCATCGTAAGAGGCAATCAGATGTTCATATGCGATATATAATCCATTGCCGATTCCAAAAGTATAATCTATCCCTGCATTAATGAGCTCCTGGTTTGCATAAATTCCAAGATCTTCGTTTTTGTTCGTCCATGAACCTTCAATCCATAACCCGGTGATAATATCTACCTTCATATCGAAACCGATCCTGTTTTCCGGAGCCTCAGTTGCAGATATGCCTTGTAATCCAAGGTCTCCCATATCAGCAATTCTGTGATGATATGATATTCCTGCTTCTCCTGAAGGAACCGGAAACTGAAAGCGGCCTCCGAATTCAGGATGGTGCGATTTGGTACCGGCAAGCTCCCAGCCCTTGGGCTTATCATTCCCATATAGCCCCCACAGCCAGATGTTTGCATTGTTAAGGAAATAGTACCTCCCCAATATTCCCCAAACTCCGTCTGTCATTTTTAAAGGATCCCTTGGATCAACCTGGTCAAACCACATAAGAGGTCGTAAAATAGATGCTGAACCGAAATTTATCTTCTGCAAACCTGCTCTTATTTCAAACTGATTTGATGAATACCTGGCCCATAATCTGTAGGGTTTTAAATTTCCCTGGTATCTTATCGAATCTGAAAAGTCAGTTCCTGCATTTCCATTAATGTTTCCGGAAGCTTCAAAATCGATCTTGTTTCCATTCTTTGACGGCAGAATATAATTCAGCTGAGGAATGTAGCGCCCTCCTGTGTAAAAGGGTAGTTCATTACCACTGTTATACAGCATCCATGCCGATACCTGGCCTTTAAAACTAAGACTGTCCTGACCCCTAGATGGAAATGAGAAGGTAAAAAAAAGCAATACTCCTATGAACCCTGATAATTTAAACATCTATTTCTTTATCGGCGTAATTCCATAAATGAAAAGATTCGTAATCTCCATTATTAAATCCTGAGGTGTATTGAAAAGGCTTAGCATCTTGTTGTCAAATAAGAAAATCGTCATGCTCTGGAAAAACCGGAACATGAATTCCAGGTTCATTTCTTTTCTTATCCAGCCTTTATCCTGACCCTCGCGAAAGAGGGATATATATTCCATCATCGTACTTTTGACTTTTTCATCAACATGTACTGATAGACCAATCTCAGGATTCCTGTAAAAATCATCCATGAATTCTTTACTGATGCTGTATGTCCCATCATACTTCATCTGAATTATTTTTCTCAGTTTCTCTGCAGGAGCTGTTTCATCCCTGAAAATTTTCCTTAGTTCAGTTATCCCATCATCAAAAACTTTGTTAATAACAGTCTTTGCAACTTCAGATTTATTTGGGAAATATCTATAGAATGTCATTTTACTGGTTCCTGATACAATACAAATCTCTTCTACAGTTACTCTTCGAAATCCATGCTTCCAGAATAAGTCCTTTGATGCTTCAAGAATTGCATCATATTTTTTGTTTGTTCTCACTTCCGACATAAAGAGAAATTGAAATTAAAGCAAATATACAAAAAAATTATAATGTTACAAAATAAGTATAAATATATAATAAACGTATAATTAATTCTATTGCGTAACATATTTTATATCACACAACTTGTGAACAGATGGGTACAGAACAGGGATCAGCAGATATAATAATCAGTGAAAAGAGCAGGTAAAAGGAAGAATATCAGAAGTATTTTTTGAATTTATCACCAATTTTGAAGTAAGTATACCTTCCGGCATCTTCACCTTCAATATGAACCGACTCTCCGTCTGTGGCAAACGTACTGTGTTCTCCTGCGATCTGGGAAAAGTAAACATCATTACGTTTCCCGTTCTCATCAATAAGAATGACATGTGCCAGGTTTTTATCTATTTCTGAAGTTATTGAACTACTGCATAGAGGGCAGTAAAATTCGAGATAGTCATTCTCATTATATTCGAACGACGGATGTTTGACACAGGTATAGTTTCCAATCTGGGGACTTAACAGGAGAAGTCCTGACTGTTTTTTCTGGTTTTTGACCTTGAATATTACGTGATCTCCCGCCTGCAAATTACCATCACATTGTGGACATAAAAAGTCATGCATAGCTACCTCCTTTTTATCAATGGTACAATACAAATATACAACAGATTATGCAGAAAAGTGTTGGGATTCATTAAATTGCTAAAGTATGTTAATTGTGACGCCTGTATACAAGTATTATTGGATATTAGTTCTTAATTTTAGAAATTCAAAACATTCGGTAAATAATATCTTTTATGAAAGAATCATTGCAAAAATATAGGTCAGGAATATCAGTTGCCATCTTATTGATGGCTCTAATGCTTGTACAATGTCATCAGCCTGCCGGTCAGACTGTGATAACTAAATGGCAGTATGGGCATAATGGTTCAGTTTCAGTCACCTATGACGATGGTTCCATAAACCAGTTCATGAAAGCAGTTCCGATAATGAACCGGCTGAATATGCCGGGTACTTTTTTCATAAATACAGGGTCTATTCCGGGCTCAGAATACCAGGGCAGGTTCATTGGTCGTCCTGTTAAGGATATAATTAGAGAAGCTTCTAAAACACCTGCGAACAAGGATAATTTTTTTGAACGTGCATCAGCTGCACGGTATCTTGGCTATAGAGGGTGTGGTGACTATTTCACCAGGGCCGGAGCACAGATGGATGCAAACAGGCCAGAAGAGGCTTATAAAATAATCGATGAACTGTATGCGAAAGTAAACAGTGGCGAATTAAAGCCTGTCTCCGGTGCAGGAAGAGGTGAGGCCAGAAGCGATGTACTGACATGGGATATGATAAAAGAATATGCTGCACAGGGTCATGAATTCGCCAGTCATATGGTGACTCATCCTTATATGGCTGCCCTTGACGAAGCTAATATGCTTTACGAACTGGAAAAAAGCAGGGATGAAATACTTAACAGGCTTGGACCTAAATATATATTTTCGGCAGAGTGCCCATATGGAACGGAAAATGAAAGAGCCATGGAGTACGCACATAAGGTATACCCCGCTCTCAGGAACAGAATGCCTGAGGATTTTCTTCTTGAGCTGAACCGTCCAAGCCGTAAAAGCCCTGTTTCTAATAATATTGAGTATGTACAATGGCAGAGGGGAGCAACAACAAAAACACCTCTTCCAATGATGAAAGCATGGGTTGACACAACAGCTTCTGAAAATAATATCTGGCTTGTACTTGTTATTCACGGTATTGACGGAATAGGGTGGGAAGCTTTGGAAAGTGAAAGTGTGGATGAATATTTTCAATATATAAAATCGAAAGAAGATAAGCTATGGGTAGCTACATTTGGCGATGCTGCAAAGTATATGAGAGAAAGGATGAATGCAAATGTAACAATATCTGAAAGCAGGGACAGGATTGTTGTTAATCTGACTCATACTCTCGACAAAACCGTATATGATCTGCCTCTCACCTTAAAAACTGTTGTCAGTCCGAAATGGAAAGACGTTATTGTTAAGCAGGGCAATGAGGTTAAGCGGATTCCTACACAACAGAATGGTGAAGAGACTTATGTTCTCTATCAGGCTGTTCCGGGTGCGGGTAATATTGAAATTACATCTGTTTAATATTTAACCGGGAAATAATTTCAGCGAAATAAACCAAAAATTATAAATCTATGAGACGTGTCAATCTGAAGAGATTCTTATTATTGAGCCTGATCTGTTTTGTTACAGCGACTCTTTTCTCACAGGAACAGAATAAAATAAGGGTTCTGTCATATTATGCCGGGCCAGCTGATGCTCTGGACAACTTTGATGCCAATCAGATGACTCATATTATTTTCTGTTTTGGCCACCTTAATGGGAACAGGTTCTATATCAGAAGTGCAAGAGATACTGCAGTGATACAAAAAATGGTTTCACTTAAGAACAGGAATCCCGAGTTGAAAGTACTTCTCTCTCTTGGTGGATGGGGTGGCTGTAAAACATGTTCCGATGTATTTGCAACCAGTGAAGGAAGAAAAGAGTTTACTCAGTCAATTAAGGAGTTTTATGATTATTTCAAGGTCGACGGACTTGATCTTGACTGGGAATATCCCGGAATATCAGGCTTCCCCGGACATAAGTTTGCCCCGGAGGACAAGAAGAATTTTACAAAACTTGTAAACGAACTGAGGAAACTGGGCTATGATAAAGAGCTTAGCTTTGCAGCAGGAGCCTCGCAGCGGTTTCTGGACTCAGCGATCCAATGGAAAAAGGTTATGAAAAAAGTAGATTATGTCAACCTCATGACTTATGATATGTCGGGTCCCGGATCAAAAACCGCAATGCATCATACAGCTCTTTTTTCATCTCCTGAGCAGCCCAGATCAGCCGACTGGATGGTTAAAGCATTGATTGAGATAGGTGTTCCGGCAGAGAAGATTGTTGTTGGAGGTGCATTTTATGGTAAAATTTTTGAGAATGTAGAGAACGACAATAACGGACTAGGTCAGCCTGCAAAATTCAAAAAAACAATAGGTTACAGGAATATGCCAACAGTATTTCCTGCAGATAGCGGATGGGTCTATCATTGGGATGAGAATGCCAATGCCCCGTATCTTTATAACCCGGAGAAAAAACAATTCTTCACATACGATGATAAAGCCTCAATCGCCGCCAAAACGCGATATGTCATTGATAACAAGCTCGGAGGAATAATGTACTGGCAATTAGGCAACGACACCTTTACTGATGGCCTTATGAATGAGATTGACAAGGTCAAAAGGACTTATGTTCCGGGGAACAAATGAAGTAAGAATTAATAACAAACGAACAGCGAATTCAGAAATGCAAATTAGTTCTGCATTCTGAATTCATTTGTTCAATTATTTTTACTTCATTACCTCTACTCATGCCATTTCGACCTGTCAGGCGGAGCAGGTATTGTTACTTTTTTAACAGGGTTTTCGTTAAGTTCCTGAAGAAGTACCTCAACAGCTTTCTCGATGCAGGTGTCAATTCCTTTGACAAGCTGCTCAGGCCTTTCAACCACCTCAATATCAGGGTACACTCCTATGCCTTCGATAATCCAGCCATCTTCCTGATCAAAAACACCAAATTGAGGAACTGATATGTTGCCGCCATCAACAAGACGGGCATTGCCTGAGATCCCGACAAGCCCTCCCCATGTACGGGTACCTATAAGCTTACCGAGTCCCATTTTCTTGAAAAAATAAGGAAAGGCATCCCCTCCTGAGGCAGAATATCCGTTGATAAGCATAACCTTGGGCCCGTCATGTGCAATTCCAGGTGCTTTGGAAGGCATAAAACCGTTTCTGTGCCAGTAGACAAGTGTGTGGCGATCAAGCAGATCAGCCATCCTGTCAGGAATGAATCCACCACCGTTATACCTGTCATCAATTATAAGTGCCTCCTTATTGTAATAAGTGTACATTCCGTGGAAGAGCTCCCTGTTACCATCTGTTGAAGTGTTGGGAACATGTATATAGCCGATTCTTCCTCCTGAAAGTTTATCTACCATTTCTCTTCTCTCATTTACCCAGTTAAAATACCTGAGTTCCTGTTCTGAGATAAGTGGTTTAATGAGTGATGTCCTGGCATTTTCAGCAGAGGCAATGTTATTCACTTTAATTTCAACACTCTTACCTGATTTATTTTCAAGCAGCATATATGGATTTTCTGCTGTTGTAACATCTTTCCCGTTTATACTTATAATATAATCCCCTTCCCTGACGTCAACACCCTGCTCAGTAAGTGGTGAGCGTCTTGCCGTGTTCCAGTTTTCTCCGCTATATATTTTTACAATCCTGTAGCGTCCTGCTGCATCATCAGCAATTAGCTCTGCTCCGAGAAGACCGTTATCAATTCTTTTGACATTTTCAAAATCTCCCCAGTCAACATATGTGTGTCCTGTGTTGGTTTCTGCAACAATTTCATTCAGGATGTAGTCCAGATCAGCACGGTGGCTTACAAATGGAAGAAGAGCATTATACCTGTTGCGTAATTCTGTCCAGTTTACACCATGAATGTTATTTACATAAAAATAGTCCCGGAATATCCGCCATGCGTCAACATATATCTGGTTCCATTCCTTTTGCGGATCGATCTTCATCTCCAGTTCGTTGAGGTCAAGTTTTCCGGCACCTGATTTTTGACCCGGATTAAGCTTTACAATGCCGTAATCACGGCCTGAACGGTAAATAGCAGTTTTCCTGTCGGCTGAAACTGAAGCCGTCATTACCTGGTCAAGAATCTCTTCATTTTTTTCCTCATCCATATTATACTTCATTAGTTTGCCTTTGCTAATGAATATTAAACCTCCATCTACAGTGCCTATAACCCTGTAGTTGCCTGCTTCACCCGGTAGTACGGTTATCCTGGCATTGATATTATTGAAATCAATTTCCACTTTTACCTCTTTCTTCGCTTCTGAATCAGTATCAGCAGAACTTGTCTTACCCTTTTTATCTTTCCCCGGTGCCGGCTTTGAAGCCTGTATTTCTGCATTTACTGGTTCAACATCATTTTTATCCTTATAGATCTTCGGGCTTTTTTGTGTAAGTGCTAATGCATAGATCTTTGTAGCTTCATTATACAGATAGTCGAATTCAAAACTTGAGAATGAAAGGTTATAGTCACGATTCGATACAAAGAAAATATAGTTGCCACAGGTGCTGAAAACAGGGTTATCATCTGAATATGATCCATCTGTTACCTGTGATTTTTTTGCGGAAGGAATTTCATAAACCCATAAAGCGGTTTTATCATTCCCCCCTTCTTTGGAATAGGCTACCCATCGTGAATCGGGAGAGAAACTATAACTGCGCATTTCACTTCCGGTACCATGATCAACATCGGTGATCTTACCGGTGGAAGCTTCAATAAGTCTGAGATTCAGTGTTCTGTCAAAGAATAGAAGATATTTGCTATCGGGTGACCATGTTGGCTGGTATTTCCAGGCAGATGAATTGAAAGTCACCTGTTTAGGCTTTGAGCCTTTTTTGTTTTCAAGAAGATAAAGTTCATATTCACCTGTCAGGTCAGAATAATATGAGATATATTTCCCATCGGGCGACCAGGCAGGGAATATTTCACGAACACCCTGGGTTTCTGTAAGATTTTCTGTGGGTCCGTTTTCAGCAGGAACAGAGAAAATATCGCCTCTAGCATCAAATAATGCTCGTTTGCCTGATGGTGAAACGGCAAAGCTGTGAATATTACTCTTTACATTTTTATAGTAGGGTATAAGATTAGGGTTGTCGAAATTAAGTGTCACACTTATCTTTTCCGACAATCCTGTTTTAAGGTTAAGCTTGTATATGTAACCACCATTCTCATAAACAAGCTGATCACCATTGCCGGAAGGCCACATCACATCAAAATCAGTATGTTTTGTGATCTGGATGCTTTCCTTTGAAACAGTACTATATTTCCAGATATTGAGTTTAAGGTCACGATCCGACGCGAAGAAGATTTCATCACCCGACCAGGTAGGAATCTGGTCAGTGCCTTCAAAACTGGTAATCTGTTCGGATGTATTTCCGGCAAGATCATAAATCCACAAATCGGAGGCCCTTCCTCCCTTATATCTTTTCCAGTTCCTGAATTCGCGGTCAACTGGCGTGAAGACCATCTTTGATCCATCAGGGGAGAATACTCCAAATCCGCCGTTTACAATTGGCAGGGGTTTTTCCAGACCTCCCTCCAGGCTGATAAGAAAATATCTTCCCTGACGTTCACTATATGGTGTTCGGTTAGCACGGATAAGAATCTGCTTGCTGTCGGGAGTCCAGTCAAGCACCGCATCGTCCCATCCTCCTCTTGGAGGCATGATGCCAACAGAATTATACCATGTAAGTTGTTTTGGGATTCCTCCTGTTGAAGGGATAACAAATACCTGTCTGCTGCCTGAATATTCACCTGAGAAGGCTATCCACTTCCCGTCGGGAGAAATTTTGGGAAACAATTCAAGCCCCTCATCTGATGTCAGCCTTCGTGCTTCACCACCATTAGAATTTACTGTCCAGATATCACCGCCATATACAAAGGTTACAAGATTATTGTTTATGTCAGGAAACCTTAATAGCCTGACATCGTCAGTTGCACTGATATTAAGAGAAATACTCAGGGTAATTAAAAGAACTGATAATATAATCTTCATACTTTTCATTGTTTTATTTTTATATCATTTGACTTTGTATGCAAAAGGTTCTAAAATTATTATAAAATTCATTCAGGATGTAATTACTAAAAGGATAAATAAGAATTAATTTAAAAATTTATCTTTGGTTGATTTAATAAACTCCGAACTGCGTTGAAAAAGTTACTTATAAGAATAAACGCTTTTATTAAAGGTACTGTTCTGCTTGTAAGGCCACATATTTATCTTGGCTGGCTAAGGTCCCCGTTTAAATTCATTGCGAATACTCTTAGTCTTACAAAATGGATTGCAGCGCAGGATAAAAAAGGAATTATGAACGACTTCTATACTTCCCGCAGAGTATATGGAAGGAGGTTTGACCTTTACAGGTATATTTCAGAAACATACAGTCTGAATAACAGAGCTGTTGATTATGTTGAATTCGGTGTGGCAGCCGGGCATTCATTCAAATGGTGGGTTGACAATTCTAAGCACAGTAGCGCCAGATTTTTCGGGTTTGATACATTTGAAGGGCTGCCTGAGGACTGGGGTACCTTCAGCAGGAGCGATATGGCTGCCTCAATACCGGTAATGGACGATAAGCGCGTTAAATTCTTCAAAGGATTATTTCAGGATACAGTTCCCGGTTTTCTGAGGGACTTTAGCCATCAGGAGAGTAATCTTAAAGTAATTCACTTTGATGCTGACCTTTTTTCATCTACCCTTTTTGCTCTCACAACTATTGCTCCCTGGCTCAGAAAAGGAGATATCCTGATATTTGATGAATTTAATGTGCCAAATCATGAGTTTCTTGCATTCAGAATATTCACTGAGTCATATTACGTAAAGACCAGGCTCATTGGAGCTGTTAACAATTACCTGCAGGTTGCAATGGTGATCGAATAATTCTTCATTATTTAGTTACCATACTGATCTGTAATTTAGGTTATTATTATAACTTTATTAAATTATAATTTTAATTTTAATTCTCAGCATTATGGATAGAAAATCTTTTCTGCGGAAGACCGTCATTGGGGGTGCTGCTATTGGTTATTCAGGGCTGGTATCTGAAGGCCTGGTTTTAAATCCTAAAGAAGCATATTCAAGACCAACTAATCTAAAGATAACAGATATCAGGGGAGCGACACTTGCTTCAATTTATGATTTCCCTATTATAAAGATTTATACCAACCAGGGTATTGTCGGGCTGGGTGAGGTGAGGGATGCAGGGTGGATAGCCCAGGCACTTATGCTTAAGCCATATCTTGTTGGAAAAGATCCTCTTGATATTGAGCCAATTCTGAATAGTATCAGGCATCTGACCGGACCAGGCAGATTTGCCGGTGGATATGCTGCTGTTGATATGGCGCTTATGGATATTGCAGGGAAAGCTCTTGGGGTTCCATGCTGGAAGCTTCTTGGCGATAAAGTGCGTGACACGGTCGAGATATATGCTGATTGTCCTACAGTTTTAAATGAGGAAAACCTGAAACTCATGATGAAGAGGAGACTTGACATGGGATTGAAGCATTATAAGATTGATCTTACACCTCCTCTTATAAAAGATATCCCCGGAGCGATTGAAAAGAATGTACCTACCAGGGAAGGCCTTAAAAAGTGGGGAGAACATGTCCTGACTGCAAGGAATATTATTGGTTATGATGTTAAACTGGGAGCTGACCACTTTGGCAATATGACTGTTGAGAGCGGAATAGAGCTTGGCAATTTTATGGCTGATCCAAAATACAATCTTGCCTATATTGAAGATGTTATTCATTTTACAAGATTCAATGCGGTTAATCTGAACAGGCAGATCACGGCCGGATCAAAGACTCCGACACTTAACGGGGAGGATATATTCAGTCTTGAGAATTTCAAACCCTGGATTGAAAATAACACAATCAGCATAATTCATCCTGATTTGCTCACCTCAGGAGGTATGATAGAAACTAAAAAGATTGCTGATTATGCCTACCAGTATGGTATTGGTACAATGATGCATTGCGCATCTTCTCCTATTGGAATGATGGCAAATGTTCATACTGCCGCAACTATTAAAGAGTTTATTTCTCTTGAATGTCATACAATAGAAATGCCCTGGGTGGATGATCTTGTGAAAGGTATCCCTAAGCCAATAATTAAGAATGGCGTGATTCCTGTACCAGATACTCCGGGTCTGGGAATTGAATTAATAGATGAGGTGGTGGAAAAATACCTGAGAGAGGGAAAATATCTGAAGTATAATCCCGGATTATTCAGACCCACTCCTGAATTTGATATACCCGTGACCATGATTGAGGCAAAACAGAAAGGGATTATCGGCAATTACCATCAGTCAGGAGGCCCATGGTGGCATATTAATGATGAAGGTGTTTATGCGAACCAGGTTGGATCAAATTAGAATGATGTTACGATAACTGAATTTTTACTCAAAATGAAAAGAATAATCCCGTCATATGTCGCATATCTCATAATATACTTTACTTTTTCAGCAAATGGGGAGGCACAATATCTAAAACGATCATTGTCTTCGGCGCCTGAAGTAAAAATTGAATTGTCAACGGGAACAGCACATTACAGCTCTTTGTTCGGCGAAGGAGATGACAATTCCGGCATAATCAGGGGAGTAAGCCGTTATGGTCGCCTTGTTATCGACCCGGGGGGGAGTAGTAACCCTGTTAAATATGATAATGAAGAGCAGATTCTCTTTATTATGGGAGGAACAGGTATTCTCAGATATGGAAATGAAAACATCCCTGTCACCAAAAATGATTTTATGCATATCCCGGGAGGGATGAAATTCAGTTTATCCAATCCACGTGACCAATCCTTATCTGTTATATTAATGGGATTCAAACTGAAACCCGGAATATGTTCAAAGAATACATCAGGGTTGATGATTGCGAATACAGATGAAGTTAAATTCCAGACATTACCATCGCATGGACCAACAACACAATTCCAGCTTCTGATGGGAACTACCGAAAGTACCAGGGACAGGCTTGAAGCAGCATGCCAGGTAACAAGTCTGTTTATTATGGATTTTGCTTCAGGTGGAACAAACAATCCTCATAACCATAGAAATGAGGAAGAGATATATCTCATTCTCAAAGGAAAAGGCGACATAGTAGCCGGCAAGAAGGATGATGGCAGTGACATGCGCTATCCTTCTGTTGAAGGCGACATCTACTTTTATTCCCCCAGTACCCAGATCGGGTTTTACAGTGGGAATAAAGAGGAGGAAGAACACGCCAGAATTCTTGCAGTTAGATTTAATTTTTAATGGTATTCGGCTTTCAGTAATACTGATTCATTTATGATCTCGTATAATTTCAGGATATTATTTATAAGTCTCTGTTTCTCATGGTTGGCTGTCAATTCTCAGAATATTAACCTGATAAAACTGGAGGATGTCCCGCAGCGAAAGGTCAGGGTTTACATAAGATCGAATTCTATTAATCAAATGGATGACTTTTCCCTGATAAAGCCCAGCTGGAAAAATGATATTCCTGAATCGGAATTTCATCTCCTTTCACAAAAATTCATTATTAAGAATAAACTTTCAGATGTCTGGGATCATTACAGTCATGTTGACCTGAAAAAATCATTCACCAGACATTCGGTCAGGTTTGGGCTTTTATTGAAAAAGCATTCCACCACTGTAGTATATGCTAAAGACCTGTTATCTCCGGAAATTGACACCGGGCAGGTTTATTTTCTTAACCTCAGGCTCCTCAAAGGATTATTAAATGTCCCTGTGGCATTTGAGATAATAAACATTGATGCCGGAAATAAGATAGTTGAGTTCAGCTATATTGACAGTAATAAGGAGAGGGGAAAACAGACTTTGAAGTTCTCAGATAATGGTGATGGCTGTACCAGTATTTTACACCTTAGCTATTTTAAAAGCAATTCAACCATTCGCGATGCTATGTTTTACCCTCTACTTCACAGGAAATTCATTAAGGAATTTCATAGAAATATGAAACAGGGGATTGAAAATCGGCAACTTATGGCATCAGCTCCTTATTGATGGAATATAAAATTCAGTTCAGTCAGATTTTTTAGCCTCTTTCTCTTCCATATCAAGAAGAATGGTGCCGGAATCTTTAATCAATGAAAGTGACCATCTGATTATCACTAACGAGCTGAGAATTCCTACTATAGAATCAAGCCACCAGATATCCCAGAAATATGCTGCTGAAAGACCGGCAATTGCTGTGATACTTGTGAGTGCGTCAGCATAACATGAAGGTATGTGGCCCGGATATTATTTTCAGAAAATTCCTTCTTGTGATGAAGAATAAATGCACTGGTGATATTTACAGCAAGACCGATAACGGCAACTATAATAGCCTCCTGGTATAATATTTCGGAGGGAGCGAGTAATCTTTGAATTGCTTCGGCCAGGATGACAATGGCAAATATCAGCAGAATAAGACCGCTGCTGTATCCCGACAATGATAGGATCTTGTTCGGGTCCCCGGTAAATTTTTTATGCTTTTCAGTTTTCTTACCAGGATGTAAGCAATCCAGCTCATACCGAGAGCAAGAACATGAGACCCCATATGGATACCATCTGCCAGCAGAGCCATTGACCGGGTTCTGAGTCCAAAGTAGATCTCCACAATCATGGTAATGGCAGTCAGAAGAACTACTAATCTCGTTTTTTCCTCATATCTGAATTTTCTTGCAGAATTCATATAGTCTCACTCAAAACCATGAATAAATATATTATCTGTGAATAACAATATTATGTAAATTCTGCCGGAAATAGTTCATCTGATTCGTTTACATTTTTTGGATTTCTGCTTACAAGACGGATTTGACCTGTGTAATTTTTCAATTCCCTTGCCAGAGGAGTTCCAATCCCTCCTCCTGATCCCAAGATTGTTTGTACCATACTATTTCTTATTGAAGATTAAAGAGCTAAATTTATTCTTAATTTCATTTTTTTATTATATGAGACTAATATCCAGATTTACAGTGCTCAATATTATACTAACAGTTTTATTATCTTATTCCTGTCAAGATTTAACATATAACAATATTGACAGGCAAAAAGTTATCAGGCGCCATAATATTGTTACTACCGTAAATAACCCGAATAGTCCTGCACAGGTTGGTAATGGCGAGTTTGCCTTTGGTGTGGATATAACAGGATTGCAGACTTTCATTCCATTCAATACCATGGCGCAATGGAGCTGGCACAGTTTTCCTATGCCCGGAGGAGAAAGGATAGAAGATTTCAAAGGAGTTACCCTGGCGACACATGATCGAAACATAAAATATCAGATACCAAATAGTGAGCAGACTGTCTTATCTGATTGGCTTGCAGGTAATCCGCACAGGTTCAACCTCGGCCGAATAGGATTGATGCTTTACAAAAATGACGGTTCTGCAGCCTCTTTATCCGACCTTAAGAACACAAAGCAGGAAACGGACCTCTGGCGGGGTATCATTAAAAGTAACTTTGAGCTGGAGGGTAAAACTGTTGAAGTTATAACAGCATGCCATCCTTCAGACGATGTGATCGGAGTTTCGATAAGTTCAGATCTTATAAGCAGCGGTCAGATAAAGATCTTCTTTGATTTTCCTTATGCTGATTCGCGGAACCAGGCTGTATATGTTGGTGATTATTCAAAAGAAAAAGCTCATAAGTCTGTTATTGACCGGTCAGATGAAAATTCAGCAGTAATATCAAGGAGGATGGATGATTCTGAATACTATGTTAATCTGACCTGGGATCCATCAGCAAGGCTGCTGTCAGGAGATACAATTAAATCCAGCCACAGATTCTATTTAGATCCTCCAGGGGTAAATAAATTTGAATTTACATGTATGTTAAGCAGGAACAAAAGAGAACCTTCATTTGATTCAGCTGAAGATGTTTTTTCAGAAAGCAGCCTAGGATGGAAAAAGTTCTGGGAATCAGGTGCTGCAATAGATTTATCTCAAAGTAAGGACCCCAGGTGGAAGGAACTTGAAAGGCGAATAGTACTTTCTCAATATCTTATGAAAGTAAATGAAGCAGGTTCATTTCCCCCTCAGGAATCAGGACTTGTAAACAACGGGTGGTATGGGCGCTTTCATTTTGAAATGATCTGGTGGCATGGGGTGCATTATGCATTATGGGACAGGTGGCCCCTCCTGGAAAAAAGTCTGCATGTTTATAAGGATTTTTTACCGACTTCAATTAAAAGGGCTGAAGATCAGGGTTATGATGGCGCAAGGTGGCCAAAATGTACGGCTGATATTGATCGAGAGTGGCCACATATAATACATGCCCTGCTGATCTGGCAGCAGCCTCATCCGATATACTTTGCTGAACTGGATTATCGATTGCATCCGACCAGTGAGACGCTCGACAGATGGAAAGAGATTGTTTTTAATACTGCAGATTTTATGGCTAATTTTGCGTTTTTTGACAGATCCTCAAATCGTTATGTTTTAAGTCCACCAATCTATATTATGTCTGAGAATACAGATCCGGAAATGACATTCAATCCTGCTTTTGAGCTTGGTTACTGGAGATTTGGACTGAGAACTGCACAAAAGTGGAAAGAAAGACTCGGGCAGGCCAGGGAAGCCAAATGGGATCAGGTACTTGACAAATTAGCTCCATTGCCTCAGGAGAATGGTGTCTACATAACATATGAGAAGATAGATAGCATGTGGACAAGATTTTCCTTTGAACATCCCGGACTGATTGGTACATTTGGAATGCTGCCAGGGGATGGTGTGGATACAGCATGTTTTATTACTACGCTAGACAAAGTAACTTCTACCTGGAATTTCAACAGGACCTGGGGATGGGATTTTCCAATGGTTGCGATGGCTGCAGCCCGTTCTGGAAATACTGAACTGGCAGTAGATATGCTGCTGCATAGTTCTCCTGGATTTCAGTTTGACGAACATGGATTGGCCTCAGGTGGTCCATTTCCATATTTCCCGTCAAATGGTGCATTGCTTACTGCCGTTGCAATGATGGCTGCAGGATGGGATGGATCTGATGGTAATGCTCCCGGTTTCCCCAAAAACGGTGAATGGATAGTACAACATGAGGGCTTTAAAAAAATGCCCTAGGTTTAGAGATTATCATTTTCATTCCTTTATTATCACTGGCAAGTTTATTGTTAATTAAATAACACAAAATCAGCATGTTGCTGTTATTTTATTAACGGCAATAGCTGGAATCCAGAATCTGCTGGCATTTGAGATATCTGAAAGGGTAAAATTTATCTAATATACTATTTAGAGTCTTTATAAATAGCTTAGAATCAGGATTGTAATTATCATATTTCCTTACGGAATTTCCTGCCGATATTACATTTGATTCAAAGGATGGATCTCAGTAATACTTATTCGAGATTTTTATGAAATTCTATATCCCCCCTCAACTAAAGCGACTGGCTATAGCTTTCGCAATATTCATAGCACTTTTTCTTTTGATTAGAAAAATCCTCATTCCTGATACATTCGGCCAGTATGGTCATTACCGAGGAGATTCTCTTATAGATAATACCTTGCCTGAGATCCATTATGCCGGTGAGCAGGCCTGCTTTGAATGTCACCAGGATATTGAAGACATGAAGCAGTCTGATGTACATAAGACCATCAGCTGCGAGACTTGTCATGGTCCTGGTCAAAAGCATGTTATAAGCGCAGATGCTGCAGATATACAGAAACCAGGTTCAAGGGAGTTTTGTGGTGTATGCCATGATAAAAATGCAGCAAAGCGAACCGATGTTATTGCTCAGATCAGGTTAAACGAACATAATACAAGTAAGAAGTGTATCGAATGTCATAATCCTCATCAGCCATGGACAATGAAAGAGTAAAATCATCAAGACGAAAATTCCTTAAGTCAGCCGCAATGGTAGCAGGTGCTGCAATAGGTTATCAGTGGCTGAAATCAACCCAGTACCTGGTATATGGAGCTGAGCCAGAAGATAAGAGTCTCCCATGGTATGGAATAGTTATCGACATTGAAAAGTGTATAGGATGTGGTTCATGTGCAAAGTCATGCAAAAATGAGAATGACGTGCCGAAAGAACCTTTCTTTTTCCGTAACTGGGTTGAACAATACACTGTGAAAAATGATGGGAGTGTCGATATAGTTTCTCCAAATGGAGGTATTGACGGATTTAAACAGACTGTTCCTGAGGATGATATTTTCAAATCATTCTTTGTTCCGAAAATGTGCAACCATTGCTATAAATCACCTTGTGAACAGGTTTGTCCGGTAGGAGCAACCTATTTATCGCCTGAAGGGATTGTGCTTGTGGATGAAAAATACTGCATAGGCTGCAGGTATTGTGTACAGGCTTGCCCCTATGGCTGCAGGTTTATTCACCCTGTTAAGAAAGTTGCCAACAAATGCACGCTGTGCTATCACAGGTTGAAGAGAGATCTTGCACCAGCCTGTATGGAAGTTTGTCCTACTGGTGCCAGAATGTATGGTAACCTGAGGGATAAGAACAGCGAAATTGTGAAGTTCCTTAAGGAGCATACAACACAAGTCCTGAGGCCCAACCTTAACACCGGATCAAAACTCTATTATAATGCATTAAGTATGGAGGTTAAATAATATGGAACCCAGCTATCCGCATTTGTACGAGATACTATCACATATTCAGGGATATATTTTCCCGAATGAAATTGATCTGCAATGGGGAATTCTGATAGTGGTCTATCCCTTTATTACCGGACTTGTTGCCGGAGCTTTCATCCTTGCTTCCCTTGAAAGAGTATTCAAGGTTAAAACACTGAAACCCACTTATCAGATTGCTCTTCTTACCGCCCTGGCATTCCTTCTGGTAGCGACAATGCCTCTCATCAGTCATCTTTCTCAGCCTCAAAGGGCATATGAGATCATGATTACTCCTCATGGCTCTTCCGCCATGGCCATCTTCGGTTTTGTTTATCTCTGGTATCTGATGGTTGTTCTACTCCTTGAAATCTGGTTTGATTACAGGCACAGTATGGTAATCTGGAGTCAAGAAAAAAAAGGGATAATGAAATGGGTCTACAGGATACTTACACTGGGATTGAGTGATATTTCTCCCAAAACGGTATCTTGGGACAGAAAGCTAGGATATTTTATTACAGTGATTGGCATCCCTTCCGCATTCATACTGCATGGTTATGTGGGATTTATCTTCGGATCAATTAAAGCCAACCCCTGGTGGTCAACGCCCCTTATGCCGATAATATTCCTTTTCTCAGCAATGGTATCAGGAATCGCAATGGTAATGCTTATTTACATGGTCGTATCATATATCAGAACAAAAGACCTTGATATATATGTTCTTGACTCGATAGGTAAATATCTCCTTCTGGTGCTGATTCTTGATTTCACCCTGGAAGGACTTGATCAGGTTCACAGGATCTATGAGGCTGAAGAATCATTTGAGACCATTAAGCTGCTTGTTGAGGGGAAACTATATCTTACTCTTTTTATATCACAGGGATTAATTGGGACATTAATACCACTTAGTACTCTCACTTTCCTTCAGTTCTACAAAGGCCGGATTAAGCTACGCAAGACATTGTATTTTCTTACAGGTATTCTGATTCTTATTGGGGTATATTCAATGAGATGGAATGTTGTTATTGGTGGACAGTTGTTTTCAAAAAGCTTTTCAGGTTTTACCAGTTTTAAAATGGGGCTCATTGGTCTGGATGGAACTTTGATGGCTGCATTCTGGCTTATTCTTCCATTCGGAATTCTGGCATTTCTGCTCTGGTTGCTGCCACCCTGGAAAATGGTTCCGGAGGAGGAGGAATGAAATTCTCCTTTGCCTTTAGTATGATTCCAGGTAGCTGTTTCTGATAGATTATTAATTATAAATTATTTGTTATGGCTGACAAGGAAATAGAACCTGGAGGGGTTGAACGCCGTCTTCGCGAAATAGAACTTCGTATTAGCCGCCTTGAATCAGCTCTGGAGATCAATGCTGATAAGGTATTTAATAATGAAAGTTTGTACACTGCCGATATTCCATCGAGTGCTTCAGGGAATTTTATTGAAGAAGAAAAAGACCTGGAATCAAGAATTGGAAGATATGGTCTTGCATCGATGGGTAATGTAGTGCTTTTCTTTGGCATCGCATTTTTAACCCAATACCTTATGAACAAAGGCCAGTCTATGGCTTCTGCAATTCTAGGTTATTCATCAGCAATTGTGATTTTTTTTCTGGCCAGGTACTTAAAAAAATCCAATCAATCCCTGGCATTCATGTTTAAGATAAACGGACAGGTCCTTTTGTTCTTTGTTACTATGCGGCTACATTTTTTTTCCCTGTCACCTCTCATCCATCAAAAAGTGATAACGATAATACTCCTTTTGATGATAATAGGGTACCAGGTTTATTGGGCTATCAGAAACAGGTCGCAGACATTGTCAGTCATATCAGTTGTGTTTGCCATTGCCACTTCACTTGTTACCGATTCCACTCATTTAATGCTTGTGATAGTGACAATTGCAGCCCTGGCATCAGTTTTTTATTTTTACAGGTTCAGATGGTCGCCACTGGTATTCATAACAATATGTCTTTCCTATTTTGCATTTTTCCTCTGGCTGTTTGGGAATCCATTCCTTGGTCATAAAATGGGGATGATAAGTGAACATCATTTTGGAATCATTTATCTGTTCCTCCTTGGTGCCTGTTTTTCATCGATTCTTTTGTTTCGTCAGAAAGAATCAGGAAGCGATGACTTTTTTATCGGCGTAACTTTTTCTAATGGGATTATTTTTACTTTGTTGCTTGTTTTGATAGTGCTCAAGTTTTTTGTAGATGATTATGTTTCCCTTTTCTGGATTATATCACTTTCATGCCTGCTTTTTTCAACATTACTATATTTACGGTCAGACTGGAATTTTGCCTCTGCCTATTATTCCCTGTATGGTTTTATGGCCATGAGTATTGCCATTTATTGGTTATTCGGATTTCCAAAAATATATTTCCTTCTTTCAGTTCAAAGCCTTGTTGTAGTGTCAATGGCACTCTGGTTCAAAAACAGATTAATTGTTGTGATGAACAGCCTTCTTTTCCTGACAATCCTTTTTGTCTATCTCTTATCGGCAAATTCAATTAACAGTGCTAATTTTTCATTTGCACTTATTTCAATTATCTCGGCCAGGATTATAAACTGGCAGACTTCCAGGCTTAAACTAGAGACTCATATTATAAGGAATCTTTACCTGATTGAAGGATTTGTGATGGTAATGTATGCATTGTATCATGCACTGCCGAAGCAATTCATTACGCTTTCATGGTTAATGGCAGCTCTTGTCTATTTTCTATTAAGTATTGTGCTTAGAAATGTGAAATACAGGTATATGGCATTAGGAACCATGATCTGTGCTGCATTTTATCTTTTCCTTATTGACCTTGCCCGGATCGAGATTATCTACAGGGTAATGGCTTTATTGTTCCTTGCCGCTATTTCAATAGGAATTTCAATGTATTACTCAAGCCATTTAAAAAAGGAGAGTTAGTAATTTCTCAATTGTCTTTTGTTGTTTCTGTGCCGGATTACTATCCTGGTTTTTGCTTATCTTTAGTATTATTTATCATTTTATTTCTTTTCCGGGAGTAAGAGAAGATTTATTCATCTGCCTCAACTTAATTTAATATGAACCTTATGAAAAGGAATTTAACTATCAGGAAGAAGAACAGATCCAGGCGGAAATTCCTGAAATCAACCGGAGCTTTCTTTGCCGGCCTGACTTTTATAAAACCATTTTCGATGTCAGCGGTCAGTTCTGCAAATGAGAGGAGATCGGCTAAAGATGATCATTTATTTATGCAGGATCTTCCAAAGCAACAAGATCCCATCTTACCTGATGGTATTAAAGCAGTATGGGATATAAGCAAAGCCTGGCGTGATGCAACACCAACCAGGGAACGAATCTGTATAAATGGATTGTGGCAGTGGCAGCCTGTTGTACAGCAATCTGATCAGGTACCATCAGATGGATGGGGTTATTTCAAGGTCCCCGGTAACTGGCAGGGTGTAAATAACTATATGCAAAGAGACAGCCAGCGACTTTATCCACATCCTGACTGGAGTGCTAAGAAATTCGAAAACCTTACGACTGCATGGTATAAAAGAGAAATTACAATTCCTGCTGCCTGGAAAAACCGTCGCATTGTCCTTAACATTGACTACGTAAATTCAAGTGCACTGATCTTTATCAACGATAAACCGGCAGGTGAAATAATGTTCCCTGGGGGTGAATCAGACCTGACATCATTTTGTTCTCCGGGACATAACTATAGTCTTGCCATAAAGTTAACAGCTCTGCCCTTGCAGGATGTTGTTGCTGTGTTCAGCGACAGTAATGCCCCAAGGACAGGGAAAGGAACTGTTGCCAGGCCGGGTCTTTGCGGGGATGTCTATCTTTCGGGACTTCCTTTGAAAACAATGATAAAGGATGTCCGGATCTATACTTCATATCGCAGGAAAGAGGTGACATTCAGGATTGCTATTGATAATCTCAATCCAGATGCAAAATATTCAATAAATGCTATAATAACAGATAAAGGCATGAAGGTCGTAGAATTCACGGACCGGACCTTTAAAAATGCTGAAATGACAGGTGGCTATGTCAATATAACAGAGAAATGGAAGCCGGATAAACTCTGGGATATTCATACACCTGGTAATATGTATGACCTTACTGTTTCACTTTTTGCCAGTAATAAGAAATTGATAGATACTTCATTTTCAACCAGATTCGGTTTCAGGGAGTTCTGGATTGAAGGACGGGATTTTTACCTCAATGGTTCGCGGATCTACCTCTCTGCTGTTCCTTTCGACAACGGACAGATAGGTGCAGCACTTGCCTGCTATGAAGGTGCCAGAGAAAGTATGCGAAGACTGAAAAGCTTTGGTATAAACTTTGTCTATACTCATAACTATGGTTGTGAACCGGGTACACATATTAGCTTTGCTGAGATTTTGAAAGCTGCTGATGATGAAGGGATGCTGATCTCTCTCTCACAGCCTCATTTTGGCCAGTATGAATGGACCGCAGAAGATGCTGATAAGAAAAACGGATACGCTCACCATGCAGGCTTTTACACCAGTGTCGCGCAAAACCACCCGTCTGTAGTCTTCTTTTCAATGAGTCATAATGCAACAGGCTATACTGACGATATGAATCCTGATCTGATCGACGGAATAAACAGGACCGATTCACAATGGTCGCAAAATAATGTAAAGAAAGCTCTCAGGGCGGAGGCTTTAGTCTCAGAAATGGATCCTTCAAGAATAGTATATCATCATTCTTCCGGTAACCTGAGCCCTATACATTCAAGTAATTTTTACCCCAATTGGGTACCAATACAAGAGATGAATGACTGGTTTGAACACTGGGCTACTGTTGGCGTAAAACCTCTCATGCTTTGTGAGTTTGGAGCTCCTTTTACCTGGGATTGGGCAATTTACAGGGGATGGTACAAAGGTAAGAGGGAGTTTGGCAGTGCAATAGTCCCATGGGAATTCTGCCTTGCCGAATGGAATGCGCAGTTCCTTGGTGATAAAGCTTATATGATTTCAGAGATGGAAAAAGAAAACCTCCGCTGGGAGGCAAGTCGTTTCAGTGAAGGTGCCGTCTGGAGCCGCAATAACTATCCATACAATTTTGATTCAAGGGTTCTTGAAGAACGAAATCCTGTTTTTGCGATGCATATAAGGGGAAACTGGAGATCATTCAGAACATGGGGAGTTTCAATAAATTCTCCATGGCATCACGGGCCATATTTCAAAATGAAAGAAGACCTTATAAATGAGAGGAAAGAATTCGCAGTTGACTGGGAAAATCTTCAGTATCCCGGACTGAGCCCCGATTTTATCAGTGAAAGAGCAAGCAGGATGGATCTGGATGTTGGAAACAACAGGGCCGACTGGATCCCAAATGAAGCAGGAGAAGCACTCATTGAAAATAATATGGCCTTACTTGCCTATATCGCTGGGAAACCGTCTGCCTTTACAAGTCAGGATCATAACTTCAGGCCTGGTTCATCTTTTAAGAAACAGTTAGTGGTAATAAATAACTCCAGGGAGAGTGTTGCATGCGAATGTAAATGGAAACTAAACCTTCCTGTTCCGGTAGAAGGAAGCCAGAGCTTTATCCTGGAAACCGGACAGCAGGAAAGAATCCCATTGACATTCAAGCTCCCAACTGAGCTTGAACCAGGGAATTATGAACTTGGCACATCGGTTAAATTCAACAACGCAGAACTACGGAACGATACTTTCTTTGTCCATATAGTTCCATCTATCTCTCTTTCAGAATTCAATGCGAAGGTAGCCTTGTTCGATCCTGAAGGATCTACTGGCATGCTTCTTAAGAATATGGGGATAGCATTTCAGACTGTTAAATCAGGAGATGACCTTTCAGAGTTTGATATACTGGTTTTAGGGAAAAAGGCATTCACAACTGATAGTGAAGGAATTAAACTTGATGCAGTTAAGAAAGGTCTCAAAGTCATTATATTCGAACAGACATCAGAGGTTCTTGAACGACGGTTTGGATTCAGGGTACAGGAATATGGACTAAGAAAGGTTTACAGATGTATACCTGACCATCCAGTACTTGAAGGACTTGGAGAAGAAAATCTTCGTGACTGGGAGGGGGATTCAACAATAGTACCTTCGCGGCTCCGGTTTGAAGATGACAAAAGTCTCTTTAATGGAGTGCAGACAGTTAAATGGTGTGATATTCCGGTTACAAGGATATGGAGATGCGGCAACAGAGGTAATGTTGCAACTGTCCTGATAGAGAAACCTACATGCGGGAACTTCCTGCCCTTAATCGATGGCGGGTATAGTCTCCATTACACTCCTTTGATGGAGTACAGGGAAGGCACAGGTGTTGTGATATTTTGCCAGATGGATGTAACCGGCCGTAGCGAAACTGAACCTGCCGCGGAGAAACTGGTCTGGAATTTATTGAAATATATGTCTGAATGGAAACCTGGTAAGATAAAACAGGCTGTTTATTCCGGCAACAATGAAGGACTTGAGCATCTGAAAAAAACCGGTATATCATGTACTGACTACGTTAGGAAACCAGATCCGGATCAGGTTCTGGTAATTGGTCCGGGAGGCGGACTTAAAATTGCCTCTGACAAAATAATTATTGAGAAATGGATGAAAGCGGGGGGGCAATTACTTGCAATCGGATGTGACCAGGCTGATACCGATGCAATATTAACGTTTAAGGTTATTTTCAGAAAGGAGGAGCATATTGCTGCCTGGTTTGAGCCTTTTGGCAATTCATCGTTCTTCGCCGGTATATCACCTGCTGATGTCCACTTTCGGGCACCAAAGGAATTGTCAAAAGTATCATCTGGTGCTGTGTCGACTGGTGACGGAATACTCGCTTACAGTCAGGATGGCAAATCAGTATTTTGCCAGATTGTGCCGTGGCAATTGGATTATAGCAGGGAACAACATAACGTAAAACAGACATACCGTCGTACCTCATTCATGCTAAGTCGTTTGATGGGCAACATGGGAATTTCTTCATCAGTTCCCATACTTGATCATATAAGCACTCCTGTGGTTGCTGACAAGAATGAAAAACGCTGGCTTGATGGTCTCTATGTCGATGTGCCTGAAGAATGGGACGATCCTTACCGCTTCTTCCGCTGGTAAATCAATTTTACCATGTTGATCCGGTTAATTCACTCCTTGTGTTGATGTCATTATCCATAACAATAAGGGCTACCCATGGTTCATCAACCTGAGTTGTCATGGCCTGCCATTTCAGGGTAGTTTTTTTATTGGATATGAGTGTAATCTTTTTCTCAGGACTTTTCACAATCAGGTTACTGCTCCTGATATTGAAAGTATGTGTTCCGCTTCCTTCTATAGTGGCGGTTATTGTGACCTTACCTGCTGATGTTGTACTCTTTGACAGCTTTATGTGGAAATCGTTTTCAGGTTTGGAACTGGTTTCATGCTTCCCGGAAAGTCTTTCTACCTCGCGCATTATTCCAATCCACTGGCTGACCGGATGTACCCAGACTTCCTTGTAAGTCCAAGTATTTTGTACCGGCCAATAAGGTATATCACTTTCTCCGCGTGTCTGGATACCCACGGGAAGAGCCCCAATTATATCACCCGAAGAAGGTGTGTAAAGAGGAGGGAAGTCATAGCCTTCACCATACATAGTACTTTGTGAGAAAGGATTATTACCTACAACCCATTCGAGCTGACGGATAGCAAGGTTCATGCATTTTGCATCGCCCCTGAGCCTTGCAGCATAGTTAAGTGCCTGTGCCTGTGGAAGAATAACTCCGAAATGTCCCCGGTAATCCATCCATACAGGGAACAACCGAAGATAATTTCCGTTACCCAGTGGAACACCATTTAGTACCTGTTTACGGAATGACTCTCTCCTGTTCTCATAAACCTGGAGGTAATCCTTGTCTTTATATATTGATGATGGTATTATGCCATAAGGTTCCGTAAAACCTGCTATGGTTTTCAGGTATTCGGAATGCAGTACTACTGATGAATACCAGTTCATGTAATCAGGATTATCCGGAAATGCTTCGCACATCAGTGTCAAAGCTGCAATAGGTTCCTGTTCCCTTCCATTATGACAGTAATGCAGGATAAATTTCTTTGAAGGTCCGGTATAAAAGAAGCCTGTAAGCGGAATATCCATAGCAGGTTTTTTACGCTGCTGCGATTCGGTGATCATAGTAGCCATTTCAGCAGCCTTTTCTTCATATTTTTTATCTCCGGTGGCATTCCATAATTCAACTGAAGCCAAAATACCGGCTGAGGCAATTTCATGAAGGACATCTCCTGAATCGAATGAAACACCCCAGGCGGCTGATGAATCGTTTTCCCTTACAAGTACAAGTTTATCGATAGCGAACTGCCAGTCTGCTTTGGCCATTTTCAGCGCATAATTTGCAAGACGTGGATCTGTTTCCTTCAAAATCCTGTAGGCGATGGCTTCGGATGAGGCAGCAATAAAGTTTGTTTTTGGATTATTTCGGGCAGTTGAAGTGACATCATCATAGTCACCAATTATCCCGTTGGTCCTGCGACTGTTTACTGATCCTTCATTGCGGAATCCATCGCCAAAGCTTGTTTTCAGTATCCAGTCAAGGCCCCACTGGGCTTCTTTAATGAGCCGTTCATAGAGTTTTTGATTTCTCCCTTTTAAATGAACCTGCTCTGCCAGGCTGAACATCGCATAGGTAGCTTCAGCCGTATTTCTAAGCCCCTGGGTAAGGTCTCCTGCATCATGCCACCCACCGTTAATAACAATCCTTTTGTCATCATGAATACAGGTCCAGTCGCGGTGGCATGCGCCATGCACTCCGGGTATTGGTGTGCCGCAACGTTCCACGTAGAAAAAATTCAGGGCTTTCCATAGAGTCTCTTCCCACACATCAGGTTCAATACGGAAGGAACCGGAAATTGTTTTCCCTGCAACAATGTGATAGGATCCGCTTTCATTCACCTCTGAAAAATCAAGAATCTGGAAGTCACCAAGACCTGTGGTTGTATTAATGATCTTTTTATTTAGTACTGTTTTTCCTGATTTGTCGTCAACAATTTTGAAGTCAGTAATACCAGGGTCATTTAGTATGGCAGTTTTTGGACTCTGGTTCATATAACCAGTGTGACTGTATGCAATCCTTCCTTTCCATACCGGCCATCCCTCTATGTAATCAGGATCAACCTTTTCAAGTGCCAGATCATCAAAATAATATGTTGTTGAATCACAGGCTTCGGGTTCGTGTCCTGAAATACTTGTGGATATCTCAACCTTTGTTATCATGTCACGGGCAACATTTTCTATCTCCCAGACAACATGGTTCCATTCATGGTTTTTTAAATTGAATATTGACTCTCCCTCCTGGCCGAAAAGAGCTGGGAGTTTTTCAGCTCCATCGTTGAAAAGTCTCAGTTCCAAATGGGGTGAATATGCTCCCGGATTGTCTGGAAATATCCAGACAGATATCCTGTTGAATCTTCTCCAGTCTTCATTATTGACATTGAACCTGATACCTACAGGACACCATCCACGACCGCTTTTTGGTGCCGGGATGTCCAATCTTGAAGGAAAAATCATCCGAAGGGAATTATTTCCCTGATGTTTATGATCAGCAGAGATTTCTGTTTCAACATAGTTCTTTTTACCCGCTTCCTCTTTCTTATCGATTCTTGAATCAGCAAGAGCTATTGCTCCACCTGTAAATGAAATCCACTTCATTTCGTTCTCCATGTTATCGAGAGTTTTACTTTCGTGGATCTCTTTATTAAGCCAGCGATAATATGCTGAATTACTGACATTTATTTCCATTGGCTGTTGACCCGTTGCAACTAGACCAGCAAAAAGAAAAATCACAACAAATAGATATTTCATAATCAATCAGATTTTGTTTATTTTTAGCTGTTCATAGAGTTAAAGTTAAGTAAAATCTGGAAAGATGAATAAAATCGACCGCAGGAGTTTTCTCAGGACCTCAGTTATTGCAGGTGCAGCTGCATCTTTTGTTGGACCATTTGATATCTTTAATCCGACTTTAGTCCAGCCTCCATCATCATTATCAAGTGTTGCCATCACAACAGGTGACAGCAGGGCCGATCTTGCTTTCAGGGCACTTCAGCCTTATTCGAAACAGATACAACAGGCTATTGGTAACAAAAGGGTTGTGCTTAAACCCAATAATGTTTCAACAGAGGTGCTCCTCTGTGCTACCCACACTGAGACAATGGAAGGCATTCTTGAGTTTCTGAAGTCAATAAAGAAACTTGATAATGTCATTATAGCCGAATCAGCAGCTAATGCTCCTACATTTGAAGGATTCAGCAATTATGGGTATTTCAGTCTTGAAAAGAAATATCCCGTGAAGTTTGTTGACCTCGACAGTGAAGGATCAGAATTACTGTATGTATTTGATCAAAAGGATTTCCGTCCACATGCTGTCAGATTTTCAAGTATAATTCTTAGTCCCGACTCATATGTCATTTCATGTGCCAGGATGAAAACACATAACCTCGCTGTTGCAACATTATCGCTGAAAAACATAGTGTTTGGGGCACCTGTAAAAGATATCGGATTCAGGCTTGATAAGAATACCAAACTGGGAACCAGGAGCGATAAACCGACTGTACACGGCAGCGGACCAAGAGGGATAAATTTCAACCTCTATAGTCTCGCATCAAGAGTTCATCCTCACCTTGCAGTCATTGATGGTTTTGAAGGAATGGAAGGAAATGGTCCAAGGCTCGGAACGCCTGTTGATCACAGGGTTTGTGTGGCCAGCACTGACTGGTTTGCCGCTGACAGGGTTGCTGTAGAACTTATGGGGATTGACTTTGGGTTAGTAGGATATCTTAATTATTGCGCTCAGACAGGTCTGGGTGAACCTGACCTGAACAAGATTGAGATTGTTGGTGAAAGGATTAGTGACCATATAAAAAAATACAAGCTTCATGAAAATATTGAACAGCAGCTCATCTGGATGAAACCTGTTGTATAACATATTTTCAGCTAATAAGCTATTTGTAAAGTATTAGCAGCATCTCAAAATCACGGATTTCAGGAACAACACATTCGATCGACCCGTCCTTTAGGTTTTTGTGTTTAATGATTAAGCCGGACCTGAGTAGCCTGACTTCTTTTACTGATTTCTGTGGTATAATACGGACTGTGGTGTTGTGAACAGGGACAGGTTCTCTTACCGAATTCCCAAGAAAACCTGAATGATTGACCATCCCTACCCATTCGAATGCTTTATTAAGATTTGCCAGATGGGTCATTTCAATTAACGGAGAGGCATCAGTTTTCAAAGAATGGCTGATTCCAAGTAATTTGTTCAGGGATGCACTAAATAATGCTCTCTGTGCATAGTTCCCTTTAATATTATATTCTGAACCGAGCTGCCATGGAACAAAAACGGTTTTCCCTTTCCCATAGGAATATTCTATTACTCCGGGAAAATCAGTAATATCACTCTCTTTATAGTAAGTCTTTTCTGCAGGGCCATACATGTTGGATGGCAATAGTCTGAGGTATCCCCTCCCATCTTCCCTCACTGTGCATTTCAGAAAGTCTGAATTCATCATCATGAGACTGAAATCTTTAAATTCCTCAGTACCAAGATTTTCCTTATCTTTTTCCGACACTTTCAGGTAAGTTGCCTGCGCCTTTGGGAACAGCTCAAATTCAGCTTCAACTCCAAGGGATTTAAGTCTGATCCTGTTTTCTGAAATTACTACGGCATCATTTACAGATGTGGCTCCGGTTACAAATATTTTTCCTCCATCCCGTACATAATTATCAATCATTGTAATCATTTCATCACTCATATTCCTGATGTCATCCAGTATTATTGTTTCATAATCTCTTAACTGATGAGGGACTCCGGATTTTCCTAATTGCGAAGGGATTATCACATCATACATGATGTGTTCTTCAGAAAGTAGTTTTATCATCCCGCTGTATTCCGTCGCCGGCCCCTGTATAAGTGCTATTTTGCTGACAGAGTGAACATTTGTAAACAGCTTTTCATATTTTTTATGGAAAGCAAACAATTCATTTGCAATCGGGAAAAAGGCGCGGTCTTCATAATGCACCAGGGTTCCGACAACGACCAGGCTCACGGGTGCTGCATGAAGCATGTTCTCAAGCCACCATGTGCGAAGCAGGTTTGGGGAACTGATTATGTTCCTGTAGCCTATTGCCTGGAATCCCATAATAAGGTTTAGGGGTGTTCTGTTGGTAAATGATCCAAGCGTCCTTTTTACATTCTTTGTTGCATGGTATATGTCATCAACTCCCGGTGACATTGAAGCACCTGATTCAGAGGCTATCCAGGAGGTTCCGATGGAATTGTAATTATAGATTATCAGACCGGGGTTCTGCTGTTTTATAAAGCTGGTGACCCTGTTGTAGAGTTCTTCTGATGTTTCTCTCTGGAACTTTAAGTACTCATTGACTCCCGTATCACTGTAATCTTTTGGTAATTTCATTCCGGAGTACTCCAGGAACCTTCTCCTGCAATTATCGCACTGGCATATCCCTGTGTTGGTTCCGGCATATGTCGACCCGGTGTACCCCATCATATTAAAAAATATTCCGTCAAAATCATAATTTGCTATTGCTTCATTAAGAATCTCGAAAGAATATTCCTGGTAGTAACCTCCGTTTATGCATGCAGAGTAGAGGCCATTGAAGATCTGTGGTTTGCCATTTGTTCCTTTATATAACCATTCCGGCTTAAGTTTTGCAATTGACGGGTCAAGTTTACTGAAATCAAATCGAGCGATATACCTTATTCCTTTTTCATGTAACTTACTGATAAGATCAGCAACAAGATCTCCGGTTCCTATATTCGGATTTTTCCACTGATATGGTAGTTTTGTCTGGTAGTTTGCAACAATTCCTCCAGTATTGAAAAGTACAGTATTTGCAGAGGCTTCCATTACTGATTTTACATAAGCATCAATGTCCATGCTGCCTTCAGTCTCAGGCAAATTTGTCTGTATCAGCCGTATAGGTGTACGGTTCCACCAGGTTGAATCATAGCTTCCGGGATCGATGGAAGAGAGAAAATCGTGATCCTGATTATTACATGAAAAAATTAACAGAGAGGTGAATACTCCTGTCAGTAACAGGTTATATTTCATCATTTAATAATTTTATTTCAATGGCATGATGGAACCCGCATGTTACCGATTATTATAAAATTGTGTTTGGGTATGTAAATACATGCGGGTTTCATAAATTATAGTTTTTGCCTTCTTCTGAACAAACTGGTTTATCCGGATTTGGCGATATACAAATATAAGTTTTCTGATCCGGTTTCTTTGGCATGTAGTCTTAACCAGCTGTGAAGGTTGAAAGAAATATTAAATTATCTTTATGAAATAGAATTCTAAAGAATAATCTCAGGTATGTTCAGAATCAGAAAAATATCCAATCCGGGGTTGGCTGGCAATCGGCAGGTAATTGAGCGTTTAAAGGAAATTGTACGCATACAGTTTCCCGGGATATTGGCGCAACAGATTGAGGATATTTCTGAAAAGATGGTTGACCCGGTGAAAATTAAATACCAGACATCTCTTATTGTAGCCGATGATTTTCGAGGTAATATAAGAGGATTTGCCAGTTTGCTTTTTATGTCAGACCTTAAGTTTTGCTATCTGGATTTACTTGCTGTGAACCCTGATAAACCTACATCCGGAGTCGGAGGTTCTATATATGAAAGAGTACGAGAGGAGGCTCATTCCCTTGATTCAATAGGATTGTTTTATGAATGCCTTCCTGACGACCCGACTCTTTGCCACGATGAAACCAGTATCAGACAAAATGCAAAGAGACTGGCTTTTTATGAAAAGTTTGGTGCCTATCCCATTATAAATACTGCTTATGAAACTTCTGTTAAGGAAGGTGGTGATTCTCCACCTTATCTTGTTTATGATGACCTTGGTACAAAAAGACCGCTTAGAGCGGATGAACTTAAAAAAATAATCAAAGCAATTCTAAATCGTAAATATGGTGATTATTGTCCCTTAGAATATGTGAAAATGGTTGTCAGTAGTGTCAAGGATGATCCGGTACTGCTCAGGAATCCCCAATACGTTAAGGTCAGGGAAAAAGACAGTATCCCGTTAAATAAGCAAGATGATAAAATTCAGCTTTTTGTAAACGGGAAACACCATATTCACCATATAAGGGAGGTAGGATATGTTGAGTCGCCGGTACGTGTTAAGACTATCTTTGAAGAAGTATCCAGGCTTGGAATAACTTCTGAAGGGACGGTACGTGAGTATCCTGACAGGTATATTAATGAAACACATGATCCCGGATATGTGAGGTATTTTAAGAAAGTATGTGAGAATCTGAAACCGGGGGAGTCGGTTTATCCCTATGTATTCCCTATTCGAAATAAGGCAAAACCTCCTAAATTGCTGTCAGTAAGGGCAGGTTACTATTGTATCGATACATTCACACCGTTGAATAAAAATGCATATCTGGCAGCTCGATGGGGTGTAAATTGTGCACTGACTGCTGCCGACTCAATATTAGCAGGAAACAATATTGTGTATGTATTAACACGCCCGCCAGGCCATCATGCTGAGCGTTTTGCATTCGGAGGATTCTGCTATTTCAATAATGCAGCAATTGCAGCCAATTATCTTAGCAAATATGGGAAAGTGGCGATTCTTGATATAGATTATCACCACGGAAACGGGCAACAACAGATATTCTATGAAAGGTCGGATGTGCTGACAATATCAATTCATGGCCATCCCTCATTTGCATATCCCTATTTTTCCGGTTTTAAGGATGAAAAGGGAACGAATTCCGGAGTGGGCTTTAATTGTAATTTTCCTTTAAAAGAGATAATTAATGGCGAAGAATATCGTGGCACACTTAAAAAGGCCCTGGATATAATAAAAAAATTCAAGCCGGAGTTTTTGATTGTCGCACTGGGACTAGATACTGCCAAGGGTGATCCGACAGGCACGTGGATGCTGAGACCGTCTGATTTTCATAAAAATGGCGAAATGGTTGCGGAGTCAGGTCTGCCTACTTTAGTTATCCAGGAAGGTGGATACAGGAACAGACAGATAGGAATCAATGCCCGCCATTTCTTCCAGGGATTCCATAAACAGTATTTGCTTAACAGGGCCTCAAAATCAGTAAACGGTAATTGAAATCCCGGAATATTATTGACTGACTTTACTGGTAAGAGCATCCCTGATCATTTGCCTCAGTTCAAGTTGTTTGTTTTCAACTGCTTTCCTTGATGTTGGACGGTAGAATTCTGCATATCTGCATTTTGCCAGGTTATATTTTAATGCCTCCTCGGTACCTTTAACATCTACTCCTAATTTAATTGGTAAAGGACAGTCAACAACTGATATATGGTAATCGAAGCTCATGTCAAAGTTATGCCTGCCGGCAATTACTGCCTTGTATCTATCCATGACAATAAGGAAAGGATAAATATCAATTTCATTACGGAAGATTGTGAACTCAGCACTTAATGAGTCAACATTATTCTTTGCGTGTTTGCTGAACCGCAGGCTTTTTGCTATCTCGCTGAAAGTCTCACCATCCATCAGGACAAGATTATTACCTCTGATTGATGAGGCTCCGCGCAATGTCGACTTTTTAAGGTTATACATTGAGTCAAGATATGTCTCTACAGCAATGTGAAATTCACCTTTTCCTCTGAACGAACGCAGCATTGGCATAAGTGTGTCAATATCAGGGATCATTGACAATAATTTCTCAATCTCAACGTCAAGCATGTGATAATCAAGTCCGAGATAAAGATGATTCTTCCTGGGTGTCCGATACATTGCAGTAAGCTGCATCCTGGCAGCAGGGGTTTTAAAAGATAGTCCGTCAAGAACAAGAATACCGTCATGGACCTGCACATTTCCAATTATGTTGGTGGCGGTATCAATTCCCATAGTGACCTTCTTAATATTGGTGGTAAGGAAAAGGTCAATCCCTTTTGGCACCATATAAGGACCTGTATAAGAGGTATCTGCATTCTGAATTTCAGGAGTATCAGCCTTTGCTGAATCGGGCTGCCCCAGGCCGTTTGTAAGGGCCATCAGCTGATCAACGTCAGTGGTATTTGAAATAAAACTGAAATCACCTCTCAATATGGAGTCATTCCTGAAGTATGATAGGATATTGATCAGATTTCCCTTTAACTGAAAATCAGAATTGCCGACTTTGAAACTACTCTCCATTATGCTGAATATTTCCGGTTCAAAGTTCATTTTGACTGTAGGAATTTCAACAGGATAATATAGCCCTGCAACGTTTATTGTACCACCATTCATGTCAAGGGATCCCTTTGCCATCCACTGCTGGAAGATGTCTTTCTGTTTATTGTCGTTGATTATATCAGAATTAATATTGATACTTTTTACATCAACAGAGCTCTCTCCGGCAACTGTTAAAAGATGGTTACTGCTATATGACAGATTAATATGGAGCTGATCAGGGTTCTCTGACGCTGGTGATACTTCTAATTTCCCGAATGGCTTTGAGATAGCGACACTTATTGTATCTGTGCCTGCTGAAAGCGTATCCATGCTGAAGGAACATAATAGATCAGGAATTCTTGTAGTGTCCCTTGCATCAGAGGTCTCAAACGTTATCGTAGCATTTCCCATTGAAGCATTATAGGTTCCTGGCTTACCTGCCATGAAATTATCTGCCTCAATTCTGGCAAAAGCAAACTTCGTGCTTTTTGTTTCAGCTTTCAGGTTGGGTAGTTCAAATTCAATATCCGACTTGTCTGTTTTGATTTCAAGGCTGTCATAATCTGCATAAAACTCTGAAAGCCTGAGAGATCCTGATAATTTCATCTTCTCAATCTGCATCTTTTCAAACTGGCTTACGGAAAAAATAGTCCTGATCTTTCCGTCTACCTTTCCCCTGACATGAAGATCCATGCTATCAGGAATCATTTCCATGAACTCCTTCAGATTGAGTCCGGCAGTCGTGACAAGATTGCAGTGAATATCTGAAAAAAGCCGGGTCACTTTGCCGGTAATGTTTACGGAAGATGCTGGTGTCTTTGCTGCAAAATTGCTGATATTCAGATAAGAAATAGCATCATTTTTAAGATCAGTATAGATGGTGAAATTACCCTTTATATCATGTAGTGGTAATGGGAAATCGGCATATTTCAATGCTCCATTCTCTATCTGAAGCCTTATATCCATTACCGGCATTACCGAATCATTCAATATTCCTTTTATAGTGCCCTGTGAAGATAAGATACCATCAGCATCAACACCTTTAAGGTATGAAGTGAAAGAGGGAGGAACGAGTGCAACTATACTCCTGACAGGCCATGATTCAAGCTTATAGGATATGTCTGTAATGATGTTTTTGTTAACTGTATCGTTTTCGACCAGACCATCCAAAAGCAATTCCATGCTGTTTAAGGAAACAGCTGCATTTTTTAACCTGAGGATCTGATGCGATGGTAAAAAATCTGCAGGAATATCAAGATCAACTGAAGTAGTCTCAAGATACTTCTCTCCATCATAACTGAATGACACAGAAGGGCTTTTAATATTTATTTCACCGCTTATGCTATCTGCATTTACAATGCCTGTAATTTTTACATCAATATCTTTAATCTCGGAATGAATTTTCGAGGAAAGATCAATGTAACTTATATCAATGTTTTTCAGAGCAATATTCCTTATATCTATTACCGGATTAATCGTTTCAGATTCCGGCTCGCTACTTTTCTGAACAGCTGTTGTGTCGGTAAGAAAAATATCATAATTGCATTTACCCAGACTGTCTGAAAACACATTGACGGATCCTCCTTGCAGCTCAAGTCCGATCAGTATAATTTCGTTGTTTTTCCACCAGGCTTTAGCATCAACAATTCCTGTTATTTCATCAAGATCTACCAGCGTATCTGATTGTGCTCCTGTAAAAGGATTGATAATTGAAAAGTCCTTAATCTTAATTCCGAAATTCGGGAAAGTACTGAAAAGAGTAAGTTCTATTTCGCCTATTTCTGTCTGACAGGAAATGAGCTTATCAGCCTGTTTGTGTACAATAGGAGTAAGCTTTTCCGGAGTGAATATAAGCCACAGTGAAATACTCACAGTTATGATCACAATTGTAATCAGTGATAATAGTGTTATCAGGAGAATCTTTAATATTTTTTTCATTCCCGGGAAATTTACCTCTGGTTCTAATAATCAACATTCATAGAGGTCACGGTGTTACTTTTGAAAATGAGAATTTTACTCCGAAATCATCATGATATTTCAATGACGTCGCAGTCAACTCGGTTACAGTATATACCTTAGGAACTGAACCGCCTATTTCAAGAACATGTATATGAGTCAGTTCAGCTTTAACCAGGGTCCATGTAAAGGCCTGGGCCTCTGCTTCGGTCACATCATCTGCAGTATCCCATGTTCCACCTGTGCCGTCAGCCAGGTATTTGTAATACAAAGTACCTGTTTTCCATTTACCGATTAGCAGTGATTGATCAAAGGATACATCTGTTTCTGGTTCACAGGAAACCACACACAGAGAGAAGATAGCTAAAATGAGATAGAATAATGATTTTTTCATCCTGAATTATTTATGAATTTCAGGATTCTAAATTAATAAAAATTAATAAGGAGACGAACAAACTTGTCCTTCCTGTTATTACTCAAATGTCGGATTATTACACTTTTTGTTTTATGGTTTTATCAAAATGAAGAATGCATTATGACCCTCCCTGAAGATTTTTCAAAAGTCTGATCTGATATTAATCAATGATTTCATCAGTTAGAGCAAACAGATTTATCCCCTGAAGGTTTCAATTAATTTTGCTAAATTGTGAGTCAGATTTTGTAACCTTCAACTTTAAACCTTGACGTTAAATGAAAAAAGAAAGACTTGTTTTTGCAGTGCTGTCTGTATCCCTGCTGTTTTTGGAAATTTCGTGTGATAATAAACCATATGAGCTTAATGATGGATACATGTATGTTCAGAAAGAAGAACGGAGGAATGAATCAACAGAATGGCAACTGGTATGGGAGGATGATTTTAAAAATGGTTCTCTGGATACAGCTACATGGAACCGGATCGGACTTTTTGAGACACCAAAATGGAAAGTCCCGGTAGAGAATTGGAGGGACGTAAAAAACTGTTTCAGGTATATTACTGCAACCGATCCCAGGGTTGTTCAGTTTGATGAGAATAATATCAAGCTGATGGGTATCATCAATCCCGATTCACTTACCGGCGATCCTCGTCCCTACCTAACAGGGGGAATATACTCCTGGGGAAAATTCGCTTTCCAGGGAGGTCGAATTGAGATAAAGGCAAAACTCGACCAGGCATATGGTATGTGGCCTGCAATATGGATGCTGTCGGAGAAGGATATCTATCCAAATCAGCATAACGGGGAGATGGACATTATGGAAAAGCTTAATCATGATGATTTTGCATATCAGACAACGCATAACCATTACACTATCACTCTCAATCAGACTGAACCCAAAAAGTCAACAACTGCCAGAATCGACACTGCTGATTACAATGTATATAGTGTGAGTTGGTATCCTGACAAACTGGTATATGCTATCAATGGAGTAACTTCATATGAATACCCAAAGATTCCGGGAGCCGGAACTTTCCAGTGGCCTTTTGATCAGCCATTCTACTTGCTTATCGATCAGCAGATGGAGCATGACTGGCCCGGACCTATAAGTCATCCTGAGGAACTGCCTATAAGTATGACAGTTGACTGGGTAAGGCTTTATCAATGACAATTCTATTCTTTTCCTGTCATGAAAAGCATTTAGCTCTTTTCGTATAGCACTGATAGACAGATTTATAGATCTAGTGACTCTTAAATTCGTAATAAGAAATATTCTTAAAAGGCCATTTCTTAATCTTATAAAGGTTATAGGATTAAGTCTCTCATTAAGTGGCGCTTTGCTGATTGTTTTGTTTCTGAAAAATGAACTTGAATACGACAGGTATAATAAATATTCTGAAAGAACCTATCGTTTAACTGTTACTGATGAGTCTTTTATCGGGGGTAAACATTTTGCAAGGATATCCAACTCCTCGTATATTCCTGCAATGGCTGACTATTTTCCTGAAATAGAAAGCTTTGTCAGAATGGCTCCTATCAGGGGTGGTGTGATGAAGTATAACGAAGATTTTATTCCAATAAACCAGGCCTTTGAATGTGACAGTACATTTTTTAAAGTATTTGATACCGATCTTCTGAGAGGGAATCCTGATAATGTTCTCAGTGGTCCGGGATCAATGGTTGTTTCTGAAAGCTTTGCTAAAAGGGTCTTTGGCAGTCAAAATCCTGAGGGACATATCATGGTTTTGCCTGAAGGACAGTTTTATGGTAAAAACATTGAGTTTACTGTGAATGGAGTAATGAAAGATTTCCCTCAGAACAGTCATTTTCATCCTGAATTTATCGTATCGCCTGTTGAAAAATCTGTTCTGGAAGGTTGGGCCTGGACATATCTGTTGCTTAATTCCAGTGCTGATCCTGCGAAAATAGTTTCAGGGTTTAGAAAGTTCTATGCTACCACTGTTGATAGTAAAACAGATGGAGCCAGGATTATCCCTCATCTCCAGAAAAGAACTGATATACATTTGCATTCCAGTAAATTGAGAGAGATAGAGCCAAATGGCAACATGTCGATTATTTACGCATTTTCAATAGCGGGCCTGGTACTGTTATTTATTGCATTTGCAAACTATACCAATCTGAATATCGGAATGGCAGGCTTCACCGACCGATATCTTTTTGTCAGCAAGGTTTGTGGTGCATCCCGATTGACACTTTTAAAGAGTTTTATATATGAAGGAGTTATTATAATCTTCTGCTCAGTAGCTATTGGTGGATTTATCTCTTTTCTTTCCAATATACTCATTCATAATCAGTATGGATTAAACCTCTTTGCTGGCAGTGCCTTATTTATTACCAGTTTTGTAATAATCTTTAGTGCCCTTGGCCTCCTGTCGGGCATTTTACTGATAATCAACCAGGGACTTAACAGTATAAAAACAACATCAGGATACATCAGCAGGGTTAGTTTCAGGAGAATAGGTATTAGCAAAAGCATAATTGTAATGCAATACACAATATCAATTGCACTTATCGTGGCTGTTTTTGTCATAGGACGACAAACTGGTTATGCTCTTAAAGAAAGCATGGGTTCCCAGAACGGGAATCTGATTTGCATGAAGGATGTTCATACAAGCGTTCAGAAAGAATTTAAAGTTTTCAAGGAAGAGTTATTAAAATATAGTTCTGTTAAGTCAGTATCAGCGATGTTTGAGCCTCCTGGTGGTGAAGCAAACGATATGTTTGAGTTCAGAATGAGAGGCTATGTCAGAGATGAGACGAACAAGGCTGATAATTATATTGGCGTTTTCCCCTGCGATTACTCATTTGCAAGCATATTCAGTCTGAATTTCTTAGCCGGCACCAATTTTTCGGAAAATAATACTGATAATGATGGTTCAGGAGAATATATTATAAATGAAACGGCGATGAGAAGGCTGCACTACACAGATCCTTTTGAAATAACAGGTAAGGAGTTTAAGCTTGTATCAAACATTGAAGGCATTGATCTGCCCGATGGCAAGATAATTGGAGTTGTACAGGATTTTCATCTGTCGAGCATTAAGAAAGCAGTTGAGCCACTGGTCGTGTTTAAGAGGGAAGAACTATGGCTGATTAATTTTGTAATATCATTTAATCCGGGTGAGAGAAGCAAAGCTATTTCCGATATCAGAAACACATGGGAAAAAATGTTTCCAGGGTATACTTTTCAATATGAGTATATTGAATCGATGTATGAGGATGTCTATAAATCAGAACTCTTACAGGCGGGATTGCTTTTACTGTTCACCATCATGGCTTTATTTATTTGTTCCATGGGTATGTTGGGCCTTACTCTCCTGACAACTCAGCGGCGTACAAAGGAAATAGGTATAAGAAAGATTAACGGAGCAGAGACAATTGAAGTAATGCTGTTACTTAACATGGATATTCTTAAATGGATTTTTCTATCAATAATTATAGCTCTTCCTCTGGCCTTTTTTCTTATGCACAAATGGATGGATAATTTTGCATATAAAACTTCCCTCAGTTGGTGGATTTTTGCAGCTGCCGGTTTTACAGCATTTATTATTACATTTATAACTATATCAGTTCAGTCCTGGAGAGCCGCCAGAAGAAATCCTGTTGAGGCTTTAAGATATGAGTGATCAGTATTCTTTCGCGTTTGGGAACCTTGCTTTTTGCTGATGAATTTAAAATTTCTGATGAAATGAATAGAGAAACCAATTACCTGACTTTATCATCACTTTTATTAATGCTTGTACTTCTTCATTTCTCACCTTGCAATGCACAGAAATCAGATAAAGGTGCTAATGCAGATAAAGTAATACTTGCAACTGTCAGCGAAAAAATTTGTGGCAGTCTGGATGTAGGAATAGGCTGGAATGAAGCAACGGCTCTTGAAGGACGCTGGCTGAAGAAAGAGCTTTCTGAAGAGGAGTGGAACCGTTATTTTGGACTTATGGAGTGGAGTGGTTGCCACTGGTTGCGTCATGCAGTTACCATTACCGACTGGGAACCTGCTAATGATAATCTGGATCCAGAGCAGATAGATTGGAATAACCTCACTTTTGACTCGGAAATAATGAGGCGGCATTATACTTTCTTTGACCAAGCTGAGAAGAGAGGTATTAAGGTTCTTGTAACAAACTGGAGGCTGGGAGCAAAATGGATGACTACCCAAGATGAGAAGTGGATACTTGCGCACCCAGACAGCGATGAGGAGTTCGCAGAAGCCATATCAGCTCTTATATATCATTTGAAAAAAGTTAAGAAATACCAGTGCATCTGGTCCCTTTCACTCTGGAATGAGCCAAACGGAGACTGGGCATATACTGGTCCTAAGTCAAATTATCCCGATTCATTCTGGCCTCTTTATGCAGCTGTTGATGCACATTTGAGAAAACTGGGAGTGAGGGATAAAATACTTCTCCTTGGGCCAGATACATCTACAGGAGGGAAACCAGAGCATATACTTGAAATGCTTGCAAAGTACGGATCAATCCTGGACATCATATGCGATCATGACTATTCTGCCTACAGAGGGGAAAAAATGGACCGAAGCGTTGTAGCTTACAGCAAACTTATAAGTGATCTTAAGGAGATACCAGGTAAAAGTCTTCCATTCGTTATAGGTGAATTCGGGAATTATGGAGCTGGATCACAGGCTGTTGATAATGATGCAAAGGTATACGATGGATCTCTCTCAACAACTGCTTATCTGGTTCAAATGCTTAATCACGGTGCTGCTGGCCTGGCAAGGTGGGAATTCCATATTTATGGCGATACCTGGCGCAACTTCGGAGCTCTTACACAATCCGATCCTGACTATGTTTTTAAACCATACGGACCAGTATTTTACCCTCATGCAATAACTGCAAGATATGTGAAACCTGGCTGGAAGGTAAGGGAGATGGTTATCGATAGAAAAGCTGAGGGGATTTATACTACAGCACTCACTTCTGATGAAAATGATGTTACTTTAATTTTGCTTAACGATAGTGAGACTTCATTTAATTTGTTGCTTAATATTAAGATACGAATCAAAAATCCAATCCTTCACCATATGTCAGTCTCTGGACCGATGCCTTCAGGAATTGATCTTCACGACAATATCCGTCTTGAAGGAAATGAAATCAGCGTAACACTTCCAGCCAGGTCTATTACCACGCTGACAAGCTTACCAACAGGTGATCTTAAGCTTCCTGAAAAACTGTCACTGAAAAAATGATTGTTTATAGAGTACTAGTCAGACTTATTGTAATTATAATGAGACATATATTAAAATTATTTATAATCATTTTTCCGGTACCCTCAAGTCTGTTATTGCTGTTTATTGTTTCGGCCTGTTCCCATCCTCTTACCTTAAGTTGCAGTGAGGATAATGATCTCTTCACTACCTTGAAAGCTAATAATATTCAATGCAGCAGGTTCACTACACCAAGTGAAGCTGTTGCAAATGCACCCATTGGATCCGGAGTTCTTATTCTTGCTGATGGATATCCGGGCAAGACTACAATGATGGATCAAAGTGTTTACCAGGAAGCATTGAAGAAAAAGCTAAGACTCTATGTGGAGTATCCCTCCTGCATTCCCGGTTTTGAAACAGGAACCCCACGCAGGACACAATGGGAGAGAGCTGTGATCTCATCTGATACGTTTGAACCTGAAATTAACAAGCTCAGAATTCTGGCTATTCATGATTGCCGGTTTATTCCTGTTGAATCATCAAATCCCGATATTGTGATGGCCCGTGTAGCAGGTTTTGACAGCGCTGTATATGGATTGCCTGATAATGTATTTCCGGTTCTGATGGAGATTCCACCGGGAAATGATCACGGCAGTCTGTTAGTATCGACAACAAAACTCAGTCAGTTTATAACAGGGCGCTATGCTCCCGCTGATGCATGGCAGGTTATATTGAATCACATTCTATCATGGGTCCGGCCCGGGTATTTAGTTACATGTCTAAAATGGACCCCAACTATTATGCCTAGTTACATGAAGGATGAAGCATTGCCACAAGATATTGAGAAACAGGCATTAAGGCGAGGGATTAACTGGTATTTCAATTCAGGGATGATCGTAAGTCAGTCAATGATATCCAGGTATGACAGACCTGCAAATGAACCGGTCCCGGCGAAAGCAGATCCTGATACTACCGTCGACTGGCCATTCGGTCACAGGGTTGGATTCAGACCTGATCTTCATTTACAAGCAGGAGATGGTTCTCTTGGAGTTCTTGAGGGATTTGATGCAAAAATATTTTATGATGGAAGTCAGCCAGTCAGGTGGTGGAAGCGGGGTGACTGCAATGGAGAAATTGCCGGGGCAATAAGTCTTGCCGGATCAGGGTTGAAAGATTCCTTTTACCTGAAAACCGGGGCAAATATCGGCGACTGGTTGTTTTTTAAATCGATGATTTCGCAGGGTGATCGGTCTGATCCGGAACATCCTGCATATGGATTGTCTGGTTGGAACGATATATCCGGATATTGTGGTCCGGGTACAATAGATGGTTATTCAGTTTATTACGGAGATGATAATGCGCGGGTAATACTGGGAATGATGATAGCTGCCGCAGCACAGAAGACAGATCGTTATGATAGAAGGCTGATGAATATTATTCTTGGTAACCTGAGGATAAGCGGCATCTACGGTTTTCAGCCTAATCGTCTTGATCAGGCTCCGCTCATTAAGGCTGGCTGGGAACATTATTTTTACGACACAAATATTTCATATTCACCACATTACCAGGCAAACATCTGGGCATGTTACCTGTGGGCATATAAACAAACGGGTTTCAGACTTTTTCTCGACAGGGCAGAATCAGCAATATCTATGACGATGTCTGCCTATCCTGATAAGTGGATCTGGACAAACGGAATACAGCAGGAGAGGGCCAAGATGCTATTGCCTCTCTCATGGCTCATCAGAATAGATGATACGCAGGAGCATCGTGACTGGTTGCGCAGAATTGCCGGTGACTTACTGGCAGGGCAGGCAGAGTGTGGAGCCATCAGGGAGGAGATAGGAGAAAAGGGTAAAGGAGGCTTTCCTCCTCCGGCCTCTAATGAAGCCTATGGAACAAGCGAAACGCCGCTTATCCAGACAAACGGTAACGGAGTAGCAGATATGCTTTATACAGTAGATTTTGCATTTCTTGGACTTCATGAAGCAGCGGCTGCAACAGATGATGATTTTTACAGGGAAGCAGAAGACAGGCTGGCTGAATTTCTGTGCCGCATTCAGATCCGCAGTGAAAAACATCCTGAGCTTGATGGAGGCTGGTTCAGGGCTTTTGATTTCAACCGCTGGGAATACTGGGCTTCAAATGGAGATGCCGGCTGGGGAGCATGGTCAATCGAATCGGGATGGACTCAAAGCTGGATTACCTCTGTGCTGGCGCTAAGACTATTAAATACATCAGTGTGGAACCTGACAAGTGAAAGTAAAGCAGAAAAGCAATTTGATGAGTTATTAAAGCAGATGCTTCCGGGATTTAGTAACAAGTGATTCCGTCAGATAGCTTCCGAGAAGGATTATGTTAATGAAATGCATAATCTATCTTGATCATGAAACTGTTTTTGGGAAAGATCCTGAATATGTCAGTAATCTGTCCCCCGAAAGATTGTTCATAAAGCGAATCTCCCCATGGAGCAAGTGGATTCATAACATCATCCCTGTTGCGGGAATGGCTCCAGACAAAGTAAATGGCCGAACCGGGCCTGTATTCCCATCGGGTCACAAAATTTGACTGCAGATTTTTATAGTTGAAATCCCTTCTTTTCGGATAGGCAGGAAAATCAACCATATCATCAGGTGTGGTGAGTATTTTGAAATTATCATACTTTCCTTTTGCAACAAAGAACTGTGTATAAAGTTGCATCGAGAATTTGCTTGTAAATGTTAGTGCACCCCTCAATGTAAGGTCAATTGACCTCGTATCACGTGTTCCAAATACAGGTAAATAGTATTGTCCTGGATTGTATTCTTTAACATCAGCCAGAATATTGCCAAGCATGCCCATATCATCAAAGGCTGTGAAGTCAGTACTTTCCAGATTATCAGGGGATGTTGACAAATTACCTATTTCCCAGGTACCATTGTCTTCCATAAATGTTTCATTGGATGCCCATGCTGTTTTATAATCCTCCCAGTTCGCTTTAAGGTTAGCCTGGAATGACAATCTGGTTCCGGCATTTATAATGCTCTGAAAATCAATAGTATATTCACTGCCATTATTGTTATATTTCTTGATTGTTCCTTTTGGCGTTATCTTCCAGTTCCTTCTTTCATCACTGTTAAGCTCTCCTGATAATTCAACACTGGCCGGTTTTGCCCATATGCCAAGTCCCCTCGTTTCCCAGAGATCATAACCGCCGAGCAGGTCATAAAATTTTCCTCCAAACTTTAAGAGCCGGAATTTTTTAGTTGTAAGTTCGGTACTAAGGTTAATATTGCTACCCATATCGTACCATTCAAGAAATGAATACCTTCTGGTATAATAGAGGCTGACCTCACCTCTCTGGAAGGACCCGAATGATTTCCCGCCTTTTATTTTATAGTTCACATTCGACCATATCTGATACCAGTTTTGTTCAAAGCTGATCCAGCCCAGATCGTTGGGATTGTATTTATCGGTAAACAACAGCAATGTGAAATGCCCGTCAACAATTCCCTGTCTTTTCCTCAATACAAGCCCACTCATTGCTCCAGTCTCTTTGTCAACACCCTGAACAAGAGGATTTCTGTCTGAGAATGCTGTGATACCTTCAAAGCTGTATTTGTTATCGTTGAATCTCAAATCCCAGTCAACTCCACCTGTAATGCTTTGCCATCCTGTTCCGGTTTCTGCAGGACTGTGATAGTATGTTAATATTCCACCGGCAGATGAATAGTGTCCTAATGTTTTGCTTGCACGAAATACGCCGTAATTATTAACCGGATTGAAATTCTTTCCTGCAGTGGTTCCTAGCAGTCCAAACGACAAACCATTTTCCGAATGGCCTGATAATTTACCTGCAGCAATTATGGGCTCATTTGATCCAAGCCTTCGTGAGTAAAAGAGCCGGCTGTTTCCTATACCGAATTTGAAAATATCCGCACCTTCCAGGAAAAATGGGCGCTTCTCCGCAAAAAAAGTCTCAAAAGCAGTAAGATTAAGAACTGCGGGATCTGCTTCGACCTGTCCGAAATCGGGACTTATTGTTGCATCAAGCATGATATTTGGCCCAATCCCTATTTTAATATCACCACCAGCATCATATTTTAACCTGGAGTCAGCGGTGCCGGGTACATTCTCATTTTCAAACAGATCCAGTCCTGCAAGCATGTATGGTCTGATTTGAATATTACGTCTTGGATCTATACCCTTTATTTCTGTAATCCGGCCATATCCTGATACAAGGTTTGTCCTTTCACTGCGAGGAATATATGGCCATTCGGAAACCTCACCCAGCTTGGGAATACGTCTTCTGAATTGGATTCCCCACGTTTGTATTTCATTTCTTGAATAGCGAAGCATGCTGTAAGGGATTCTTATTTCGGCTATCCATTTGTCATTTTCTATATTTACATCTGAGAACCAGATAGCATCCCAGGAAGGATCTAGGCCTTCAGGCAGAAGAGGATTTGCATCCCTGACACTCAGTTTTCTGTTATCGTCCTGTTGCCCGTCCAATTGTACTCCGGCCGCATTAACTGCAAAAGTAAAAGCTGTCTTTCTATTATCATAAGAGTCTATCGAAACCATAAACCAGTCAGCCCTGTTATATTCATCCCTTCGTCCAAGATTATTCTCTATATCTTCTTTCCTGTCGTACATTGTCGCACCGATATAGAGGTTATCCCTGCCAAATAATATTCTAATTTCTGTCTTCCGTGATGAAGTTTTTCCTTCATCAGGTTCAAACTGAATAAAATCTGTTACAAGAGGTGATTGACGCCATGGACTTTCATCCAGATACCCATCAACTGAGATTGGAGCATCGGACATATATGCTTTAAATGAGGCACTTTCCTGGGGGGATGCATCCAGGAAAAAAAGTAAGAAAGTGAAGGTGATAAAAAATCTTTCTGTCATGAAAGTATAAATTCCTGTTCTACCGTAAGCAATGTAATAAGTGTTTTTTGAATTTAGCTACCTATTAACATTCTTTAATAGAATTGATGTTTCATGACAAATCCTAAAAGAATTTTCACGAGGTATTTATTCCTCGTATTAGTCCGGGACTTGCGGTTCAAAATAACTTTTCCTTATTTTAAAAGGGTTTAAAAAAATAATTAAATATTATTCCTAATTTAGATGGGAATCAGGGTTTAAATTTTATTATGATATCCGGATTGGCAGAAACTGTGTAATCTTTTTACCAGGGAACGTATATACTCATTAAGAATATTACATATGAAATCAGACAGGAGAGATTTTATCAAAACAATGGGAGCAGGAGCCACAGGTTTCGCTCTTGCGGGTACAGCGGCTTCAGCATGTACTTCAAGTCCATCAATATCTGAATATGAAGATGGTCCGGTGCTCTCAATTGGTGAGAATATCGCCATTGCTGATACTCAGCATGGAAAGGTCAGAGGGTATATCCTGAGGGGGATTCACTATTTTCTTGGTATCCCTTATGGTGCTGATACTTCGGGGCCGAACAGGTTTATGCCACCACAGAAACCTAAACCCTGGACTGATGTTTTTCCGGCGGTGTGGTGGGGTAATACCGCCCCGCAGATAATGGAAAAGAGATATGCCAATGTTTATTCTTCATTCATTGATCACTGGAACTATGATGATGTAAGTGAAGATTGTCTGAGACTAAATGTTTTTACTCCTGCTGTTGCTGATGGAAAGAAGAGGCCTGTAATGTTATGGCTGCATGGAGGAGGATTTGTAAATGGGAACGGAATTGAACAGGATGGTTACAACGGCGAAAATTTCAGTCGCAGGGGAGATGTAGTATTTGTATCTGTCAACCACAGGCTTGGCCCAATGGGGTTCACAAACTTTGCTAAAGTAGGAGGAGATAAATATGCCGCATCTGGAAATGTCGGGATGCTCGATCTTGTGGCATCGCTTGAATGGGTAAAGGATAATATCGAGAACTTTGGTGGTGATCCCGGAAATATAACTATTATGGGTCAGTCAGGTGGAGGTGCAAAAGTGACTACTCTTACTGCAATGCCTTCAGCAAAAGGTTTGTTTCATAAAGCAGTTGTCTTAAGTGGGGCAGGTGTTAAAACAGGTGATAAGGATTATGCTGAGATGCTCGGAGCGTTCATTCTTAAGGAGGCTGGTCTGACTCCAAAAGATATAAGTAAGCTTCAGGTTATGCCATGGATGGATTATTACATGCTTGCCAATCGGGCTGCATCAAAGCTTGCTGAGGAGATGGGACCTGCAACAGGTGGAATAAGACGAGGATTCAACCCCTGTGCTGATGGAGTATACATTCCTCAGCACCCTTATTACCCTGAGCCAACTCCGGAAGCTGCAGATATACCGATGATGATCTGTTCAACACTTAATGAGATGTCACCGAGCAGAACTGATGCCGCTTTGGAAAATATAACTCTTGATGAAGTAAAAGAAAAGGTGCGGGAGAGAGCTGGCTTCAGTTCAGGTTATGGGGTTAAGGCTGCAGAAGTTGTTGACTCTTATGTAAAAGTTTTTCCTGGTAAAAAACCTGTTGAGATATGGTCGATGGTAAGCAGCAACCGGAAAGGAGTTGTCACTCTTGCAGATGCAAAATCAAAGCAGCCGGCACCTGTTTATGTTGCATGGTTCTGCTGGCAGCCTCCTTTGTTTGACAATCGAATGAGGGCTTTCCACTGTGTTGACATCAGTTTCTGGTACTATAATACCGATCTTATGTTGACCCATTCAGGTGGTGGGGCAAGGCCGAGGAAACTATCCGAAAAGATGGCCGGTGCTCTCTTGCAGTTCATGCGAACAGGCAATCCCGATAATGGAGGTCTGCCTGTATGGCCGCGATTTACTTCACAAAATGGAGAAGTTATGGTGCTGGATGATATACCTGAAGTGCAGAACGATCCGGACAGAGAGGCACGAAAGTCACTCCCTTCCGTCTGAAAAAGATATCGTTGCACTTCCTGAGAAGGGGTTATTAAAGACTATTCTCCTGGAGTAATTTCCCCAGTTTATATCAGGATAGTCAACAATATCATTTACATGAAGTTGTATCTGATTATTCTCCTTTACAATGCGGCATGATTTATCTCCTTTTCCGTGTACCACCAGTTGACCTCCCGATTTAATATTCAGCTTGTATTTAAGGATATTCTCCTTTGTTGATCTGGCAATATTAATCAGCTGACCATCATTTTCATCATCAATACCATTATAGAAGAAGCTCTTTTTATCATAACTCCAATCTTTATGCGGATCCCGTCTGTATGTCTTGTTGATATCGGTGTACAAAGGGACAATACCTTCAGGAGCAGATAAATGTCCTTCAGGATACCCTGGCCAGTATGTGATCCTCCTCCATGAGAGTGTATCAAAGATATTATCGAAAAGGAATCTGATACCGGCCTCACGGACAAAGCTTCCAGGCAAACCATCTGCCTTGTAGTCAGTAAGAATACTGCCGTCAGCGGTTATAAGGATATTAAAAGCAGCCCTGATATTTCCCTTATATTCTCCATTAATTGAAACTGCGACTGATCTTTCAGATTGCTCAGCTTTGAGCGAGATCAGTTTCCAGTCGTTGCAAATATCAGCAATAGAATATGAAGAATAGTTCACCTGTTCACCCAGGACTCTGAAGTTTATATAAGGTCCGCTCAGACTATTTTTCCCTCTCAGATTTTCAAAAGAAGTAAAAAGACCGGTTTCCCTGTCAATATGAAATACAAGATTATTGCATTTTATTAAGTATTCATTGCCCTCGGAAATAAGCCTGGTATTACCTGAAGCATCTGCTGCAGCAGTTGCTGTTTCTTCTTCACATCCTGTAAGTTCATAATAATCTATTAAGTTATCATTACTGTCAGAAAATTCAAGGATCAGCTTGCCGTCTTGCGTCAATGTTTTGTCATTTAAGCTAATAACCCCTTTTGTATGAGGTTCCAGATCGGGAAGAGCAACATCATATTGTTTGGCGGCAGAAGTTACTTTCAGTTTTAACTCTTTGAGATTTGTAAAGTCAAAACGATTATAAACAGGGATATTTAAGATTGTATCTTTGGTGAAATCATAACCTTTTGTCTGCAGAACTCTTATCGGTGAGTATGCTTTTTTTACACTCCAGAATTCAGGTTTTTTTCTTCTCCAGGTATCTATAAAGCCCCACTCTCCATATCCTATTGTATGTCCTGTAAAACTTGCCGGGATCACATTTTTATCCAGTTTGCCCCACCAGTCATTGTATCCTGGCAGATCTTCAGGTAGCATAAACGTCTCATCAATCATCCCCCATATTGCACCGCCAAGACCGCCATCGGCTTCATAAACCTTCTGCCACATCGTGTCGAGACTCATTCCCCAGAAATCCCTTAAATTAGGATCTTCTTTTACTGTTTCCTGATTATAGCAGGCAACATGCGCCCATTCATCAAAGAGCACAGGCATTTTTTCATGGCTGAATGATTTAATTTTCATCCCATACTGTTCCATATTGCCGTCAGTACCCGGGTAATGCATGCTTATTACATCGAAAGCCCTGACTGAATCGGGTACCTGGCCGGGATAGCTGTAAATAACGGGACGAGTAGGGTCATAAGACTTTACCCAGTCATACGACATTTTGAAATTGGTTCCGAAGGTATTTTCATTGCCTATCGACCACATAATTACAGACGGGTGATTACGATGATTATCAACCATCTCCTTCAATTGTGACATATATCTTCCGGTGAATTCGGGTGAATTCTCAGAAGAGCCCGGGTAATATTCTGCTGTTCTGTGTGATCCGACAAAACAGACTGCTGTTTCGTCTTCAACAAAAATACCGTATTTATCACAATACTCAAGGAATTTTTCAGAAGGAGGATAATGAGATGTCCTTATAAAATTAATATTGGCCTCTTTTGCAAGAAGCACATCTTTCATATCATATTCCGGCGTGGTAAGTCTTCCAAGCAAAGGATGGATATCATGCCGGCATGCTCCCCGAAACTTAACCTGCTTCCCGTTGACAAGAAACCTGTTTCCTTCAACAGATACCTCCCTGAATCCAATAGAGTATTCTTTTCGCCAGTATTCCCGTCCATTTTCTGAGAATTTTACGCGCAAGCGGTAAAGATTAGGGTGTTCAGGATCCCATTTGAGAGGGGATATGACAGAGTTTTTTATTTCAAAATTTTTTCCGGCAATATTTACAGAGGAAGACTGGAGTTTGATTTTAGAATAATTTTTATCAAAAAGTTCAATATCTATTTTTGAATTCTCTGTCTCTCTTATTGTTAATCCTTTCACAGTTAGAGCGGCATCCTTATAGGTATTATCAAAGTCAGTTGTTATAATCACTGCTTCAGGATAGTTTGAAGGAAAAGCTAGCAGGCTTACATTCCTCAGGATACCTCCTGTTTGGTGTTTGGCATATCCGCTTGCATATGATATCTCGTCAGCCCTGTCGGTGACCTCAACATATATCACTGCCTTTTCTCCCGGCTTTACAAATGGAGTTATGTCGCATTCCCACGCCGTAAAACCGCCATGGTGATCCCGTACAAAATTTTCATTGATCCATACTCTTGCGTAACTATACACGCCTTCAAACCTGATCTTTACCATTTTATCCTTAAAGTCATCAGGGATGGTGATTTCTCTTGAGTAAAGGAATGGTTGATTGTGCCTGACGGAAATTCCCTGCATCATAACCTCTCCGGGAACATCAATATCAATCCATTTCAGGGTACCGGTCGGGAGCTGCAGTGCATCTTCATAACCTGATGTGATGATATTCCATTTTCCGTTGAGACTTATAACTGGTTCCGAAACCCCTTTTACCAGGTATGATACGTTATCCGAACATGAAATACTCAGTATCATATAAAAAATTGAAGCTGATGATAGTTTGTTCATAATAAATATTTTACATTATATATCCTGATTGCAAAGACCTACCAGAAAATAAAATAAATCAGAAAAAGAATAACGGGTATTCCCATTGCTGTATATCTGAATATTTTATCTTCATTTCTGAAAATATCATCCGGCAGATCCCATTTTTCAGTTGACTCTGCACCTTTTTTAATATATAGTGAAACAAGAATCATCACAGCACTTATTATCAGGAATGAAATAGCCATATTATCGAGAAACGGCATTTCTGGCATAATCCTTTTCATGATAAGAGGTACAGGCAATGTTATCCAAACGCCAACCCAGGCTGCCTTTACGGAGGTTCGTTTCCAGAAGATACCCAGTATAAAGAGAGCGGTTATTCCAGGGCTGACCAGACCAGTATATTCCTGGATAAACTGGAAAACCTGGCTTATACCTGAAAGTCTTGATGCAATCAGTGCAGCAGCAAGAACCATTAAAATGCTTGCAATCCTTCCTGTCTTTACCAGATCGGCTTCAGAAATATTTTTACGGATATGGGTTTTATAAATATCAATTGAAAAAATAGTGGATGCACTATTAATAATTGCAGAAAGTGATGAGACGATTGCTGCAATAAGTGCTGCAAAAACAAATCCCTTTATCCCTGACGGGACAAACCTGTGAAGCAGCCAGGGATAAGCTTCATCAGGCTTTGCGATGTCGGCACTGAGAACAAATGCCGCAATACCAGGAAGAACAACCAGTAATGGAATGATAAGCTTCAGATAAGCCGCAAATACAAGGCCTCTTTGAGCTTCCCTGAGACTTCTTGCGCCGAGGGCTTTTTGAATAAGGTACTGGTTTGCTCCGAAATAATATATTCCTGCAATCCATATTCCTCCAATTATAGATCTTATTCCGGGCATATACTTATAATTGGGATCCGAGGCAGGAAGTATCATATGAAATTTTTCAGGAGCTTCCGCCATCATTATTGAGAATCCTTTAATTACACCTTCCCCGGAAGATACTGTATCCAGTGCAAGCCAGGTTGTTGTTAGTCCACCCAGTACCAGGAATGCAACCTGTATGATATCAGTCTGTGCAATTGTTCTTAGTCCTCCACCCACTGTCAGAAATAGAGAGAAGATAGCCAGTCCCGCTATTGCATAACCCAGGTCTATCCCAAATACCGTCTTTAATGACAGGGCTCCAAGGTAAAGTATTGATGTAAGATTTACGAAAATAAAGAGGAAGAGCCAGAAGAATGCCAGTACTGTCCTTATCCTGCTGTCATACCTTTCTTCAAGGAACTGTGGCATGGTAAGGATTTTTTTTCTGACAAATACTGGCAGGAACCATAATGCCACCATAATAAGCATTATTGAAGCGAGCCACTCGTATGTTGCTATGGCTAATCCCATTGCATAGCCTGAACCCGACATTCCGACAAACTGTTCAGCAGAGATATTTGCTGCTATTACTGAACTGCCGACTACATACCATGGAAGAGAATTACCTGCAAAAAAATAGCTATTGGAATCCTTTTTCCGGTTGACTTTTACAGAAATCCAGAATCCTGCAACTGCAATTAGAATGCAGTAGGACGCAAATATGATCAGATCTGTGACAGTGAACGTCATGAATCTGAATAATTTTTCTGTTCAAACTCTCTTGCCGCATCAGTAATGGCAACCAGGTTATCCCATGGCACTTCAGGCTCTACCATATGTGTGGGACCAATAACAATACCTCCCTTGCTCCCACACAACTCCAGTCTTGATAAGGCGACCCTCTTTACTTCATCTTTACTGCCATAAGGAAGAAGCTGCTGGGTACCGAGAGTTCCCCAGAATGAAAGCCTGTTGCCAAAACGTTCATGTATTTCATCAAAATCCATGCATTCCGGCTGGATCGGATTCAGAATATCGATTCCTGTGTCAATGAGCTTATCAATGAATGGAGTAATATACCCGCATGAGTGGTAGAAAATCAGAATATCCGGATTAACTTCCCTGGCAGTGTCAACAACTCTTTTAAGTCTTGGCTGAAGCCATTTGCCCCAGGTCAGTTCATCAATCATCAGTGAATTCTGTGTTCCGATATCATCACCAAGCGATAGTATATCAGTCCCCGCAGCTGCATATTCCCTTGCTTTTGAACAGGCAAACTCTGTTATTTTATCCAGCAAGAAAGTTCCTTCCCGACTTTCGGTCAGCATGTCTGTCATAAGTTCTTCCATTGACCTAAGGTACCATGACGCCTCAAATACAGTCATCTGCATGAACCCGAAAGCTGCAAGACCTGATGCATGAATTTCTTTGATTTTTTTTCTGAATTCAGGGATAAGTGAATCATCTACTTCAGGCAATGGATACTTAATAATCTCATCCTCATCAGCACCCTTAAGAGGATGATGCATTCTTGTCATATGGAATGCAAGTTCAGATCCTTTGGAGTGACCTATTCCATAATCATCGAATTGTGTACTCTCAGGAAGAATTTCTCTGGAAAAGTGTTTTTCTCCATCGGTAAAATTCCTCTTTACAGGAATTTCAATTTTTCTGTGGCTAAGTCCAAGATAAGACTCATAATCCTCATGTCCGAATTTCCTCCTGAAAGCTTCAACCTGGGAAGGGCAGAATACGAAATCGACATGAACTTTTTCTGAACCATTTCTTCTTAAAGTGCTGATGAGATCATCCCTGAGCGTTTTCATGACATACCTGGTGCGTAATTTTATAGCAATTCATAAATATATAAACTTCTGAGATTTTTTAGAGATAAGTTTAAACTTAGCATATACTCAATTTAATAATTGGGTCATAATGAGTCATTTCATCAGAAGGCTAACCTGAAAAGAATTATCTTTAGTGCTAAAGGTAAAATTTAATTAAAGTCTGACATGAACACAGATTTTGAAAGGTTTATTCATTTCTCAAAGAGATTATTACCAGTTATCCCATCTTTAATAGTGGCTGGTAATGGTAATTCACAGGAAATAAAGAAACTTCCGAATATTGTTATTATAATGGCTGATGATCATGCATCTCATGCTATAAGTGCATACGGAAGCACCATTAACTCCACACCTAATATTGACAGACTGGCAAAAGAAGGAGTGATGTTTACAAATGCATTTTGTACTAACTCTATATCCGCTCCAAGCAGGGCAGTAATCCTCACAGGTAAATACAGTCACATTAACGGGGTACTTGATCATGGCAGTAATCACCGGTTCAACGGGCAACAGGAAACATTTCCTAAAATGCTTAAAACGGCAGGATATAATACTGCAATTATAGGAAAATGGCACCTTGTAAGTGACCCAACCGGATTTGACTACTGGAATATCCTTCCAGACCAGGGTGAGTACTTCAATCCGGATATGATTGAAAATGGAATAACCATTAAACATAAAGGCTATGTAACTGACATTATTACTGATAAAGCTTTACAATGGTTAAGTAATAGAGATACAACAAAACCATTTTGCCTTATGGTTCATCACAAAGCAGTTCATGCTAACTGGGAAGCCGATGATAAATACAAGGGCTTATATATGAATAGTAAAATACCGGAGCCGAAAACTTTTAATGATGACTTTATTGGCCGAACAAAAGAACCGGCTAATCACCAATTGTTTGTAGGCCCATCGCAATGGCAATTGCATTACCAGTATCGTTTTGGGGAAATGCCTGTTCAGGGTAGTTTTCAGGAAAAGAAAGAATGGATGTATCAGTGCTATATGAAGGATTACCTTGAGTGTGTTGCATCACTGGATGATAATGTAGGCAGGTTGCTTAGTTACCTTGACCAAAATATTCTCTTCAATAATACTATTGTTATATATACATCAGACCAGGGTTTCTTTCTGGGTGAACATGGACTATATGATAAACGCTTTATGTATGAACAATCTATTCGTATGCCATTGATTATAAGATATCCACCAGAGATAAAACCTGGATCAGTTTCTGTCCGGATGGTTCTAAATCTTGATTTTGCACCTACCTTTCTGGATTATGCAGGGATAAATAGTCCTGTATCAATGCAGGGAGCAAGCTTCAGGATGATAGCACGGGGCCTTGAGAATCTTAAATGGAGAACATCTATGTACTACCATTTTTATGAATATGCATTCGGTATTGGTCCACATGAAGGCATAAGGACTGAGAGGTATAAACTGATTCACTTCCTGTACGGTGATAATGACTGGGAACTCTATGACCTTCTGAATGATCCGGAGGAAATGTATAATATTTACAACGATCCTAATACCGTTAAAATAAAGAAAAAACTTAATTCAGAGATGGAGGATTTGAAGAAGAGGTACGAAGTAAATAAATGATTTTCATGATTAGCACTATAATTAAGACTCCTGATCTGATTTGTTAATACATTCAGGGCAGGTGAGGGTTGGGTCTGTCGAATCTCCGGATGGAAATTCTTTTCCACACTTATTGCACTTAATCAGATTCATGGCTTCTGCCTCAATCCTTTTTGAAATAGCCAGGTTGAATTCTGATGCCTGCAGGTCTCTTTTTGCAGCATATGTTTCTCTTCTTTTATTGAGAGCATCAAGATCTTCCACTTTGGGAATTGGTATGTTAATTTTGTCTTTCATCGTGCAAAGATATAAATATACAAGGTAAGACGACATTTTTATTGTACTTTTGTCAATTATTTCAGCTTCACGATTCTGGGCATTTGGTTGCTAATCTCATATCTGGTTAGTTATTCACTGCACAGCATCATAACTTCAGCTGGGGAGATATATAATAATTAAAAAGATTTTATGGGCAGATCACAGGAAACGTACAACAAAAAGGAAGTCCGCAACAGGAAAGAGAAAAAGAGAAAAGACAAATTACAGAAGAGAGCAAACAAAAAAAGTGAGGGTAAAAGTAACCCGGATGATATGATCGCTTATGTTGATCAATATGGACAGATCACCTCTTCACCTCCTGATCCGGATAAAAAAATAGAAGTTGCTGCTGATAGCATTGAACTTGATATAACAAAAGGCAGATCTGCTGAACCTCAGGATTTTATCAGAAGGGGAGTCATCATCAATTGGAATGACTCAAAAGGTTATGGTTTTATCCGCGATCTGGAGTCAAACCGTAGTATATTTTTTCATGCCAATAGTCTTGAGGAACCTGTGAAGGAAAATAACATGGTCACTTTTGAAATAGGAAAAGGCATGAAAGGACCTGCGGCAATGAAGGTTAAGCTTTTAAAGGAATAATCTGTAATAAAAAGGTATGGATCATAAAAAACAGAAAGCTTATTAAGCTTTTTTTCTGGCGATCCTGTTTAAATAGTTTTCCCGGGCCTTTTCAACATCAGCATCAGGAGCTATATAGATTTTAGTCCGGTGGTCAATTTTTACTTCTTTTAGCTTTGACAGATCTGGTGATTTAGCATTATTTGACTTCTTGTCGAGCATAATTCTTTGTTTTCAATACATAGTCCCGTTATAACCGGAACTGTTATAATAACTATAAAAAGGGTAAACTAAGCAAGTTTAACATTTACAGCATTCAACCCTTTTTTCCCATTCTCCAGGTCAAAAGTCACGCTATCATTTTCTGTAATTATGTCATGTAATCCTGATGAATGTACAAAATACTCTTTTTGTGAATCGTCATCTTTAATAAATCCGAATCCTTTGGATTCATTGAAGAATTTTACTGTTCCTTTACTCATGATCTTATTTAATTAATTTGCTGCAATGTACGCTTATTAATCGGATTAATATATTTGTTTTCAATAAATTAATTTTACCTGAATTATAGTATAAATCCATTCGATTGATTACCTTTGAGGCATAATTGACGATGTGATTTGTGCGAAGCGTTAGAAACATTTTGTCCAGCCTGTTAATAAATCGATATATGCCGGGATAAAAAAGCGTCGCTCCCGGAACAAAAACAGAAATTCAAAAAAGTTATTATAAGAAGGGGTTAAATGCCTGGTTAGTTCAGGTATAATAGCAGTTTTACGTTTAATTAAAAATATCTTTAGAAGCATTTAATCAGACACAATGAGACCATTAGGAATTGGTAATCTGACGATTGCTGTCCCTGTAATCCAGGGCGGTATGGGTGTTGGGATTTCATTATCGGGACTTGCTGCTGCGGTGGCAAATGAAGGGGGGATAGGTGTGATATCAAGTGCAGGACTTGGTCTCCTTTACAAGGAATATTCTAAGGATTATCTTGATGCGAGTATCCACGGTCTCAAGGAAGAAATTCGAAAAGCCAGAGATAAAACAAAAGGTATTATCGGTGTAAATATAATGGTTGCAATGACTAATTATATTGATATGATAAAAACATCCATCGCTGAAAAAGCTGATATCATAATTGCCGGAGCAGGGCTTCCTCTTGATATGCCTTCATTCCTTAAGAAAGACAGTGTTACTAAGTTGATTCCGATAGTATCTTCGGCAAGAGCTGCAAAATTGATTTGTGATAAATGGAAGAACAATTATGATTATCTTCCTGATGCTGTTGTTGTTGAAGGACCAAAAGCAGGTGGACACCTTGGATTTAAGGAGGAACAGATTGAAGACGGGAATTACTCGCTAGAAAAACTTGTACCGGATATCGTGACTGAATTGAAGCAGTTTGAGGATAAATATAACAAGAAGATTCCGCTTATAGCAGCCGGAGGGATCTATACCGGGAATGATATCAATCAGATCATGAAAATTGGAGCCTCAGGTGTTCAAATGGGAACCAGGTTCGTTACGACTAATGAATGTGACGCTTCGGACGGATTTAAACAGGCATATATAAATGCACAGGAGAAAGATATTGAGATAATCAAGAGTCCTGTAGGAATGCCGGGGAGAGCTATCTGGTCTGATTTTATCCAAAAAGTAAAAGATGGAAAAAAACAGCCCAAAAGCTGCCCCTTTAAATGCATAAAAACCTGCGATATCTCTAAAAGCCCCTATTGCATAATCACAGCTCTTATAAATGCTGTGAAGGGTAATTTTCAGAATGGATATGCTTTTGCCGGCAGCAATGCTTTCAAAGCGACCAAAATATCATCCGTAAAGGAAGTTTTCCAGGATCTGATAAGGGAATATTACGAGAGTCAGTAACCGGCTGCAACTTTACAGCAGCATTCCAGGATGTTGAGCACCTGGCAAAATACTTTTGGCAGTTTTTTGTCCTACGAAAATGAGGTATTGTTGCCTGTTTTTCAGAAAGTATACGTTTAGCTTAACGTTTATATAATAGAATAATCTGAATGCGATACTTTCGAAAAAACCTTTTTTCTTAATTTTTGGAAGCCATTTGTGGTATATACTCCACCCTTTTCTTACCTGGTGAGTAATGTCCTCCTCATATTTCACTATAAGATCAGATCTTTTAAACCCTTCGTCATAACTTTTTTTGTTCCAGAAATTGTAGATCATCTTTTTGCCCCATATTTTCATTATACCCTCTCGCTTCTTCCGGGTCGATAAAATATCAGCAATCAAAAATTCGCCACCGGGTTTGAGAACCCTGTGAACCTCCTTTAGAAATGCCTGTTTGTCAGGATAATGAAATGCACTCTCGATATTCAATATAGTATCTATTGAATTTGAAGCAATGTTTTTAAGATTCTGGGCATCATCGACAAAGAAACTCACATTATTTAGCTTCGTCTGATTCTTTTCATTATTGGCGATCTCAATGTTGGACTTGTTGAGATCAATGCCGATGATGGTCAGGGGTTTATAATTTGAATTTATGTAAATAGCCTGAATACCATTGCCACATCCGATTTCAAGTATTTTTTTATTTTCCAGGGTATTGAGCAATGAAACGCAATAATCAGTAAGATTTTGCTGTGCCTGGGAAAAAGTGTCATTTTCGTTTTTAAAATATGGATAATGAAGCATCGTATGCTCATTATTTAATTTCCGGAGAGCCATATTCATGGACTTATAATACTGTTCATGTGTAAACCCTGTTCCGAAAAGCCTGAATATGTCCCTGAATAGCTTCATTAAATTTCTAAATTGAGTCGGATAATTTGTGCAAATATAAAATATACTTCTGATATTCTTGAGTTTAATCTGTTCTCATCACAATTGTCAAAAATAATAATGCGCCATCGTATTTAAGATAGGGATCATTTTTAGAATTTTTCATTCAAAAGGTCGAAATATATATGCAATTTACCATCACTCACTTTCATAAAATGAAGTATCTTTATTAGAAGTAAGTATCTCTTATGAAGCCCGCATGTATTTGCATACACAAACACAATATTGAAATAATCAGTTACATGCGGGTTCCATCATACCATAGAAATAATATTATTATATGATGAAAACAGGTCTGTTATTGGAGATAATTCTTGTAATAGTTTATTCAACCTCCTGCAACCAGCCGGTAACAAAACAATATATGGTTAAAAAAGAACTATTTGGTATGCACCAGGGTAAAGAGGTTTACCTGTTGACACTTAAAAATATAGAGGGTAATGTGATCAGGCTTAACAATTACGGGGCTAGGATTACCTGGATTGAAATTCCGGATAGAAATGGGGAAAGGGATAATATTACTTTCGGCTATGATACTTTTGAGGCCACAATTAAGGGTGACAGATCTTTTGGTTCTGTTCTTGGAAGGTTTGCCGGCGGGATTTCAAAAGGAAAATTTACCCTAGATGGAGTTGAATATAGTCTGACTCGCTTTTCCAGTTGGACTAATGTTGTATGGGATACAAAGATTTTGGAAGATAGTGATTATCCTGCTGTTAGATTTACATATGTGAGTCCCGATATGGAAGATGGATTTCCTGGTACCGTTAATGTTGCGGTTACTTATACATGGACAGATAAGAACGAGATAATTATTGACTACCAGTGTTCAACCGACAGGAAAACTGTCCTTAATATAACCAATCATGCCTACTTTAACCTTAATGGTGCAGGTGTGGGTGATATCCTTGATCATGAGGTAGTAATCAAAGCTTCTGCCTTCACTCCGGTAGACTCTTTCGATCTTCCGACCGGTGAGATTCGCCATGTTGCGGGTACCCCATTTGATTTTACTACGCCTCATACAGTCGGAGAAAGGATTAATGACACATATGAACAACTGATTACAGGTAAGGGATATGACCATAATTTTATACTTGACAATACAGAAGAAGTGGATGCGACAGTATATGAGCCAATAAGCGGACGGCTCCTTGAGGTTATTACGGACCAGCCTGGAATAGTGTTTTATACCGGCAATTATCTGGATGGGACTAAGAAAAAAGGTTATGGCGAAAAGCCATATAATTACAGGTCAGCCTTATGTCTTGAATCTGGTCATTTTCCTGACAGCCCTAACCATCCCGATTTCCCATCTACCGTTCTTGAACCTGGTGAAACATTTAAATCAACAACTATTTACAGATTTTCAGTGAAATGAATATTTAAGTATCAGGAATATTAAAATAAATCATTGATTTTCAAGCGATTTTTAAACAGGGAATATAATTGACAGAAGTCATGTTTCATTATAAAATTTTGCCGGCATATGAAAAGTCTAAGAAATAACAATGGGTTTGAAATCAGTAAACTTAAAGGAAAGCCAGGAAAAATAAGAGAATGGATGAGCATCCATCATATTCCGCCACGACTTTCAATAATTCTTCTTGGTATCATTTCAACAATCTGGTTTCTGATAAGGGTTATTCCCAAGCCAAGCAGGGCTGGTTATCCGTGTATGAGAGTTGCAGCCCCTTTTATGTCGGGGTTGATAGTCTATCTTCTATCTGTTGCCGGGCTTACCTTTGCTTCGCGAATGTCGAAACGGAGAATAATTAATGTCAGGTATGCATCGACACTTTTACTGATATTCGGAGTGCTGGTTATTTTTGCAATTAACCCATCAATAAATTTCAATACTCTAAACCAGGATATTACCTGGAAAACTGGTCCCGATGACGGGCCAAACCAGCCTTTTGGAACTGCTGTGGGTGTAAATCCGGGGAGGGTGATCTGGGTATGGGACACGATGTCAACGGTCAGGAATCCAAAAACCTATCATTTTTTACCTGAAAACTATAACCAGGAGGTTATATATAGAATGTTCAATGAATCAGTGAATAAACTGGCTGGTGAATCCAATGTTAAGAAATCGTGGGACGCCTTGTTCAGGAATTTCAATAAAAGAAAAAATAATGCAAACAGGGGATATACACAGGGTGAAAAGATATTTATAAAGATAAATCAAACATCCGGGAGAGGTATATTAACACAGTCAGAAAGAGCAAAAGGCAACTATAATGTTCCTGTCCGGCCAGGACTGGGTACATGTGAGACCACTCCTGGTATAGTACTTTCAATACTGAGGCAGCTGGTAAACGAGGCAGGAATCAACCAGGCAGATATCGCTATAGGCGATCCCCAGAATCCTACTCTGGGTCATAATTATGAGGCCTGGGCGGCTGAATTTCCAAATATAAAATATGTCGACAGAACATTCGGTACATTCGGCCGGACTCTTATCCATCCTACCAAAGACGAGTTGCTGTTTTATTCAGATAAGTTTCAGACAGACAGGCTTTATGATATTATTGAAAATGCCGACTACATGATAAATGTGGCAGACCTTAAACCGCATACTGGTACCGGAATAACTCTCAATGCAAAGAATCATTTTGGTTCACAGTCGCGGACCGGTGCCTACCATCTTCATTATTCACATATCTGCCAGTTAGAGAGCAAGCCTCCTTCGAATGCAGGATATCACAAATACCGTGTCCTTGTGGATCTTATGACCAGCAAATATCTGGGCCGGAACACCCTGCTATTTGTCATCGACGGCTTATACCCGGGAGGATCAAGTGAGGGGGGACCGCCTGTAAAATATTATATGGCTCCCTTTAACAGTAACTGGGCCAGCTCGATCTTTATTTCACAGGATAATGTTGCAATTGAATCAGTTTGTTATGACTTTCTCCGAAATGAGTGGAATGGAACATACAGTCATGATCCATCCAATAATCATCTTGAAACATGGCCAAATATAAATGGGGTGGATGATTACCTTCACCAGGCTGCTGACTCAGCAAACTGGCCTGAAGGAATCATTTACGATCCGGATAACAGTGGCAAAGCGATATCCAGCCTGGGTATTCATGAACACTGGAATAATCCTGTAAACAAACAATATTCGCGAAATATTGGGAAATCATACGGGATCGAGCTGATTTCAATTCCAGAAAACATTACGGGGCCAGGCGCACCAAAGATGATGGCCCAGGCAACAATTCCTGTTCCAAAGAATGAAGCGGCCACCACCACTGCTGTCAGGCCTGTTAATCAGCCAACTACAGAGGTTAAAATCACTAATGTAGTTCAGCGGCCATTAACAGGATTAAAGACAAAGAAATTTATGGCAGCTGCCTTAAATGATAATAACAGGAAATTCTTCCTTACAGAGGGGGGCATTGTAAGCGGTGGAGGGAGATCATTTAATGAGATCGCAGAGATCCCCGGAATTTCTTCGGAGGAACTAAAACATTTTGTTTATGAATTATCAGTTGAGGGGCCGCAACTCTGGTTTGCAACAAGCAAGGGAGCGGTTTCAACCTCAGAACCTGAAGTTGATGGGTTCAAAAATATTACCAGATACGATACTTCTAATTCCGGTATCATGAGTAATGATATCCTCGCTGTTGCCGTTGGCCGCGATCAGATAAGATGGTTTGGAACTGATAAAGGAATTTCCGCTTATTACAAGAATAAACTTTGGCTGATCAGTGATTATCAAAATCTTTATCCTGAGCTCCTTTTTGAATATTATCCCATTACTGCCATGGCAACATCCCGAAAAGGCGACTCTCTTTATGTAGCAACAAAGGGTGGAGGTGTTGCAAGAGTATTCAAAAACAGTGCGGATGCTGTTTCCGGCGCTTCAGCTTTCGCCCGTTGGGGACCTATTGATATGCCATCAGACTCAGTATTTAGTATTTGTATCGCAAAGGATGGAGCCCAATGGATAGGAACTGATAAAGGTGTTGCAAGGCATGTCGGGAATAATACCCTGGAGAACTGGACAGTCTTTGATACAGGCAATGGCCTGGTCGATAACTTTGTTCAGGCTATCGCAACAGAACCGTATGGTAAAAATGTATGGTTTGGAACCAGGGGAGGAGTATCTGTTTTTGATGGCACCGGCTGGACATCATTTACAATCAAAGATGGCCTTATAAGCAATAACATCCTGTTTATTATGGTTGATAAGAATGGTGTGGTATATATGGGTACTGATAAAGGACTTATGGTCTATAATTTTGGACAGCTAACCTGTTACCAGTAAAACTTCTTTTACTGCAAAAATTTTAGTGATAAGCATTCCGGGAAGGTTTCCCTTGCCGATGTCATTTTGTAGATTTCACTGAAACTTTCTTATGTTTTATTCTTAAATTACTTGTAAAAATTTGTAGATTTGATTTGGACCACACTTGCAACAGAACAAAGAAACATCTCCCTTAAGGACCAATTTTAATTCTGACACAATATGAAAAACTTAATCAGTCTATTATGCCTTATTCTTATGCTTACCTCTAATGTGAAAGCCCAGCAGGATGTTAAAGGTAGTAAGGATCATCCTTTTCTTTCACGAATGCCTGACTTTTGGATATCAGATTACAAAGAAGCAGAATTTGAGAGTTATAAATTCATAGGTGCCGACAAGCAACCTGTAATAATCGAAGGGCATAAATATTTTATAGGCTACAGGTTAAACAATGGTGCTCCTGAACCGGGGGAGCTAAAAATCAGGAAGAATGTCCAGGAAGCACTCAAAAAAGTTGGTGGTAAAGTTATATTTGATGATAACTTCAACAAAGTCTCAACTATTGTTATTCAAAAGGATGGTAAAGAGACATGGCTTGAGATCAGGTCATACAATAATATGTACCGTTTGAATATAGTGGAAAAATCGGTAATGGAGCAGGAGGTTGTTGCAAATGCTGACGCAATGGGTAACGATATCAGCAGAACCGGCCATGTTTCAGTTTATGGTATCTACTTCGACACCGGGAAGGCAGAAATAAAGACTGAATCTGAGAATGCTATAGCCCAGATATCATTACTCCTTAAGAACAATGAAGCTCTTAAGCTTTATGTAGTAGGTCATACGGATAATGTTGGGACTATTGATTCCAACATGAAACTCTCTAAGGAGCGGGCGGATGCAGTAGTTAATTCACTTGTAACAAAATATGGAATTGCTGCAGCACGCCTTAAATCATATGGTGTTGCCTCCCTTTCACCGGTGGCATCAAACGATACAGAAGAAGGCAAAGCTAAAAACAGGAGAGTGGAACTGGTAAAGCAATAATGAAATCAATAATTGGTCTTTAAAATTCAGTATTCAACCATTTAACCAATCAAAAATATATTATGATGAAAAAGAATCTTAAAGTGAATTCAGATGAGGAGTCTCTTGATAATCCGGGTACAACTAAAACTTCCTCGAAATCGTCAAGAAGAGACTTTTTGAAATTATCCGCAGCTACCGCAGTAGGGGTTGGGGTAACCAGCTCATTTGCCATTGCCCGTGATTCGGAAGCGACAGACCAGGTCAAACCTCAGACAGTAGAGGGTAAGGATCCCTATGCAATTGCAGCACGGTTTGGGAAGTACCTGCGTGTGACAGATGTGACTGATGGCCTTGATGCTGTTGGCAGGGCTGATCTTACACTTATGGATCCTGCAATCCGTCCTTTGTGGATGGGAATGCGTTTCTGGGGACCTGCTGTTACAATGCGGGTGATTCCAACTAACCGGAGGATGCCTGTGATCGACAGAAAAGATGCTTTGCAACAGCATGGTATCTGGTTTAAGAATGGAGGTTCACATGCCGAGCTTAAAACCAAACCGGGATGTGTGATAGTAACATCCACGAACGGGGCCAGAGAATGCGGTTACTGGGGTTCGAATAATTCCTTTGGTGCCCAGGCTGATGGAGTTGTAGGCATAGTAACAGATGGGTATGCCAGGGATACTGATGAGATTATTATGCAGAAAAATCCTGTTGCATGCAGGGGAATCGGTCGCACAATTATACCCGGACGCGTAGAACTGATGGATGTTGATGTTCCTGTGGGGTGTGGTGGTGTGATGGTTCGTCCCGGTGATATCATCGGATGTGACTGGGATGGTGTAGTGGTTGTCCCGTTGGAAGTTGCAGAAGATGTTCTCTATTTTGCTGCAAGAATTGCCATCGATGACAAGAAGAGCCGTAGCAGACTTTATGAGAGATTAGGTAGAAAACCTGATGAAACTATAGACTGGGAAGTGGTAGCCGAATATTTTAAAGATATACTTTGATAACTGGCTAAATATGCCTGACAACTTTTTTGAAAGGAGCAAGGAGTGTATTCCAGGGGATTTCAGAGAGGACCATCAATATAAGTATATCAGGCCCGAAATATGCTGATGCCAGAACTATTGCCAATCCGTTATTCATGTAAGCTGCTGTTACTGACATAGCTATTTTGTCCTCCTTGTTCTTACTATAACATAAAAGATACCCTGCAAAGTGCAGCAGTATGAATACCAGGTACAGGATTGCTGTTTTCCAGATAAGACTGAGAGGATTATCTGTAATTACGTTCCTCTGCGAAGAGATTACAATATAAACAAACAGGAACAATAGAAGAATATTTGCAGAGGTAAAAAGATGCTGACTTCGGTTTATAACTAAAGGAAGGTAGCGTTTTGAGACCTGTGCAAGTATCAGTGGGAGGAAAACCAGAATTGCAATATCCCTGAATAACAGTAGTTTATCAATTTCCAGTCCTCTGCTTCCAACTATCCAGAACAAAAAAGGTACTGTAAATGGTGCAATAACCTGTGTAACTACTGCAATGCTCATTACCAGAGGGATGTTACCTTTCAGTATGTCAGCCAGGGCAGGTGTTGATACACCTGCCGGCATTGCTGTCAAAAGAAGTATGCCCAATGCAAGCTGTTTGTCAAAGATTTGAAATACCAGGTAAAAAAGAATCGGGATTAGGATCATGTAGAGCAATGAAATATAGATCATTAGTTTATAATCCCTTATTTTATCGAAAATCTCGAGTACATCAATCTTCAGGAAAACAAAGAAAAGCATCAAACCTATTATTATTTTAGTCAGGTATTTCGGATTATCAAACGGAAGAGGAAGCCATAATCCGAATATTATTGCTGCCAAAAGGAAAATCCAGAAATACTTTTCTACCAGCTGACTTATTCTCATCTGATGGTACTGAGATTTTTATCGTAATAAATTATTTTTTCGGAGAAAATCATCAGCAATTTTAAGTATTTCATCGTCATAATATCGTGAATATTTTGGGTTCCCTTCCCCCAGGTAGTGCTTTCTTCCGTCATACATGTGCTGTTCAAAGTAATTACCTGCCTTTTTCATGTCAATCTGAAAAAACTGGACAGTCCATTTGGGAACCTGTTCGTCATCAATTCCATGAAATTCGATCATAGGAGGCAACCCGGGTTTCATATTATGGGCAGGGGAGATGCTCCATATTTTTGTCCTGCGGTCAGCCAGTAACATGTCGCACCATCCTTCAACTGCATTAACACATGCAGAAAACAACAGTATAGCATCAGGCTGGCAGCTAATATTCATATTATCTGATTTCTCATTGTAATCATCAATCATAGCTGTGCATAGAGCCAGATGACCGCCGGCAGACTGACCTGCTGCAACAATCTTGTTTTTGGCAATATGGTACTTGTCAGCGTTTTCCCTCACCCAGCGCATTGCCGATTTTGCATCCATAACACATTCTATCGGGCTGATAGTTTTACTGGGAATTACTCCATTATCAATTGACAAACGATATTCAACAGAAAATGTAACAATACCCATCTTAGCATACCGTTCACAGGTAGTAAAGAACTCATCCGGTGAACCATAGGCCCAACCACCTCCATGAAAGAATACAATGGCTGTATTATTCTCTTTTTCAGAAGATTGTTTAGTATAAAAAATATCAATTTTTAGTTTAGAAGTGTCTAACGTCTTGTAAAATTCCTGAATATGTATGATCTGGTTGTTGGCTTCATCCTGATCAGTTTTTGACCTCTCCTGATCAATAGCTGAATGCGATAGCATGGAGAGGCACAGGAAAATGAAATTGAAAAGGTATTTCATATTGTATGGTCTTTATTGTTATCGATAGAAACAGGTAGTTTATTTTGATTCAGATAATCAGTTTCAAAATTGTTTGCATATTTTAGCCTGATAAATATGGTAATAAAATCGATAATAATCATCCATCTTTTTGTGGAAAGATGGAAGGGCTCCAAAGTTGAACCAGGATGGTGTTCTCAAAGCGAGATCGCTCATTACACCGGATACTCTCCGGAGGGGCCATTTACCTTTACTGATGTTGCTCTGACAGGAAACGGAAGGAACACCTGAGACAAGATATCATTACATAATCCTGCCATTCATAAAGTTGGTGATAAATACGTTTTGCTTATTATTGGAAATTTAGATTAGTTTTGAATATTTTAACGACATGGTAATTAATCTGCAGTTTTAGTTTCCTCTATTTAAATAACACCCCTTAATTAAAAAGATATCTGATGAGTGAGAATATTGTGAAAATGATACATGAGCGTGTAACACGCTTTAATTCAAGAGAGGCTTTCAGGAAGTTAAATGCCATAACCAATTCATATAATACAGTTACCTGGGGAAATCTGGCAAGTAACTCGCAAATGATTTCACGGGGTCTTCTATCTATGGGCATCGGGCCTTCTGAAAATATTGGGATCTTCAGTGATAACAGGCCGGAGTGGATTTATTGTGATCTGGGAATTATGAGTATCAGGTGTGTTGTGGTCCCGTTTTATGCAACCTCTTCAAAACAACAACTAAAGTATATAGTTGATGAAACCAGGATGAAATTAATATTTGTCGGAAACAGTGAGCAATATGAAAAGGCGCTTTGGTTGCTTGATAATACCGAAACTCTGAAGACTGTTGTTGTATTTGATTCAGATATTATACCTGATAATGAAAGTTGTATCAGTTGGGCAAACTTTATCTCCGGGGGTTTAGAAAACGGATACGAGGAAAAGTTGAAGCAAAGCATATCAGAAATTAACCCTGATGATCTTGTTACCATTATTTATACATCAGGAACTACCGGTGAATCAAAAGGGGTGATGCTTACACATGCTACATTTATGTACACATTCAGGATCCACGATGAAAGGCTGGAAGTTACAGACAAGGATGTATCGGTTTGTTTTTTGCCTTTAAGTCATGTTTTTGAACGTATGTGGACATACTATATGCTCTACAGGGGAGCAACAAATGTTTTTATAGATAATCCACGCGAAATAATAAAATACCTTTCGGTAATTAAACCCACAGTTATGTGTACAGTTCCCAGGTTTTTTGAGAAAACCTACGAGGGGATTCAGGTTGAGCTTACTAAATGGCCATCAGTCAAGAAGAAAATATTCCACTGGTCAATAGATAAAGGTCATAGCTTTTCCGGATTCCTGAGCAGAAATCAAAAACCGCCGGCTGGTCTCAGGTTTCAACATGCCATCGCTGATATGCTGGTTCTTAAAAAGCTCAGGAATATCTTTGGCGGGAATATAAGATTTATGCCATGTGCAGGAGCCGCAATAAGTCCTTCGCTACTCAGGTTCTTTCATGCGGCCGGGGTTATCATAAATTACGGTTACGGCGCAACAGAAACTTCAGCTACTGTTTCGTGCTTTAAGGCAGACAGGTATGATTTTGAAACCTGTGGGACCATAATGCCAGGCATAGAGGTCAGGATAAGCAACGCTGGTGAAATTCAGATCAAAGGGGAGACTGTTTTCAAAGGTTATTTCAACAAGCCGGAAGAAACATCTCAAACACTTATTGACGGATGGTACCATAGCGGAGACCAGGGTTACATTACACCGGAAGGTGATCTGGTAATGACTGACAGGATAAAAGACCTTATAAAGACATCTTCAGGGAAGTATGTATCTCCCCAGAGGATCGAGCTATTATTGGGTCAGGATCAGTTTATTGAACAGATTATTGCCATCGGGGATAACAGAAAATATATTACTGCCCTTATCGTTCCTTCCTTTTTAGCACTAAAAAGCGAGGCAGAAAGAATTGGATTGAAAACCCTGAACGATGCGGAACTGGTTCTGAGAAATGAGATAATTGAATTCTATAATAAAAGAGTACATACATTACAGGAAGAGCTTGCAAATTATGAAAAGGTGATCAGGTTTAAACTACTGCCTGAACCTTTCTCAATACAGAATGGGATGCTTACAAATACACTCAAGGTTCGCAGGCAAATGTTGATTGAACAGTATAAAGATGATATAGACAGGATGTACTTATCGTGAGAATTTGAACCTGTTATGAGACCATAACCAGTTCTCCGGTTTATTCAGTATAACTGACTCCAGTTTTCCTGCATACATTTCAGTAAGTTGCCCCTCTTCAAGTTCGAGTGGTGTGGTTGTAAGGACTGATAGTTCAACAGTGTACCACCCGCGTCTGATACGCTGGACATCAATATATATTACGGGAAGATTATTTAGCCGGCCATGTTTCTCCATTCCATGCAGGAAAGGGGTATTGTGGTTCAGGAACCTTATCCAATGAGCCCTTTCAAGGAATTTCTCTGGCATTCCCTGGTCGGCAGCCATCAGAAACATGGTTTTACTGTCCTTCCATTTTTCAAAACTTGCGCTTGTTTCATTTATTGAAACAAGCGTTGTCCCAAACCTTGAACGGCTCCAACGGGCAAATTTATCTATGTATTTATTGCTCATTGGCTTGTAAAAGGCAATAACATTAAAATCTGTTTCCATGCTTGCAGCAAGACTGCCCCATTCCCAATTAGAATAATGGCCTGTTACTCCTATTAGGCTTTTACCTGAACCGGAGAATGGTTTGAGGACTTCCGGATTAAGTATCCTGTATCGCTTAAGGATTTGCTTTTTCGAAATAGTGAATGCCCATATCCCTTCTATAATAATATCTGCCAGGTTTTTATAGAAAAGTAAAGCAAGTCTTTTTATCTCTTCTTCAGTGATCCCCGGAAATGAACTGCCAAGGTTTTTTTCAACCAGATTGGTTCTGTATCGGATTATGCGGAATATAATAAACCTGAAAAGACTGGAAAGCCCATAAAGCACAGGTACAGGTAAAAGGCCAATAATCAATACAGCCGTGATGAAGAGAAAAGCGCCAATCAGACTCATAAACAGAGATTAAATTAAAGAGGTTGAGTATCCTTAATGAAAAAAGCTGCAAAGACTTTTATTTCAGGTTTGGCAATGCCATTTTGAATGGTCAGTCGTATTTTTGTACATTCGGTTTCAGGAAACTCTTCTATTCTCTTATTACCCACTGATTCACCATGACAAAGAAGTATCCATTTCCCATTTACCAGACCTTCGACTTTATATTGCCTGACCCTTTCTCCATTACGTATATCTTCCTGAATGACAATATGATTTACTAATTGCTTTGATTTCAGGTTTATAATGTGCATATTACCACTTCCTGAGACAGATTGAAGGGGATTCGAAAACCTCCTGTCAATCTCAGATCCAAAGTCATTCAAACGTTTAACATCGGGATCGGGCAATAATCCGTCAGAGTCAGGTGTAAGACCAATAATAAGAGTAGAATTCCGCCCAACTGATTTATAGTACATGTCCATCAGGTTCTCAAGGGGGAAGATATGTTTTTCGTCACCGGGTTCCCAGAACCATTCATGTCCTCCATTGTAGCCGCGAAGCGGGGCATCTGACATTGCCGGCATCCAGAATTTACCATTTGGATCTCCAGTTTTAAGAAGTTGAAAATTGTTCAGTCCAATTTCTTTGACAGCTGATTCACCAGCTCCTGTAGAATTATACGGAAAGGTCGCCCAGCATGGATAACCTACTGTTCCGGATTCAGATCCTCCCCAGCGGGCCTCAGCAAGTTGTTTATTATGGTAAAAAAGACAATTTGGCTGATATTGCTGAACAATTGGCAAAACATCAGGGGCTCCGTTCTCAGGTGAATCAGCTCCTCCATCGAACCATATTTCAAACCATTCTCCATAATTTGTGCAAATTTCCTTCACCATTCCTTCTACCATTTTGTTGTACCATTTCTGCCGGTTCTCTCTGAATTCACCTTCGCCTTTTACTTTAAAATCATGAACTCCCAGTAGAGAATTCCAGCGTATACCAATATAAATTCCTGGTCTGATCCCGTATTTATGGCATGAGTTCACAAAATCGCGTACTATATCCCCTTCTCCATTCTGAAATTTCAAAGCCTTCATGCAATAGGGATTAACATCTGACTGGAATAGGGCAAAACCTGTTTCATGGGTAGCTGTGAGAATAGCGAATTTAAAACCGGCATCTTTGATTGACTTTATCCATTGGTCCGTATTGAGTTTGGCAGGGTTAAATATCTGGTAATCATCAATTGGTTTGATACGGTTTTCCTGTTGCACATATTTTTTACCATCAAAAACATGTAGGTCATATGATATTAATGCTCCCATTTCTGCATCCTGCCATGCAAGCTGCCTTTTATTTGGAACAGGAATTTTGTGTTCAACTATCGGTATAAATACTATATATGAATCATCGTCTTTCTTTACCGCAAGACTCAGCACAATGGGATTTCCATTTTCCTGATATACAAACGGTCGTTCCATTCTGTCAGGTTCCAGAATTTCACCATTTGCCAATGTTAGTTTCTTTGGTGTAATAGCATATTCTGTTGCTTTTTTCCAGTTAATACCGTCAGCAGAGCTTACCATGCCAATAAAGGTATGAGCATGGAAAACACCATAGAAGAAATCACGCCCCGGATCGTACCACAAAGACATATCTTCAGTGTCGAGGTAATCAATTACAGGTTTTGGTTGCATAATAAATGGTCCTGTCGGCGAATCCGATACAGCAATTGCCTGGTTCCTTATGAACCTGGTTTCTCCTGGTTTGTCCCCCTTGACGATGAGGTAAAATTTATTATCTTTTCCTTTATCGATTGCCGGGTTAACAGTAAGCGTGGTAATCGGACCTGAAGGCTCTATAAGCGGTTTATCAGATCTTATCCATGGTCCGTTAATTGAGGTTGAAAAAGCTACTCCGGTACGCTGGTTGGGACGTAAAATCGACCAGTTTGGATGCGAGCTACCCTTTTCCCCGGTCTCTATCAGTTCCTCTTCAGTATACTCTTTGTCACCCATATTTGTGGAACAATAGTATAGATAATATTTACCGTCAAAAAAGGTGATTTTAGGATTATGAACTGTAATTGCATCCCAGTATCCTTTACCACGACTGGACATAACGGTTTCCTTATATTCCCATGGACCATAGGGATTTACAGAGACTGCACGGGCTACTTCAGAATGTGTAAGCCAGGAATTAAAGCCATACCTTTTTGGCCACCTTGCATAGAAAAGATGGTACAGACCATCACTGGTTCTTATTATGGAACTGCACCAGTTGTAATATTCTTTTGTTTTGAAAATATTGTCCTCAGAGATTGGCTGAAGACGTTCTTTGAAAAAGAGGTTGTCAGGTCTGCTCTGAGCCGAGGCTGTAAAATACAATATAATCAGCAAGGATATAAGGTTATACTTTTTCACCATGTTCTTCTGATGACTGGTTAATATTTTGCAATGAGTTATACAATTTAAGCAATGGTACAAACAAATGTAAAGAAATTGCACTAAAATATTTTGGCATGAATAGTATATTCCAGGATATTTTAGATTATTATTAATCTATTTCCGACCTGCTTGTTATTCTCTTACTCTTACTTTTATTTTTAAGCCAATTAGCAATAGTCTGTAAAATAATTGGAAAGCTAATTTTAAAAACCAGGGTGAGGAGTTTGAAGCCAAAAAATGATAATTTTGCTGATTCATTTTCTAACTGTATGGAACAAAAAGTTAAGAATCTCAATGAGCTGTCTGCTACTGCAATCTCAGGTAATGATATAAGCTCTTCCTGTTTATATGTATCTGCTTTAGCAATTATCTATGCAGGTCAATATGCCTGGATATCGCTTCTTATGGTAGGGGCAATCCTGTTTCTTTACAGAAAAATATACGGAGAAGTGGTTGGGGCTTTGCCCTTAAACGGTGGGGCCTATAACGCCTTGCTTAATACGACCAACAAATCAACAGCATCACTTGCAGCAACCCTTACATTATTGTCATATATGGCAACTGCTGTTATTTCTGCAAGTGAAGCCATGCATTATGCGCACAGTATGATACTGAAATTGCCGGTAATAATATCTACCATACTTTTATTAGCCGTTTTTATGGGATTAAGCATAATCGGCATAAAGGAATCATCAAAAGTTGCAGTTGCAATTTTCATTTTTCATATTTTTTCTCTTTTACTTCTATCCTTGTTTTGTGGAATATATTTATTCACAAATGGGTTTAATATTATCATTGAGAATTATAATATACCCCCTCCCAATGGGAGTATATCAACGGCATTATTTTTTGGATTTGCAGCAGCCATGCTTGGCATAAGCGGATTTGAAAGTTCTGCCAATTTTGTTGAAGAACAACAGCCTGGAGTTTTTCGCAAGACTTTAAAAAATATGTGGATTGTAGTAACTGTTTTTAACCCCCTGATGGCATTTTTAGCTCTGGCAATAATACCAATCAAATCGGTTGAATTAAACCAGGAAGCCCTGTTGTCGTACATGGGTGAAGTATCAGGCGGTTCATGGCTCGCAATTTTTATCTCCATTGATGCAGCTCTGGTGCTTAGTGGTGCCGTATTAACATCTTTTGTTGGTGTAAGCGGATTGGTTGAAAGGATAACCCTCGATCGTGTACTACCACCTTTTCTATTGAAAAAAAACCGAAGGGGCAGCTCTTTCAGAATATCCATAGGATTCTTTTTATTGTGTGTTTCCATTTTGCTTATAACAAAAGGTAACCTGGGTGCCCTTGCCGGAGTGTATACCATAGCATTTCTGTCAGTAATGGTCCTGTTCGGGTTTGGGAACATCCTGCTTAAAGTAAAAAGGAAGAACCTCCCGCGGCCGGAGCGCTCCTCATGGCTGTCTCTCTTTATTGCAATAGTTGCAGTAATTACTGCAATTATAGGAAATGCTATATTGAATCCTGCTTACCTTGGTGTCTTTTTCGAATATTTTATCCCTGCCTTCCTGGTAGTTATGATTATGTTGAATCGTATAGCAATACTTAAAGTAATTCTTAATCTGATAAAATACATTTTTGATCCCATTCAGAATTTAGTTGAAAACACTAATAAATCGATTCTAAAATCTATCAGCAGAATAAATTCACAGGAATTTGTCTTTTTCACCAAAGCCGATAATGTAGAGACCTTAAACAAGGTTATGCTCTATATTCAAGAAAACGAAAATACCAGAAAATTGAAAATTGTTGCAGTTTTCAATAAAGGAGAGAGCCCATCTGCGCAATTGCTTTCCGACATTGACGTGCTGGATCGTGAATATCCACGAATTAAAATAGAGTTTATCAGGATGGAAGGGATTTTCGGACCGGAATTAATAAGTGATCTTTCGCAAAAATGGAAGATACCGATAAATTTTATGTTTATTGGCTCTCCGGGAGACCGGTTTCCATACAGGCTTGAACAATTAGGCGGAGTAAGGTTAATAATCTGATATTAATCACTAATTTTATTTAAGTTCGCATTTACGATTTACTTTCTACATTGATAGACGGACTTTTTGATTACAACCTCTGGGGATTATTCCTTGCAAGTTTCCTGGCAGCCACGGTGATACCTTTCAGCTCTGAGGCATTACTGACATTCCTTATCGTAAACGGGACAGATGTCACCACTGCAATCCTGGTCGCTTCTGCAGGTAACTGGCTTGGAGGTATGAGCAGCTATGCCATTGGCTATATGGGTAAATGGGAGTGGATAGAAAAGTATCTGAGAGTAAAACGTGTAACAATCGAAAAATGGCATGACAGGCTCTATAAAAGAGGAGCAGTCTTTGCATTCCTATGCTGGGTGCCGGGTGTGGGAGATATTTTTGCAGTCGGGCTTGGCCTGTTGCGGGCCAATATTCTGATTACTGCAGTTGCAATGCTTGCAGGGAAATTTTCACGGTATTTGGTTTGGGGCTGGTTAACGGGCCTTGTATTCTAAGATAATCAGGAACAGTCATAGAGGAAAAGGATAACTGAAAAATGTCAGTAAGCCATAATCGTAGATACTAAAAAATTAAGAACAAAACAGTTACATGGTTTATTTTGCCAAAAAAGTGGAAACAGAACCTGCCGGTGCTTTATATATGATTTTCCCTCCTGTAACTTCAGCAACGCCAGCCTTGGCATATTTTTCAGTCTCACTGGACCGTGTAATATTGAAAACTGAGCCTGAGCTGGTTACATCGAGGGTAACTTCCTTATCCATTTCACTAATGTTTAAAACCAGAAAAGCATCAGGATTTTCAGTTCCGTTTGAAGCAAATGCAATCAGTTCTATTCCGGATTCTTTTTCTGTTTCAACGGAGGCAACTTTCATCCCCCGCTGGCCGACTCGGCACAGCTGTTTGTAAAAATAATATTGTGGTCTTACTTCATAATTTCCATCTTCCGAAATAAAAAAAGCTGTTCCGGGATTGGGGTCGCCCCCTACCCAGGTAAGGGTTTGTAAAGCTGCCCATGGAATTACAGCATTAACTTTTGCTTCGTATATATTCCGGCGAATGTAATCCATAAACATAAAGTTCTTCATTCCCTTTTGTCCTCCCCAGGTCATCGAAGTGGTCCAAGCATGCAGATCGGGCCTTTTCATCCTTAATAGATCATTCGCTTGCGAATTAATCCTGTCACCAGCCCCAAACCCATGACTTGTAATTAAAGCCAGGTTTTTCATTGCGTTTTCATTGTCGTGAATAGGCCAGTGGTACCAGTGCATTGCCATATGCCACCAGGTTGTACACTCTCCCGGAGTCAAACCAACCTTCAAGCCTGCAGCTTCTATCATCGGGGGCATAAAATCTAGAAAATGGGCTACCTGTGCCGGACGCCAGAATGCGTTGTAATCATGTCCTTTGCCAATATTCCCGCTACTTCCATCCAGCGGCCAGCGGTTGGGTGAGTCTCCCTCGTTATGCAGGGAAAGATATTTTACTGGCAGTTTTTCCTTTTCAACAAGAAATTTACACCAGTCAATCATGTATTTTGCCAGGTTTTCATACTGCACCGGATCCAGATCACGTCCCCGTAAAAACTTTTGTTGGGTTGCCCATGCCGGCGGCCCGTACAAAGTGGTAATAATCTGAATATCGGCACCTCCCCGTTCAGCTGTTCTTGCAATTCCCTGATGGACAAAATAGCGCATCCATGTTGTTGTCGATTCATGATCAAAAGGTGCCCCAGGCTTTTCTTGATGGAATGGATCGAAAAACATTTTGATGATGTTGGGTTTCAAACCATCTTCTCCAAAAATCAAATTAATAATTTCCTGTCTTTTTTCTTCAGTTAACCGGCTAAACCCGCCATATTCCTGCGGGTCAGTAACCGGATCAGTGGATTGTGCCACTTCCACATAATTTACGCCAAAGCCATCCCAATCCTGAAGTGTTGTCGAGAAATCAACTTTTACGTTGATTTTGGTTTTTCCGGGTTGTTTTTCATCTTCCTTTTGATTAGACTGTGTTGTGCATGATACAATGATTGCAGCGAATAATAAAAGTGTCCATCTAAATATATTCTTCATTTCCATTTATTTTATTGGAGGTATATTAGCAAATATTCTTTATTATCTGAAGTAAACATCAAAAATAATCCATATAACAGAACTTATATAATGCATTCACAGGATTATCGGGGATCAGAAAAGATTTATTGAGCAAGGTAGAGCGCTCTGTTTTCAGCGTTGCAGCACTCGAGTTTTAATCCTAAATGGATATCATTTGTTTTTTCCAAAAACTTGTTTGTTAATGGATTAAATTTCAATAATTTAATAATATTCCGGTGCGCTGCACCTTTGTCCTCCGTGACAATCATTTATCTACAAATATTATGGTGCTCCGCACCTTGTGGATCTCACTAAAATTGAGAAAACTTCAAATATAATGTTGCTCTGTACCTTTCAGTCAATACTAAGCGGCAGAGCCGCATAACATTTGTAGAAAACAATTGAATAACACGACCACAGGTGCAGAGCACCGCAATATTTAATCCCAATTATGAATATCA
>Ga0307375_10000036_pt1 | contig 186974 bp, 138 predicted proteins | sample TR1MG_FD_202531 | JGI IMG/M metagenome (GOLD analysis project Ga0307375, IMG submission 202531) | Soil microbial communities from Risofladan, Vaasa, Finland - TR-1 | ecosystem: Environmental > Terrestrial > Soil > Coastal area > Acid sulfate soil | place: Finland: Risofladan, Vaasa...
CATGGTGGTGCTCCATCACCCCGGCTCCGCCGAGGTTGTCATAACTGCTATGGAGCACCATCTTTATGCGCATGACAGAATCACGCAAAGTCATTTAGACTGGGTGTGTTGCTCGGGGAACGAGCCGTTCTTTGCAGCCGCGCCCGTACACACCCGCACGCTACCCGAAAGCGGGCGCGGTACTTGGCTCTATCTCCCGGCGGCGCGACTCGGGGCCGGGGAGGTGACTGGATGCGGCAGTACCGATTTGACGTGTTCGGCAAAACGACGCTACGGCTGTTCGGCTCGGACGCCAAGCTGACCGGCAAAAGGGAACTGTCGGCCGAGCAGATCGATCAACTGGTCGACGAAGTGGAAGGAGGCTACGAGCGGTCGTCGCGGGACGTGGCCGACCTGGGGCGCCGCCTGTATGCGTGGCTGGATGGTCCGGCCGAGGGGTGGCTGGCGAAGGCCCGGCAAGGGACGCCGGGGCTGGCGATTCACGTTGACGTGGAAGAACGCCTCAGGCACCTGCCCTGGGAACTGCTGTGCGAGGATAAGGTGTTTCTGTGCGGGCAGGCGGACTACCCATTCACGCCCGTGCGGCGCGTACACGGTGTGGAGCGCGAGGATGTCGAGGAACAGAATCGCCCACTACGGATGCTGTTTATGGCCTGCTCGCCGGAGGGGGTCGAGCCGGTCCTGCACTTCGAGGACGAAGAGCAGAGAATCGTCGAGGCGACCGCCAAGCAGCCCATCGAACTGGTGGTGGAGGAACTGGGGAGCCTGACAGGTTTGACCGAGCGAACCGAGTCGTTCGGACAGGGCTATTTCGACGTGCTGCACCTGACCGGGCACGCCAACGTGGTGGACGGCGTGCCGCACTTCGTCATGGAAGATGACTACGGCGGGCCGACTGCGGTCACCGCGCAACAGATCGTGGAGGCAATGGGCGGCTTGTGGCCGCGACTGGTTTTCTTCTCCGGCTGCAAGACCGGCCAGGCCGTCGACGCCGGGATGCTGCCGTCGCTGTGCGAAGCCATCGTAAGGGCCGGGGCGCCCGCCCTGCTGGGCTGGGCCCTGCCGGTGGGCGATGCGGCGGCTACGGCGGCTGCGGCCGAGCTGTATCACCACCTGGCCGTCGGACGGCGGATCGACGAGGCCGTCGCCCGTGCCCGGGGCAAGCTGTTCAAAGACGGCATGCTCGACTGGCACCTGCTGCGGCTGTATGCCGACGCCACCGACTTGAGCGAGATGGTGACCCCACTCCAGACGAAAGGGCGGGCGAAGCTGCACGTGTGCGAGGCGGCGGTGGAGTTTCTGGACGCCGGCGCGAAGGGCGAGGTGTGCCCCCGGAAGTTGTTCGTCGGTCGTCGAAGGAACATCCAGCGCTGCCTGAGGGCACTACGAAGCGGCCAGGGGCAGGCGGGCTACCACGAGGGCGTGGTGCTCTATGGCATGGGCGGGCTGGGCAAGAGCAGCCTGGCCGCACGGCTGTGCGAGCGGATGCCGCAGCATCGGCGGCTCGTGTGGGTGAAGGCGGTCGACGAGCCGCAGTTGCTGTTTGTGCTGGGCGAGGGGGTAAGCGAGAGCGGCGCCGGGGCCGTGCTGAACGAGGCCGACGTGCCGCTGAAACACCGATTGTCGCGCCTGCTGCGAGAGCACCTGGACAAGGAACCGGCGCTATTTGTGTTCGACGACTTCGAGGCCAACGTCGAAGAGGACGACGAGGGGCAGGTGCGGGTCGACGAGCAGGGCCGCGCGCTGCTGACGCCCGAGGCGCTCGATGTATTACGGGACGTACTGGAGGCGATTCGCGAGACGGCGTCGGACAGCCGCGTGATGGTGACTTGCCGCTACCTGTTCGTCGCCCCGTCGACAAAAGCGTCGCTGCACGAAGAGGCGCTGGAGCATTTCGAAGGGGCCGACCTGGCCAAGAAGCTCGTGCTGCTGCCGGCCCTTTCGCCCCAGGCGACGACGGACCAGACGCTGCGCGAGCGGGCGATCTCGCTGGGCGGCGGCAACCCCCGCCTGTTGGGATGGCTGAACCGGGTGGTCGCCCACGCCGAGACCGACGTCGAGGTCATCCTTAGCGCGATGGCGGCCGAGACCGAGCGGTTCCGCGAGGACACGCTGGTTCGCGTGCTGCTCGCCCAGCAGAGCGCAGCATGTCGCAGGCTGCTGGCGCTGGCTGCGGTGTGCCGATTGCCGGTCGACCGCCTGTGCATCGAGGGGGTGGCCGGCGATCTGGCGGTGGACCCGCACCTGAACCGCGCTGCATCGCTGGGGCTGATCGAAGCGGGGCTCGACCCACAGACGCACGAGCCGCGCTACTACGTGCCGGACATTCTCGAGCCACTTCTTGACGACGAGCTAACTGACGCACAGCGGACCGAGGCGTGTCGCCGGGCGGCACGGCATCTGTACCAGAAATGGTGGGTGGAGGTGGAAGGCTTACACGTAGAACGTGGTTTGGAGGTCCATCGCCTGGCGCTGCTGGCCGGGCAGAGCGATATCGCGGTAGACATCGCGGACACGGTCGCCACGCACTGGATTAATCGCTCGCGGTACCGCGAGGCAAAGCGGCTGTCCGAGCGCACGCTATCGCTGGGGGACGACTACCGCATCCTACACAACCTCGCCCGGGCGGAGGACGTGCTGGGGTTCGCGACTGAGGCCCGCGAGCACTACGAACGAGCGCTAAACACGTGCCCCGAACTCGAAGGAGATACGTCTGAGGATATCGTACAAGAACGGGGCGCCATCATGCACAACATGGCGGGGCTGATCGCCCAACAGGGCGACGTCGAGCGGGCGATGGCGTTGTGGGACGAGTCGTTGAAGCTCGACGAGCAGATCGGCGACGTGGGGGGCAAGGCGGCCACGCTGCACGAGATGGCCCGCGTGATTGCCCAACAGGGCGACGTCGAGCGGGCGATGGCGCTATGGAACGAGTCGCTGAAGCTCGACGAGCAGATCGGCGACGTGGGGGGCAAGGCCGCCACGCTGCACGAGATGGGGTGCGTGATGGCCCGACAGGGCGACGTCCACCGGGCGATGGAGCTGTGGAACGAGTCGCTGAAGCTGAAAGAGCAGATCGGCGACGTGCGGGGCAAGGCCGCCACGCTGCACGACATGGCCGGCGTGATTGCCCAACAGGGCGACGTCGAGCGGGCGATGGAGCTGTGGAACGAGTCGTTGAAGCTGAAGGAGCAGATCGGCAACGTGCGGGGCAAGGCGGCCACGCTGCACAACATGGCCAATGTGATCGCGCAACAGGGCGACGTCGAGCGGGCGATGGCGCTATGGAACGAGTCGCTGAAGCTCGACGAGCAGATCGGCAACGTGGGGGGCAAGGCCGCCACGCTGGACAACATGGCCGGCGTGATGGCCCAACAAGGCGACGTCAACCGGGCGATGGAGCTGTGGAGCGAGTCGCTGAAGCTGCTGGAGCAGATCGGCGACGCGCAGGGCAAGGCGGCCACACTGACCAACATGGCCTGGGCGGCGGGCGAGCAGGGAGACACGGCTGGTCAACGTGAACTCAATCTGGAGGCCGCACGTGCCCTGGCCGGTACGAAGGCGTGGGTGGACCTGGTGACCGTGCTCGGCAATCTGGGCGTATCGGATGAGGCCGACGCACCGGCGTACCTGGGGCAGGCGCTCTGGCTGACGCTGCAGGTGCAAGTGCCGCTGCCCGACGTGGTAAACCTGGCGGCTGGATTCCTACAGAAAGTCGGCGAGAAAGACGACGCATCGCCGCTGATGGCGATGTATGCCTACTTCCTGGTTGAGGCGCGGGGCAAGGACCATCCCGAGTACGAGAAGCTGCGGCAGAACTCCAGTGGGATGCTCGTTGCCTGCGCCGCGGCCCGGGGGATCGAGCCGACGGCGGAGAAGATTGCCGAGTGGGTCAAGTCGGAAGGTCCAAACGACCCAAAACGGTTTCTGCCCGCGCTCAACAAGGCGTTGGAGCAAATTGTCGCTGACGACGAGTGGGTGTTCGACCGGTCGGTGTTTGAGAAAGCGTGATAAACGCCCTCGGTTGTAGCACTGGTGGACAAGCCGCCAGTGGCACCCGGCGGGCCGGGGCACCTATCCAGACACGGAATGGCGGGTGAAACCCGCCCTACGTCTGGCGGGCAAGCCGCCGGGAAATCGCGTGCAAGTTCCGGCGCGCCGGGATCGGCCGTGTTGTTTTCGACGCGCTGTAGCTCGCTGGCGAACCACGGCCCGGCAGGAAGCCGGACCGTGGCACCTCGCCGTCCCACAGCCCGGGAACGGGCGGGGCACCCGTGCACGCGCGTTCTGTCCCCCAGCCCGAGAACGGGCCGGGGCACCCATCGCGTCTTGACCGGTGGGTCGATGCACCTACACTTGGGCTCAGAGCGGTGCAGGGCGCAGGCGAGGCCGGCAGGAGGTCGTCGGTGAACATCATTCGCGAGCCGAAGGTGTATCTGGTCGGGCGGCAAGGGGTCGATCCGGAGGCCATCGAGCGGTTCCTCGCCGACCACGAATGCACGTGGCAGACCGATAGCGAGGTGGGGGCCGAGCAGTTGTGCGAGATGGCTGGCCGGGTGTGCTACATGTCGTTCGGCAAGGGACGAAAGAGCAACGCCGAGTACCTGGGGCACATCATCGAGGTGGGGCACGGGTCGGTGCTGGAGCACGCGGTGTGGAACTTCGTGATCACCGGCGTGTCGCGGAGCTTCACGCACGAGCTGGTGCGACATCGGGCGGGGTTCGGCTACTCGCAGCTCTCGCAGCGGTACGTGGACGAATCGACGGCCAACTTCATCGAGCCGGACTGCATCGCCGACGACCCGAAGCTGCACGCGGTGTGGCTGGAGGCGATCGAGGCGTCGCACCGGGCCTACTGCAAGCTGGTCGACGGGCTCCAGGAGAAATTTGCCGACGAGCCCGACCGCACGCTTCGGCGAAAGCTGGCGCGGCAGGCGGCCCGCAGCGTGCTGCCCAACGCGACCGAGACGAAGATCTTCGTAACGGCCAACGGGCGGGCGTTGCGGCACTTCATCGAGATGCGGGCCAGCGAGCACGCCGAGGTGGAGATCCGCAAGGTGGCGATCCAGGTGCTGCGGATCATGCAGCACGAGTGCCCGAACGTGTTCGGCGACTATCGTATCGAGAAGTGGACCGACGGCAGCGACATCGCCACTACAGACCACCACAAGGTGTAGAACTCCCTACCCCGACAACGTCTCTTTATTGATGCTCAGAACATGGCCCGGCAGGAAGCCGGACCATGCCACCCCCCACCAGTGGCACCCGAGCGCCAAAAGACATGCCCACGCGACAGCGGCGTGGGCATGCCACCCAAGATGTCGGGATGGGTGGCACGGTCGACCACCAGGTCGGCCGTGTTATTTCGACGCGCTGTCGTTTGCTGGCGAACCACGGCCCGGCAGAAAGCCGGACCGTGCCACCCCGTTGCTAAAAGACATGCCCACGCGACAGCGGCGCTTCGGCTCGCGTTGCTCGCTCAGCACAAGCGTGGGCATGCCACCCAAGTCGGACCGTGCCACCCCCCTACCGCATCCTATAGCTGCACCTTGTTGACGCGAAGCTCGTGCGAGCCGTCGGCGCGGGTGTATTCGTAGTAGTAGAACAGCTCGTCGCCGACGCGGAGCGCGTCCATGTAGCGGATGCAGCCGTGCGGGCTTCGGACCCAGGGCGCGTTGCGGCTGACGCGGCGCCAGTTGAGCAGGTCGCTGCTGACGGCGACGCCGCACCATTCCTCGTAATTGTCGTAGGCCCCTTCGCCGCCGTCGAAGAAGGCAACCCACATCGGTTCGAGCCAGACGACCGAGTTGATCCGTGCACGGAACTGCCCCCACTCACCGCGAGCGCCCTGGCCGGGCTCGAAGACGTAGCGGAAGTCGCGCCAGTAGATGCCGTCCTCGCTGACCAGCAGAGCGGTCGAATCGCCGCCGATCGGCTCGCGCGAGCCGTCCGGGTGCTCGACGATGCGCTCGCGAGGGGGCACGCAGGCGAACGCGTGGTAGAGCCCGCCGATCATATAGACTTTGGGATCCTTGATGCTGCCCACGCCGTAGTCGGCCGGGGCCATCACCGTGCGATGATGCCACGCGTCGAGCTTGTCGATGCTGTCGGCCTCGACCAGATCGATCCGCCAGCCGCGCCCACCAGCCGGCTCGAAGCACACGTAGAGCCGCCACTTGCCGCTGGCCGGGTCGCGGATGAGTGAGGCCACCTCGATCGACTCGGCGTCGAACTGCTCCTTGCTCGCCTGCCAGATGACCTTGAAGGTGATGCCATCGGTGCTTTCGGCGATGCGACACACGCCGCCCCGCCCCTTGCCCAGCGGCTTGCGGACGCGATGGAAGAGGTAGAACTTGCCGGCTTCGGGGTCGAAGACGGCGTTGTGCCCGCCGACCCAGTAGCCATATCCGGGCGCCTCGGGCTCGAAGACGGTGGTGCCGCTTTCGGGGTCGAATTTGGGAGGCATGGCAAAGTACTTCATGCCCATCTGTTGATACCGATCGTGGCTGTTGGTTTTGGCTGACACGTGACTCCTCCGGGAGATGCTCCAGCGGTTTATGGATCGAGCGGACGAACGCCCAACACGTCGTATGTCCGATCGCTTACAGCCTTTAGAGAGACCTCGGCGGATTGAACTTCAGCCGCCTGCTTCGGATCGAGGTTGCCTGGCCAGCGTGCATCCTGGCGGTTGGGCCGATCGACCAGCGGCGGATCGGCGGGTGTGGCCCTTAAGTCGGCACCGTCGAGGGCCTGGTCAAACCGGTAATGCTGGAGCCAGCCGGTCAGGCGGCTGCGAAGCTCGTTGCGGATGTCGCGCGCTTCGGGTCGGGCCGCCAGGTTGCGGAACTCGTCCGGGTCGTCCTGTAAGTCGTATAGCTCCTCGTACCCCCCCCGTACGGTGTAGACGTACTTATGCCGTTTGGTCCTGGCCATGAACATCAGCGAGTCGCCGCCATGTTTGGTCTCGCCGAACAGCACGTCGCGGCCGGGAATGCGTCCGTCGATCAACTCGATCAGGCTCTGGCCGGGCAGCTCGACCTGCCCGGGATAGTCCAGCCCGGCGGCATCGAGGACCGTCGGCAGGATATCGGTGAGGTTCACCAATTCGCTGCACACCGTGCCGGCTTTGATGCCGCGCGGATAGCGGACGATAAGAGGGATGCCCGCCGAGGCTTCGTAGAAAAGCTTCTTCTGCCAGCTCCAGTGATCGCCGAGCATCTCGCCGTGGTCGCTGGTGAAGATCACCATGGTGTTGTCGGTCAGACCCAGCTCGTCGAGACATGCGAGGATGCGGCCAACGGCTGAGTCGATCATCGTCACAGCCGTGTAGTAGAGCGCCTTGATCAGGCGGAGCTTGCGGTCGGAGGCGCCGTCCAGCTCCATGGCGTTCTCCTGCCGTTTGACGAACTCGTTCTGGCCGGCGAGTTCGTCGTCGCGCCGTTTGGGCAGGGGCAGCAAGTCGGGGTCGTACTCGTGTGCGAGCGATTCGGGGATGTTCCACGGCGGGTGCGGAGCGATCCAACCACACAAGCCCATGAAAGGCCGATTGGCGTTGGCCCGCAGGAAGTCGATGGTGCGATCGGCAACCCAGTTCGTGCCGTGATGCTCGGCCGGCAAAAGCGACACCTGAGGCTGCATGTATAACTCGCGTCGCACGCCGTGCACCTCGCGGACGTGGCCGTAGCCCACCTTTTCCAGGTACATCAGATACTCATCGTCGTGGCGCCAGTTGGGCACCTCCTCCATCAACTGCATGCGACCGAAGCCGTAGTGATTGCGGGGCGGCACGTAGTGCATTTTGCCGATGGCCTGGCAGAAGTAGCCAGCACGGCTGAGGATTTCCGGCAGTGTGACGAAGGGCGTGGGCACACAGCCGGTGGGCAGACCCTGATTGCTCAGGATGCCGGTCTGCACGCCCCAGGCGCCGCTGATGAGGGTGGCGCGGGCGGGTATGCAGATGGGGTTGTTGGTGTGGGCCATGGGAAAGTGCGCGCCGTCGGCGGCCATCCGATCGAGCACAGGCGTGCGAATGTAAGGATTGCCGGCACAGCCCAGGGCGTCGACCCGTTGCTGGTCGGTCAGGAAGATGAGGAAATTGGGTGGCTTGCGATCCGCCATGCTGCTCCTTTGGCTGCACTGGTCACAGATCGCGTCACTATAGCTTACCCCCCTACCCATGCCCAGCGTGGCGGTAGCGACGTTAGGCGCGGGGCGCCAACACGGCGGGCACCTCGAGGCCGTGACGATCCATCAGCGAAGCGTCGGAGAGGATGTCGGCGGTAGCTCCGTCGGCCACGATGCGCCCGGCGTCGAGCAGCGCGACGCGATCGCACAATTGCACGATCATGTCCAAATCGTGCGAAGCAATCAGCATGGTGATGGACATGCCGGCCAGCAGCTCGATCAGATGTCGGCGCGAGCGCGGGTCGAGGTTGGCCGACGGCTCGTCGAGCAGAAGCAGGTCCGGTTTCATCGCCAACACGGTAGCAATGGCGGCGTTTCGTTTCTGGCCCATCGACAAGTGATGCGGCGCGCGATCGTCCATACCGGTCAGCCCGACGTCGGTGAGGGCTTCGGCCACCCGCTGCCGCACTTGGGTCGGATCGAGTTGCTGGTTGATCGGGCCGAATGCGACGTCGTCGAACAGTCGCGGCATGAAGAGCTGATCGTCCGGATTCTGAAAGACCAGGCCCACATGGCTGCGAATCGCCTTAACGTTGGCCTTGCTGACCGAAAGCCCGCTCACGCTGGCGCGGCCCCGGGCGGCAAGGAACCCGTCGAGACATAGCAGCAGCGTGCTCTTGCCCGCTCCGTTCGGGCCGACCAGCCCCACTTTGGCGCCGGGCTCGGCTCGAAGATCGACGCCGCGCAGGGCGGACGTTCCGTCGGGGTAACGGTACGAGAGCGACTCAATCTGGATCGCAGATTCGCACATACCTTTCAGCTTGTAACCAGCACGGACAGCCGCGCGGCTGTCACATACACGCCGACCGCCAGGAGAAACAGCACCTCACCCCAGCCAAAGCAGCCACGGCGAAGCGTGCGCACCGTTCCGTCGTAGCCCCGGGCCTGCATGGCCTGGTGGATCCGCTCGGCCTGTTCCAAGGTCCGCAGCAGCAGCACGCCGACGATCCCGCCAACCGCACGGAGGCGAAGCGTCACCGAGGCGTAGCCGCCAAGCCGCGCGTCGCGCGCCCGTCGCATCCGCATGGCCTGGTCGATCAACACGAACAGGTACCGATACAGGAATCCCAGTTGCATCACGAGCACTCGCGGCACGCCCAGGCGCTGGAGCCCGGCCAACAGGTCGCTAAAACGCGTGGTGCTGGTCAGGGCAATCAGCGCGCCCATGCCGAGCGTGAACTTGATCAGCACCGACGCGGCCACCAACCAGCCCCCCCGCACCCACGTGCCGGCGAACGGGCGAAGCTGTGCATCCCAGATCGGGTTGAAGGCGGCCAGGCAGACGACAAACGGCGAGACGATGAGTACCCGCTTCAGCACGAAGTTTAGTGGAATTCGACCCACGACGAGCATGGCCAGGGGCAGCACGGCGAAAGGGGCCAACGGCGCCAACTGGTACTTGGGCACGGAGACCAGAACGACGGTGTAGAGCAGGACCGCCACGACCTTGGCCCGGGCGTCGAGATCGTGGACCGGAGAATCCTGGTTGGCGTAGCGGTCGAGGTAGTCGTGGTGCATGCGAATCAGGTGGCCCGGGCGGGTGCGGGCGCGTCACTGTCCGTCTTGCGGCGAAGTAACCGGGCGATCAAGTACGTTACGACCAACGTTACGATCGTGCCCACCAGGCCGGCGACGGTTTTGAGCGCCGTGTCGTCGCCGCCGTAATCGGGCAGCAGCGCGGCACGCTGCTGGAAGGCCTCGGCGCGGGCGGTCAGGCTCGATTCGTCGGGCGGTTCGACATAGGGCTGGAAGTGGGGGTCGGCGGGGCGCTCGGCGTAGGTCCACTCCAGGCCGTCGGGATAGGCACTGGCGGCATGGCTGATGAGCCCGCCGAGCACCATCGCAACGGCGGCCAGCGAACCGGCCACCACAGGCCAGCCGACACGCGTCCGCGTCGCCTTGGCCAGCAGCTCGGAACCCCGCAACGTATCGGGACGGATTCGATAGAGGTAGGCCACCACCGCGAAGGTGATCAGGCCCTCGACCGCACCGATCAACAGGTGCACGCCGATCATGGTCAGCAGGAACAACCTTAACGGCACGGTGATCACGCCTGCGGCGGCGGTCTCGAACGGAACACAGGCCGCACCGAGAACGACGCCCACAACCGACGCGGCGAAGGTGGCGGCGTAGAGGCGAGCGGCCCCCACGCCCTGCCGATGGCCCAGAACCGCGCGATACACCGCGTAGCCCACGTAGCAGGGAACCACACCCATGTTCAGGATGTTGGCCCCAAGTGCGAGCAGCCCGCCGTCCTGGAATATGAGGCACTGAACGATCAGGATCGAGGCCATTACCAGCGTGCCTGCGTGCGGCCCGAGCACGATGGCCAGCAGAACCCCCCCGCCGAGGTGTCCGCTCGTGCCCGGCATGAAGGGCAGCGTGAAGTTGATCATCTGGGCGGCGAATACGAACGCACCCAGGACTCCCATCAGAGGGACCCTGGCCGGATCCAGGCTGCGTCGGGTCCGCCGGCACGCCACGCCCAGCAGACCGGCGGCCAGCAGAGCCAGCACGCCGGCCACGACCGGGGTCAGCAATTCGTTGGCCATATGCATCGCGAGCATTGACGGTCCTCCCTGCAACGACGTCACGATTTTAGGAATCGTGTCACCATCCGTCAAAGGCGGCTGGAGCATCGCTCCGGGGCGAGGCCATCGACGCCAGCCGGGCTGTATTTGCGTGCGGTTGCAGCCGGGCCTACATTGGTCTGCCAGGCTCGTTTCGCGGAATCGCCCATGAAGACGCCATCGGCCAGACATCGACCGGCTCGCAGCGGCAGCCCGACCGCGCTGACACCGGCCATGCAGCAGTATGTCGAGCAAAAGGCCCAGGCGCCCGACGCGATCCTGCTGTTTCGCATGGGCGATTTCTACGAGATGTTCTACGACGACGCCAAGACGGCTGCCCGCGTGCTGGGTCTGGCGTTGACCAGCCGCAGCAAGGCCGACAACCCCATCCCGCTGGCGGGCATCCCCTACCACGCCCTCGAGACCTACCTGACGCGACTGGTGGCGGCCGGCTACAAGGTGGCCATCAGCGAGCAGGTGGAAGATCCCAAACAGGCCAAAGGCGTCGTTCGTCGCGAGATCGTCCGCATCGTCACACCGGGAACGCTCACCGACGAGGCCATGCTGGAGCGGGGAAAGAGCAACTACCTTGCGGCTGTCTGCCGCCAAGGTCCGCAGGCCGGCTTGGCGGCGGTTGAGGTGTCGACCGGCGAGTTCTGGGTGCAGCTTTGCGATGAGTCCGAGGCCGTCGACGAGCTGGTGCGTCTCAGGCCCAGCGAACTGCTGGTACCCGAAACGCCCATCGATCAGGACGAGCGTATCGTGCAGCGGTATCGGGAACTGACCGGCGGAGTCGTGTCGGCCCGACCTGCGCATGTGTTTGACGCCCATGACGCGGAGCGCACGCTGCACGAGCATTTCGGCGTGGCGACGCTGGAGGGGTTCGGTTTCGCCCGGGTGGACGCGTCGCTGTGTGCCGCTGCCGCCGCGATCGACTATCTGGCCGAGACGCAGAAGACGGCCTTGGGACAACTGACAGGCATCCGCCGTCGCGAGCAGAACGACTTTGTGCGAATTGACGAGGCCACCTACCGATCGCTCGAGATCGAACAGACGCTGCGTGGTGACGACCGCAGTGCGTGCCTGTTACACGCCGTCGACCGCACCAGCACCGCCATGGGGCGACGTCTGCTGCGCCGGTGGATCGGCTATCCGTTGCGCGACGGCGAGCAGATCACATCCCGGCAGGACGCCATCGCCGAATTGAAGGCCGACACGTCGCGACTGGGGCGGCTGCGTGCCCTGCTGAGCGACCTAGCCGACGTCGAGCGGATCAGCGCGAGGCTCGGGCTTGGCCGGGCGAGCCCGCGCGACCTGGTGGGGTTGGGTCGATCGCTTCGGCTGCTGCCGAAATTTGAGGCCGTGCTGGAGGACGTCACCGCAGCGGCCCTGAGCGAGCAGCGGTCGGCGCTGTCGGGACTCTCCGACCTGGCCGATCTGCTGGAGCGGGCCTTACGGGCGGACGCATCGACCACGCTGCGCGAGGGCGGCGTGATTGCCGACGGCTACAACAGCGAACTGGACGAGTTGCGGACCATCGGCCGAGACGGGCAGCGATGGCTGGCCGAGTTTCAGGCGCGCGAGACCGAGCGGACGGGCATTCCCACTCTGAAAGTTGGATACAACAAGGTGTTCGGCTACTACATCGAGGTCACGCACGCCCAGCGCGACCGCGTGCCTGCCGATTACGTGCGGCGTCAGACGGTGCGCAATGCCGAACGCTACATCACCGACGAACTGAAGCAGTACGAGTCGAAGGTGTTGACGGCTGAGGATCGCGCCAAGGATCTGGAGATCCGCCTTTTCGAGGAGCTGCGCAGGCAGGCGGCAGAGTACGTGCCGCGCTTGCAGCAGGCAGCGGGCGGACTGGCGACGATCGACGTGCTGGCCGGCCTGGCCCAGATCGCGATCGAGCGACGTTACTGCCGCCCCGAGGTAGCCGACCAGAACGTGCTGGAGATCGTGGACGGGCGACACCCCGTGCTCGAGCAGGCCCTGGCCCAGCGGTTCGTGCCCAACGACTGCCAGCTCGACGAGCACGCGTCGCGCCTGGCGCTGATCACGGGCCCGAACATGGCCGGCAAGAGCACCTACATACGGCAGGTGGCGCTTCTGGTGCTGCTGGCCCAAACGGGCTCGTTCGTGCCTGCGCGATCGATGCGCTTCGGGCTGGTCGATCGCATCTTCACGCGCGTCGGCGCCAGCGATGAGATCGCTCGCGGGCAGAGCACCTTCATGGTCGAGATGGTGGAGACGGCCAACATCCTCAACAATGCCACCGAAGCGTCGCTGGTGGTGCTGGACGAAGTGGGTCGCGGCACGAGCACATACGACGGGCTTGCGCTGGCGTGGGCCATCACCGAACACATCGCCGCCAACATCGGCTGCCGCACGCTGTTCGCCACCCACTACCACGAGCTGACCGATCTGGCAGACCTGCTCGAGGGCGTGGTCAACTACAACGTGGCCGTGCGAGAGTGGCAGGATCAGGTGGTGTTTCTGTATCGCATCATGCCCGGGCGCACCGACAAGAGTTACGGGATTCACGTTGCCCAGCTTGCCGGCGTGCCGCAATCGGTGGTGGCGCGGAGCCGCACCGTCCTGGCCCAACTGGAGCAAGGCTTCAGCCGCCGGTCGCAGGAGGGCCCGATCCGCGACGACTCTCGCTCGGGCACTCAGCAAATGTGGCTCTTTGGCGACCCGCAGGCTGAGCTGCTGGACCGCCTCGGCCAGATCGACGCCGACCAGATCGCACCCATACAGGCTTTGCAGACGCTCAGGGACCTGGGCGAACAGGCGCGACGCCTGCGCGAGTCGTAGCGGGTTGGTTTGCCGGCCCCAGGGAATGACCGTGCAGCCTGTGGGGGTTTGGCGGGGCCGAGGGTTTGCCGGCCAGCCCGGTCACTTGCGTCCGCGCCGCGCTGCGGGGCGATCCATAGACCAGGGCACCGCGTTCGTCGGGCGACAGACCCCCTTCCTGCTGAAATCGCTTGAATCAAGTTCGCCCGCGGGGATACTCTAGCAGTAGGCGCTCTGCATCACGCAGGCGATCGGGCCGTTCGAGTCGCTTGGTTCAGGAGACTTTACCAGCGATGGTTGATTCGCACCTTACCACCGGGCTGCCCGGGTTGGATCGCCTTTTGGGCGGGCTCATGCCCGGCGACAACCTTGTCTGGCAGGTGGATTCGGTTGATGACTACCTTCCGTTCGTCGAGCCCTGCCGCAAGGTGGCGGCGGCCACGGGGCGCAGACTCGTCTACTTCCGCTTCGCCAAACACGCACCCCTTCTGCCGGAGGGCCCGGACGTCAACATTCATCGTCTCGAGCCGGAGGGCGGTTTCGAGAGATTCATCAGCGAGATCCACAAGGTGGTCCAGAACTCGGGGGACCGCGGCTTCCACGTCTTCGACTGCCTGTCCGATTTGGCGGCTGACTGGTACAGCGACCGGATGCTGGGCAATTTCTTCCGGCTGACGTGCCCCCACGTGTACGACGTTTCGGCCCTTGCTTACTTCGCGGTTCTGAAGAATCACCATTCGGTCCACGCGTCGGGAACCATTGCCGAGACGACGCAGATTCTCTTAGACGTGTACCGCCACCAATCCAAGCTGTACCTTCATCCGATCAAAGTGCAGCATCGCCACTCGCCCACCATGTTCATGCTTCACGCCTGGGAGAGGGATACGTTTCGGCCCGTCACGGACAGCGCGACGATTTCCGAGATTCTGACCGCCACGCCGTGGGCCGCGTCCGAACCCGCTCGCTCGCGACTGGGGGTTTGGAGACGGGAGCTACTCGAAGCCGAGGACATGGCGGAGCAGGCTCGACGGAGCGGGCGGGCGCCGGACAGGGCGTCCGAACACACGAGAAGGCTCCTGCGGATGGCCGTGTCGCGCGACGAGCGGATTCTGCGCATGGCCAGCGAGTACTTTACGCTCGACGACATCCTGGCCATCTGGCGACGCATCATCGGCAGCGGGCTGATCGGCGGCAAGTCGGTCGGTATGCTTCTGGCGCGGGCGATCCTGAATCAGGTTGACCGGCGCTGGGCCGAACTGCTCGAGACCCATGACTCCTTCTACATCGGGTCGGATGTGTTCTATACCTATCTCGTGCAAAACGGATGCTGGTGGGTTCGTGCGAAGCAACGCGACCCGAACACGTTCCTCGAGGGTGCCGAGGAGGCGCGTCGCCGGATTCTGACGGGCAGCTTCGCGCAGGACATGCTGTCGCAGTTTCTCGATATCCTGGACTACTTCGGGCAGTCGCCGATCATCGTTCGTTCCAGCAGTCTGCTCGAGGACGCGTTCGGGAACTCATTCGCCGGCAAGTATGAGAGCGTTTTCTGTGCGAACCAGGGGTCGCGTGAGAAGCGCTTGGCTGACTTCACGTCGGCGGTTCGAACCATCTACGCCAGCACCATGAGCGAAAACGCGCTGCGGTACCGCGCCCAGCGAGGCATTCTCGACCGGGACGAGCAGATGTCTCTTTTGGTGCAGCGGGTGTCCGGCTCGCTGCACGGGCGGCTGTTCTACCCGCAGGTCGCGGGCGTGGGGCTTTCGTTTAATCCCTATGTATGGAGCGACCAGATCGACCCGAAGGCGGGTGTGCTTCGTCTGGTCTTCGGCCTGGGGACGCGCGCCGTCGAGCGGTCGGACGATGATTACACGCGCGTGGTGGCCTTGAACGCCCCGGACCGTCGTCCCGAGGCGGGGCACGATCAGATCCGTCGCTATACCCAGCGGAAGGTTGACGTTTTAGATCTTGCGGCGAACCAACTGACCTCGGCCGAGTTCAGCCAGGTGGTCGAGCAGAGCCCCGACCTCCCGCTGAGAATCTTCGCCTCGCGCGACCCGGACCTGGAACGCCTGGCCGCCCACCGACCGACGGCAGACGCCTCCTCCTGGGCGCTTACATTCGAGCGGCTGCTGTCCGAAACGTCATTCGTCGCCGACATGAGGCAGATGCTTCAGACACTCCAGGCCGCCTACGGGTGCCCCGTCGACGTCGAGTTTACGGCCAACTTCTCCGGGAAGAGAACGTACAGGATCAACCTGGTCCAGTGTCGTCCACTTCAGGTCGCCGGCAACGGGCACGGTGCCGACCTCCCGAGCGATATCGAGAGGGACAAGCTGGTCTTCGACGCCCGCGGCGCCATCGTCGGACAGAGCCGCGGGATTCGCGTCGATCGACTCATTCAAGTGGTCCCGTCGGCCTACGGGCGCCTGTCCATCAGCGATCGTTACGCAATCGCGCGACTGATCGGCCGACTCATGCACCTGGAGACAGACAACCTGCCGGAAAACATCATGCTCCTGGGACCCGGACGCTGGGGTACCACCACGCCACCCCTGGGCGTTCCCGTCTCGTTTGCGGAGATCTCCTCTGTTTCCGTACTGTGCGAGATCGTCGCTATGCGGGAGAATTTGATTCCCGACGTGTCACTGGGAACGCACTTCTTCAACGAAATGGTCGAGGCCGATATCCTCTATTTGGCGCTCTTCCCGGGACGCGAGGGCAACTTTCTGAACGAGGATTGGCTGGCCCGCGCCCCCAATAAGCTCGGTGCCCTGCTGCCGAACGCGGCCGGTCGCGCCGATGTCTTGCGCGTAATCGATGCCGCCGACCTCGACGGCGGCCGACAGATCAAGCTTGTGGCCGACAACCTAAAACAGAAGGCCGTCTGCTATCTCCAGCAAGGCGAAGATCCATCGTAGGCGTCCCGTGGCGGCTGCACTTCGCTTGGGTACTGCCCCTTACACCAGGCCCTGGTCGAGCATGGCATCGGCCACATTGACGAATCCCGCGATGTTGGCGCCCAGGACGTAATTGCCCGGCTCGCCGTATTCCTCGGCCGTGTTGGCCACCTGCGAGTGGATGGAGCGCATGATCGACTGGAGACGCGCGTCCACCTCCTCGCGAGGCCACGACGTGTGCTGCGAGTTCTGCGACATCTCGAGCCCGGACACGGCTACACCGCCGGCGTTGGCGGCCTTGCCCGGACCGTAGAGGGTTTTCTTCTCGATGAACACGTCGACCCCATCGGGCTCGGTGGGCATGTTGGCCCCTTCTGCCACGACGAAGCAGCCGTTTTTCACGAGCGTTTTGGCGTCGGCGGCCGTCAGCTCGTTTTGCGTAGCCGACGGGAAGGCACAGTCGCAGGGCATATCCCAGGGCCGAGCCCTCTCCTTGTATTTCACTCCCGGGAATTTCTCCGCATACTCCCTGATCCGTCCTCGGCGAACGTTCTTGAGTTCCATCACGAAAGCCAGCTTCTCGGCGGATATGCCGTCCGGATCGTGGATGGTTCCGTTCGAGTCGGACAGCGACACGCACTTGCCCCCCAACTCGTTGACCTTCTCCACCGTGTACTGTGCCACGTTGCCCGAGCCCGAGACCAGACACGTCTTGCCCGCCAGGGAATCGCCGCGTGAGGCCAGCATCTCCTGTGCGAAGTACACCGCCCCGTAGCCCGTCGCTTCCGGGCGGATGAGCGAGCCGCCCCAGGCGAGCCCCTTACCGGTCAGCACGCCGGTAAACTCGTTGCGAATCCGCTTGTACTGCCCGAACAGATAACCGATCTCGCGCTCGCCCACGCCGATGTCGCCGGCAGGCACGTCCGTGTCCGGCCCGATGTGGCGGTACAACTCGGTCATGAACGATTGGCAGAACCGCATGACCTCGGCATCCGACTTGCCCTTGGGGTCAAAATCCGACCCGCCTTTGCCCCCCCCCATCGGCAATGTCGTCAGGGAGTTCTTGAGCACCTGCTCGAAGGCCAGGAATTTGAGGATGCCCAGGTACACGGTCGGGTGGAATCGAAGCCCCCCCTTGTAGGGCCCGATGGCACTGCTGAACTCGATGCGGAACCCACGATTGACCTGCACGCTGCCCCGGTCGTCGGACCAAGGCACGCGGAACATAATCACCCGCTCAGGCTCGACGAACCGCTCCAGAACCCGGTTTTGCTCGTAGTGGGCGTTCCGCTCGAGGACCGGCCCGAGCGAGTCGAGAACTTCCTTAACGGCCTGGTGAAACTCCTGCTCACCGGGGTTGCGCCGCAACACGAGGTTCATCACGTCGTCTGCATAAGCCATGGCTGTTCCTCCTGGATCGGTTTTCCTAATTGAGTCTGCGATCAGGCCCCGACAGAACCTGTTTGCCAAGTTCCTAGTTTGACGCCATACTATACAGGTATGGAGCTATCTGCGAAAGGGATAAAATAAGAAACCGTGCTTGTTTTCTGTCGCCCCTCGCATCACTATTAATAGTGTCTATTAGTTATGCTGATCGAAAGCGACCTGAAATGAACTTCGATACCTTCAAGTTATTCTGTGATGTGGTCCGGTGCAACAGCTTCTCGCGGGGTGCCGCCATGAACGGCATCTCTCAATCGGCAGCCAGTCAGGCCATCCACCACGTCGAACGCCAGATCGGCGCCCGGCTGATCGACCGGGGCAAGCGGCCGTTCGTTTTGACGCCGGAGGGCGAGATCTACTACGAAGGGCTCTGTGACATCCTGGAGCGGTACGATGCGGTCGAAGCAGCCATCCACACGCTACGGCAGGAGATGGCTGGGTTGGTGCGGGTCGCTGCGATCTATTCGGTCGGGCTGCACAACATGGCCGAATGCATGCAGCGCTTCATGAGCCGCTATCCCAAAGCCAGGGCGCGGCTGGAATACCTGCCCCCTGCCAAGGTTTACGACGCCGTGCTCAATCAGGAGGTCGACCTGGGGATCGTCTCCTATCCTTCCGCGACACGCGAACTCAACATCATCCTGCTTCGATCCGAGAAGATGGTGCTTGCCTGCCACCCCGACCACCACTTGGCACACAAGGCGAGCGTTTCCGTTCGCGAGTTGCACGGCGAGAACTTTGTCGGGTTCGACGCGGATCTGGCCATCCGTCGCGAACTGGACGCCTACTTCCGCCGCAACCAAGTCGTCGTCCGTGTCGTCATGGAGTTCGACAACATCGAAACGATCAAGCAGGCCATTGAAATCGGCGCGGGGGTGAGCATCCTTCCCGAGCCGACCCTCCGCAACGAGGTGCGCACCCATACCCTGGTCGCCGTCCCCCTGGACAGTAACGATCTTCAGCGTCCCCTCGGCATCATCCACCGCCGCAGGAAGCCTTTCACCCCAATCCTCACCAAATTCGTCGAAGCACTGACGAGCATCGCCGACCAACCCGACCCAGCAACTTCCGGTTGAGTGCGTCGATCTTTGTCTTCCAGGCTGGGGCGCAGGCCTGTCCACCCTCACCGCAGCCGCTCCCGATTGGCGGTCAAACTTCCCGTTAAAGTATCGTTGAGCTGATTTAGCCCTGCGCAAAGTATTAGCATTATCTTATTGCGTTCTGCAAACCAGTGATGCTTTTGCTCGAGAGACCGCGCAGCAAAGCCCTGGAAAGTAGTAAGGCCTTATGATAGCATTCAGTGGTTAGTCAAGGAGGCCGCCTGGTGTGTCGGCGCTGTCCGGGCATGTTTGACTGCAATGTCCACGGGTGCCGCGGATCTGCGTCTGCCGGAGTGGATTTACCTCGTTACTCCAGCAGCGGTCACCAAGTCTGGCCGGGGGCGGCCGACTCAGAACGTTCACAACCAAGCCATCCCACCGAACGGACGGACGGCCAGACGAAGCGATCGGGCTGTGTCCGCGCGAGCTGATGCTCAGGTTACGTCCGAGACGGCTGTGTGGAAGTTTTGAGTCAGTTCGGGGCCTGTGTTCTCCCGTGCATGTCAGTCGACAGCGAACCCAGCGATGGTCGAGTCGTTAGGAGCGTGGCGCCGACCACGCCGTCAAGCGGTTGTCCGGCCACCTGGCGGGCTGAAAGCGGGCCCCGCGACGGTTAGGCGTCGCCGGAGGTGCTTGCCAGCAACTCCAACATCACGCCCAGATCTGCGGCGCTATCGATGTAGGCATACTGCCCTCCGGTGAAGTCGCCGCGCTGGACGGTAGGGAGACCCTCGCCATCGAGGTACGCCAGGACTTCGTCCATACCCTTTACGCGAAACGCGATGTGGTGGACGCCTTCGCCGCGTGAGTCGAGGTGCTCCTGCCAGACGCTGGGACCGCCGACGGGCTCGATCAACTCGATGTTGAGCTGCGGGCCCATCTGGAGGAAGGCCAGTTTCGCCCTCGCGTCAGTGGACTGGCCACGATAGCGGATGTTCGTCTCCTCTTTGGGGGCGGTCAGAATCGACGAGGGCACCTCAAGGCCAAAGATCTCGGCGTAGCGCTTGGCGGCACGCTCGACGTCCCGGACGACGACAGCAATCTGACAGATGACGTTGGTGCCAATGCCCGCTTGAGCCATTTCCATCTCCTTATTCGTCAATGCACGCAGCATAGGGGCTCCCGGGCATGGGTCAAGACGGCTGTCGTGGCAATGCACTCGAAGTGACGGCACACAGTCGGGTTTGGCCTCGCGTCCGACTAGAATTCCTAGACAATGGTTGCAGGGCAGCCCCCCTGGGTGTAGGGTGACATTAGAAAGCACTGCTCAAGAGCAGTGGCACACAACGCAGATTCCCACGATGCAGGGTGACACCATTGAGCGAAGTCGCACGTGAGACAACCGTTCAACGTCTTTTCAACTGTATGCCGTGGGCGTACATGTAGTCCGTTGCACAATATCATGGTTGGTCATTTCGCGTCGGATATAGGAGCCAGGGCATGAATCAGAGACCGACGACCCCAGCCGACATCGAGTTCCTGATACGGCACTACTGGCGGCAGTATCGCGGGCAGATCGTGACCGCGCTGGTGGTGCTGGTCGTGCTGCTAGCGGGCAGCAGCCTGTTCTATGCGGTGGACGCGGACAGCGAGGGCGTGGTCCTACGACTCGGCAAGTATGTCCGCACGAGCCTGCCGGGGCTGCACATGAAGCTGCCGTATCCGATCGAGGTGGTATACGAGGTGCCGGTCCAGCGAATTCAGTCGCTCGAGTTCGGTTTTGCGACGGCCGAGGCGGGGCGAGTGACGCGATACGCACCAACCAGCACCGAGCAGGACAAGATCGCTCAGATGTTGACGGGCGATTTGAACCTGGCCCACGTGGAATGGGTGGTGCAGTACCGTGTGAAGGACCCCTACAACTACCTGTTCAAGATCGGCGGCAACAGCCGGGAAGGCGTAGCCGTGGCCGACACCATCCGTGACTCCTCCGAAGCGGTCATGCGAAAGCTGGTGGGCGATGCGAGTGTGGACGAGGTCATCACCATCGGGCGCGAGCAGGTCGCCAGCGACGCAAAGGTGGAGATTCAACAGCTGCTGGACGGGTTCGAGGCGGGTGTGGAGGTTGTAACGGTCAAGCTGCAATCGGCCACGCCGCCGGACCCGGTCAAGGACGCCTGGAACGAAGTGAACAGGGCTCGTCAGAACAAGGAGCGAGTCGTCAACGAGGCGTTGGGGGAAAGGAATCGGCAGATTCCGGCCGCCCGCGGCCAGAAGGACAGGATAATCTCTGAGGCGGAGGGCTACCGCGAGCGGGTCGTCCGCGAGATGACGGGGCGTGCGAACGCGTTTCTGAAACAATTAGCCGAATATGAAAAGGCACCGGAGGTAACCAGGACACGGCTGTACCTGGAGGCGATGGAGGAGATCCTTGCGGCGGTGCAGGACAAGGTGATCATCGACGAGTCGGTCCGGGGCGTCCTGCCGTTATTGAATCTGGACGCTGCGGCGCTTGGGGGCGCTGTCAAGAAAGGAGGTGCGCGATGAAAGCCACAGTCATTCTCCTTCTGATCATCGTGGCAGGGGTGCTGGCGGGAGGGTCGCTTTACACCGTGCAGGAAGGTGAACAGGCGGTAATTACGCAGTTCGGGCGGCCGGTACGTGTCGTGACCGAGGCGGGGTTGAACGTCAAGACGCCCTTTATTCAGAAAGTTAACCGGTTGGAGAAGCGTCTGCTGCCGTGGGACGGTGCCGCAGAGGACATGCAGACGCGGGACAAGAAACGCATCTTCATCGACGTGTGGGCTCGCTGGCGAATCGTCGACCCTATGACGTTCTTCAAGGCCCTTCGGACCGAGCGGCGCGGCTATGGAATTCTCGACGAATTGGTCGATTCGGCCGTTCGGGACGTGGTGGCCGGCAACAATCTGATCGAAGCCGTCCGCAGCACCAACGACGAGTTACAGTACGAAAGCGAAGAGTTGGCGAAGGAGGCGGCCGCCAGGCGAGAGACGATTCAGACCGGCCGCGGTAAAATGGAGGAGCAAGTCCTCAAGGCAGCCAGTCTCGACCTGAAGGAGCAATACGGGATGGAGCTGACGGACGTGCACATCAAGCGGATCAACTATGTGGAGACCGTTCGCCAGACCGTGTACGACCGGATGCGATCGGAGCGGATGCGGATCGCTCAGCTATTCCAATCGGAGGCCGAAGAGGAAAAGAACCGCATTCTCGGTCTAACGCGGAAAGAGCTGGACCAGATCGAGGGTGAGATGGAGCAGCGGTCGGCGGAGATACGCGGCGAGGCCAATGCGGAGGTCATCGCGATCGCGGCCGAGGCGTTCTCGAAGTCACCCGAGTTCTACGAGTTCCTGCGCCGCCTGGAACTATACAAGCTCACGCTGGGGCAGCGGACGCGCCTGGTGCTCTCGACCGACAACGAATTGTTGGGCGAACTGCTCAACGTTATGCCGAGTGAGGAGCCGACAACGCCTGAAGCTCGGTGAGCGAGTTCAGTTCCGCATTTGCGCCGAACTCTCTCTGAAGAATAGAGATTCTCCCAAGGGTACGCGGTCGGGCACACTGGCGGACAAGCCGCCAGTGGCACCCCAGAAGACCAGACCGGCAACGGCGTCAAGGAATAGGCTGCTCCCGTCATACCGCGCCGTGGGTGTAGAGTACGCGCATCGGGCTGCTGTCGGGATGGCGCTTCATCGAGTGGGGCACGCCCTTGGCGGCGATGAAGGCTGAGCCCGGGCGGATCTCGAATTCCTCGGCGCCTACGCGAGCCATGCCGTGCCCTTCCAGCACGTAGAAACCCTCCTGATCGTCGTGGACGCCCGGCGGGTTGTACTCGACCTGATCGTACACGGCGACGCCGAGGCAGAAGCCCTGGACGGCTCCGTGCTGCGAGCCGATCAGCAGCCCTTCCAGGCAACCCTTGCCGTCATCGGCGAGCACGTCGGTTTCGTGTACGTACATGCTCATGTGCATTCCTTCTATCGCTTTCGGTGATCGCCCTACTGCGTCCGCTCGGCCGGGCAGTCATACATTCGCCGGATGGCTCGCACCGCCCCAAGATGGTTGGTGAAGTCACTGAGAGGTCGGACCAGCCGGTGGATCGTCGGCTCGTCGCACCAGGGACCCTCGCGGGGAGCGTCCGGCTGGGCAAACCAGTCATCCGCATCATGCTCGCGGATCGCGTCGCGCACCAGCGCCGCCGATTGGTGCAGGGCAGGCAGGAGTTGGGCAAGATTGCCTATGGACTTGGGGTCGGCCACCTTTGAGGCATCGGCTGAGCCCAGCAGCGAAAGCTGGAAGCGCCGCAGCCCGATTAAATGACGGCCGATGCGCAGGATGGAGTTGCAGTCGCCGCCGGGCTCTTTGGTCAGCACCTCTTCGTTAAGCCCATCAAAAGCCGCCTCGGTGCGGTTGACCTGGTTTTCCAGAATCGCCAGAAGAACCTGAGTGGCTGGGTGCATCGCCATAATCTATGACTCCCATAGAGGCACAACCTGCAACCAACCGCCGCTACAACTGCGCCAGAAACTCGAACTGCCGATCGGACCAGCCAGGCAGTTGCTCGTGCGCGTAGTCCGGGTAGATGGCCAGGCTTTTTGGCGAGGTAATCTTGTTGTAGGCCGCAAACTGTGTCGACGGTGGACAGATGGTGTCCATCAGGCCGACAGCCATTACGACTTCGGCCCGGATGCGCGGCGCGAGGTGTTGCACGTCGATGTAGCCCAGCCGAGTGAAGATTTCGTCCTCGCGCTCGTGCAACGGATCGAACTGGCGGAAGAAGGTTCTCAGTTCCTCGTAAGCGCCCTGAGCGAGGTCCATCTCCCAGACTCGCTTGTAGTCGCACAGGAATGGCTCGGCGGACATCGCCCGTCGGATGCGCGGCTCGAGCGCCGCGCACGCCAGGGTCAGCGCCCCGCCTTGTGAGCCGCCAAGGGCGCCCACGCGGTCGGCGTCGACTTCGGGCATGTCCATCACGATCGATGCCAATTGGGCTGTATCCAGAAAGATATCGCGAAACAGCAGATTATCCGGGCAATCGTCGAGGCCGCGGATGATGTGGCCGCGATAAGTCGTGCCCGCCACGCCGCCTGGGTCTTGCGACTTGCCGCCCTGGCCACGACAGTCCAATGCCGCGACGGAAAAACCCATACCCACGTAGGACAGCTTCTCGGACCAGTTGCCGGCATTGCCGGTATAACCGTGGAACTGGAGCACCGCAGGATGCGGCCCGCGGCTGCTGGTGGGACGAAGATATTGGGCGTGCACCGTGGCCCCACGGACGCCGGTGAAATACAGATCGAAACACTCTGCGAAGGGCACGGAGAAATCGGCGACTTTTAGTTCGATCCGTGGATCGACGCCGCGCATCTCCGCCAGGGCCCGCTCCCAGAACTGGTCATGGTCGGCGGGCCTGGGATTGCGGCCCTGATACTGCTTCAACTCGTGCAACGGCATGTCAACGATCGGCATAAGCAAACTCCCGTATACGTCACAACCAGTGCCGGCAGTGATCGCCATGCGATGCGAACGTCCACAGCAACCGTGGAAGAGTAACGTCAAGATCGGCTCGGCGGAAGCATGACGCGGCTTCTGCTAACGTTCGGCCTGGCTTACAATCGGCCAATCGCCCGGGCGCAGGCGTTGGGTTTGGCAAGGGCATGGATATGGCACGCTTCGGCTACTTCGACACCGGGAACCGCGAGTACGTCATCACGCACCCCGAGTTGCCCCAGCCGTGGCACAACTACATGAGCAACGGCCGACACGTGGGGCTTGTTACGCACACGGGCGGCGGCACGTCGTTCTGGAAGGACGCCCTGCGCCTGCGTCTGCTGCGCTACAAGTTTCATCTGACCCCTTACGATCGGCCCGGCCGGTACGTCTATATCCGCGATCAGGAGTCGGGACGGTACTGGTCGGCCACGTGGGCTCCGGTGCAGACGCCGCTGAGCCGCACGAAGTTCACCTGTCGGGTAGGGATGGGATACAACCGCATTACGACCGTGTACGACGGGATCGAGGCGGAGATGCTCTACTTCGTTCCACCCGACGACGACCTGGAGATCTGGCGGCTGACGCTGACCAATCGGTCGAAGCAACAACGAAGCCTGCGGACGTTTTCCTACGCCGAATGGGCGATGTGGGGGGTTCTGCGCGATTTGACCAACATCGACAACGCGGCCACGTGCTCGCGTTACACCTATCAGGACGGGGTCTTCTGGCATTCGACGCCGAACGACGTGGGTAAGACGATCGGGACGGCCACGTGGGTTCAGCCATGGGGGTACTTCACCTCCGACGCCAAGTGCGTCGGCTACGACGGAAGCCGGGATCATTTTCTCGGGTGGTATCGAGATGAGTCGCGGCCCGTGGTCGTGGAACGGGGAGAGCCCACCAATCTGTGCGTTAACGGGTTGTATCCTCTCGGGAGCCTGGCGCATGACTGGAGTCTGAGGCCCGGTGAATCGCGGACGATTGCGTACCAACTTGGGGCGGCCATGTCGCGGCGGCCGCTGGAGCGCCGACTGGCCAAGTACCGCGACCCCGCCGTTGTCCAGAACGCATTCGAGAAGCTCGTCAAGACATGGGAGACGCGCCTGTCGACGTTTCAGGCCGACACGCCCGACGGGCAGTTCAACACCGTGGTGAACATCTGGGCGCCGTACCAGGTAGCCACTATTGCCTCGAACGCCAAGGGGGTCTCGCCGGTGAGTTGGGGCACCGGCAGCACGATGGGCTTTCGTGACAACGGACAGGCCGTGCTGTCGGCGGCATCGCTGGATCGCGACGTGGCGCGAGAAACGATCCGCATCCTTTCTCACGTGCAGCACCGTGACGGAACGGTCACCAAGAACTTTGCGCCCCCTGTCTGGGACGGCGAGAGCGGCTTTTTGGACGGGCAGGCGTGGTACCCGATTTTCGTTGTAGCCTACCTGAAAGAGACGGGTGAGTTGGCGCTGCTCGACGAGAAGTTCCCCTTTGTTCAGGGCGGGCCGGAGCTGTGCATCCTGGACAAGATGACCATGGCGATGGAGGTGTTGTGGAAGCGGCGCGGGCCGCACGGGCTGCCGGCCACCGGATGGGCCGACTGGAACGACTGCCTCAATCCGCGGGATAAGAACTCTGAAAGCGTGTTCAACGCCATGCTGTTCTGCGCGGGGTGCCGCTCGCTGGAGGATTTGTTTGTCGAACTGCAACGCCCGCGCGACGCGGCTCTGTGGTCGCGACGAGGCCGGCAAGTAGCCGAAGCGATCGACCGCAGCGCGTGGGACGGCGGATGGTACCGACGGATGTTCCTGGCCGACACGGGGCGAATCCTCGGCAGCCGGCGCAGCCGGGGATGGGGCAAGATTTTTCTGGAGCCGCAGGTTTGGGCGGCGCTTTGCGGAGCGTTGGACCCGGACAAGACCCGCAAAGCCATGGACAGCGCCCGGCGGAAACTGGGCACACGCTTCGGGATGCGGCTTCTGGACCCGCCCTGCCCCAGGCACGATCCGGACGTGGGCAGCCTGGGCATTCTGAATATGGGGTTCAAGGAGAACGGCTCGGTGTACAGCCACGTCAACGCGTGGGCTGCGTGCGCCGAAGCTGTGCTGGGTCGTGGCGATCTGGCCTTTGAGACCTACATGGATTTCCAGCCCATCAGCCGAAACGACGAGGCTGAGATCCGGGAGATTGAGCCGTACGCTCTGGGGGCTCAAGTGCAGGCCGAGCCGTTCGTCCAGCCAGGACGTGGGCGCAACCCATGGGTCACCGGTAGCGCGACGTGGTCGTGGGTGGCCGCCACGCAGTATATTCTGGGCGTGCGGGCCGAGTTCGACGGTTTGCGGATCGATCCATGCATTCCGTCGCGGTGGCGGGAATTCAGCGTTGCGCGGCAATTTCGGGGTGCCACATACCACATCCAGGTGCGAAACCCCCAGGGCGTGTGTCGCGGTGTGAGGAGACTCACCGTCGACGGGCAGCACGTAGACGACTCGGTAGCGCCGTTGCCGAAGCGTCGCGGTCAGGTCATACAGGTCGAGGCAGAGCTTGGCGGGGAATAGCCTCTTTGTGCACTGCCTGCGGAAGGGAAAAACCAGTCATGAAGTATGAGCAAATGGTGACGGCGTACGACCAATGGCTGCAAGCGATGACGCGGGAGGCCCTTGCCCGGCGCGCCGAGAGGCTGTCGGCCGTCAAGACGCCCGAAGACGCTGCGCGGTGGGCGAGCGAGCTGCGCGAGTGGTATCGTCAGCGGGTCGGGCCAATCGTGCCGCTTGACGGCGAGCCGCATCGCGAGCACGCCGGTGTCGTTGAGCGAGACGGCTACCGCATCGAAAAATGGCTTTTCGAGACCATGCCGGGAACTTTGAGCCCGGCCAATCTGTACGTTCCCGGCAAGGTGAATGCCGAGGGCGTAGCCGTTCTGGCGCCGCTGGGTCACTGGGCTGAGGGCAAGGCCAACCCCGCTTATCAGAACCTGGGTGGGTATCTCGCTCGTCATGGCGTGCCGATGCTCGTCTACGACCATGCAGGCAACGGCGAGCGGCGGGAGTACTGGAACCGGGTGCGCGACGAGCCGTTTCCGGGCAAGAGCCCCACGTCGGAGCACGACCGCACGGGCGACCTGTCGACGCTGGCAGGCGTCCAGCCCTCGCGCTTCTATCTGACCGAGGCGGCTCGGGCGCGCGACTTTCTGGCCACGTTTGACTTCGTCAATGGCGATCGAATCGGCGTGACGGGCAGCTCGGGCGGCGGGACACTCTCGCGTATGGCGGCGGCCTATATGGACGATCTGGCGTTTGCCATCCCGGTCTGCATCATCCGCGGGGACGACAACGTCCTCAGCGGCGACGCCGAGCAGTGCACGTGGGGCGCCGGCGTTCGCGGGGTAGTGCCGGTCGACTTGTTGACGACGATGGTGCCGCGGCCCGCGATGCTGGTCACCGAGACGAGCTTCGACGCCACGGCCCGCTCATACGCTTCGCTGCGGCGAGTGTACGACGCTGCGGGCGCACCACCGGAAGCCACGGCCTACTTCGCGGTCGACGATGAGCACGGATACACGCACCCGATGATCGAGGCGGTGTACCGGTTCCTGTGCGCTCAGTTCACGTTGCCCACCCCCGACCCGGACGCGTGGAACCATATCCGCCTGCTGCCGCGAGAACAGACCTGGACGGGCCCGAGCGGCCTGCTCCAGCGCGATCGAGTCCAGGTGTCGCTCCAGGCTCAGATCAAGCGCCTCGCGCCGACGGCCAAGCGCAAGCCGAACCGTGAAGACTTGCTAACCGCTCTGCGGATTGCCGACTGGCAGCGAAGCCCGGTGGGATATGCGTGGCGCGGGCCACTCGACAAGTGCGTGGTGGTGACCGGTGCGAGCCGATCGGCTCCGGGCGAGTTGGGATTGCTCGACTGGGTCGAGCCCCATCCAGCGGACTGGCATCCCGGTCAATCCTTCCTCTATCGCTCGGCCGAAGCAGACAGCAGCCGAGACTTGCTGCACTTCGACCGCTGCCTGGTGGGGTTGCGCGTACGACAGATTCTCGACTTCGCCGAGGACCACCGCGGCCAGTTCGAACACCTCGAAGCCGAACGCGAGTGGTCGGTCCCGCTGGCGTTTGCCTGTGCCGTAGCAGGTCCCGAGCTGCTGCCCCGCGCGAAGGTTCGGTATCTGCCGGCGAGCTTCCGCGACTTTTTGGACGCGGATTTGAATACCACGTCGCTGGGCCTGATCGTGCCCGGTCTACCAGGCTGGGGGGACGTGGACGACGTCATCGCCCTGGCCGGTGACCGGCTGACGGTGGCCTATCGTGTCGACGCTGACGGGCGCGTCGTCGCGTAGTCGCCTTTGTCGGATTCAGCCAGCAGTTGCAGCAGCCCTTCCTTCAGCTCGACAAACGCGCGGCCGGCGAGCTTGTCGTAAGTTAGCGGCGCGGCTTCGTCTTCGAAGCGCTGTCGGAAGTAGTTGGCCAGCTTGATCTTCTGGCCGACCAGCAAACGCGCGTGGTACCGCCGCCAGTTACGCTGGGCCAACAGCAGCCTGAGCAGCTCGCAGTCCTGGGCGCCGCGCCGCAGCGCCAGTACGCGGAGCGAAGCCACAGCCGTGGTGCCAAACCGTTTGCCCGGCACGAGCAGGCCGAGGGAATTCGGCTCGGTCAGCGACGACTCTCTCCCGATGCTCTGCCAGGGCAGCACGCCGTCGCCGCCGGCCGTGAAGCTGGACAGGCACCAGGCCACCGACTCGAAGTGGCTGCGATCGACGGCGTTGCAGCGGCCGTAGAAATAGGCCTGCGTGGGCATCCGTCCGTGCATAGTCGCGGTCGAGGCGAACCGCATCCTGATCGAGCCCGCCCAGCCGTGCTTGATGGACGCGCCGACCTACCATCTGGCCTTTGTCGGGCCCGACGGGAACGAACGACTCGTCTACCGCCGCAATTCTACCTGCGGGTCGCAGGGCGGATGGCTGGAACTGCCACTGGCGTTGAACGACGCGCCCGGCCGATGGACGCTGCGCGTTCGCGACGTGGCGACCGGGCAAGGGCAGGACGTATCCTTTGATTCTGACGGCAAGGCGATGGCGCGGTAGTTGCTGCCCGCCCTGCCGCCCTACCGCTTCGCACGCACCCGGTAGCCCGATGGCTCAGGGCGAGGGCGCGTCGCCGGACACTGCCAGCTTGACGAAAACGTCCTCCGGCGTGCTGGGGCACTCAATGACGTAATCGGTGGGCTTCTCGAAGGTGAAGCTCCGCTCCTGCATTTTTCCGTCCATCTTGAACCCATGCGTCACGACCACGCGGTTGTCGGGCTTCGCGTCGGGACGGAGCGAATGCAGATTGACCCGAACGCCGTTGACCCCCGGCTGGCCCACGTAACGAACGCGCAACTTCTCGGCAGGCTTTTCCAGGACGACCTCCTGGTCGTAGGCATAGTGCCAGTGCTCCTGCCAGTCGGGCACGTTGGCGCGACAGGCAAGCTTCCATTCGTCAGAATCGCCGACGGCGTACCAGATCTCGTTTCGGGTCTTGGGCGCTTCGGCCTTCTGATAGCTGCGGAAGTAGCCGCCCAGGCTAGCCCATTTGATTTTGCGTCCCGGCGGCGCGCGGAACACCATATCCATGGGCCCGACCAGCCGCTGAGTCCAGCGAACCGGGTTGTAGTCGGCGGGCGTTTTTTGCCAATAGCGGCTCATCTCCTGCGGATCGCCCATATTCGGAATCTGCATCCCCGGCACGGTGGACATTCCGTGCTTGTCGCCCAGGGCAAAGCGCAAGTGGTTGGTGCCGGCCTTCAGGCGCGGCAGCGAGATCGGGGCGACCTGGACCCACGTGCGGATTTGCAGGGACTTCAGAACGGTCTGCTTATTCTTACCTCGCAAAGTGAATTTGACCAGGTACTGATAGCGCTCGCCGCGAAGATACGGCGTCAGATCGATTCTCGTCTCGTCGGCCATCGCCGCGGGCACGACGGGGATGTAGGACCGGCCGAAGTCGAGCGAAATGGCGACAGCGACCTGCCCGCGCGACGAGAAGGTCACCACCGAAGCCTCGCGGTCGTCGCCGGGGTCGTCGAGATCGCCCACCTGCGGCACGATCACGTAGGGGCTAAGCACCTCGAAGACCACCTCGCCCTTGCCGTCGCCGGTCGGCGTCAACCCGTCGTCGGTCAGCTCGACGTTACTGTGATCGAAAGCACCGTCGGCAAAGTCGCCATATCCCTTGCGCAGCGTCGGCGCATACTCGAACAGCCCGTTGCCATGCGCCCAGATGGTAAAACGGGGGTGATTGGTCTTGGCCCCATACGGCTCGGACTCTATCAGCTTGCGGAAAAACGGCGTCTCGGCGTCCTGCGGCTGATGCGACCAGCGCCCGCCCTGAGGGTGCCAGAACCGCGTCAGACTCTCGCCCTTCCGCAAGACGAAGTCCATCGTCGAGCCGCCGTGGAACCAGTGGTAGCAGTACTCGGGCGGGACCGCGCCGTAGCGCTCGGAGTACTGCTTGATGCCGGACGGTGAATCCTCGGGGAAGAACGGCTCCATCTTACGGGGCGGGTTCAACCACAGATCGGGCTCGCGGACCACGTCTTCGATGCTGGCGATCGTCTCACCATCGCGGCGAAACAGGACGCCGCGAAGGTCCGTGTCGTAATAATGCCACGCCCCATCGTAAAACACCTCCGTAACGTTGTGGTTCACCGCCGGAAGCTGCACCGAGCGGGTCTTTTCGAAGTCCAGCCCCTCGAAGAGTCCCGCCGTGGTCGGCCCGAACGCCCCGCAGAAGCCGTACCCGTAGACGTTGAGCATCTTGATGGGGTCGCGAATGATGCGGTACTCCCAGTCGACCGGGTCGGTCCCCTCACGAATGGGTTGGAAGTGGGCCACACCCGTCTCGGTGCCTATAAAGCACTTCCACGCGGCGATGGCCAGCTCCTGGCCGGTCTTGTCCCGCCATGCAGGATAGTTGCGGAACGCCTCGAGCGACGAACAGTCGGGAACATGCTCCGACGTCACCCTTGGCGAGTACGACGCTGCCCAACACGCCGACCCGAACCAACTGCCGGCAGCCACCGCAACCATTGCAGCTACTCCGACAAACCAACTGGTACTTGCGTTCATTGCCTCCTGGCCTCCTTTCGCCATGGAGTACCCTCTCACAGCCAGCCCTGGCACATCAATCGTTGCTGCTGATTGATTCAGCCTCTTTGCCCCGACACGTATATCACGCCGGGCTCTACGCGTGGGTTACGTGTTCCACCAGTCAAGGTCAATACCCGGGAATACCACATCGTGTACGTCGGCATCTCGGATCTCAAAGCTCTCCACCTCGCTTAGTTTGCCGAGGTAGGCCGTTTCCGTGGCGAGTTTCTCGGCTATGCCGGCCAAACACTCGAAGCGTGAAGCGTGCTGCATGAACCGTTTGATGCCGTAGTCGACCGCTTGGGCGCGCGTGATCACGAACGGCCAGTCGCTCGCCTGGAGCAGCAGCAGTTCGCGTCCGGCCTTTTCGAGTATATCACGCAGTTCCGAGTGCTCACGCCAAGGGAGGTGATAGGTCAGCTTGCCGAACAAGGCCTCACAACGATATTCGATCTGCCACATCCAACTGACGCTTTCGTTGGTCCAGACGCGGTGATCGCCGCCCTGCCCCCAAGACCCTTCCGGAAGGGCCACGCCCTTGTCGGGCGGATGGGCCTGCAGATACTCTTCAGCCGTGCACAAGTCGACGTCCGGGTCGGCGTTAAGGGCAAGCATGACGTCTCGCAGGAACCGCGGCCCTTCAAACCACCAGTGCCCGAACAGTTCGGCGTCGAAGCACGCGGCCACCACTCCGTGCCGACCGGTTCGCTCGTGGTGTTCACGCAGGCGCTGCCTGACCCGATCGCAGAAATGCCGGGCGTGCTCGTGGACCTTGCCGGTCACGTCGTCGGGATGGTACGGGTCTTTGCCACCCAAGCCGACGCCCGTACCGGTGACTTTCCAATAGCGCAGCCCTCGTCGTTCACCGTGCTTCTTATGAAACTCCAGGTAGACTCCGTTGGCGGGATAGCCAATGGTGCCGGACCAGACCTGCTCGCAGACCTGTAGGTCGCGTCCGAAGGCCACCACGGCGCCAGGGCTGCTCGCGGTGCTGTCAACCCACACCGGTTCGTGTACGCTCCGCCAGCCGCGGTCGGGATATTTCCGGGCTTCGTCCCAGTCGACCTTGCGCCATCCGTTATTGTTGACCCATTCGCTGCGGCTCCGTTCGATCAGATGGTTCTCAACGAAGAAGTGCGTGATGCCCTCGTCGGCCATGATCTGCTCGAGCCCGCCACGGTTGGCCGAGGCGCCCCATTGGATGGAGGGCGTCCACGGGCCGGGCGCACGGTAGGCGCACTCCGGGAGCCACATGCCCTTCGGAGCGAAACCGAGGATTCGCCGGGAACTACTCACGCCGGCCCGGATCTGCGCGCGGATGGACGAGTCCTCCAGCAAGAGGGGCATGTAGGCGTGCGTGGCGGCGGAGGTGAGGATCTCGACGCAACCGGAGGTCACCCGCTCGGCGAACGCGCGGGGGATATCGCCGTCGATCCGGTCAAACTGTTCGGTGAGGTCCAGGTAGAACCGTTCCCATCGCGTGGCCAGATAGGCCAAGTGCTTCTCGCCACGTCCTACGAAATCCGTCCGGTCCGACCGCGCCCGCCCAACGCGGTCCTCCAGGTACCTGCGAAAGCCGCGTTTGAAATCGTCATGCGCAAGCTGCTCCAAGAGGATAGGGGTCAGGCCGATCGTCAGTCGCGGGTTGCCGTTGAGGTATTGGCACTCGTCGATGACGGCCAGGAGAGGCAAGTACGTCTCAGCGGCCGCCTCGTAGAGCCAATCCTCTCCATGCGGCCAGAGCCCATGCCGCAGCACGTACGGCAGATGGGCGTGCAGGACCAGACAGACACTACCAAGAGTCATGGAGGGTTCCCTGGTAAGGTAAGCCCAGCCATTGAACCTGGCACTTTCCGTCTGACCTTGAGCTCACGACTTCCGTGGGGCATTTGCCGGTCATGGTACCTGATCAAACGGGGACATAACAGGCTCCTGCACGGATACGAAGGTCACTCGTTACGCGTTGTGTCGACCGTCCACGACTGAGCCCGCCAGCTCTCTTGACCCACCCGGCAGCAGAGCCTGGCGCTTGCATCACAACGCAGCTCGGGTCATAAGACAAATGATGGATGCGACAGGAGCGTGCCAACTGGTCGTGGTCCGCCACGGCGAGACCGTATGGAACACACAGGGCCTTCAGCAGGGACAGATGGACAGCGATCTGACCGATCTGGGACGTGCCCAGGCGCGGGCGCTCGCCGACAGGCTCACCGGCGGGCAATTCGACGCCTTGTACAGCAGCGATCTGGGGCGGGCTCTCGAAACCGCTCGGATCATCGCCGACCGGGCCGGGCTGGACGTTGAGACCGACCTTCGACTCCGCGAGCGAGACCTTGGCATCCTTCAGGGCATCTCGCTGCGCCAGTTCGAGCAGAAACACCGGGAGGAACATGCCCGTTTCCGCTCGGGCGATCCTGACTACGTCATCCCCTCGGGCGAGAGTGTGCGTCAACGCCACGAGCGGTGCGTGGCGTGTGCGACCGAGTTGGCCGGCGGCCATGCGGGTCGGCGGATTCTGATCGTGACTCATGGTGGTATTCTGGACAGTTTCTTCCGGCACGCACTCGAACTGCCCCTAACGGTGCCCAGGCGGTTCTCGCTGTTCAACGCAAGCATCAACTCGTTCACCGTCACGAATGGTCAGTGGCGGCTGAAAAGCTGGGGCCACGTCGAGCACCTGGAAGGCATCGGCACGATGGACGATTGGTAATTCGGCGCAACCGGCGGCCCGGCAGTCGGGGGTCTATTGTGCGAAGGCAACTTTTTCTCGAAGCGGTATGTCGACGCAGGCCACCCAACATACCCGCGTTCGGTACGGCCACATCGGTCGCCTGTCAGCAGCTTATGGATCGGGTGGGCGCCCAGTTCCCCCAGGCCCATCTGGACGCCGAGACGATGGCGAGATTGGCCATAGCCGGTCACACGGTTCTGGGCTTTGACGTGGTAATGCCCCTGTTTTCGGTCTGTCACGAGGCGGCGGCCATGGGCTGTGCGGTGAACTGGGGCGGTGTCGACGCCATGCCCGAGGCCGGCAAGCCCATCTTCCGCACCATCGACGACATCACGATTCCCAAGGACCTGCTGAAGCGCCCGGCCTGCGCCGTGCCGCTGGAAGCCATCAGACTGCTCAAGAAGCGTCTGGGCGACGCCGCTGCCGTCTGCGGCAAGGTGTTCGGCGGCTGGACGCAGGCCTACCACTACTTCGGCGTCGAAAACTTCCTGATCGGCACCATCGACGACCCTGCCGACACGCAGCGCATCCTCGACGCCTTGGCACCAGTCACGATTGCGTTCGCACAGGCCCAGATCGACGCCGGCGCCGACTGCATTCTACTCGGCGATCATGCCACACGAGATCTGTGCAGCCCTGCCGCCTACAAGCAATTCCTTGCGCCCATGCACGCGTATCTGGCCGAGCAGATCGAGGCTCCCACACTGCTGCACATATGCGGCGACACCAGCGACCGCATCCCCGCGATCGCGCAGACGGGTGTGGACTGCTTTCACTGGGATACGAAGACCGGCAGCGCCCAAGAGGTCCGCCGACTGGCAGGCGACAAGCTCGCCCTGATGGGCGGCATCAGCAACTACACACTGCTTCGGGGGACACCCGACCAGGTGGCGCGGGCAGCAAGCGATGCGGTCCAGGCCGGCATCGATATCGTGGGGCCCGAATGCGCGGTTCCCTTGCAGACACCGCTGGCGAACCTGCTGGCGATCACGTCGGGGGGCTGAGGCATCGCCTGAGTGAGCCCCTGTGCGCAGTCATTGCGCGGCCGCCTATGGTTTCGGCCCCACTTCACTTGCCGGTGTGCCCAAGCCAGTCTTTCAGGTTCTCGGCGAGCACCTGCACGTCGCGCCGCTTCATAATGTGGTCGTGTATGCTGGCAGGCACCTTCAGGTTTTTCATGGCTGTATCGACCCGGCCCCACAACCTCTCTTGCTTGGCGGCCGTGTCGGCCAGAAACAAATCACTCACCAGCTCCTGGAGCTTCTGAAGCATGATGGTGTCGAGGTTCTCGTAGTATCGCGCAATCGTCTTGCGTTGATAGGACGTGTACTCGCGCTTCGCCATGAAACCACCTTGTACTGTGACGGCGTCCTTGCTGCCCCTATTGCCTCCGTCCAATGGCCCTGCACGCGACCGGCAGGCACTATAGAAGGGCACCTACCCCAAATCAACCCAACGCCTGCTGCATGCGAGCTACGCTCCTGTACCAGCGTGCTGTGGCATCGGCGCCACATCGAACGAACATGGCGCCTCGTGATGTGCGGCCCCTGACGTCAAGCCGGTGGCAGAGCACGTCGGTCCATCTTGGCAGGAGATGCTCCTGTCTTAACGAAACGCTCACATTCCCAGACAGCCGGGCCCACGCAAACAGGAATCCACTCATTCGCGCCTTCCAAAGCACCTGCTATACTCCTTGCGAGGCGGTCAGATGCCGGACGATTCAAAAACTCTCGTGCTCACTGGGGCAACGGCGATCACACCATTTCGCCGACACGACGACTGCACGCTCGTGCTGGCAGACGGCAAGATCGTGCGCATGGACGGGGCGGACGAAACGGGCGACGTTCTCGGCTTGACCAATGGCTCCGGCACCGGCCTGCCTGAGCGGATCGACCTGACGGGCCGATACGTGCTGCCCGGCTTTATCGACGTGCACGTACACGGCGGACGAGGCCACGATTTCGCCGACAGTTCGCCTGAAGCGTTCGAGCAGATCGGGCGCTTCCACGCCAGCCGGGGCACCACGTCGTTGATCGGGACGATCTATCCGCAGCCGCCCGAGCAACTCTATGACTCCATGCACCGGCTCCGAGAGTATTGTGAATCTGCCGGGCCGGAATGCGTCATCGAGGGCATGCACCTGGAGGGCCCATTCCTCAATCCCGAGATGCCCGGTGCGATCCGTCCGGAATACATCTGGCCGCCCAGCGTCGAGCGCCTCGCCCGCCTCCTGGACGTGGGCGGTCCCTGGGTCCGCGTCATGACCATTGCACCCGAGGTGCCGGGCGCGATGGAGGTCCTGCGCGCCGCAGCGATGATGGAGACTGAGCGCATCACTCGCGGCGGCCGGGCGCAGACGATCCACCTGTCGCTGGGACACTCCAAGGCCCGCTACGAGCAGATCGCCGAAGCCATCGACAACGGCCTGGAGGGCATCTCGCACATCTTCAACGCCATGGTGCCCATGCATCACCGCAAACCGGGCGTGCTCGTCGGATCGCTGCTGCGCGACGAGCTGTTCGTCGAGGTCATCGCCGATGCGGTCCATGTACACCCGGCCATGCTGCGACTGCTACTGAAGATCAAAGGGCACGACAAGATTCTGCTGGTCAGCGACGCCATCCGAGCCGCCGGTCAACCGGATGGCCTGTACGATTTCAGCGGGCGGCAGGTGTTGGTGCGCGAGGGGCGGGCCTATCTGGCCGATTCGCCCGAGACGTTGGCCGGCAGCACGCTCACGCTCGACGGGGCCGTGCGGACCATGGTGCAGCAGGTCGGCGCCAGTATCGAGCAGGCCGCACAGATGGCCAGCCTGAACGCCGCTCGTATCCTGGGCTGGAAGTACCGTCGCGGGATCCTGGCGGCCGGCAAGGACGCCGACCTGGTCGTCCTCGACGCCGATCTGACGGTGGAGATGACCATCAAGGCCGGCCGAATCATTTACCGCGGGTCGGACGGCGATGCCCACACATAGCCCGGCAGCCGAGAGACTTAGAATCTATCTCAAAAGTGAGCTTTCTCGTTTTCGGGCAATAGGTTAGCAACCGGTCACGGGGGGACCGTCGCCTTTTGTTGCGACAGAGGCACCCAAGAGGGTACCCGGTGCATATTTCTGGCCCACGCTTCACCTGAACGCAGCCGAGGAGGCCGACCGCTCCGTTGCTGGCGGTGACGGAATAGGCGCGGTCTGGGTAGAGGCGCGGCCGAGGTAATCATAAGCGACGACGCTTTGGGCCATAAGCGCCCCCGTTTCGAGGCTCCCGGCCTGCCGACCACTTACCGAATCTCACCAAGCACAGTGTCCTAGGAAGCCTTTTGGCGCCAAGTATAGGGGCCATTATGTCTGCTATGCCCGTCAAATTGCCAAGCATGCTTGACATTTCGTGATTGATGAAGTATTATGGAGGCAGGAGAATCACACCATGCCGGATTTCCGCCTCAGTAACCGCTTGAAAGTCGCACGTGCAGAGAAAAGTCTATCCCAGGAGCAACTCGCCTTGCTGGCCGGCGTGACCCGCCAAACCATCAGTTCGATCGAGACTGGTCAGTACAACCCCTCGGCCTTGCTAGCCCTGCTCCTGGCCCGACGCCTGGACAAGCGGGTCGAAGAGCTCTTCTTTCTGGAGGACAAGTTATGAGTGCCCACGGAGGCGTGGACCGCGACGAGCGGACGGTGGCTGTCGAGAATGCCGGCTACAAATGGGCCTACACCGTACTGGTCTTCGGGCTCCTCATTGACTGGATGTGCCGGGCTACGTTTCGCCACGAGGCTGCTTGGGACTTGTTCGCTCTGCTTGTTGTAGGTGGAGCCGTCGGTCAGATCTACCGAGCCCGCCAGAAGGCGCTGCCACACGGCTGGGTAAAGGCGGGAGTGCTTGCCGCCTGCGTTGCGGCCGTCGTCGCCATCATCACGGTCGCAGTCGTTTTCGCATTGGCAAAGTCTGGTATTGTGGATCTAACAGGTCTGCCTTGATCTCGCTGAGATCGTCCGGAGATCGCCAGATGGTCTCCAACCGCCTGACCTTACGTTTCGCCCTGGGCATAAATGGCTCCCCCTGGGAAGGTCCAGGCGTGTTCCATCGCCTCAGGAAGCCTTCTTGAGATAGATTCCTACTCCAACGTGAAAGTTTCACCCGGCTGGGGTGCCTCGACGCGCCCGAACCCGTTGCCCGACATGGTTTGTTGCAGGGCGGCCGATTGATCCGGCTCGCCGTGGACCACGAACGCCTGCCGACAGCCCGGACCCACGGGGCTCGTCAGGCGCGCCAGTTCATCCGCGTCGGCGTGCGCACTGAACCCGTTGAGGACTTTCACCTCGGCCTTGACGCGGTACTGCTGACCGAAGATCCGCACTTTCGGCTCCCGCTCCACCAGACGACGTCCGAGCGTGTGAGCAGCCTGGTAACCAACAATTAGGATGGTGTTGCGTGCACTGCGGATGTTGTTCTTGAGGTGATGGAGAATGCGCCCGACTTCGCACATACCGCTGGCTGAGATGATCACACACGGCGATCGCCGCCGATGGATCTTCTTCGACTCCTCGACGTCACGGACATAGGTGCAGCAGTCCGCGCCGAAGACGTCTCCCGCCCGCGTCTGGAACGCCAGGGCGTCCTCGTCGTAACATTCGGGGTGGAGCTTGAAGACCTCACTGGCACTGACCGAAAGCGGGCTGTCGATGTACACGGGTACGCGATTGATCCGGTTCTCGCGCACCAGTTGCGCCAAGTAGTACACCACATTCTGCGTTCGCCCGACGGAGAACGCCGGGATGATGACCTTGCCGCGCCGCGCAAACGTCTCCTGCAAAACCGCCTCAAGCTGGCCCTTTAGATCACCGGCCGGACCCGTGCGACGCCCGCCGTACGTGCTCTCGCAGATCAGGTAGTCGCACGGAGGCAGCGGCGAGGGATCGCGCAGAATCGGCGTGTCAAACCTGCCGAGATCGCCGGTGAACACGAGCTTGCGGTGCGGTCGGCCGTTCGAGTTGATCTCGATCTCGACGCCGGCTGAGCCCAGAATATGCCCCACGTCGAAGAAGCGCGCCGTCACGTCCGGTACTACGTGAAACCGTCGACCATAGGACACCGCGTGCATCAGCGCCACCGTGCGAACCGCATCCTGATTCGTGTAGATCGGTTCGACGGGCGGTTCGCCGCGGCGGAGACGCTTCTTGTTGATGTAGTGGGCATCTTCCTCCTGGATATGGGCTGAATCGGCCAACATGAGCGCACACAGATCCCGCGTGGCCGGTGTGGCGTAGATGGCGCCGGAAAAGCCATCCTTCACCAGCCTCGGCAACTTGCCCGAATGGTCGATATGGGCGTGCGACAGGATGACTGCGTCGATATCGGCCGGATCACAGGGATGCGTAACATTACGACGCGTGGCCTCGGCTCGGCGCCCTTGATACAGGCCACAATCCAGCGCAATGCGAGTGGAATTGACGTCGAGCAGATGCAGCGAGCCGGTTACCTCCTGCGCCGCGCCGTGGAAACCGAGACGGATCATCAAACACCTCGACCTGCCAAGCCATCGGGGTTCAGTCGCTTATTCTGCCAGTTTAGCCGTTGGCACGTACGGTCGCAAATCCCCTCCAGGTTGAGAACGGCAGACGCCGCAGCTATGCTTTCCACGGATTCCATTGCTGTCTGGTGGCACGCCATGCCTGATACGCGACCGATCCGGCAACGCCGCACGCTTAGTGTCGACACGATCGTTCAGAGCCGCCGTGAACTGGGCCTCTTTGATACGGCCGCGCATGAGGAAATCGAGGACGCGTACCACCGACTTGCCGCACAGTTCCATCCGGATCGGTGCCCCGAAGTGCAGAAGGCTGACTGCGCGAGGCGTTTCCAGCAGATATCCGCGGCCCGCCAACTCCTACTGGACGTGCTTCGCCGATATCGCTACTCGTTGCGTCCCGATGACATCCGGCGCGATCAGGAGGATGCCGACCTCAAGCACCTCCGCCAGTTCGGTCAGGGCCTGTGGAGCGCCGACGAGCCGCTCCCACCCAAACTGACGCACGGCACGCCCCTTCGCGGCGAGATGCGCGTCACCGCTGAAAACGTTGTGTGGGCACGCGAGATGCTCGGGTTGGGCGAGTTGATCACCGCTCAGCACCTCACGCGCCGTTACCGCCGCTTGGCAGTTCGGCATCATCCTGATCGATGCAGCGCCAAGGATCGCCAACAGGCGACCAGGAAGTTCGACCATATCGAGCGCGCCTACCGCCTGCTGACCACGCTGTTGGACAACTACCACTACTCTTTCCGCCCTGATGATCTTCGGCGCGACCAGGAGCACGTGCTCAGCGGCAAACAGAGCTGACTCTGCAGACGTCCGGGTGGGCGCCCGCCCTGTCACCGGCGCGAGCCGACCCGCATCGGCAGGCCCGTAGTCAGATCACGCAGGGCGACCCCACTCACGCCTGTGGGCAATCGCCCAGATCGGCCAGGTCATCCGGCAGCGGCGGCACGTTCACCGGCGTCCCGCCGTTGCGGATACTCTCGGTGGCGCACACACCGGCCGCCACCGACCAGCGACCGTCCACGGCCCGGGCCCGAGGCCGCACGCCGTCGACCACCATGTCCACAAAGTCCTTGGCGATCTTCGGGTCGGCGCCCCCGTGTCCGCCGTGACGCGACGGACACTCGAACACCTCGGTGGGCTCGGTCTGATTCTTGCCGGGCGTGCGGCGCCACAGATACACCTTGCCGTGCGGCTCATCCGATTCGATGCGACCCTCGGTGCCGATGAACGTGTAGTTCCGCTCGTACTCGGGCGAGAAATGGCACTGCTGATAGGCGGCCTGAACGCCGTTGGCATATTGCATGATCATCACGGAGACGTCCTCGACATCGACCTCCTTGCGGAAGACACACTCGTCGTCATGCCCGTTCCACTTCGATGCCTCCTCCAGGCAGCTCTCGCGAATGTCACACGTCTTGCAGCGCAGATCGTTGGGCTTGTCTCCTCCGTAGTGCATCAGCGCCCCGAACGCGGCCGTCCGGACCGTGTGCGAGCCGCATACCCAATGCATGATATCCAGATCGTGTGTCGCCTTTTGCAGCAGCAGGCCCGTGGTTTTCTTGCGGCTGGCATGCCAGTCATGGTAGTAGAAGCGGCCACCCCAACCTACGAAATGGCGCGTCCAGGCCGTCTTCACCTCGCCGATGGCGCCGGCGTCCACCAGCTCCTTGATCTTCACGCAGAAGTAGGCATACCGCATGTTGAAGCCCACCATCATCCGCACGCCGGCCTGCTTCCACGCACGCAGAATGTCGTCGCAGTGCTCGACGGTGATGGCCAGCGGCTTCTCGCAGAACAAGTGCTTGCCCGCCTGTAAGGCCGCCACGGCGTGCTCGTGGTGCAAGAAGTCGGGCGTGCACACCGCGACCGCATCGATGTCCTTGCGGTCCAGCACCCGCCGGTAGTCGTCGGTGACCAGGGCGTCCGGCAGGGCTTCGGCAAAAGCCTGACGGGCCTCGGCGCTCACGTCGGCCCCGGCAACCACCTGCACACGCGGGTCCTCCATCCATTGTTTGTACATACCGCCCCGTCCCCCGGTGGCAATCATACCCAAACGCATCACTTCCACGATTCACTCCTTCATCCATACACACAGCCGCTCGCGGATCCAGCCGCAGACCGGCGGCGAATGTGTCACCATCCCACGAACGCCCGCCTGCTTCAACCCCCAAGCCACAGGCCTTTTCGAGATCACACCATGCTGCCTTGCTGTTGGCCTGTCACGACAAAGCCCCGCGCCCTACAATCGTGCCGCCTGGTCGCCTCGACGCAACGTCGCCGCAGACAGGAGCCGTTCCTTGCCAACTGCACGAGACTTGCTGGCACAGCGGTTCGGTGAAGCTACCCACGGCGTCCGCTGGGCGCTGAGCCAGATGCCCGAAGCCTCGGTGCAGACCAGCCGGCTGCGCCTGGGCACCCGCGAGCTGCTTCTGGTGTCGCCAACCAAGGCCATTGGCGACGGCTACGCAGTCTCCTGGTCTCGTCGAACGCTGCGGCTGACAGCCTCTACGCCCGTCGGTACGATCGCCGGGCTTCTGGAAATCGCCCGTCAACTCCACAGCGCCGCCACCAGAAACGTCACGCAACCCATCAGGTTCAAGACCCGATTCTACAAGCACGAGGTCCGCTTCGAGGGCATACCCAGCCAGGCCCGCGGCAGCCATGCCGGGCAGGAGCGGCCCATTACCCGATACAGCGACCGACTGCTTGAGGCCCTCTTTCAAGAGCTGGCGAGACGCCATTTTAACGCCGTGGTGGTGTATGCCGGCTATCACCCCTTTGAGCACTTCCTCGACTACCAGGGCTTTGCTCATGCCACCGATAAGCCCGCCGCCGTTAGGAGACACAACTTCGAGGGCCTAGCCAGGTTCTTCAGGATGGCTAGAAGGTACGGACTGCGAACGTTCCTGCACCACTACGTATCGCACTTCACCCAGGCGCTGGCCGATCACCTCAAGCTCGGCCTGTCCGAGGCCGGCGCCCGCCTGGCCGCCTGCGACCACCCCGCCGTCGACACGTACAACCGCTACATCTATCGGCGAACCTTTCAGACGTTACCGGCGCTGGACGGACTGTTCATGAATTTCGAGTCGGCAGGCAGCGCCGCCCGTTTGATGAAACGGACGCTTTTCGCCGTCGCCAATCGCATGCACCACAAGCCGGCGCTGTTCTTTCGACTGTGGGGCTTCAGTGACGTCGAAGCCATGAAGGCGCTTTTGGCGCCCTACTCGGGCCCGAAAGGGCTGATCCACAAATCGCACGAGACCGCCGACGTCTACTACTACCCCTCTGCCGACGATCGCGTGAAAGTGTGGAAACATGCCCTGCCCGACGTGGAGTTCGCCTTCAGCATCGGGCCGTGTCACAACTGCGGCACGAACATCAGCACAAAGCTGTGGACCGACCCGGACTATATCCACGCCCTGCTGGCCAGCATCGAACGCAAGGGAGCCGACTCGATTTCCTTTCAGTCGACGTACGAGCTACTGCTGTCGCGCCTGCCCGATGCCGCCGTCTTCCCGCAGCGCGAGCGCGATCATGCCCGTATGAACGTCGGCCACCTCGACGCTGTGGTGGATTACGTCCGGGCCGAGAAACCCACCCGCGTCGTCTGGGCCAGGCGCTACGCAGATGCCTTCGCGACAAGCCCCGGGGCCGGTGAGGCAGCCCGCCAAGCCATCGTCGAATCCAGCCAGATTATCCTCAGGCAATACCGCCAGTTCTGCTATGGATCGTCACAGGAGGGATACCTCTACCCGGGACGCTTCTCGCACTATCAAGAGCCGTTCTTCTACTACCCGATGTCGTTCGTCAATCGCATCGGCCGCATCCCCCATAACGTCTCGTGGCGAAGTTGGGCCGTGCGCGACAGGCATGTCAGGGTGCTGCCGGAAGACACGCAAGCCGTCATCGACTACGTGAACCCGCGAATCCGGCGCAAACCCACCAACCATCCATGTGCGATCGTGCGGCAGATTTGCGCTCACATCCGCCGGTCGAACCAGGCCATCGCACGATACCGGCGTGCAGCCGGACCTGCGGCGGACAAAATCTTGATCGAGCAGGTCGGCCGCAACGTTGCCAACGGCGAGCGCATCTGGCGCGAGATCGAGATCGCCTGCCAGTTGTACTCCTGCTACTTCACCGACAGCAAGGCGAGCTTCTTTCGGCATCTGCACCGGGCACGAGACCTCATGTTCGACAGTGCGAAAATGCTGGGCTCGCGCCTGGCCGACACCGATTCGTTCTGTTCGACGACGGCCAGCGGGCCCTACAGCCCGCGGAAGGATGCAGCGCAGATTACCGCCATCCTCTCCTACAAGAACGAGGACGTTCCCTTCGCCGCCCTGCGAGCCTACTTGCGGTCGCACGAACGCTACAACGAGATTCGGCGGCTGTGCCGTCCCTACGTATCCGTGCGGGGCAAGATGGTCGAGCGAAATCGGCGGCTGCTCCGCCAGGCGCTGGCGGCCGCCGAAGAATCGCTTGAGGCGCTAACGCATAAGAGGCACGCCCTCTATCGAGACAACGTCTTGGCGTGGGCAGAGCATCTCCGCGCCCAGATCGATTGGCTTACTGCCCCGGCGATGACCTGCCCTATCGACAACAGCCTCGCGCCTGATGAAGGCTTTCGAGCCATGGTGCACGATCAGTGCTACCGCTGGGGACAGGCCTGCTGGGAGGACTTCGCGTCCTTCTTCCGCAGATACGACTTCTTTGGGGTCGACCGCTGCGACTGCCGGGCTACCTATACCAAGCGTGGCCTGAAGTTGTCGCTGCGAGAGCACAACATCGAATGGCCTCAGCGCAAAGCCACGTGGGACGCAAACCGCGGAACGATCAACCAGAACGGCTTCATGCGAATTCGCCTCGACCCCGGTAACACCGGCAATCGAGTGCTGGCCTTCGATGTCCACTTCGAGGGGCAAGGCGGCATGGCCCACGCCTTCGTGGAACACGGTAACGGGCGCATCGAGAGCGAGCCCGCGCGGCCCTGGCGCGCGTTCGACTCGACGTTCCAACACACCGACTCGTCGTGGCGATGCGACGTCGAGATCCCGTGGCGGCAACTGGGCACCCGGGCCAAAAGAGGGGACAGATGGCGGCTCAACATCCTTTCGAACCCCTCTGTTCTCCGCAACCGGCAGGTTGCCTGGTGCCAGGGCTATGAATACCGCAATGATGCGGCCCGGCTGGGCTACCTCGTCTTTGCGTAGACATCACCTCTCCCGCACATTGCCCGAACACAAGGACCTTCAGCTCTGGGGTCGATTGGCTTATGCTGTCGCGCAAGTACAGCCTGGCGCGAAAGGAATAACCACATGTCGGACGTACCTGCATACAGAAACGCCAATCTTGCGATCGAACGGCGGACAGACGACCTCCTGGCCCGGATGACGCTGGCTGAGAAGGTCGGGCAGATGTGCCAGGTCGACGGGCGACGCGACCCGATCGCGTGGGTTCGCGATCACCATGTCGGCTCGGTCCTGCACTTACTCGGCGAAGACCTCGCCCCGGTTCAAGAAGAGGCCGAGCGGACGCGACTGGGTATCCCCCTGCTGTGCGCTATCGACGCGATTCATGGCCACGCCCTCCATCCGGGCGCCACCGTGTTTCCCACGCAGCTTGCCATGTCCAGCTCGTGGAACCCCAAGCTGCTCGAACAGGTCGGGCGGATCACCGCAAAAGAAGCGTCGGCCACGGGCATCCACTGGACGTTCTCTCCGGTGCTGTGTATCGCCCGGGATCTGCGATGGGGACGGATCGGCGAGACGTTCGGCGAGGACCCCTACCTGATCGGCGAGCTGGCCTGTGCGATGATCCGCGGCTACCAGGGGGCCGACCTGTCCGACCCGACGAGCATTCTCGCCTGCGCCAAGCACTACGCCGGCTACTCGCAGACCCAGGGCGGGCGCGACGCATCCGAAGCCGAGTTGTCTCGCCACCACATGCTCACCGTGTTTCTGCCGGCGTTCGAAGCAGCCGCTCGCACCGGCTGCGCCACGTTCATGACCGCCTACCAGGCCATCGACGGGACGCCCTGCACCGCCAACCCCTGGCTGCTGCGCGAGACCCTCAAGGAGCAATGGGGGTTCGAGGGCTTCGTAGTAACCGACTGGAACAACATCGGATGGATGCACACGCTTCAGAAGGTCTGTCCGACGATGGCCGACGCGGTCTGCCTGGCCGTCGAGTCGGGCAACGACATGGCCATGAGCACGCCCGAGTTTTGCGAGTTGGCGATCGCCGCCGTCAAAGGCGGCCGGCTGAAGGAGCAATACATCGACGAGAGCTGCCGCCGCATCCTGCGACTGAAGTTCAAGCTCGGGCTGTTCGATCAAAGGCGAGGGTTCGATCCGTCAGCCGTCAAGCAGACCCTTCGGTGCGCCGCCCACCGCGACGCCGCACTGGAGGCGGCCTACGAGTCGATCGTTCTGCTGAAAAACGACGGCCTGCTGCCGCTCAAGCCCGACGTCCAACGCATCGCCGTGCTCGGGCCCAACGCAGACGACGTAGTCGCGCAACTGGGCGATTGGTCGGCACTGGTGGACCATGACGGCGTGTATCGACACCTGCATCCGCGTGAAAACATCGTGACCGTGCTCGACGGGATCCGGCAGCGGGCCGGATCCTCCGTCGCGGTGGATTATTGCAGGGGCTGCGACGTGATCGAGCCGGACATTCAGCAGATTCAACACGCCGCCGAACTGGCCGGCAAGGCTGACGTGGCCGTCGTGGTCGTGGGCGACACCAAGCAGTTGACCGGCGAGGGACACGATCGGGCGGACCTGAGCCTGTCGGGCGGACAGCAGGAGTTGCTCGAGGCCGTGCAGGCCACCGGCACGCCGACGGTCGTGGTGCTGATCAATACCAAGCCGCTGACGATCGCGTGGGCCGCCGAGCACGCAGCCGCCATCGTCGAAGCATGGAATCCCGGCAGCGAGGGCGGCAAGGCCGTAGCCGGCGTGCTCTTCGGCGACCGCAACCCCAGCGGCAAGCTGACCATCTCGTTTTCGCGACACATCGGCCAGCAGCCCGTCTACTACAACCACATCCCCGGCTGGCACGGCGGCAGCTACGTCGATCTATTCGACGGGCCGCTGTTTGCCTTCGGGTTCGGACTCAGCTACACCACCTACGAATATGCAAATCTGCGGATCGACAAGACCGAACTGCGAATCGATGAGGTACTGCGCGCGATCGTTGATGTCACCAACACCGGCCGCCGCTCGGGCGTGGAGACGGTTCAGCTCTATGTCAACGACGTCTATAGCTCCGTCACCACACCGGGTAAGGAGCTCAAGGCGTTCCAGCAGGTGGCGCTCGAACCCGGCGAGACCAAGACCGTCGCGTTCGAACTGCCGTGCGCACGCCTGTCGCTGGTCAACCGCGAGTTGCAGCGGGTCGTCGAGCCGGGCGAGTTCGAGCTGATGGTCGGCTGCTCCTCGCGAGACGAGGATCTCTTGCGCGCGTCGTTTCGCGTCCTTCCGTGAGAAACACGGGCGCGACGCACAGCCAGCCAGCGTGGAGCCGATCACCGAGACAGCGGCTCGGCCGGCCCCTTCCACACGCTGCCTCCGAAGCTGGTCACGTAGATGACCGAATCGTCCTCCGGATCGACCGTTACGCGATGAATGCTGGCGAACGGAAGCTGCGTGAAGGCTTCCCACGTCTGGCCATAATCGCGGCTGAGCCACAGCCCGCCGTCGCCGAAGCTGCGACTCCACCCGCAGCCGGTAGCGTAGACCCATCCCTTGCGACGCGGATGGAAGCTCGCCCCGAAATACGTAGGCCGATAGCGAGCGACACGCTTCCACGTCTTACCGCCGTCCAGCGTGCGATACAACCCGCCCTGCTCGACCGTGCCGCTCTCGTCCGGCGCGTCGCAGGCGCCGATGAAGATGATGTTAGAGTCGGCTGGATCGACGTCGAAATCCTTCGGGTACAGAAGGACATTTGACGGATGCAGATGCTGCCACGTCTTGCCCTCGTCGTCCGAGCGATAGAGCCCCGCTCCGTCTTTGCTGAACGGCCCGTCGCGGCGAACGCGCTTGCCCGTCACCATCGCAAACAGCTTCCCGTCGCGATGCCGGATCAGTCGACACATTCGACGATTGAAGTCCGATCCCGGCTGGCCCTCGCACCGCTGCCACGTGGCGCCGTCGTCGGTCGACTTGTACACCCCGTCCTCGAACACCGAGGCATAGAGCGTCCGGCTGCCCTTGGGGCTGGTCGGATCCAGCACGATCGACAGCATCGGCTTGTCGGGCAGTCCGCTGCCGGCAACTTGCCAGTGCACGCCAAAGTCGTCCGTGCGACAGATGCCGCCCTTCTGATGGGTCGTGCCGATCGTCCGCCAGATGGAATTCTCGTTCGGCACGTCGTGCAGACCCGAGAACGCGCCCCACATCTTTCCCGGCACGTCTGGATCGAACGCCAGCTCGTAGCAGGTGTTCCGCCAGGCAGGCGGCACGGGGGTTTCCTTGCCGCCCTCCTCGTTCGGATCGCGCGGCAGCGGGCCCCACCACCGCCACGTCGTGCCGTGGTCCTCGGAACGGGCAAAGCCGATGTCCGTGTAGGCGATATAGTGCCGATGCGGCTCGTGCGGATCGACGTAGTAGTGCCACGTGGTCGTGTTCACCAGGCCGTTGTTGCGCCAGAACAGCTTATTGTCGTCACCGATAGGACCGGCCGGCACGGCGTGACAGGCCTGCCAGCTTTTGCCGCCGTTGGTGGTGAGGAATGCGAACATCCCGTCGGCGCGGATGAGGACGTCCGGATCGGACGGACTGATCTCCATCGAAATCGGCGCCCCCACCCAACTCGTACCGCGAAAATGCGTCATCCAATCGTGCTCGACGTTGAACTGCTTGAACCGCGGGTCGACGTAGAACGTCTCCGACCAGCTGGCACCCGCATCGTCCGTGCGATAGATCGTGCTGTGGTTCGGTGGGAAGTAGCTCGTGCCACGGCAATACACGTACGCCCTGCGCGGATTCACGTCGTTGGCCCTGATGTACGTATAGTTCGGCAGGTCGCCTCCCCCCCACTGGTCGAAGCGCTTGGTCTGTACGTTGATATCGGGATTCATGCACCGCTGCCACGACGTGCCCTTGTCAACCGAAACATAGACCCCGCCGACCAGCTTGCCGTCAGCGAGTTCGCACGAAGTGACGGCGTAAAGCACGGTCTGCTTACCATCCGAGCCGCCGTCGAAGCTTCGCAGTTCCGCACCGACAGGCAGACCCGCGACGATCTTTTCGAAGGTCCGACCGTCGTCGCTCGACCGGAACACGCCCGCGGTGGTGCCCACGTAGTATCCGCGCGGCGCGTCCGATGGACCGCTGCGCTCGGTGACGATACCCAACACGCTGCCACCGCCGATGCCCTTCGCCTGCCGCCAAGTCTTGCCGTCATCGTCGGTCAGATACACGTCACCTTCGGCGTTGCCGATGATCAGGCGGTTCGGCAAGTCGGGATCGAAGCTCATCCGGCGAATCGTCTTGCGCTGGGCAAGACGCTGCTCGGGCCAGTGCGTCCACGATTGACCGTTGTCGGTGCTGACGCAGATCTGGTAGCCGCCGAAATCGGTGATGGCATAAACCTTGCCCGGCACCTTTGGATGGAACACGGGTGGGCAACTGCGAAACGACGAGCCGATCTGGGCGTGATGGATCGACGTCCACGATCGACCGCCGTCGTGGCTGCGAAACTTCGCACCCATGTCGGTTTCCATGATGATCGTGCCGGGATCGTGAGGCGAGATGGCCGGATGAGCCAGCCCCCCCCCGCCGCACAGCCCGACCGGCGTCCACCGCTGCCCGGTTGCCTGTGTAGTGGCCTGCCCAGCGGCCACCCCCGCAACAGCGACACACAGAACCAACGCCCACAACCTCCGAAACATCATCTCGATTCGCGACAACATCATAGCGCCTGTCCTCACGTTACCCGACTCGATTTTGCATCACTGCAGCCTGCATATGCAAAACCGCCCCGAACAGCTTCCCGCCGACCGGAACCCTTCGGTCCGATCAAGCAGCACCTCGCCGGCGGACGGCAGCATAACGTTTGCACCGCATCCCGCCAGCGATCCTGTCATCGTAAACCAGGCTTTCCCGCACGCCGTTTATGCACTACCCTTGCGCAGCGGCTGCCCAACTGGCAGACGGCCGCGCTGTGGCGTCACTTTCTGTGTAAGGGTAAGCGTTGCCGCTCAAGCACGGGGAACCACATGTCTATGCCAATCAACGACCATAAACCGCTCGACCGCGTCCTCCGCAGCGACACACCCACACCGCCCTGGTGGACGTCGCGCGAACACGAGATACAGCACGTCCTCGACACCGAGATCCGCGTTGGGGTCGTACGCGAATTGAGCGTCTCGCCGGGGGGGCGGTCAGTCAAGCTCGTCGAATACGGCCGGCCCGAGCCCGAGCTTCGAGGCCAAGCCAACTTCAACTCGGCTCTGGGCGCCGGATCGCCCGACGCGTTCTTTAGGCGCGGTCCGGGCGTTCGCACCAATCCCGTGCTGCTGTTGATGGCTGGGGTCCACGGGGCCGAGGTCGAGGGCATGATGGGCTGCCTGTCGGCCATCCGAATCCTCGAGTCGGGCAGAGACATTGTCGGGCGCGAGCAGTCGCGGCTCGCCGCCAAGCTGGCAAGACTTCGTCTGCTGATCGTCCCGCTGGCCAACCCGGACGGGCGCGCCCGTGTGCCTTACGACGGCTGGGTCGGCCTGCCCGCCCGGGAGATGCATCGGGTGGCACAGGGCACTCGTCGGGACGGCTCGCTCTGGGGCTGGCCGGGCTGCAAGACCGTTCATCCCATGCGCGGGGACATCGGTTTCCTCGGCGGCTACTTCGACGATGCAGGGGTGAACATGATGCACGACGAGTGGCCGGCACCGATGAGCAGCACCACCAAGGCCGTTCTGGACACGATCCGCCAGGAGGCGCCCGACATCTTCATCAATCTCCACAGCCACGAGGCACCGCCCAGCGTCCTGCCGACGGCCTATGTTGCGACAGCGGTCAAGCACGACATCGCTGAGTTCGCAGCCGCGCTCCATGCCGGTCTCGACGACGTCGATCTGGCACATGCCGCCGTTCCCGCCGTTCGAGAAGACGGGCCACGCGGAACCGTCCCGCCCGCCCTCAATCTTACGAGCATGGCCTGGCACACCGGTGCCGCACTGAGCATGACTTTCGAAAGCGCCCATGGCTTCGCCGACGCGAAGATACCTTTCGACTACGACCAGATCCTACGGATCCATCATATTCTTTTTGAGACCGCAGCCGACCGTCTTCTGCCAGCCACGTGAGAGGCTATGACACCAAGCTGACGCCGCGGCCGTGCTCGTGGATTGCGTAACGAGTTTGAACGTGGATTCGCCGACTCCGGCGGCACAACCCAGGCGCGGCCGTTGCCATCACGTCGTGGACAGACTGTTCGATCGAGCGCTAAGAACTGTTACTGCTTGAGCCAGGAGCCCTTGTTCTTGCCGCCAGTCGCGTGCCGACCTGCCGCAGCCATTCGTAGTCGGGACGCGCATACGGACGAAACTTCTCCAACCGCGCCAGCTCTTCGCTGTACAGCAGCGCCCGGTAGAACCCCAGGTCGCTGGCAACAGGCGAATCGATCAGGTTGCTCGAATCGGTCGCGCTCATCTGGAACAACACACGACCGTCAAACTCACCTCGCGCCTGCCGGTCCAATGTCCGATCCAGGGCAGCCGGTGTGTCTAGCCACGCCAGCGTGTGCATTCCCAGCGCCGGCCCCTCGCGAAGCAACTCAGCGAACTGCTTGTCGGCCGACGCAGGTGCCTCCGCCTCCAGCGTGGACAAGGCGAAATCTTCCTCTTGGCGTCGCACAACCCGGTATCGCTGTAGGCCGTAGATCAACACGTAGATGTCGGCCACCGGAGGCAGCGAGGTCTCCAGCCTGGCCTGCATCTCGCGGGCAAGCTCGGCGATCGTCTCGGCGACCTGCCGGAAGCTCACCATGCGGACGGTGTGCGGCAGCATGTCGGCGATCTGCCCCAACAGGTCGGCGTGCGACGAGTCGGGCGGACTGCCGTCCAGGATGAAGAAACGCACGGCTTCGGGCGAGCGCTGAGCCGCCAGGCACACCAATGCCGCGGTCATGATACCCATAGCCGCTTCATCGCGCTGACCCACTAGAAGCAGGTTGGACCCGCTCTGACGCCGAAACGCCACCGACGTCGGGTCCTTGATGGCCACGGGTTCGCCAAGCCAGATCCGCGGCGGACCGGAAACCGCAGGCCAACAGTCTCTATCAAGAAGCGCCGCCAACGGCCGGTTCTTTCGGATGTCTGCTGGGGCATTTCCTTCGAACACGATCATGGGCTCACGCTCGGGACATCGTTGGCGGGCCAGTTCGGCCACCTGGGCCAGACATTCGTCCCGCCGCCGATCAGGCAGCCATGCCGTCTGAAACGGATTGTTGCCCGCCACCAGACCGCTTGCGTCGTTGTAAATGGCTTCACCAGGGCGCGAAAGAAGCCTCGGCGCGACATTGTCGTCGTCAAGAATGAGTTGGGCGTCAGCCTCGCTGCACTGAAGAGCAATGCGAACGGCCATCTGCCCCATCGTGCTGCGTGCCAGTCCCGATGTCCCGCCCAACGTCTGCGACCCCAGCAAAACGTGGATGCCAAAAGCGCGCCCCTGACGCACCAGTCGGTCCAGCAGGATGGCCGCGTCCTGAGAAAGCTTGTCGTCCTCCGTGAAGAACGTCTGGAACTCGTCGACGATCAGCAACGTCCTGGGCAGCGTATTGCCCGTCTTCTGTCGATACGAGGTCAGGTCCTGCACCCGGGCGCTCCGAAACAGCTCGCCACGATGCGCCATCTCCCGGTCAAGCCGCTGGAGCACGCTCAAGCCGAACTCCCGGTCGCTCTCGATGGCGACCGCCCGAGCGTGAGCCAAATCGTTCGCCACGTAAGACTTGAACTCCACACCTTCCTTGAAGTCGACCAGGTAAAACTCGACTTGATCCGGAGGATACCACAGCGCGAGATTGGTGATAATCACGTGTAGCAGCGTCGACTTGCCCGAGCCCGTCTTGCCCGCGATCAAGCCGTGCTGTGCAACCCCCCGTCCGAGCCTGAGGTACTGCAAACGGGTCGCACCGCATCTGCCAATCGGGACGCGCAGGTCCTCTTTGCTGTCGTCCGTCCATTGACGATCCGCGGGCGGGGCCACGCTGTCGAACGGCACCTCCACGCGCTTCGCGGCAATCGCACGGCTTCCCACGTTGCGCATGATTTCCGTCATACGCTCTTCGGACGGCGGCCGATCGAGCCTCAACGCAAAGTGCCCGAAGACGTCGTCCTGCCACACGAATTCACCGTCCTGGTGAGTCAAATGGATGCACGCGGCCTGCAAATCCGCCAAGGCCATACTCCCCGGAAGCGACTGACGCGTGTCGTGACAAATCAGAGCGTACACCCCGCAGCGCGCCCCGCTCGTTACGATACTGCCAAGCCGCCTGATGGCGGTCTCGCTGAAGTTGGTCGGGAAGTCCGCCACGACAAGAAAGCGGTAAGGCTCGGCCAGTTCGCCCGCCTGCTGGTTGTACTGCTCGATCGTGGCGAACTCGTTGCGCAGGTACTTCTGAATCACGTTCTCCATGTGATTGGTCAAGTCCGTGAGTCGTTGTTCCACGTGTGCCGCCTCGGTCCAGATCCTCCCGCCGATCAACGATTCGTCGTAGTCCGCCAGGTGCATGAATCCGGCGAATGGCTCGCCCAGCCCGATCGGGTCGATGACCGTGAAGTGAACACGGCCCGGCGGCAGCGAAGTCAGCAGTCGAAGCATCACCGCACGCAGCGCCTCCATGGCCGGGCTGCGCCCGCTCTGGTCGGTCTGAAGCAGAAGGGAACATCGATCGGGAAAGGACAGAAGGGCCGGCACCGCGATCCGCCGTGACCGGTCGATATCGAAGGCCGCGCGGCCCCGAACGACGTCGGCCAATCGCCCCAAATCCACGCGGAACTCACCAAAGCGAGGCAAAACCGCCCGCTCATCGGGAGTCGGCGAAGCCAACCCGTTCGCCTCGGGCCAGTCGCCTGACAGGCAGTGCTTCAGGCGCGCCGTCTCCGAAAGGAACTCTTCGATGCAGGACAGCCCCCGGTCCCAACGATCGTGGAGTGCAGCGAGGGAAGAATCATACTCCGACCTACTCGCCTCGATCCGTTGCTCGTATCGCTCGCGGGCGAGTCTCAGATAACGCTCGTACCGCTGGCGTACCGCCGCCTCGCTCTGCCGACGGGATTCCTCGACTTGCCGCAGGTCGCCATCTCGACACTCGGCGAGTTGCCGGCGCCTCGTCGAATAGCTTTCTTCCAGCCTTCGCGTTGCTTCCGCCCGCCGTCGACGGCTTTCGGTCACCGTCAAATCAAAGTGCTCCTGGGCGCTCTGGACTCTCCGCTCGCGCTTGACTATCGCCTGCGCCTCCCGCTCGCCACGCTCCTTCTTCGCCCATTCCACGTACCACCCCAAGGCCCTGCCCGCCGCATCCAGGGCCTCACGCAGTGGGACGTATACAGCCAACACGCGAGACCGAGCCACCCGGCGCAGAGCGTGGCCGGCCGCCAGCGAAACCGCCATCGCCACCAGACCGACCAGTGGGCCGCTCACACGGAACGGGCAACCGTTCGGTATCCCCTTCAGCGCGAGCAACCCGGTCAGACCCACCGCGCCGGCACAGACAAGTACAACATATACGTGCGGACGGTAGCCCACGAACAGTTGCGCAACGCCCAGATCCGCCAGTTCGCTGAGGCGCCGCTGCGCCGTCTCGTGCTCGCGCCGAAAAGCGATCAACGCCTCCTCCGAGATCGACTCCTCGACCTCGGTGGGTTCGACGGCCGGCGCGCGCCTTTGCCGATATCGCTCCATCAGCCACCGGGCCTGGTCATCGAGCGCCGCCACCCGAGCTTGCAGACCCGACACGCGCTTCCGGATCCTGCGAAATTCCTTCCGCAGTCCCTCCTTTGTGGCCTCGCTGACGGTCTCGGCCACCCAAAGCTCATGATCCAACTCGTTTTTTGCCTCAACTTCAGCCGCTTCAACCTCGTCCGCGATGCGGTCGCGCTCGGCTTGCGTGTCCGCTTCAAACGGCCTCGATTCGCCCTCGAAGCGGCTGCGGATTCGCTGGACCTGCCCCTCACGGTCTTGCCGGATCTCTCGCTGAAGGGCCCGCCGTCGATGCGCGATTCTCTTAAGAGTGTTCTGAAGGTCGCGTTGGGCCGTGTCCTTCTGGCGAACCCATCGCTCTTCGATCTGCTGCTGCCCTGGCTGTACACCCTCCGCCGAGAGTTCGAGAAGCTCGCGCAGCGCGTCTCGTTGGATCTCCTGATATGTACGGCCTTTTTCAGGCGATGCGTATTCCATCGACTCTCGCAGATGGTTTTCTGCTGCCGGCGTCCCAACCCGTAGCGACAGGCCCGTCGCCACCCGTCATCACTGGCAATCGCGTCGGGCCTGAGCCAGGACGGTTCTCATGTGCCCCAGCGCCGCCTCGGCCGTACGCAGTTGCGCCCACAGCGGCGTTACATGCTCCGCTTCGAATCTCCTGCTGTTTTCGTCGCGCCAGACTGCCCTGGTCTGATTCCATTGGATGCGAAGCTCCTTCGAAAGCAGTTTGATCTTGCCGTGGGCGACGTCGACGCTCATCCTGTCTTCCACCTACGCAGCCACCACCTCGCCGTCCCAGCCGCATGCGCCAGCCGACTCATCCCCCTAACGCACTCCTATCGCTCGGCCACACCGCTCTCCCGTGCAAGTCGACCACCGCCTCAACGGCCTGTCCATCCAACACGACCACCCACCCGGCCGGTAACTGCAAAAGCTCCGTCCAGTCAGGTCGCATCGCCAGCAGGTCGCCAACCGCCACGGCCTCGTACTCCGTGGCCGGCGGGTCATCCGCGAAGCCAACGTACCCCATACAGTCCCCCGTTTCAGCACACTCCAGGCGCTCGAAGTACAAACAAGGGTGCTCGCACGCCCCGACAGCGATCACGATCCTGTCATGCGGCCCGAGCGGAACTTCCGCCGCGGCGAGCCCCGCAAGCGCCTCGCGATCCGCCTGGCGGAGGTCCGGCCGCCGCGACCAACCGGAATCAGGTCTGGCAACGGGTGTGTCGTCCCGAACACCTTGAGGCGGGGTCCTTGCTCGAAGCGACTGGTACCTCCTCGCCGACGCGTCATCGCGCACGTCCACGTCAGGCGCCTCCGTCGCTATGCGGTCTGCGGAGGGTTCTGCGTCATAGCCTTGCGACAGCTCACCCGGCTCTTCCATGCTCGGCGGCGCCAGCGCCGCATAGGAGTCCAACGCCCGGATCATCGCATCCAACTGGCCAGTGGACTTCGGAACACCTGCCTCTACGGCGTGTTCGAGCCCCTGAACCGTTCCCCTGAAGTTGAACGTCTCGATCTCCAACTGGCGCACCCATCGACGAACGTTCGCCAGCTTCTCCTGCGCTTCCTCAAGTTGTCTGACGGCCGCCGCGAGCGCCTTCCGCTCTTCCACATCCGACGCCTTGCCACCCAGCGCGGTCTTCTGCATTTTCTTCTGTTGCAGCGCAGCCTTGGCTCGAGCGACCAACTCGGTGCGCTTCCGAACCTGCCCCTTCCAGTAGCTGTGCTGGTCCTGCTTCAGCCAGATGACCGTTCGGCGTATCTCGCCCTCTGCCTCGTCCAGGGCGACGCGTACGGCCTCGGCGAACTTGCAGAGCGACACCTTGAAGTCCTGCAAGGCCTGAAACGAGTCGACTCGGGCGAACTGGCTCATACACCCGTCCTACCGCTGCCGAAGGTACTCCTCGATGTGGCCTGCCTTCTTGACAAGAAAGGCCACATGTCGATCGGACGACTCAACGAAGCGAGAGAGCGTCCTCATGGTCTGCTGAAACTCGTCGAAGAATTTGCGCTGCTCCTGGTCGCGCCAGGTACTCTCCAGGCCGAGCATCCGCGCGTGAAGTCCGGCTGTGAGGCTCTGGAGTTCGGCGTTGAAACGACTTAGGTCCTTGGCAAAACGCCTCAACGCTTCGGGATCTACGTCAGCCTTGGCCATGTCAAAAACCCCGTCTGGCTACGCCCCCCACAAGTCCGCCGAGCACACAACCTCCATGATACGCGTTTCTGCCATTCAGTGGAAGACGCCACGTCTGAATCGTCACGCCGTGCAGGCACTCGTTCCACCAGTTGTACTCCGGCAGACCCACTCGCCGGATTGCCGGCGCCTCGTGAAGCATCTGACCCACCTTCTCCCCCAGCGACAACCGCGAGATAAGATCGTCCACGCGCCCTGCCACCGGCAACGCTACATCCAGAGACAGTCCCATAAACTCGTGTGACATCTTTGTAGACTCCCGCGACACCTTGCGCCCTGCCTCGACATCGACGCCAACAAACGAAGTGTCCCCCGCGCGCGTGTGTCGGTCAACCACCCGTCGACCCACCTCGCCGTCCTCCCTTGCCGCCCGACGTATATCCGGACGTGTAAGAACGTGAAGCTTTTGGCAGCACGACATTTGTATCGTATGTTTGCGGTTGATCGTCGGGCGCCGCTGCACCGGCCGGCACGGACCGATAGCCACCGCCAAAACAGCCTGTCTGTCTCGGTCCGCAACGTCGGCGATGCCATGGCCGCCCTCTGGCGGATCTTTGCGCTTTGTACCCGCAGTCGGGGTGTACCCAGCACCCGAACCGCGGGCTGCTTCGTTCCGAAAGACGGGGACAACATGACCGTTCGACAGCGACTCACGGCGGGCTGCCTGCTGCTTTTCGTGCTGATGTTCGCCGTCATCGCGTTACAGACCATTACCGCGATTAGCCACTGGCGCGCCTGCGCTCAGGTCTTCACCGCACCAGCCGGCCAGCATGAGACCGCTGGGCTACAGCAACAGATGACTCCCGGTCCTCAACCAGACGCAGATCGCTTCTCGCAACTGGCTGCACATACGGTCAGGAGCACCCGGCTAACGGCGATTCTGATCGCCCTGTGCGCCGTCGCGGGCGTGTTGTCCGGATACCTCTGCATCCTTTCATGGGATCGGCTCGGACGCGGCATGCGCGGTCTTCAAACCGGCCTGCAAAGTCTGGCCTCGGGCGTATGGGACACGGTCATCGAGTATCCGTGGCAGGACGAGTTCGGCCAGTGCGCCAAACACTTCAACAAAATGGCCTCGCAGTTGCGCAAACATACCGAACTGCTCGCCCGCATGGCCAGTCGCGACCCCCTTACCGATCTGCTCAACCGACGCATGTTCATGGAGCACCTCACCCGTGAGGTGTCCATCGCCTGTCAGCTCAACGGCAAGCTCTCCCTGATCATGATCGACCTCGACCATTTCAAACAGGTCAACGATCGGTACGGCCACGCGTTCGGTGACCGTGCCCTCAGTCACATCGGCGCTCGCCTGCGCGCACTGGTCCGCGAGTCAGACCATGTCGGCCGACTTGGCGGCGAGGAACTGGCGATCCTGCTGCCCGCCGCTGACCTGCAGGAAGCCATTCGCGTCGCCGAGCAATTGCAGAGTTCGCTGGCCTGCGAGAAGCTGCCCTGCGGCTCGGAATCCGTACGCCTCTCGGCCAGCTTCGGCGTCGCCCAGCTCGACGTGGCAGGCCAGGAAGCGCCCGACGACCTGCTGCGACGGGCCGACCGCGCCCTCTACGCCGCCAAAGGCCGCGGACGCGACGTCGTCGTCGCCGCAGGGCTCGATGAGCCCGACGACGGTCCTGAGCTGCCCGGCCACGCCAACCGCCGCAACGGCAACGGTGAGCGTACGCCCGGTGCCCTCCACTTCGACAGCGACTCGCTCGGCCTGATTGGCTCGATGTTCACCCTGCTTCACGTCATGCCCGACAAACACCGCGTCGCCACCGACTTGATCGAGCAGGTGGCCGCCATCCTCGACTGTCAGCGGGTCACCCTGTTGATGCTCAGCCCCTCGTCCGAAGAACTCTACGTCGAGGCCGCACGTGGGCTGCCCATGGAAAAATCCCTCGTACGCATCCCGATGTCCGGTGCCCCCCTCGAGGCCATCCTCAACCCCGACGAGGACGAGCACGCCTTCAACTGGCGGCGAATGCCCCCCGACGTGCTCGTTCGCGGACGACGCACCGACTCACACAGCATCAACGACGTCGTCTACATCGCGCTGGCCGTGCAGGGCGAGCCCATCGGCCTGGTCGTCGCCACCGAGAGAAGGTCCAGCCACCCGCCCACCAAACGGCAGCTCGCCGTCCTGCGAGCCCTGGCGGCCATCGGCTCGGTCGCCCTGAAGAACTGCATGCTCTCCTCCGACCGCGAGGACCAGTGGATCGGCTCCATCCGCGCCCTGGCCAGCGCCATGGACGCCAACGACCCATACACCTGCAATCACTCCACACGCGTCGCCTGGATGGCCGTGCGAGTCGGTCGAACGCTCGGAATCCGCAGCGAGACCGAGCTTCGCGCCCTGCACATGGCCGGGCTGGTCCACGACATCGGCAAAATCGGTATCCCCCACCCGGTCCTGCAGAAGTCCACTCGTCTGAGGCGGCATGAGTACCGCGCCATCCAGGAGCACTGCATGATCGGCGCACGCATCCTGGAGAACATCCCGCGCCTCCGCTCGGCCACCGAAGCCGTCCTGCATCACCACGAATGGTACGACGGCTCGGGATACCCCAACGGAATCACTGGTGAGGAAATTCCCCTGGCCAGCCGCATCCTCGCCGTCGCCGACGCCTTCGACGCCATGACATCCGAGCGCCCCTATCGCGGCGCCATGCCGACCGACGTCGCCATCGCCGAAATCAAGAAGTCCGCCGGCCAGCAGTTCGACCCCATGGTCGTCGACGCCTTCATCCGCAGCTTCGATGAGTCGCTGCCCTCCGAACTCGAGCTGCTGCTCCAGGCCGACACAGCCGAAACCGACGACACGCAGGCGACCCATACCGACACCCCCGAGCCCGTCGCCGCGTCGTGAGAACGCAGCACGCTAGCCGGCTGTCCGTTCTTCGGTCCTGAATCATTGGAGACGGCCGCCCGAAGCGCCCGCGTCAGGTCTGGCTCGACTCGGGGTCGGGCTTCTCTCCGTCCTCCGCCAGCCAGCCCCGTAGCTGCTCGGCCACCTCGTCGCCGGCGATCCGCCGTGCCTCGGCGATCGGGTCGACCCCAACTGCCACCAGATTGCGGGCACCTGAAAGCGTATCCAGACTCCGCGGTCCCAGTCTGCGAATGCGAATATCGAACGCCTCCAGTGCCTTCTCGCGCGCGCCCTGCGTGTCTCCCCGCGCGTAGAGCACGACTCCGATGTTGCCGACGTCGGTCGCCACGTCCGGATGGTCGTCGCCGTAGGCCTTGCGGTCGATCCGCTCGGCCTCACGATAGCGCTCCAACGCGCCGGGAAGATCGCCCTGGTCCTTCAGCACGCGGCCGATGTTGTTGACGATGGTGGCCACGTCCGGATGGTCGTCGCCGTAGGCCTTGCGGTCGATCTGCTCGGCCTCACGAAAGCGTTTCAGCGCCCCGGCCAGATCGCCCTGCTGGCGGAGCACCTCGCCGATGTTGTTGACGCGAGTCGCCACGTTCGGATGCTCGTCGGCGTAGGTCTTGCGGTCGATCCGCTCGGCCTCCTCGAAGCGTTTCAGCGCCCCGGCCAGATCGCCCTGCTGGCGAAGCACCTCGCCGATGTTGTTGACGTCGGTCGCCACGTCCGGATGGTCGTCGCCGTAGGCCTTGCGGCCGATCCGCTCGGACTTCTCGAAGCATTCGAGCGCCCCGGAAAGATCACCCTTCGCGTATAGCACGCTGCCGATGTTGTTGACGTCGGTGGCCACCTCCGGATGGTCGTCGTCGTAGGCCCTGCGGTCGATCCGCTCGGCCTCACGATAGCACGCCAGCGCCCCGGCCAGATCGCCCTGGTCCTGGAGCACGCCGCCGGTGTTGTTGACGTTTCTCGCTACCTTCGGATGCTCGTCGCCGTAGACCTTGCGGTTGATCCGCTCGGCCGCTTTCAGCACGGCCAGCGCGGCGTCCAGGCGACCACGGTTCCACAGATACACGCCGAGCTGATTGCCCAACCTACCCGCCTCGGGGATGTCGCCGACGGTCTCCGCGCGAGCCACCACCCTCTCGGCATGCGCGGCGTATCGATCCTGCATCGCCCAGTTGCGATAGTCCAGCGCCCTCGCAAACCTGTCGGCCAGCGCCGCCACCAGCTTCGTCAGCGCCTCGCGGCGGCGCTCCGGGCCGATCTCCACCCGCACCACCTGCTGCATCAGTCGGTGTACGCTCACCGTCTCGCCATACTTCACGATCGACACGTCGGCCAGCGCGCTTAGCCACCGCTCCACGTCCTGCCGCGGGCAATCAAGTGCGTTGGTAAACACATCGATCGGAATGTTGTCCGGATGGCAGAACGCCGCCACGGCCAGAATGTCCATCGCCGGCGTATCACAGAACTCCGGCAGGTGCAGCGCCAGCGACCGCGCTACCCTCATTCGGTAGCCCGCCGTCGCCTCGCTCGGGTCGATCTCGTCGAGGGGATGGCGTTTGTCGCCCACGTCCACCCCCGCAAGCCGTTCGAGCAGCTCTGCCGGTAACACGTTCGCCCGCTTCCGCAAATACGCCGCCGCCAGCGCAACCGCCAGGGCATGATCGCCAAGGCAATCAGCCACCTCGCACAGCGCCTCGTTGTGCTCGTCCCCCGCCAGGTTGGCGCGATGCTTGCGCAGTAAGCGAATCGACTCGTGTCGGGCAAACACCGACACGGGTATCTCGCTGACGTGTGCGGTCGACAAGTTCCCCAGCCGCGTGGTAACCAGCACCCGCGACGGAGCCGACACGAGGAAGTCCTTCAATCGCTCCGGCCCTTCCAGGTTGTCCAGAATCAGCAGGTGCCTGCCGCCATGTTCCGCCAGCCTGCGACGAATCTCGCGGCAGATCGACTCGGGCGTGTCTTCGGCCCCCACCGAGAGCCCCAGTGTCGTCGCCAGCCGTGTGGCCGCCACGTCGATCGCTTCGTTTGAGGCGTCGATCCACCACCGGCCGTCGTAATCGCCGGCATGGGCGTAGGCGTAGCATATGGCGATCTGCGTCTTGCCGATCCCACCTTCGCCCCGCAGCGCCTGGGCGCCGGCCAGCTCGTGCGTCAGCGCCACGTTGTCCCGCCCCAGCCGTGCGTGCAGCTCGGCGAGAATCTCCGTTCGCCCGACGAAATCCTTGTTCTCCACCACCCCCGCCTCGGCAAAGTTGTCGGCCGGCAACGCGCCATCCCCCGGCGCCAATCCAGCCTTCACAAGCAGCGCCACCGTCCTCTCGGCGATGTCCTGTTGGGTGAATACGTCGAGTGTCACGGCGATGTCCTGATTGGCGATCTTGCGCAGCAGTTCAAGCGTATTGGCCCCCTGCGTGCAGATCTGCCGGATCTGCTCGGCCCGCTGCTCGGCCTCCTGCCGACTCGCCGACGCACACCACCCCTTGGTCACACCGAACACGGTCGCCACCGCAAGCACCAACGCGCCGCTCGCCCCCGTTAGCGCGGCGACGGCTGGGTCCCACCCCACAGTGGCCGCCATGGTGATAAACGACGCCAGCAAACTGCCCAGTGCGCCGCCGCTGACCTGCTCGCCTGCCGACAGCGCCTCAGACAGCACCGCCCTATCGTTCGGCTCTGAACGCCCCATGTCCGAAGTCTACCCTACCCGCCCCGCCGACACCAACTGACAGATTCGCCCGGTACCGGATCGCCGACCTCCACCTCGGCCGCCTCTTTCCCCGCCGAAGCGAGACCCGGCCTGCCGGTCCTTTGACGGGGATGCCCCCGGGGTCCCCTGGTGCGCACGCACCAATCCGGCTTTCCCCCCGGCCCGGCAGCCGGATGAGCCGGTCACCGATCACAGCACAAACCCCACCAAAATCCTCATAGCCGATTTGACTTTACTTCCGGACGGCACATAGAGTCAGCAGCAACGGGCCAAGAACATTTTTTGTGCATTAGGTTTTCGCCCCAAGTGCTTCGCATATAGGGGGTTGCGCTTCCACGCGGCTGGCCTGCGCGACCCGCGAACGACATGGACACGAGGGCTGCCGGGCAATGAACAGCCATTGCAGCGACGCTCAGCACAAATCGGTGGCAGTGCAGGCGACCGACTTTGGCGGCCCCATCCGACGGAAAACCGTCACACCAGACTTCGCTTACTCGTACAGGTTCGCATCCAAGAGCAATCGCGCTCGGCAGCCCTGCGACCGGGCCGACCGCGCCCCATACCCCAGCCGTGCCCGAACAATTCGCGCCCACGCCGTGCCAGACCCATGTGTTGACCGGTCCCCACGATTCAGACCCCGCTGTCTCGGCAGGGAATCCGTCGCAGATCCAGGGGCGTTCGGGGGACTTACGGGCCGGCGGCGGGGCGAGCGCATAGAGGTTTTACGAGTACGTACGTTTGTATTCTAACGCATCTGCCTTGGTAGGAGAAAAACATGAACACACACAAAGGCATCCTGTTGGTTTCCGGGCTGCTTGTGCTGGTGGCGCTCGGCCTGGGCGGTTGCCGCGAAGCCTACCCACACAGCTTCGTGTGGCCGGCAACCGGTGACTTGAGCCGAACCCACGCCGAGCCGCCCGAGGGCGGGTACTACACCAACTGGGACCCGCACGCAGTAACCCTCGAGGTCGCGCCGGTTGAGGAAGTCAACCCCGTTCAGACGCAGCACGTGCTCATTGCCACCGTCAAGGACGCCGAAGGCAAGCCGCTGCCCAACCGTCGGGTGGAATGGATGATCGCCAAGGGAAGTGTGGGTGAGATCGTCGAGGTCGACGAGAGTGGGTGGCGCGCCAGCCGTGGCCACAAGGTCACCAATGACTACGCGATCTCCCACACCAACAACTTCCGCCATTCGCTCTCGCGGGGCAACGACGATCCCGGCGACGACGTCCACGTCGAATCGGGGCAAACGTGGTGCGTGATTACCTCTCCCATCGAGGGTGACACCTACGTCACCGCCTACGCCCCGGGCATCTACGACTGGCAGAAGCACAAGGTCTTCGTCGTCAAGCACTGGTACGACGTGGCGTGGGAGTTCCCTCCCGAGGCGACCAATCCCATCGGCACTACCCACGAACTCGTAACCAAGGTGATGAAGTACTCTGACAGCACGCCCCTGGCCGGGTACGTCGTCAACTACGAAATCGTCGACGGGCCCGCCGGCATGCTGCTGCCCGGAAACGCCGTCACCGCCTCGGTCAAGACAGACGGTCAAGGCCTGGCCAAGGTCACCCTCAAGCAGGCCCAGCCGGCCGAGGGCGTCAACACCATCAAGATCGACATCATCCGGCCCGAGGACGTGCAGTGCTGCAAACCGGCGGCACACATCGCAACCGGCCACACCACCAAGACGTGGGTCGGACCCCAAATCGCCATCCAGAAGTCGGCACCCGCACAGGCATTGGTCGGCGAGCAGTTCACCTACTCCATCGTTGTGTCCAACCCGTCGGACGTCGACGCCACCGACGTGGTCGTAACCGACGTCCTGCCCGACGGCATCCAGTACGTCTCCAGCTCGCCTGGGGCACAGGTTGACGGACAGAGGCTCACCTGGTCGCGTGGCACCCTGCCCGCCGGGCAACGCGCAGAGATGACCGTTGAGGTCAAGGGCATGCGTACGGGCACGTTCGAGAACTGCGCCGAGGTCAGGGCCGCTTACAACCTGTCTGACCGCGCGTGTGCCACAACCGTGATCGCCGCACCGAAGCTCGCCCTGGAGAAGGAGTGTCCAGCCGAGGTGCTCCTCTGCGACCCCATCCCGTACCGGCTCGTCGTGCGGAATACCGGTGACGGCCCGGCCGCCAACGTCATGATGAGCGACGAGCTGCCGGATGGCTTGGTAAGCGAGGACGGCAAGAGGGTCGTGCGGTTCACAGCCGGCACCCTCGAGCCCGGCCAGGCCAAGCAGGCCACGTTCACCGTCAAGGCCGAAAGGACCGGTACGTACGTGAACCGGGCAACCGCGTCAGCCGACGGCGGCCTGAGCGCAGAAGCCACCTGCCAGACCGTCGTCCGCAAGCCGGGGCTAACGGTCACCAAGAGCGGTCCCGAGCTGCGCTACGTCGGGCGTTCGGTCACCTATCAGATCACCGTCGCCAATAACGGCGACGCGCCCGCGCGACAGACCGTGCTCGTGGACATGATTCCCTCCGGAACGAAGTTCATGGAGGCCAGCCACGACGGGCAACTCACCGAAGGCAAGGTGACCTGGTCTCTGGGCACGATCGAGCCCGGCGCGTCCAAGGTCGTCAGTGTCACGCTCATGACGCTCCAGCGCGGGGTCGTGCGGAATACAGCCACCGCGACAGCCGTGTGTGCCGACGGCTCCGCCGCTGTCACCACGCGGGTCAAAGGCATCGCTGCGATCCTGCTGGAGGTCATCGACCTGGATGACCCGATTGAGGTCGGCAGTAACGTGACCTACGAGATCATCGTGACCAACCAGGGCTCCGCCGACGGCACGAACATCGCGGTAACCTGCACGCTGTCGCCGGAACAGGGGTACGTGTCGGCCACCGGACTCACGCAACCAGCGGTGGACGGGCAGGTCGTCAGGTTTGCCCCGCTGCCGTCGCTCGACCCGAAGGCCAAGGCCACCTACCGCGTGGTCGCCAAGGCGCTCAGGCCAGGCGACGTGCGGTTCACGGTCTCGATGATCAGCGACCAGCAGACCATCGAGGTGAAGGAAACCGAGAGCACCCACCAATACGAGTAGTCACGTACCAAGCGGCTTCAACGAGGGCGCCGGGCCAAACGTCCGGCGCCCTCCTCGCCGCGCTCGGCGCTGACCGGGCGCCGACAACCCGCGCGACCAAACCAAGGAGGACACGATGAGAATCCCTACTAAACATGTCTTTTGCATGCTGCTGACGGCCGCAATCCTGGCCGCCACGGTGGCCACGTCGGCCATAGCGCAACCCGCAGAGCAGACGATGGCCCGCCGGGAAAAGGCCTACCCCACCGGTGACAAAGCCACCAGTGTGTTGTTGCTCGAACGCCTCGCGCCCGTCGAAATCCGCCTCGGCCAACCCCTGGCCTACACCGTCAAGGTCACCAACCTGACGGGCATCGAGGTCCAGGACGTCGTCTTGACCGAGCAACTCCCTGCCGGCTTCCGCGTCGAGACCATCGAGCCGAAACCCACCAGCACCGAGGAAAGCCTCGCCACCTGGAAATGGGAGAAGCTCGGCGCGCGCGAAGCCAAGACCATCGAGATCAAAGGGAAAACCGACCGCCTCGAGCAGATCGAGTATTGTGCGACCGTAACGTTCAAGACCGTCTTTTGCTCCAGCACGCGCGTGGTCCAGCCCGAACTGGCGCTGACCAAGACCGCACCCGAGCAGGTCCTTCTGTGCGACCCGATCCCCCTGCGTTTCGTCGTGAGCAACAACGGGACCGGTGCAGCCCGCAACGTGCGTGTGACCGACACACTGCCCGACGGTTGGAGCACGGCCGAGGGACGCAATGCGCTGGTGTTTGAGGCCGGCGACCTCGCCGCCGGACAGGCACGTGAGTTCACGGCCAGCGTTCAGGCGTCCCGAACCGGTCAGTTCGTCAACACCGCGCGGGCCGCAGAGGACGGAGGTCTGACAGCCGAGGCCACCGCCACCACGGTCGTACGCAAACCTGTGCTGGCTGTGTCGAAAACGGGACCCGACTTCCGCTACGTGGGCCGACCGGCCAAGTTCGAGATCACCGTACGAAACGACGGCGACGCACCCGCAACCCAGACCGTGCTGGTCGACGCACTTCCGGCCGGCACGAAATTCGTAGCCGCCAGCGCGGGAGGCAAGGCCGCCAACGGGCAGGTGACGTGGAACCTGGGCACCCTGGCGCCGGGTGACGTCGAAACCGTACAGCTCACGCTGACACCAACGCAGATCGGCACCGTCCGCAACACGGTTACGGTCAAGGCCGTCTGCGCCGAGGCCGCCGGCGCCGCGACCATGGAAGTCCGAGGCATCCCCGCGGTCCTGCTGGAAGTAATCGATATCGAGGATCCCATCGAGCTTGGCTCGAACGAGACGTACGAAATCGCCATCTTGAACCAGGGCTCGGCCGCTGACACCAACACCACGATCGTTTGCACACTGCCGCCCGAGCAGCAGTATGTCTCATCCTCCGGCCCAACCGAGGCCACGGTCGACGGCAAGATGGTCAGGTTCGCACCGCTGGCCTCCCTCGCCCCCAAGGCCAAGGTTACCTACCGCGTGGTCGTCAAGGGCGTCAAGACGGGCGACGTGCGATTCGCGGTATCGATGACCACCGACCAGACCAAGACGCCGGTTCAGGAGACTGAGAGCACGCACATTTACGAGTAGCCGATCGTAATACGATGCCGCTACATCTCAGGCGGCGCGCGCCCGGACATCCCGGCGCGTGCCGCCTGCTTAGTTGAGGGGTGCCCCAGCCCGTTCCCGGGCTGGGGGACGGATCGGGCTCCACGTCCCAGGGGGTGCCGCCTGGTCCCCCAGGCAAGAACCACACCTCGCGTCAGAAGCCCGACGTCCACCACAAGACGCTTTCCCGATCGAGCAGGCGTGAAACCGGCTCGTGAAGAGCAATTTCCCAATATTTGTGCTATGCAAGACTGTTGGATGAGAAGATAATGGTTGTCGGACACGTCCCGTGTGTAGTGCGGAGATGCTCGCGGAGGCCGAAACTGGTGACACTTAAGCTCGAACCCTTTTGCTTTGCAGTTTACGACGCGAACCTCGTTAGGCACACCGTTACATCCTCCGGGGTCCGTCTGGATGAGTCGGGGCATCCGTGGTTGTGGACCTCAATGCGGGCGCGCTGTGATCCCGGTGTACCCAACCTTCATGCGGACAAAACATTCGTCAGCTGTCGCCACTTACAAGGGCACCTTGAGCTGGATTTTACCGACCAGGAGCATCTAGGGCATCAGATAGGGTCAGTTTTCTGCGCCTTCATACAGGGGGTCGTACTCGGATGGAACACGGTGAAGCGCGACTCTACAGTCCTCCGCGATCCGCCTCGCGATGACATCAACATTGCCGACTACGTACCAGACCAAGACCGCCCCGATCTCCCCGGCAAACTTGGCGTAGCCATCCGGCAGTGGCGCCCCCTATGTCGCACAGACGTGATCGCCTTCGCCGTCAGAGAGTATGAGGAGAAGGGCGCCAGCCACCTGTGGTCGACCGACGATTTCCAGAAGAGCGGCTTCGCTCGTCTTCCATATCCCCTTACCACGATAAGAGGTGTGGTGGGTGACCTTTCCCAGGAAGGCGTGCTTGGAGGAACCTTCGGACCCATGTGCGTACTGGATGCGCAAGAGTACAGAATGGGAATCCGCACCCAAGTCGAACAGTCCCTGCGACAATGGGTGGAACATGTGCGATCGGTCGGCGAAAAGGAGGGGTGGCTCGTGCAGGCGGACGAACAATCCAAGCAAGATAGACCCGACCACACAGTCAGCGACGTTCCCAAGATATTCATTATCCACGGCCACGACAAGGCTAGTCGTATGGAGTTGGTCGACCTGCTGAAGAACAAACTCAAGGTTGCCACAGTCGTTATGAAGGAGCGTGCAGGAATGAGTCGCACCTTCATCGAGAAGTTCGAGCAAGAAGCCAAGCCCTGCGACGCGGCAATCGCCATCCTGACCCCCGACGATTTGGTCCGAGTCGAATCAGAGGAATACCAGCAAGCACGCCCCAACGTGCTCTACGAGCTGGGGTGGTTCTCGGGTAAACTGGGGCGCCACCGCACTCTCATGGTCGTGAAGGAAGGAACGTCCATCCCGTCCGATCTTTACGGTATCCAACAAATCCAGTTTCGCGAAGAGGTCTCAGAGAAGTACTTGGAAATCGAGCGCGAGATCGAGGCCTGGAAGCATCCGCAAGGATAACACCAGGAACCCGCCCTACCCCCCCTACCCATCCGGCAACGGTCCATCCATCAACGTCAACGGGGTCCCCAATCCCTTTTGCTTCGCGCGGGCGAGCACCTCGCAAGCCATCGCCACGTCGTGGATGCCCATGCCGTAGTTAAAGTTGACGATCCGCTCCGAATCGTTCGCTCGGCCGGGCTTGCTGCCGACGACGATCTGACCCAGTTCGGCGTACGGCTCGGGCAACGGCCAGTAGTAGCCGCCCTGCCTACCGAAGACGTGGCGGAACTGCCCCCAATCGTCGACCACGAATTTATCGACCCGCTCGAACACCGCGTGCTCCCACCCGCGGGTGTGCACGGGCAAGACCAAAGCACCCTGGCTGATCCACGACGCCTCGAAGACCCGCTCGTCCAGATGCCCCGTTGCGGTGACGGCCACATCGGCAGACTCGATCGCCTCGCGCGCCGACCGGACCGGCTCGACGGCAAACGGCACACGCTGGCCCATCTCGGTTACGAACCGCGCCAGCGCCTTCGCGTCGACGTCGAACACGCGGGCCGACCTGGTTTGCGGCAGCACGTCCTTCAGCACCAGCAGGTGGTACCGCCCCTGCAAGCCAGCCCCCACCAGCCCGATCACCTCCGCGTCGCGACGAGCCAAATGTTTGGCCGACACCCCCGACGCCGCCGCCGTCCGCAAAGCCGTCATATAGGCGCAGTCCATCACCGCGATCGGCTGACCCGTCGCCGGGTCGTTGAGCACAATCAGCCCCATGATCGTCGGCAGCCCGCGCGCCGGATTGGCCGGGAACCCGCTCACCCACTTCATGCCGGCCGCCTGCTTTCGCCGCAGATAGCCGGGCATGGCGTGGATGAACGCGTCGGGCAGCGGGTGGATGCCGGGCTTGGGTGGGTTTTCCACCTGTCCGGCCCCGTGCTCGCGCAGCGCGCCCTCGACGATGCCGACGGCGTCGGCCAGCGTCAGCCCGACGTCAATCACGTCCTGTTGCGACAGATACAGCAGCTCGACCTTCTGCATCACCCGCACTCCACTGGGGTGGCACCCGGCTTTGCCCAAGAACCAATCAAACAGACTATCTTCGCCGCCCGATCCGTGCTACAGAATGATCCATCTGCTACACTCACACGCAGCGGTCCGTTGGGACCGACCATCGCCGACGAAACTCCTTGGTCGTTGCGCATCATGCAGCACGGGCTTGGATCATTACCCGACACATGCCCCTGGTGGCACGCCTACACGTTCGACAACGTGCTGCGCCGGCTGTTCTACAACACCAACAAGCTGTTCGGCCCCTACGTGCAGCCGGGCATGACCGTGCTCGACGTCGGCTGCGGCATGGGGTTCAACGCCATAGGCCTGGCCCGGCTGCTCGGCGAGTCGGGCTGTGTGATCGCCGTCGACGTACGACCTCAAGTGCTCCGCGTCCTCGAACGGCGCGCCCGCAAGGCCGGCGTCGTCGGCCGCATTCGCATACACCTCTGCGAGCCCGACTCGATCGGCGTCGATCAAATCGTCGGATTCATCAACGCCTTCTGGATGGTCCACGAAGTACCCGATGCCCGCAGCTTCCTGGAGCAAACGCGCGCGTGCCTCGCGCCGGGCGGAAAGATGTTCGTGGCCGAGCCGCGAATGCACGTCCCGCGCAAGGCGTTCGAGTCAATGCTTGAAACGGCCCGGCAGGTGGGTTTGAAGCCGGTCGATCGCCCCCGCGTCTGCTTCAGCCGGGCGGTGGTGCTGTCGCGGTATTAGGCGCCGTCTCAGTCCGGGCGTTCATCCGCGTCACCGCGCTGGGCCGTTGCCGTAACCAGGATGCCCCCACGAATGTTGAACTCGCCGACGACCTGTAACCAGAGTGGCTTGATCTGCTCGTAGAGGTCGGCTGCGATTTGGTCGACCAGCACCTCGTTGAAGGCGCGCTCGCTCCGGTATCGCCACAGGTAAAGCTTCACCGACTTGGTCTCAGCCAGATGCTTGTCGGGCACATACTCGATCACCAACTCACCGAAATCCGGCTGCCCGGTCACCGGGCACAGAGACGTGAACTCGGTGCATTCGAGTTGGACCGCGATCTTGCCGCCCTTCCACTCGATCAGGTCGACCTTGTCGATCGGCTCGTTCGACCGCCTGCCGAGGTGCTTCAGCTCGCTCATGTCTACTGCTCCTTGTGCCGTCGCCGGTGCTCATAGAGTACCCAACCGACGGGTAGAATACGACGCGCGGCCCTTGCACGCCGCAGAACGCCGCCCGCAAATGGTGCACCCGCCCGTGTCGATCGTGACAGGCCAACCTCTCGGACGGGCAAGCCGGAGGCTGCCAAGATGATACAATGGACATGACCCGGACGGTCGCGACGAACTCGATTTGAGGACGCTTCCAGATGTCCGAAGAACCCAGAGCCGTGGTCCTGCTCAGTGGTGGCGTCGACTCGACCACCACCCTCGCTCTCGCCGCCAGCGAGGGCTACCACCTCTACGCCTTGACGTTCCGTTACGGGCAGCGGCACGAACACGAGGCCGAAGCCGCCCGCCGTGTAGCTGAGCACTTTCAGGTCGCTCGGCACGTGATCCTACCGATCGATCTGCGAACCTTCGGTGGATCGGCCCTGACCGACGATCTGCCCGTACCCAAAGGTCGCAGCCTTCAGCGGATGCACCAGGACATCCCCATTACCTATGTGCCCGCCCGCAACACGATCTTCCTGTCCTTCGCACTGGGGTGGGCCGAGGTGCTCAACAGCAGCGACATCTTCATCGGCGTCAACGCGGTGGACTACAGCGGCTACCCCGATTGCCGCCCGGAGTACGTCAAGGCCTATGAGCGGATGGCCAACCTGGCCACCAGGGCCGCCGTTCAGGATCGACGCAAGCTGACCATCCACACGCCGTTGATCCATCTGTCGAAGCCGGAAATCATCCGCCGCGGGCTCGCCCTCGGCGTCGACTACAGCCTGACGACAAGCTGCTACGACCCCTCGTTCGACGGGCTGGCCTGCGGCCAATGCGACGCCTGCACACTGCGACGCAACGGATTCGCCGAAGCCGGCGTGGCCGACCCCACCAGATACCAGAGCGACACCGCACCATGAGCTACCGCGTCAAGGAAATCGTCTATACCCTCCAGGGCGAAGGCGCCCAGACCGGCCGACCAGCCGTCTTCTGCCGGTTCGCCGGATGCAATCTGTGGTCAGGTCGCCTGGTCGACCGCGCAACAGCCGTCTGCAAGTTCTGCGACACCGACTTCGTGGGCACCAACGGGCCCGGCGGCGGGTGCTTTGAATCGGCCGAGAAGCTCGCCCGGGCTGTCGCCCAAACGTGGCCCGGCGTGCCGTCGCAGGCGGCCAGGCCGCTGGTGGTGTGTACGGGCGGCGAGCCGCTGCTCCAGCTCGACGGCGATCTGATCGGCGCCCTGCACGCAGCGGGCTTCGAGGCGGCAGTCGAGACCAACGGCACACTGCAACCGCCGGCCGGGGTCGACTGGCTCTGCGTGAGCCCCAAAGCGGGCGCCGAGATGGTCGTTTGCGCGGGCGACGAGGTGAAGCTCGTCTTCCCGCAGCCCGGTGCCGAGCCCGAGAAGTACGAGCACTTGGACTTTGACCGCTTCTTCCTCCAGCCGATGGACGGTCCCGAGCGGCAGCGCAACACGCAGGCCGCCGTCCGCTACTGCCTGGAACATCCACGTTGGCGGCTGAGCCTGCAAGTGCATAAGCTGCTGGGCATACCGTAGAGGGAGGTCACCATGGAGATATTCAAAGGGTTCACCTTCGACGCCGCCCATCACCTGCCCAACTGCCCGCCCGGCCATCGATGCCGCCGACCCCACGGGCACTCATACAAGATTGAGATTCACCTGGCCGGCGAGCCCGACCCCCAAACCGGCTGGATCATCGATTTCGGCGAGATCAAAAAGGCCGTCCAGCCCGTCGTCGACCAGATCGATCATCAGTACCTCAACGAGGTCGAAGGATTGGAGAACCCGACAACCGAAACGCTCGTCGTCTGGCTGTGGGAGCGCATCAAGCCCGTCCTGGGCAACCTATCGAGAATCGTGGTGTACGAGACCTGCACGTCCGGCTGCGTCTACACCGGACCGAAGGATTGACCGCAGCGGCGTTTGCGCGCCAGATATCCGCAGGTGCAACGTCGCACCGAAGATAGCACGAAAGGGGATACGTCTTGGCTCTGATCACACTCGAGAGTAAAAGCCACGCGCTGGGCAAAGCGACAACCGTTCGGATCATCCTGCCCGACTGGGCCAAGCCGCCCTACCCGACGCTGTACCTGCTGCACGGGCTGAGCGACAACGAGTCGATCTGGACGCGGCGCACCGCCCTCGAGCGCTACGCGGAGGACTATCCGTTTCTGATCGTCATGCCCGACGCCGGTCGCTTCTGGTACAGCGATACGCTCATCAGCAAGTGCGAGACGTTTATCGCCAAGGAGCTGGTCGATTACGTCGACCGCTTCCTGCCCACCCGCAGGCAGCGCCGCTATCGTGCGATCGGCGGCTTGTCGATGGGCGGCTACGGGGCGATGAAGATCGGTCTGAAACACTCGCGGCGATTCGGCGCCGTCGCCTGCCACAGCTCGGCCTTCTTTCCCCCCGACCGACGGCCCGAGGACTTCACCGACGACCCAGGCCTGGCGCACCTGGCCAGCCCTGCGTTCGAGCCAGGCGATAACGTGTACGTCCTGGCTGAGAAGTGCCCGGCCAAGGTTCGCCCTGCTGTCTACTTCGACTGTGGCCGACAGGACTTCCTGTTGACCCAGAACGAGGACTTCCATCGCCACCTTCGCAAGCTGCGAATTCCGCACACCTACAAGCGCTTCGACGGCGAGCACAACTGGGCGTACTGGGATACCCACATTCAGGACGCGCTGCGCTTTCTCGCCCAAACCATGCGCTTGGGCGCCGTGGCGTCACGCAAAGCCAACTGACAACTTGCGCATCTGGGTTCAGCGGCGACTGTCTGAATGGCTGCACCAAGGGGGTACACGCCGCCTGGGCAGCGTGTGTCTCACCATCCGCCGTTGCGGGTAGGGGTCTCTACGTCAGTAGCCGCGAGACTCGGCACTGTGGTTGGCGGTGAAGTGCCCGTTGCGCGGCTCGTAGAACCAGTCGCTGCTGCCGACCGGTCCGTTGCTTACGACGTTGCCCCCGGTATAGGGATTGGCGGGAACCTGCTGCAAGTAGGGCCCGAATTGCCGGCCCTCGGAATCCCCGGCTAGCGGTGAGCCCGACACATCGGTCCGGCCGGTCATCTGGGCGGCGAACGCCTCTGCGTTAGGCCAGGCGCCGCCGTGCTGCTCGGTGTAGCGCTGGATCTGGGCCCGGACGGCCGCCAACCGGCTTCGCAGCACGAGCAGGCGATCGTCGACGTCGGCTTGGCTGTACTTGGGCACCACAATTGCCGCCGTGATCGCCAGCACCAAAGCGAACAGCAGCAGCTCCATCAGGCTGAGTCCGCCCTGCCGAGATGAATCGCGCCCTTGCCGCACCGAAGGACTCCTGCTGACTTGCCTGCCGGCGATCGCCTCGCCGCTGTGCGCGGGCGATAACAGGTTTATCGGGTAACTACCGCGCCCGCTCGATCCTGCGCGTAAATTATTATCCCATCCATGTTTATGGGCTATCCCCGGGTACCAGACGCTGCCAGCCCCGTCCGGCGAGCAGCCCGGCCACCGTCGCGGCAGCTCCTTTGCCGCGAAGTCGCGGCTGGCGCAGGCTGTGAATCTCGACAGCTCCGCCAGCCACAAGAACGGCGTCGTAGCCCCCTGCCCACGCCGGTGCGGGCCGGGCCAAACGCTGCCATGGCAGTCGGTCGCCGTCGCCCCGACAACCCACCAGCGCCAGCACATCGCGACCGTTCAGCTCCGCTGCAACGCACCCACCTTCCGGGAATACCGCCGCGAACGTGGCCGTCAGAGTGATCAGATCGGCGCTGGAAACGGCTGAAGGTCGAACTACCACCACCGCCAGCCCGCCATCGACCAGACGCCGACGTCCCGACCGCAGGAATTCGCTCGACCAGAATGCCTGCGAACACACGCCTGAGTCGCGCGGGCCCACGACGATCAGATCGTACCGCCCGAGACCGACCTGCAGCATTCGCCAAGCAGCATCAGATGTTCTCTCAACCAACACTTCTACGGCGTAGCGAGCGTCGGCGCCGTGCAGCGTCGCCGCCTCCATCCGTGGTGGCTTCTGCTGGGAGACGGGAACCCAACGAACCCGCCGAACCGTCCACCCGGGCTGAACGACCACGCCCTCCAATGGCGCAAAAGGCGATCCGGCAAGATGTCGCAGCCACGCGAGCAGGTCGGCATCTGGGATGACGTCGCGGGGCGCCTCCAGCCAGACAGGGCCCGCTCCGCTGCCCGGCTGTTCGACGCTTCGTCCTGCGAAGGCGCACGGAGTAAACGCCCGGGCCAACGTCCGCGGCCTCGGCGCCACCGCGAATCCCAACAGCACGGTCAGCGCCGCAGCCGTCATAGCGACGGAGGTGGTCACCGAACTCCGTCGGTCGGTTGCGGCAAGCACACCTGCCGCCGTCGCCGCCACCAAGCCAGCCAACGCCACCCCCGCAGGCCAACACAACCACGGAACCAGCCATGCCTTCGCCAGCGACACGCCGCAAGCCGAGCCCACCAGTGCCGCCGCCAGTGCTTCGGCCATGCGGCGCGACTCACCCGCCAGCCGTGTGGCCAAGCCGCCGCGACCGGCAGCCAACGCTGTGCCAAGAGCCATCGCACCGATTACGGCAAGCACACCTGCCGAGGGCCCGCCTAGCCGCCGGGCTACGCACAGGGCGATCAGGCAGAGCACGGCCGTGAGAAGCATCGCCCCAGAGAACGGCCAAAGCGCGCCCGATCGCGGCGCGGCGCGCGAGCCCACCCCAACCCCAACGCCTGTCGCAGCCAGGAAGCCGCATAGCGCCGCGCAGCCGCTCAGCAAACCGGCTGGCGCCGCAGCGGACGACACCGACACGACCAGTGTACCCAATACGAACCCCCAGGTTCCCACGCAGAGCAGCACGGCAGCGACGGTATCGGCTGCCTCTGGTGGGACGTGCGCCGTGGGCTGGTCCGCCCCGATCGCTCGTCGCTCCACGATGCCGGCCGCCAAAACAGACAACAGAGCAGCCACGCACAGCAACCCCACGCCGAGCAGCACAACATGCGATGCGGTCGACCGCGGCAGCAGCACCACTTGCCCGACCGCGATCCCCCCCGCCAGCGACACCACGACCAGAGCGGGCAGGTCGATAAGCTCGGACCCACCGTCGGGCCGCCGATACACGGCGTGAACAAAAGTCAGGCTTACACCGTAAAGGATCAACAACGGCGAAAGGACAACCATGCTAGCCAGGCACTCGGCCGTGCGCGCGGCTGCCGGCGTCCACAAAAAGGCACCGAGCAACCGTGGGTAGAACCGATCCATCAGCGTCAGCCCAGCCAGTGCCATCATCGCCGCCGCCGCCGCCGCCACCAGGATGGCGGCGAGGGCCAGCCACAGCACGCCGTGGCGAACCACATGGCGATTACCGCCCGCTGGAATATCGGGGGCGGGTACTCCACGCACCCGGGCCCACGCAAACCGGACGAAGTGCACCACCAGTTGCTCCGGCAGCATCAGGCCAACAGCCGATGCAACCAGGCATACAACCATCACCCAGGCTATGGTGCCTGGTGTCGGGCCTAGTATGGCGGCAGAGATGGCGGAAAGGCCCGCCGCTTGCGTTCCCGCGCCGACCGCCACCAGCGCCGCCACGCATGCAGCCAGAGCGGCGGGACGACGGTCGCGTGGTGAATCGAGCTGAGCCGAAGCGGTGTTCACGGCAGTGAGTGTAGCAGAAAGTAAGCCACCAGGCTGCCGGCTCCAGCGCTGGTCGTCAGGCCGCCGACGGCGGGTGACGCCTCGAAAACCGCCGCCAAACTCGCCGAGCCCGCATTGACCCGGCCGAGCGTCGGCAGTCAAATGCAGGTACGAGGCCGCTTCCCGCTTGGGATGCGGTGATCGGGTCGCCGCATCCGCCGATACGTGTCTGCGCAACGGCCAACCCTGACGTGGTAAGGCGCGTCACGACGGTATGCATTGCACGGGGTGCGGGCTCAGCCACGCCACAAGGCCCGTCGGCGACTGATCCAGTCGGGCCTCGTACCAGCACGGATTAGGGACGAAGCCATGAACTCTCAAGCCGGCGAATCCTGGTATCGCGAAGCGTACGAACAACTGCCGATCCCGTATCAGTTGCTTGACCCCCGCGGGCACCTGGTAACGGTAAACGACGTCTGGCTTCAAATGCTGGGATATTCGGCAAGCGAAGTGGAGGACCGCTGGCTTGGCGACTTCCTGACCAGTGAAAGCCACGATCGCTTCACGGATGCGCTCGCACGCATCAAAGATGAGGGCGCCGCACACGACGTCCGCTTGCACCTGGTGCGAAAGGACGGAACGATCGTGTCGGCAGACTATAGCGGCCGCGCCGCCTGGGACGAAAGCGGGCGATTCACACGAGCCCACGGGTGCCTTCAAGTGGCCACCACTTCCGCCCTACCGCCCGAGCTGGTGGATGCCGCCAACGCCGACCAGTCATACATTCTCGCATCAACCGGCGAGTTGTTCGCCTACTACGATACCCAGTTGCGCATTCAATGGGCCAACAAGGCAGCGGCGGCCTCTGCGGGCCTGCCATTGAAGGATCTTCTCGGTCGGCACTGCTACGAGATCTGGCATGGGCGCAACGCACCATGCGACGACTGCCCCGTGCTCGAGGCCATGAGAACCGGACAATCTCAAGACGGCGAGACGACCACGCCGGACGGTCGCACGTTTCTACTGCGAAGCTACCCGGTCTTCGACGAGCAAGGCACCGTCGTGGGTCTGACGGAATTTGGGCAGGACATTACCGAGCGCAAGCAGGCCGCGGACGCGCTGCGACGATCCGAACTGCAGCACCGCACGACGATCGACGCGTTGGGCGACATGATCCACGTCGTCGGACCGGACATGAAGCTCACGTTGGTCAACGCGTCTTTCGCATGCTGGTGTCGGCGCCTGGGCATCGACGGCGAGCCTTTGGGCCGAACGGTCTTCGAGATGTTTCCCTTTCTGCCACCGCACGTGCGCGAGGAATATACGCACGTTTTCGAGACCGGCGCCTCGCTGGTCACAGAAGAAACCACCACGATCGGCGGCGAGCAGATCGTAACCGAAACCCACAAGGCTCCGGTGTTGGAGGATGGCAAGGTCACCCAGGTGGTCACCGTCGTCCGCGACATCACGAACCGCAGACGCGCCGAGGAGGCCGCGCAGCGCCACCTGGACGAACTGGCTCACGTCGCCCGTGTCAATACCATGGGGGAAATGGCGTCGGCGCTGAGCCACGAACTGAGTCAGCCCCTGGCGGCCATCGCGGCCTATACGCAGGGTTGCATACGGCGGCTCCGCTCTGCGCAGGGCGACCCGCATGAGATGATCGAGCCCATGGAACAGGTGACCAAGCAAGCACAGCGCGCAGGGGAGATCATCCGTCGACTTCGCGCCTTCGTGCGGCGAACAGACCCGCACCGCTCAACCGTGGATATCAACGAGCTGGTCCGCGAGGGCGCCGCGCTGGACGAAGCGGACGTCCGGCAAGCCAACGTATCCCTGCACTTCGACCTGACCCCGGACCTCCCGCTGGTGCTCGCCGACCCGGTCGAGATCGAGCAGGTCGTGCTCAACCTGCTGCGAAACGGCATTGAGGCGATGGACGCGACCGAGCCAGGCCACCGTCGACTGGTGCTGCAGACATCGAGGTCGGCAGATAAACACATCGAAGTCGCCGTGGCGGATACGGGCCGTGGGCTGCCGCCGACACTGCAGGATCGCATATTCGAGCCCTTCGTGACAACCAAGCCGAGGGGAATGGGAATGGGACTGTCGATCAGCCGATCCATCATCGAGGCGCACGGCGGCCGACTGTGGGTCACGCCCAATGCCGAGCGGGGTGTCACGTTCCACTTCTCCCTGCCAATTACCCAATCCAGCCGGTAGTTGACTGAGTTGCGGGGGCGTGCACGGCTACGGCGACGACCCCTCCGCCTAACCCGGCCGCCAGGGGAAAGGCAGGACGGTGGTCGTGGCCGCATCGAACACCCGCCGCCCACCCGGCTCCAACTCGATGGTGAGCGAGCCGGTCGGGTCGATCTGCAGCGTTCGACCGACATAGGTTCGCCCCCCCTCTTGGAGGTGCACCCGCTGACCCATCGGCTGAGCATGGGCCAGCCAGCGGTCGCAGAGCTGGCTGTCCGACAGGACGTCCCCCGGCGCCAAGTACCGGTCCAGTTCGATCAACAGGTGACGGGCCAGGTCCAGACGGGCGACCGCATGGCTTGATGCAATCTCTAGCGAAGTGGCGTGGTCGCGCAGCTCGGGGGGAAAATGCCCGGGCGTCTGGTGGCAGTTGATTCCGATGCCCACCACGTAAGCCCGTTGCTGGGGTAGCGGCTTGGACTCGACCAGGATACCAGCCAGCTTGCACCCGCCCACAAGGACATCGTTGGGCCAGCGGATGACCGGCTCGACGTCGTCGGCGACAGCGGTAACCGCCCGGCAAACGGCCATGCCCGCGATGAGGACCAGTCGTCCCTGGCGGGCGGGATCATCGTGTTCAAACAGCAGCACGCTGCCCAGCACGGCCGCTCCGCGTGGCGCCAGCCATCGTCGCCCGATGCGCCCGCGACCGGCGGTCTGATAGTCGGCAAAGATGGCCAGCCCATCGTGGCGGGGGTCGGCGGCTTGGGCAAACGCCAGGTCGTTGGTGCTGCTGGCCTCCGGAACCGCCCGGACGAATCGCCCGACGCGGCGTACCGGCAGGGCTTGGCAGATCTGGGTAGCGTCCAACGGCTGGGGCATGGCCTAAGACCCTGGGCAGAGCGGCTGGAGTCGTCCACAAAAGGATACGGCGTGCCGTCCGGGCTGCCAAGGTCTTTGCCGCCGCCGTCGGGCGCGGAGGGGTTTGACTTGGGCGAGCGAATGCGGTAAGGTTTCGACGCGGGCTACAGTCCCCGCGACTTGGCGTATATGCCCTTTCGCCAAGGGGCAGGTCGGCGGCAGAGAACCGAGCCGGCCGGTGGGCTCCTGTTTCGCGGCAAGGAGTTCAAGCCTCGTGAAAGGGTCCCGTGTGGCCGTGACCACTCTGCGTCGCAGCGTCACAGAGGTTGTGAGGTTGTAAGGATATGCAAGCTGGCACGTGCCGTCTCCACGCGGCAGGCCGGTCCGATACCCGGTGGTGTAATTGGTAACACACCAGGTTTTGGTCCTGGCATTCCTGGTTCGAGTCCAGGCCGGGTAGTCAGGCTCTCCTTGAACACGGGTGGACCAATGGATCGGCAGCCAGGTCCGTCCCGGGAAGGATGCGAATGCGACCGACAGCGGCAGTGATACTGGCGGCGGGCAGGAGCACACGGATGATCACGGACCTGCCAAAGGTCCTGCACGAGGTGTGCGGCCGACCGATGCTGGCTTACGTGCTCGACGCCTGCCGCCTCGTGGGAATCCAGAAACTTCTCGTCGTAGTAGGCTACCGCAAGGATGAGGTCATCGAAGCCTTCCGCGACTACGACAGCGTCGAGTGGATCGAGCAGCGCGAGCAGAAGGGCACGGGACATGCGGTGGAGGTGTGCGGCGAAGCCCTGGCCGAGCACCACGGCAATCTGGTGGTGCTGGCTGGAGACATGCCGCTGCTACGTACTGAGACGTTGAAACTGCTGCTCGACAAGCATGAGGAGGAGCACTCGGCGGCCACACTGGCCACAGCCGTGCTTGACGATCCCACGGGCTACGGCCGCATCATCCGCGACGCCTACAGCAACCTCCAGGGCATCGTCGAACAGAGCGACTGCAACGACCAGCAGCGTCTGATCAAGGAGGTCAACCCCAGTTACTACTGCTTTGACAAGGACCTGTTGTTCGAGGCCCTGGGGCAGCTTCGGCCCGACAACGTCAAGGGCGAGTACTACCTGACCGATGCCCTGCGAATTCTGGTTCGTAGCGGGCATCGCGCGGTAGCGATTACGGCGGTACGGCCCGAAGAAGCAATGGGGATCAACTCGCGGCACCAGCTCCCGCAGGTAAGCAAGCTGATGCAGCAGAGGATTCAGCAGGAGCTGATGGACAACGGCGTGACGATCGTCGACCCGCCGAACACATGGATCGATGCGCGGGCCCGGATCGGCCAGGACTCGGTGATCCATCCGTTCACGTACATCCACGGCAAGGTGAGGATCGGGCGCCGCTGTAGCGTCGGGCCTTTTGCCTACCTGCGTCATGGGACGGTTCTCGAGGACGACGTGGTGGTGGGGGTCTTCACGGAGTTGAAGAACTCGACGCTGGCGGAGGGCGCTCGGGCGCGACACCACAGTTACATCGGTGACGCGATCATCGGCCAGCGTGTCAACGTCGGGACGGGGACGATCGTGGCAAACTTCGACGGCGAACAGATCCAGCCGACGCAGGTGGATTCGGACACGTACATCGGCAGCGGGTCGATCCTGGTGGCGCCGGTTCACGTGGCGGCGGGAACGCGGCTTGAGCCGGGCGCCGTCGTAAAGGGTGAGTATCCTCCGCCCGGACAAAGCGGAGCCGATTAGGTGGAAGCAACGCAAGTTCGCTACGGCGACATGTAGCGTATGGTCGACAGGCTTTACGGAATGGAAACCTTCCGCCGCAAGACACCGAGCCTGCCGAGTCGGACTTAGGTGAGCGAGGAGAAGACGATGCCTGAGGCAAGCAGAATGAAGGCTGAAATGCGGAAGCCAAGCGGCACGCGGGCGGCTCGCGTTCTGCGTCGTGAGGGAAAAGTGCCCGCCATTCTCTATGGTCACAAGGAAGAACCGGTGGCGGTTTCGCTGCCTGCACACGATCTGGCGGTGGCGCTGGGGCATGGTGCACATCTTTTGGAGTTGGACGTCGAGGGCTCGTCGACGCGGTGCCTGATCAAGGACGTGCAATACGATCACCTCGACGAGGATCCGGTCCACGTCGACCTGATACGGGTGAGCCTGGATGAGCGCGTGCAGGTGGTGGTGCCGATCGAGCTGCGCGGCGTGCCGGCGGGCGTCAACGAAGGCGGTGTGTTGGACCAGATCATGGGCGAAATCGAGGTGGACTGCCTCGTGACCGAGATCCCCGAGACGATCCGCATTCGGATCACATCACTGGGGCTGAACGAGTCTCTGCGTGTCAAGGATCTGGACCTACCCGAGGCGGTCAGACCCCTGGCCGAGCCGGACGATCCGGTGTGCACGGTCCGGCCGCTCGGGGAAGAGCCGGAAGAGGAAAAACCCGCCGAGGAAGGCGAGGCCGAACCCGAGGTCATCGGGCGCGAGCAGAAGGAGCAGCCTGAAGATAAGGCTGAGTGACCCCGCAGCGCATCCGCGCCCCGACTCGCGGCGCCGAATAAGGTGCAATGAAACTCGTGATAGGACTGGGCAATCCCGGAAGCCAATACGCCGAGACCCGGCACAACGTCGGGTACCGGGTGGTGGATCGACTCTCCGAACGCTGGGCGGTTCCGTGTCGACGGGAAAAGTTTTGCGGTTTGCTCGGAGAGGGTCACGCGTGCGGCACGTCGGTATTGCTGCTTAAACCCACCACGTTCATGAACGATAGCGGCCGGTCAGTAGGAGAGGCCTGGCGCTTCTACAGGCTGGCGGCGGACGATCTGCTCGTGATTTTTGACGATATGGACCTGCCACTCGGGCGGCTTCGCCTGCGCGCGGGGGGATCCGCCGGCGGGCACCGAGGGCTGGGCAATATCATCCTGATGCTGGGATGCGACGACTTCGCAAGGCTGCGGATCGGCATCGGACCCAGTGGCGAGGGCGAGGCAGTTGGACATGTGCTGGGTCGATTCGAACCTGACCAGTTGCCTCACGTCGAGCCGACTGTGGGACGGGCGGCCGAGGCCGTGGAATGCTGGATCACCGAGGGCATCGAACAGGCGATGAACCGTTACAATGGCCCGACCGACGCGACGGCGGGCGGATGAGTGCAAAGCAGGAGAGTCAGCATTGAATACCTACGAAGCGATGTTCGTTATGGATTCGGGAATGGTTGCCGACTGGCCACTTGTCGAGGGAGAGATCAAGCGTTTGACGGGTCGTGCTGAAGCGGAGCTGCTTTGTTTCCGCAAGTGGGACGAGCGTCGGCTGGCGTACGAGATTGGGCCGCACAAGCGTGGATGCTACGTCCTGACGTATCTCCGCGCCGATCCATCGCGGATTGCCGCGCTGGAGCGCGATGCACAACTCTCGGAGCACATCCTGCGAATGCTCGTGCTTCGAGCGGATCACGTCAGCGAAGAGGAGATTCGCAGCCATGCGCAGGCAGGGGCCGAACAGGGAGCGGTGATGCGAGGCGGCGAGGGAACAGACGAAGCCGCAGACTCACGCCAGGACAAGCCCACCGCGGAGGAGGCCAAATCGACCCCAGCGGACACACAAGGCGATACGCCTGAGCGCGAGAAGGCGCCGTTGGCCGACGTCCCGCCTGATTCGCAGGCGCCAGCCGTACCCCATACAGCCGACGAGACGCCCGCCGGCGAGCAAACGGCGGATGATCCACCCAGCGACGCGAATTCGGAGGAGCAAACCCAGTTGCCGTGAGCGATCAGGCGCCTTCCGAAGGTGGTCGGACGCCGCGCCAAGCCGACGCAAGGTGATTACGCAAGGGGCCAGACAGAGGAGAAGCGACATGGCCAATTACAACAGGGTGATTCTGGCGGGCAATCTGACGAGGGACCCGCAACTGACCGTCCTTCCGAGCAATACGCCGGTCTGCGAGTTCGGTTTGGCCATCAACCGGCGGTGGCGCGGTCAGGACGGCCAGAACCGGGACGAGACCTGCTTCGTCGACTGCCGGCTCTATGGCGCCCAGGCCGAGACCTTCAACCAGTATATGAGCAAGGGCCGATCGGCGCTGGTCGAGGGTCGGCTACGTTTAGATCAGTGGGAGACGCAGGACGGACAGAAGCGAAGCAAGCTTTCGGTGGTGGTGGAGCGCTTCCAGTTCCTCGGATCAGGTCGAGGCGGCGACTCCGGGTCGCCGCAGCAGGCCGATCGGGGCGCCGAAAGGCCTTCGCCACCGTCGCAAGAGGACGTGCCGCCGCCCGGCGGGGACGACGACATCCCGTTCTGAAAGGGCGGAACGTACCAGGCAACACCTGTCCGAGGCTGTTGGTAACCGGACAGGATGCATGTAACCAGAGCGGAAGAAAGGGTTAGCGAACCATGAGTGCTATGCAGCGAGGCGGGGGCGGCGGACGGCGGCCCACCCGCAAGCGGGCCAGGGGGCGAAGTCGGACCGTCTGCCGGTTTTGTCGTGAACACGTTCGCGAAGTAGACTATAAGGACTTAACGGCCTTGCAGCGGCTGCTGACCGCTCGGGGCAAGATCTACTCGCGTCAGCGAAGCGGCAACTGCGCCAAGCACCAGCGTTCGGCCAAACGCGCATTGAAACGCGCGCGTTTCCTGGCGCTGTTGCCGTACACGACGTAAGTCGGGCGAAGGTGCCGACAAACAACTGGAGAGCAATACGATGAGGTTGTTGTTGCGCAAGGACGTACCGAGGCTGGGCCAGGTCGGGGATGTCGTCGACGTGGCTGCAGGATACGGTCGGAACTGTCTCGTCCCGATGGGCCTGGCTGTTGAGCCCAACGCCGCGAACCTGCGCGAGATCGAGGAAGAGAAGAAACGTGCCGCCCAAGAGCGCGCCCGACGGCTGCAGAATCTCAAGCAGGAGGCCGAGCGTCTGGCGGGAACGGAAGTCACCATCCCGGCTGCGGCCAACCCGGAGGGGCACCTCTACGGGTCGGTGACCGCGCGCGATATCGCCCGCGCACTGATCAGCGAGGGGCATGCGGTCAACGCAGAGCAGGTCAAGCTCGAGCGCCCGATCCGGCAACTGGACACGGTTGCGGTACCGGTCGAGTTCGACGAAGACATTCGGGTGGAGATCAAGGTCTGGGTCGTACCTGAAAAGACGGCAGGGACGCTGGAAGATGAGTCAGCCGCCACCGGGCAGCAGCCCGACGAGAAGGGATCCGCAGAGCCCGCGGACCAGTCGTAGCGCCGAACGGGTTCCGCCACAGGACATCGACGCCGAACAGAGCCTGCTCGGCTCGATGCTGATCGAGCGGGAGGCGATCGGCGCGGTGCTGGAGATCATCCCTCGGCAGGATGCAGAGCGTTTCTACCGCGGCGACCACCAAGCCTTGTTTGCCGCACTGGTCGATCTGTACGACCACAACGAACCGATCGACGTCCGTATCATCCTGGACGAGCTCCGCCGACGCGGGCAGTTGGAGGAGGTCGGCGGCGTCGACTACCTCACCGAGTTGGTCGAAAGCGTACCGTCGGCGGCCAACGCCGAGCACTACGCGCGGATCGTGCGTGATAAGTCGCTCCTGCGCGACCTCATACGATGCACCGATCAGATCAACCGCGACGCGTACCAGGAACAGGACAACGTTCAGGAACTGCTCGACCAGGCCGAGCGACAGTTCTTCCAGGTGACCGAGCAGCGCATCCGCAGCCAGCCCGACCCGATCCGAGACGCGCTGACCGAGACCTTTCAGCGAATCGAAGCCCGCGAAGGACACCTGCTTACCGGCCTGAGCACGGGGTTCCTGGAGCTGGACGAACTGACCACCGGACTTCAGAACGGCGAGATGATCATCATCGCCGGGCGGCCGAGCATGGGCAAGACCGCCATCGGCTTGAATATCGCGGCCCATGTGGCGGCCGAGGAAGGCAAACCGGTGGCCTTCTTCTCGATGGAGATGAGCAAACAGCAGGTCGCCCAGCGAATCCTCTGCAGCCGGGGGCGAATCGATTCTCGCAAGCTGCGACGCGGGATGCTCGCGGAAGCCGAGATCCAAAAGCTGGGCATCCTTTGCGGCGAGCTGGCCGACGCGCCGCTGTTCATCGACGACACTCCCGGCATGACGGTGCTGGAACTGCGGGCCAAGGCCCGGCGGCTGGCTTTGCGCCACGCCATCTCAGCCGTCTTCGTCGACTACCTACAGTTGATGTATGTCCCGAGGGCCGAAAGTCGTCAGGTAGAGATCGCCGAGATCAGTCGGGGGCTCAAGGCCCTTGCCCGAGACCTGAACATCCCCGTCGTGGCGATGGCCCAGTTGAATCGGTCACCCGAGGGGCGCGAGGGACACCGCCCTCGCATCAGCGACCTGCGCGAATCAGGAGCTATCGAGCAGGACGCCGACGTCGTGATGCTGCTGCACCGCGACTGCTACTATCCCCCGCACAAGAACCCCGGCGTGGCCGAGGTGAACGTGGCCAAGCAGCGCAACGGACCTACCGGCACCATACCGTTGCACTTCGAGGAGGTCATTACGCGTTTCGACACCCTGGCGGTTGCGCCGGAACCCGATTACACCGTACCATCGGCCGAAGAATCGGCGGACGTGCCGTTCTAGCCGGCAAGGCAGGCCAGGGACACACGAGGCTGGAGACAGAACCAAATGGCTCGACGTGACACATGGCCTACCTGGAAGATCATTGCCGTGATGCTCGGAGCCCTGGTCGTCGCGGTTGCACTGTGGCCATTGGGTGGGCTGGCAGACGCTCAGTCGCCGGTATCGGCTGACGCGATCTTCACACTGGGAACCATCCTGCGGATGTTCAGCCTGCTGGGAATGGGGGTGGCTTTGATCATGGGCGGCTGGCTGGGGTGGCGCTATTATCGGTCGATTCCGGCGTGGCGGCGTCGACGGGGCCTGCCGCCGCCGAGAAGGTAGGCCGCGAGCCGTCCGCGGCGCGAGCCGGCGCTTTGCCCACTCTTCGACCCGGTAGTCCAGACTGGCCGGCTGCGCTGCGTCGGAACCTACCGACCCTGACTCTCGGTTGCTTCAGCTTGCGGCGGCAGCGACTCCGGCGGGTTGTGCTTGACGGGAATGACCAAGGCCTGCCCGCACCGGCTGCAACGGACTTTCTTGCCGCGGGCCGAATCGGGCACGCTGAGAATGGCACGACACTTCAGATTGGTGCAGACGATTGTGACGCTCACATAAACACCCACGCCTACGGGGCCTAACGAATTATCCCTCTTGCTATCGGCGCGCAGACTCAACGGGTTGACCTAAGTGCGCACACCTTATGCGCTTCGACGCTATCTATTTGTAAAAAAGAGACTTACGCCGATTCTTTCCGCCGTCGAGTCTTCGACGCCAGAAGCGCCTGCTCCTGCCGAGCAACCTGTTCGGTGACCACGTAGGACGCTGGCGGCTTTTGATCCGGTAGCTGGTACATCGTCTCCAGCATCAGTTCCTCCATCACCGCTCGCAGCGCCCTGGCCCCCGTGTCGCGCTTCATGGCCCGTTCGGCAATCACTTGCAGGGCCTCCGGCTCAAACGAGAGTTGCGAACCCTCCAGTTCGAAGAACTTCTGATACTGCTTGACCAGCGCGTTCTTCGGTTCGGTGAGGATGCGCACCAACGCGTCGACGCTAAGCGGTTCAAGGGCGGAAATCACCGGCACGCGACCGACGAATTCAGGGATCATTCCGTAGGCAATCAGGTCCTCGGGCGTGGTCTGGTGAAGCACCTCGGCGAGTTCCTGGACCTCGTCCGTGGCCTCGGTCTCGCCGGCGAACCCGATATTCTGCCGCCCTATCCGTCGACGGATGATCTCGTCCAGCCCGACGAACGTGCCGCCACAGATGAACAGGATATGCGACGTGTCGATTTGTATGTACTGCTGTTCCGGATGCTTCCGCCCGCCCTGCGGCGGGATGTTGGCCACCGTGCCCTCGAGCATTTTGAGCAGCGCCTGCTGGACGCCCTCGCCCGAGACATCGCGTGTGATGCTGACGTTGAGCGTGGTCCGCCCGATTTTGTCGATCTCGTCGACGTAGACGATGCCTCGCTGGGCGGCCTCCAGATCGTAGTCGGCGTTTTGAAGCAGTCGCAGCAGGATGTTCTCTACATCCTCGCCGACATAGCCGGCCTCGGTAAGCGTCGTCGCGTCGCCGATGGCAAACGGCACGTTGAGCATCCGCGCCAACGTGCGGGCCAGCATGGTCTTGCCCACGCCGGTCGGCCCGATGAGCAGCACGTTGGACTTGTCGATCTCCACGTCGTCGCCCTCGGCCTCGTCCACGTGCGTGAGCCTCTTGTAATGATTGTGCACGGCGACGGCCAACGTCTTCTTCGGCACATCCTGGCCGATGACGTACTGATCCAGAAACTCCTTGATCTGACGCGGCGAGGGAACCGAGGAGAACAGCGGGCGCCCGGTCGATAGCTTCCGTCGCTCCTGCTTGATAATGTTGTGACACAAATCCACGCACGACGCGCAGATGAAAACGTCGTTCGGCCCCTCCACCATCGGTCCGGCGTCTCGATGGCTCTTCCCGCAGAAACTGCAAACGCTCGGCCGACGGCCTCGCAGACTTGACCCGCCCCCGGATCCGCCCTTTGTCGAATTTGCCATTCTGTCTTACTCCGCCCGCACTCGTTTCGTGCGGGCCGCCATCGGCTCAATAGTCTCTATCGACCGCAACCGAGCCCGTGGTTCACTGAAAAGCACCTCTCAACCCTCACCAGAGTTCGAGGCGACGGCCGCATCACCGCGGATTCCCGAGATCATCTGCGCTTTGAGGCGATCGAACTCCTCGTCACTGATCTGCCCGGCGGCGTGGAGCTGCCTTAAATCGTGCAGCGTCCAGGGCTGCGCGATCTCTTGCGTCTGGTGCATTCTTCGTCGGTAATACCACACCAGCAACCCCAGCGCGAGCACACCGGCCAGCAGCCCCGCCGTATAGAGCAGTATGTCGGACACAGCCGCTGTGGTCTCGACCCCGGCACCCGGCACCGCAATGGTCTCCTCGCCGGCGATACGGACGCCTGCCAATGCAATGGTACTCACCCCGAACAAGAGGTTCAACTTCGACCAGATGGTCGGGAATTGAGGTCCTTGGCACCGCTCGCCCTGTCCGCAGTGGGGGCCGCGCATAGCCCCGTCGCGGTCACCCCGACGGGAAACCCACCCGGACGTTCGCCCCAACAGCATGAGAGCATCCACCGACAGACCACTTGGCCCCCCTGTCAACCTTCGGGAGAGGCGCGAGAGGCCCGCTTGTCCGCCTTCGCCGGTGGGCAAGCGAGTCGTTGTTGCGTAGCGTCTTACGGGCGGCGTGCTAACGCGGGATCAGAGATCGGCGAACCGATCCCACGCCTGGCCGGTAAGCCCCTCGAGCGTGACCGCGACGACCCAGGGATGATAGTCGCAGCCGACCGAGCGAGGCTCGGCCGTCTTCAGGTCCGGCTGAATGAGCAGCCCGTCAGAGGGGCAGAAGCGTTCGCAAAGCCATCCGGGCTTGCCCCAACCGAAATCCTCGGACTCGCGGCAGACGCAGCAGCATCCGTAGCCCACCGCGTCGCGCGTACGTTCGAGGTAGTAGTCGTCCTGCACGTGGTCATGAAGATACAGCACCTGGTCCAGCGCGTTGAGGTGCATTGGGTGGATGTGCGGGTTGTGCGCCGAGGTGACCGATCCGCCGCACGATGCCCAGTCGGCCTCATCCAGCGGCGGGATGATCGGCCGCGTGTTGTAGTAGTAGCGCCACGTCATCTCAAAGTCGGCGCTGTCGCGCAGCATCTCGATAAAGCGTGCATCGCCTGTGGCCTCATGAAGCAGCGGAAGCGTGTGAAGCAGGGCCAGATTGCCCTCTTCGTCGGCTGCATTGTGGGTATCCATGGGCGTGCCGCAAGGGCTCAGTGTCGCCACCTCCTGGTGATAGGCAAGAGCGGCTCTGATGGCCGCATCGAGATAGCGGGTCTGGCCGGTGATCCGATGCATCCAGGCTAGCGCCGCGGCAAACCAGCAACCCGCAAAGCCAACCTGGCTAAACGGACGGCCGTCCTCGATGGCGAACGACACGGGGAAACGACCGTCACCAAGCTGCCGTGGAACGATCCTGTCGAGCACGGCCTGTGCCGCGGCACCCCAATCGTCCGCGCGACTCGGAACCAGCCGCGACGATTTCAGCAGGTAATAGCAGGCATGGCCTTGGTTGTAGGCGTAGTGGGCCTCAGGCGAAATGTATGTCCACCAACCCCTGCAATGAAAGCCGTCCGTATCCTGACAGTCCCAGAACAAGCCCGAGTCGGGGTTTATGCTGCGGCAGATTCGGTCGAGCCGGTCGATGGCGTACGCGGCGAGTTCCTTGCGTAGATACCTGTTCTGGGTGGCCAGGAAGGGGTATGCGACCATCGCCCCGCCGGTCCAGCCGATTTCGGGGACCGTCCTGCCGAAACGGTGGTCGGTGATCTTGAAGAGTTCTCCACCGGTCTGTTGAGCATATTGGGCGCGAGCCGGCAGGAGGATGTCGCGCACGATGGCGTCGGCCAGCAGGCGGACCGTGCTGTGCGGGCCTTCGCCGCGCAACGCATCGTCGTGGTAGCGGTTGTAGAGGAACCGGATGACCTCGGCGTGCCCGCGACGATCCGCACGGTCGGACTGAAAGAAATGGCCCGCCAGCTCGAGCGCACCGTCCAGGCGAACGTACCCGCGGTAGCCCGGTGCGGCTGTACTGTCGTGAACGAACTGAACCGGCTCGACGACGTGGCCGACTGAGATACCGATCCCGCGCTTCTTGCAGACTCGCAGGCCGTTGCCCACATCCCGCGTGTAAGGCGGCACGGCCAGCGCACGCATGCCCTCACGGCCAAACAGAAAGACTACCGGTGCGGTCGCCCGGTCGGCTCGAATGCCCCAGAACGGGTTCTTGAGGTTGGGCGGCGTCAGGTCGAGATCGTCGGTGAGTTGTGGATAGCCGGGCCCGGTGTCCTCGGGGCGGTTGTAGCCCAGCAGAAAGCCGGGCACGAACGGGAACGGATCGGACATTTCCGGCTGAAGCCACAGCGTCACGACGGCGTCACCCCGGCCTTCAATGGATAGCTTCAGGTCGTTGCCCGAGACCTCCAGTCTGGCTGATAGCCCCCACGCCGACGCGACCCCACCTTCGAAGGCCACGTGCTTTTCGAACGACCCGGGACGAAGAACGGATAACGCAAAGCCGCGGTAGTCCATCAGTCTGCTCCGTTGACGTCCCCTTCATGGAGTGGAAACAACGTCGGAAGCTATGACCGGCCGGAGGACGTCTTGACCAGCCACTCTCGCCGTCCGGTGACCGTGTCTGGCCGCCGTCCCGGCAGCGTCACGTGGGCCGAGATGCCCTTCGGCAGCGACAGAGACACAGCCACCTCACCGTCGCTTCGCTGCCACGTGGAGCGCACCAACCCCTGCGGGGTCGGCACGACGGCGCGAGCGCGGGTTACCTCGGGCACGTCGAGCAGCGGCGCGAACTGCACCTTTCGCCAGGCCACGTCGGCCTGGACGATACCTCCGATCGTGCCCGTCAGGTGATAGATCGGGTGGGCCGCCCAGGCATGCGAAGCGGTGGACTGCCCGATCCGGCCGGTGAACATCTCCCACGTGCCCCCATAGGGGATCATCGGCTCCCAGTTCCGCCGGATGTGCTCGACCACCTGGCGTGCGTAGCCCAGCCGGCGCATGGCATCGTACACATACGTCACCCAATAGCTCGATGGCAGCGGGCCGGGAATTCGTTTCCCTTCCAGGTAAGGCAGCAGACGCCGGCGGACCATGGCAGCGTGGTGTCCGGTTTGCAAACCACACAGAATGGCCAGCGTCTGGTTGTGGATTGAATGAACGTTAACCGGCTTGCCGTCCGGCGTGAGTCCGTCGCCGAACAAGCCCTTCCTGCGGTCGAACAGCCTGGCCACCACGCGCCGTTTGTGCTGGCGGCCCAGTGACGTGAGGCGCCGGCGTTCCGCCGGCATACGGGCGATCCCGGCCAGGGCTGCGAGCCGATCCAGCATGTGCACGTACCACAAGTTCAACAGGGTCGGCGTGCCTTCCTTGTGGATGTCGCACCAGTCGAGAAACAGCCAATAGCGATCGTCGTAGTGCAGCAGGCCATTGCGCCCGAGACCCTCGCCCGTAAAGTAGCCCAGCACCCGCTGGATGCGCGGCCACTGCTCGACGAAGAGCGACACGTCGCCCGTCTGGTAGTAGTAGTCCCAGATGGTCAGCACCCAGATGATGGAGAAATCCGGCAGGATGCAGTGGTGGGCCTTGGTGGGGGCGTGGCCGTAGGTGAGCCCGTTGGGCACCTCCTGCACGGCGATCGAGCGAATGCCGCGGACCAGCAGGCGTGTGTCGCCGCTGATGTGGAAGGTATTCTGCGCCTGCACGCGGGCATCGCCCCACCACTGGGCCTGCTCTCGCCAGGGGGTGTCTACGTATGCGTCCAGCGAACAGACCCGTTGCGTGTCGACACAAATGCGGTAGATGTCGTTGATCGTCTGACCGTCGGTCTCGAAGCCTCCTTTGACGGCAAACGGATAGATGGTCTGGCGCAAAGCAAGCTTCAACCGAATCGGCCGGCGCGTACCTCGTGCGATGGCGACCACGTAGCGATGCCCGAGCATCTGGAAGAACTCGTGCACCGTCTTGCCCTTCCGCAGGCGCAGCCGGCAGGACAGCGACGTTTCGCAGCTTCGCTCCTTGACAGCCAGCACCGGCGAGCCGTCGTCGTTGAGGGCCTCGCAGCAGAACAAGTCGACGATCTCGCCACCGGCGGCGCCGGTCGCCTCCACGATGAGATTGCCAATACCTGGCTTGCCGAGGTCCATACTGACGGCAGAGAGTCGACCGGGCCCCGTCCCGGGCAGCGTGATGGCCAGACCATTCCGTCCGGCGCGGCCGGGCGGCGCGGCTTTCCAGCGTAAGCGCGGATTCTCTTCACGCAGTCCGTCGGTGATATTGGGCCAATCTTCGAAGCCCTTCCCGCAGCGACCGACGGCGGCGGTGCACGTCCGCTGGTAGCTCAGCAAGTCGCTGGTGAGATGGGGTATGCCTCGCGGCTCGACGTCGGCCCAGGGCATGGCGCCGAAGGCGCGACCGGCGCCGGAGGTCTGCCAGCCAACGGGCGGGCGAGCCGATCGTATCCACGACTGATCGTCCAGGCGGGCATCCACGTGCTCCTGGAAATTGGTTTGCCGGCTGAGAGGTGCGGCGTCGCGGCGATAAGCAGGCGAGACGCGCATGAGCCAGCCCGGTCCGCTGAGAACCGTGGTGCCTTTCCATTGTCCCGCGCACAGCAAGCCCGCGGCTGACTGATGCACATACTGATACGTGCTGACGCCCCCGTTGTAGACGCGGACGCTGATCCAGTTGTGCCCTCGCCGCAGATGCGGCGTCAGGTCGAGCTGATCGAAGGGCCAGTGATGCTGATAGCCGCGGGCCGGGCCGCGCGCGACGTACCGACCGTTCACGTAGAGCATGTAGCACTGGTCGGCGGTGATGTAGAACGGCGCCCGCTTGGGGACACTTCTCAGCGAAAAGTCATAGCGAAACTCAGCGTGCACGTTGTGCGGATGGTGGGCCCCGCCGACCACGTCCGGGCCGTAACTGGGCCAGATCCATCTCGCGCGACGCAAAGGGTGATTGGCATTCACAGGCTGTTCTCCTTACTTGGCCAGTGGATGACGCAGACGTGAATTTGCGCAGCGGCAGACTGGCGCATGTCGATTCAGGTCCGCCGCGGTCAATGCATGACCACCTCACACTTGCCCACACCGCCCCGATAAAAGCTGAACCGCACGTTGGGGTGCGACGCCAGGAGCGACATGGGCGCCGAGCTGTCCTCGATTCGCCTGGCGATCATCAGCGTGGTCAGGCGCATGCCGAAGGGGTTGTCGTGCATGCCGGCGTGCCAGATGGAGACGCGCTCGGCCTTGAACGTCTCGACAGGCCCGACCGTGGCGGCGTGCGTGGGCACCAGGGACACCTGTCCGCCGCCGGAGGTACGGGCGTTCTGAATGATCGTCATGGGGTGCAGCTCGGTCACACGAGTCTTGAGCTTGCGGTACTCGTCGGGGCTGGGCGGTTGGTCCTTGTAGGGGCCTTGCCGCCGCGGCGGATCGTTGAACGCCCAGTGCTTAACCTCGCCCTGGCCGCCCTGCATGACCACGCAACGGACCTGGTCGTAGCTTCGGCTGTAGGCGTCCAGATCGCCCGTGGGAAAGTGCAGATGCGAGTCGGGCATCCGCAACTTGCGATCGATGCGGTTGAAGCACAGCTCCAGGTCGGCCTTGGCGAACGACAGGGGATGGTCGACGGGCACGGGCTGGTTGTTCTCGGTCCATTCGTCCATGCCCCAGAAGTGGGCGTCGTGTAACGGCAATTCCATCTCGTTGACCAGCCGGGCCACCAGCGGCAACTGTTCGGTGGGCCCGATGGGTCCGCAGATGCCGGCAGGCCTGTCGGGCGTAGCCTGTTTCCAGGCTTCGACGTACTCCAACGCTTCGGCAAGGTAGAACTCCTCGATGGTGTCGTAGAAGCGAACCTCGAAGCCCTCGCGCGACAAGGCCTGCATGTCGTCGGGGCTAAGCGGGGCTGCATCTTCGAGTAGCTCGGGGTCCAACGTCGTATAGTCCCACCAATCCGGGGCCACCTTGCTGAGCGGTCTGGGCATGATGAGATCTCCTTGTTTCGAATCGTCGACGAGACACCACCACGGGCGTCACTGTAGCAGACAGAGGGACGGCTAGCCACGGCAATCATCGGGCAACAGTGCCGCGCCCACTCGCGGGCAAGCTGTTCCGTGCGGCGAACCGGCGCTCGGCAGCGCCGCGAACTCGGCCGGCTCGGACGCGACAGAGGCAACGCTTGACGTCTTGACGGTGGGATTGCCTACTTGGCGGCTCTCGGTCGGCCACGTATACTGTAGCGACCGCGTTCGGACCGGTGGTTGGATGTGAAGGGCAATGGAGCGAAAGGAAGGATTCCAGTACCGCGAGGTTTCAGACCGGGACCTCAACCATCACACCGAGGTGGACCCGCATCGCCGTCTGGCGTGGCTGTCGCAGGTGATTCTGGGCGGCCAGGACGGCTTGGTGAACGTGTTGGGGGTCATCCTTGGGGTGGCGGCGGCTACGCAGGAAACGCCTATCGTGCTGGCGGCCGGGCTGGCGGCGGCGTTCGCCGAGTCGGTGGCCATGGCGGGCGTGGCCTATACGTCGTCCCGCGCCGAGCGCGACCGCTACCTGAGCGAACGCCAGCGCGAGATGCGGCACGTCCGCGACGTGCCAGCGCTGGAGCGTCAGGAGGTGGTGGAGATCTATCGCCGCAAAGGGTTCAGCGGCGAGTTGCTCGATCGCATCGTGGACACGATCACCGCCGATCGCGAGGTGTGGGTGGCGGTGATGATGGCTGAGGAGCACCGGTTCGTCGAGAGCGACGCACGACACCCGATACGGGCCGCGGTGATCGTGGGGCTGTCGGCGCTGGTCGGGTCGCTGATCCCGCTGGCGCCGTTCGCGCTTTTTTCGGTACTCGTCGGGGCCGGCGTGTCGTTGGGCGTCTCGGCGGCGGTGCTGTTTCTGGTGGGCTGGTACAAGGCCCGCGTCACGGTTGGCCGGCCGCGCCGCAGCGGGTTGGAGCTTTCCCTCATCGGACTGGCCAGCGCGCTGGCGGGTTTCGGCATCGGATCGCTGCTGAGCGTGCGGCCGTGACACGCGGGCACCCTATCGCCGCCCACGGTTGATCCATCTGATCGAACCAACCCCAAGCAACTGTGCACACCGAAAGGGTCAACGTCCCGCTAGCTCGGCGAGCTTTTGACGGACCTGCTCGGCATGGCCGGCGGCTTTGACGTTGGGCCAGTGATACGCGACGCAGCCGTCGGGGTCGATGAGCACGGTGCTGCGGATGACGCCCTGGTGCTCCTTGCCGTACATCTTCTTGACGCCCCACACGCCGTACTTGTCGAGCACCTTGTGGTCGAGGTCGCTCAGGAGCGTGATCTTGAGCTTGTGCTTGGTCTGAAACTTGAGGTGACTGGCCGGCGAGTCCGGGCTGACGCCCAACACGGTGGCGTCGAGCTTCTCGAACGCCGACAGGGCCGACGTGAACTCGCACGCCTCGACGGTGCAGCCGGGCGTGTCGTCCTTGGGGTAGAAGTACAGCACCACCCAGCGCCCGGCCAGGTCCTTCAGTGCAACCTTCTTGCCGTTCTGGTCGGGCAGGGCAAGCGCCGGCGCCTTGTTGCCGACCTTGATCTTGGCATCAGGCATCTTCTGCAACCTCCATATGTGGGTTTGGCCGCTAGGCGGTCGGGACCTCGCTCGGGCGGGAGTCGTCCATTCCCGCAGCCGGACCATCTGGCGCCTCGGCCGATTCTAGGACGCGTTGGAGCGATGACCAACTCATGCCGCGTACCTTCCCGTCGAGTTCACGGTTCTGGATCGGGCCACCCGATCGCTCACCCAACGCGTTGCCGCCAAACACGAGTTCACTACTCAAGAGCAGTGGCACACCCGGGGGACGTGTTGGCCCGACCAAGGCGGTTCACCTTGCGGACGTAGGCGTCGATGTCGAACTTGCGCCGCAGGCCGGCTACGTTCATGTAGCGCACCGTGCCGAACACCGGGCGCGGCGACCAGGGCCGATCATGCTTGCCGAAGCACCACGCCACGCCGGCAAAGGAATTGGGATCGCGGCCGTTGAACCGTGCATGCACCTGACTGAAAGTGTTGTCCGGCCGAGGCCGACTCCTCACGAAGGGTCCCCACCCTCCATCGCCTCGACGATCTTGTGCAACATGCCCTTAAACACCAGCTTGTGTATCGGGTACAGGGCGTACCAATAGGCCAGACCCGCCAGTCCCCGCGGGTCGAAAACGGCGGTCTGCCGCACCGTGGTACCATTCTGAGACGGCTCGATCTCGAACTGAAGCCAGGCCCGGCCCGGCACTTTCATTTCGGCGCACAGACGCAGAAGGCGATCGAGCTCGATGGCCTCGACGCGCCAAAAATCGACCGTCTCGCCCACCGTCAGCCTGTCCGGATTGCGTCGGCCGCGACGCATACCCGGTCCGCCAACCAGCAGGTCGAGAAAACCTCGCAGCCGCCAAAGCCAATTGCCGTAATACCAACCCACCCGTCCCCCGATCCGCCTGATCGGCTCGAACGCCCGCGCCGGCGAGCACGTCACCACGACTGAGTGCGATTCGACAATGCGAGAGCCCAGCTTCACGCCGCCCCACGCCGGTGGTGTGTCGCAGGAGGAGAGGGCGTCGGACCAGCGTGTCTGGGCAAACTGCTGGTCCTCATTGCTCAGCGCCCGCGCGATGGCTTCGCGGATGCCTCGGGGTTGGATGTCGAACACCTCCAGCGCCCGAGGGTCCTGCACGAGCGTGTCGTGCCGCATGCTGTCGATCAGCTTCCGCCCGACGCGTGCGTACAGCGGCGTTACCAGTCCCAGCCACAAGCTGGACAGGCGCGGCGTGAGGACAGGCACGGCAATCATCATGCGTCTGAGGCCGCGCTGGCGGGCATATTCGCGCATGATCTCGACGTAGGGGACCTGATCGGGCCCGCCGATTTCAAAAACCTGGCTCTCGCGGCAATCGATCTCCAGACCGGCCAGCAGGTAGGCCACCACATCTTCAATGGCGATGGGTTGGGCCCGCATGCGAACCCATCGGGGCGTGATCATAACCGGCAGCTTGTCGACTAACGCCCGAATCATTTCGAACGACAGACTGCCCGAGCCAATGATGATCGACGCGCGGAACTCGATCGTGGCCACGCCCGATTCCCGCAGGATGCGTCCCACCTGCTGGCGGCTGGCCAGGTGGCGCGAGAGTTGTCCGCCCTCGCCCAGGCCGCCGAGGTAGATGATTCGCTTCACGCCCGCAGTAAGGGCTGCCTGGGCGAAGTTGTCGGCCGAGCGGCGCTCGACCTCGTCGAAAGCCCCTCTCGCCCCCATCGAGTGAACCAGGTAGTAGGCTGTCGAGACGTCCTTCATGGCCGCGTGCAGCGTGGCGCGCTCCAGCAGGTCGCCGCCGACCACCTCCGTGCTGTCGGCGACCTTCGGGCGCAGGTAGTCGGGGCGGCGAGCCAGACAGCGCACGCACCTGCCGGTCTGCTCGAGGGCCTTGAGCAACCGACCCCCGACATAGCCTGTGGCACCGGTCAGCAGGACCCACTGTTGACTTGATGACGCTGATTCATGCATGCTATAGCGACCCGCCTCCGCATTGTAGGCGCCCTACGCGGTTTACACTACCCAGGCAAACCTTGTAGGCGGAGCGCACCACGGCTGAGCGTCTTGCGGATCGCCTCAACGACTCAAACAAAAGAACCATCCGGGGTATATGATTGGCCCGTACGCCGGGCCTGCTGAAACAGGCTCGCGCACAGACTACATGGCGATGAGCGGACCGCCGGTCACCTCGACCGGCCTCGCCAAACCTCGAGCCCGTCGAAGGGGTTGGCCGTGCCGACGTAGAGGTAATCCCCCACAGACTTCATCGTCCGCAGGCCGTAGTTGCCCACGTCCCCGAAGCCGGTCAGGGTCACCGGATACCAATGGACGCCGTCCTGCGTCTTGTACAGATCGGCGCCGGCATTGAACCATTGCTCAAACACATTCGCCGTTCGGCTGCGGCGCGACAGCGCCTCGATGACTCGGTCCATGTTCTCGAGGACGTTGAAGAACGCGCTGACCTGGTCGTAGGTGGCGGTATAGAACCAACCATCGTGAACCGCCATCGACCAGATATAGGTGTTGGGCCAATGGTCGAAGCCCGAATCGTAGCCGGAAAGCGAGTCCGGCCCGACCACGGTCTGCCACTCGTCGCTCGTGTCAATACGGATGATGTCGCTGGCCTTACCGCCGGCGATGATGTTGGCCATGGGGTCGAGCATACTGCCGATGTACAGCCTGTTCTTGAAGATGCACCTGCTGATCGCGGCCTGGTTGGCCGAGGACGGTCCGCCGTTGGCGACGATCTGAACGGGCCCGTCGCTTCCCTCTGGCCCGGCCAGCTTCCAGATCTCGTAGCCCGTCGCCTTGTTCAGCGTGCCCGCATACAGCCAGTCGTTGTAGGACGCCAGACACATCACACCCAGGTTGTCGGGGTTGCCGAACCCGTCCTCGACAACGGGCCAGAACTGATCGCCGTCGGTAACAAAGATCTTGCCGATCTGTTCGCCCACCGGCACTTCGTTGGCCACCGCCACATAGAGCAGGCCGTTATGCTCAGCCAGCATGCGGACCGAGCCCACCAGCCCACTCTGCCAGACGATCTGCCAGGAGCCGGGCTCACCCGTGGCCGTACGCCACAATATCGCCTCGCGCCCCATCGTGGCGGCGTAAAGGTAGTTGACTCCGTCCGACTGCGCCCGGTACACCTTCATGTACCGAAAGCCGATCGTTTCGAAGTCGGGATCGTCTTCCACGTCGCGATAGTCGAGCACCCGCTCCCAGGCCAGGCGGAAAATGTCATCGCGGTAGCGGCGGATCTCCGGCGGCCGCGCCAACACATCGCCCAGCTCGGCCATGCCCATCATCGCACTGATGCCCTGATAGATCAGCCCGATCATGTCGTTGCCCGTGCCCACGTAGACGTAGCCACGATCGGCCCCGTCGGGCTGGAAGTACTCCATCGACCAGGCGTAGTCGTTAATGTCGACCTCGTTGTCCTCGGGGTCAAAACCGTTAAGCGAGATGCACTCGAAATCGGCAGCGGTGAGCCCGCCCACGTCATCCTGGATCTCGGGCGGAACGCAACCGGTCAGTACGATCGAGCCCATACCGCACATCAGGAACGACAGGCCTATGGCACGCACTGCTGTCTCCTTTCCAGCCGCTCAATGAGGCCGGCGGCCTGCAATAAGGTAGAGAAGTCCTCGTAATAGGGAGGTCACTTCTGATCACGTGACCGCTGCCGTTCGGATCTTACCGCGCATCGGTTCGCTCAGCCATACGGCACTCTACCATACTGCAGTCGCGTGTCGCTTGGCCCCTCGCTGACCGGAGTCGGCCGGGTCACATATGCTTGCTTGGCTATATGCCCTCAGTCTACTGCCGACTTGCTTTTCGATGGTCAGTCGGGTCAGGCAAGATCGCCTCCAGCCTTGATGTGCGATCCTGCAATGCGTTCATTCCGGCGTCCCTATCCCGCAGAGTCTCATAACACCCCCGAGTCGCCGCCAGCGACACGGAGACGCCCCTGGTAGGTAAAGGCGTCCTCCATCGGGTCGGCTAGCACGACCACCTATCGGACCCAGTGGTCGCGCGGCACTTGCCAAGACGGACGAAAACAACTGCCTGCGTAGCCATGATCGGCCGGCTACATTCGGCCGACGCATTCGCCGATAACAGACTCAAGGGAGTGGCGGGCCGCGATCGATCGTGCCGTCGTAAGACGATGCCGCCTGGGCCACGCGCACGCTACGCAGTTGGGGAGCAGGCCGATGAGTGTGGATCAGACGAAGTGGCTGAAGTCCGCTGAAGTATTGACTGAGTGGGTGGCTGACGCCGCTGCACAGAGCGAGTCAGACGCGTATCTGGGGAAACGCCAGACGTTGCGATACGTGTGGCCGGCAGCCATCGAAGCCATCATCAAGCCCGGCTCGCCACGCGAGCGGCGAATCTACGTAACCGGCAGAGACGTCAGTGAAGGGGGAATCGGTCTGTTGACTCGACACGATCTGTCCGTCGGCACCTCGGTCTGGCTGCGTTACGCCGACGATGGCGACAAGTGCCCGTGGGTACCGGGCAAGGTTGTCCACTCGACCCGCACTTTGGCCGGTTACCGACTGGGCGTCCAGTTCGACGTCGAGCCGGTCGGCTGACCTTCATCTCGCCGCCGCAGGCCGTAGCACTTCACAATTCGCACCACCGGGCCCGTCAAGAGATCCGACGACTCGGCAGAGTCTGCCGGGCGGCAGGGCCAACGTCACGTCGGCTGTGCCCCGCCTGTGTGGCGGTTCCGCTGACAACCAAACCTCGCTAACGTTATTCCCGTCGGTACCAGGATCGACGAGTGTCCCGCAGTCGAGCCATACGACCCGCTACCCACCAGAGCCAAGTCCGTGGAGCGGACTGCGGCCTTGCCAGCTAGCGCCCCCGAGTTGCGGAGCCGCTACCATCGCCGTAGCGTTGGCGACCTGTTTGGTTTCAGCGTTGACTTTGCCGACGTAACCCCCATCGAAGTTCAGGGACGTAAGGCCCAGTAACACCGCCACCGTCAGAACAATCAGAGGAACGACCGCACCCAATGCGGTCCTGACACCAGAGCTGCGCAAATCGGCAAACATGGGACGCTCCTTACAGGCCCCACCTGCATGAAGCCTCTACCGCGGTCGCCTCTAACGGACCGGGGCAGCGCGACCATCCCTTCCCCCAAGGAGGGGACTCAGCGCTTTGCGTCCCACGGTTGCCCGTGGTTTGCCCTTCCGAGGCCAATGGAGGTTGCCACAATCTCTGCAAGCAACATACGATTCAGCAAGCAACCTGGCCAATCGTCGCATCCAACTGCACGCCTGAGGCCAAAAGGCTCGACGACAAGTTGGGCAAGTAGAAATGCTTGCGCGGGCACGACGCCGGCGACCAGCCGGTTACGCACGGCAGTCTTTGCCTGGCTTTACTCGCGCCGGGCGAAAAGGAAAATTCATACACCTGGATAAAAGACCCGCTCAAACGAACATCAGCTCGTCGCGGCTGTCGACCTTGGCAGCCTTGATCGCCCCCCGATCCTACCCTCGCCTGACCGTCCCCCAGAGGTGCCGGGGGCAGTCCGTCGCATTCAGTACAAACTCGATGCCAACGCGGTACCCTCCGTCCACCGGTGTCGAATGCACGACGCGGGCGGGCACCCAGGGACATCTGTCACCATCGGCGGCGTACCGTACGACGATGTCCGCTCCAACAGGCAGTTCCTGACGCACCACCAGCCCCATGCCGCTCCCGCTCACGTCCCGACCGGTGCCGAAGGTCCGCTGCTCGTCCGGCGTTCCCGGATTGATCAGTAGCTGGACCGCCCCCGGCCAGACGTAGCGCAAGTATCGGCGGCGTACGAGCAGACCCTGAGTTGTGCCGTCGGCCACCCACTCGCCCACGACGCGCGCCGCCTCAGGCAACTTCACCGTTCCCTGTCCATCCATCAGTGTTCCCCCAGCAAGAACCCCCCCAATGCCCCCAAGTACCCCGCGTGCATTATCGGCGAACGCGTCTACCACCTTAACGTGTAGCGCACACGGCCCCCATGCACTCAGCGATCAGTTCCAATACTATCGGTCGTCGAATGACGCTTGACTGGCATGGTTGGGTCCGTGCGCTGGGTCTCTACCTCTGGAACGCCGCACACGCACCTTGTTCGAGGTGGCCCTCCTTCGTACCATGCCACCGCACGGGTGGCCTACTCTTTCAAGGGTGGGGGCCAGTTCTCGGGTCGCCATCGCCGTGTGCCACTGCCTTCAGGCAGTGAGCCTTGTCGAACTGTTCTTGAACAGTGTCTTCTCTGATGTGAACCGATAGACACGTGCCCCGCTCCTCGCAAGAACAGGCAAACACCGCGATCACCCCCCACCGCGCAGACGATCCATCCATTGCCCCGTTTGATCGTCCACTCTCGTATCCCTGTCGCCAAACCCGCCACGTACTACTTATCGCGTGACGAGAGGTAGCGAAGGGCGTCCAGGAGTCGCTTATCACCGGGATCAAGCATTACCCCGTCACGTATTACGGAGATGGCCTCGTCAGTGCGCTGCCTGCGAACAAGGGCCCGACTGAGATGCAATCTGGCATCAACCACCCGGGGATTCAAGGACAGAGCCCTGCGCCATTCGTCCATGGCCTCACTGACTTTGCTCTGCCCGTTGAGGACGAGAGCGTGAAGATGGCGGTTCTCAGCGGAATCCGGATCTATCTCCACGGCACGTCGATAGTGATACTCCGCCCAATCCAGGGATCTCAATCGGGTGAACGCAAGACCGAGACATAAGTGAGACTTTACATGGTTGGGGTCGGCCTCCACCGCTTTCAGCCAGAGCTGCCGAGCAGCCTGCTCATCGCCGAGCTTATCCTGGCTCACAGCCATGTTGAAAAAGCCGCTTGCCAAATCTCGTTCAGGAGCGTCGAACCCGACCCAGGCATTCACACCAGGCAAAGCTATGCCCGCCAGCACCGACAGCAGAGCCAGGATGCCCCATAGCCGATGCTTCCGCCACTCATAGAGCAAGGCACCTGCCTCAGCGGCAAGGGCCACAAGTACCGGGGTTGCAGGCAAGCGATACCTCGGTGAATACCAGAAGACTAGCACCGTCACGAAAGGAACAGCGACAAGCAGAATCTCAGGAGCGCTCTTTCGTACAGTTCGCAGCTTTCGACACCACACCAGCAGAGCCGGAAACGTAATCCACGCTATCGGCATGGGCGTCAGGATTGTCCACGTCGACAATCCAGCTTTCTTCTCCGCCTCGGGATGATAGATGTCATGGTAGTATCGGCCCGTCAGGAACCAATAGGCCTTTTTGCTTGCGAGCAGCAGAGCATCAGCAGGATTGTCGGCCCACCAGACGAGGCTCTCTCGCCAGAAATAGCGGTCCACTTCCCGCCACGATCCTTCCCTGCCGGTCGCTTCTCGATAGACCGCGGCTGCATCCTCGGCCATCAAGGTCTTGGACCGGCGCACCCCTGGCACAGCCAGATAGATACCCTCGGCTCCGTCGCCGTTGCCCTGTCGAAACGTGATACCCGAGTGGGCCGAAATTGCGATGAGTTCGCCGCATGCCCTGTAGTTCCGCAGCGTAACAGGAGCCATCGTTCCCATGGCAAGAACGACCAGCAGCAGTGCACGCTTCCATCCGCCAACCAGCAGTAACCAGAACCCCAAACCCGGAACCAGAAGGATCGCAGGCGCGTAGGCCGCACAGAGCACCCCGAGCGCCAGACCGCCGGCTGTGAGTCTGATCAGACTCCGCCTCCCATCAGAGCCGACAGTCGCTACCCATACGAGGGAGACCAGCAACACCTGTAGCGTGCCCGGCGAAATGCGGAAACAGTAGAAAGCTGGATCAAAAAGGCAGAAAAACAGGCCCGCGGACACAAGCCCAACGGCAAACCCCCGGCGGCGAAACGCGGTCCAGCCGATCACGATCCCGGTTATTGCATGCAGCACCAACTGAATCAGGTAGGCTGCACGCAGCCCGCCACCCATGCTGCGCAACAGGCCGAGGAGCATCGGATACAAAGGCGCCGTCAGGTAAGGCTTGTCGGCGTCAAAGCCATGCTCGGCCAGTTCCCAGTAATACAGACCGTCATTGGTCGGCAGCAGATAGTTGGGGTTCCTGGCTGCATACTCGGCGAAGATCAACAGCCTGGCTGCCAGGGCCAAAATGACGAGGCTGGCCAGGGCGATGCCAAATCGCCCAGCCGTCGTCATCGACCGATTTGCTCCATGTTCAGGCGACGCGGAAACTCTCCAATCAACGGGCCATATTCTACCCGGTACGTGCAGTCATTGCCATGAAACGTAATGTAAACGGTGGACGGGTGACAGGGTCAATCCCAACCGTGTGCCACTGCCTGCCGAACGCGTAGGGCGGGTTTCACCCGCCGTCCTGCTCGCCGTGTGCCACTGTTCTTGAACAGTGTCTTCGCTGCCGGGTGGCCCAGGTAGTCAGACCTGGGGGAGCCGATTCCCCGGGTGCCATGCCCAAGCCCGCCGCGGGCGGCGCGGGCATGTCTTACACACGTGCCCCGCTTCTTGCAGATGACGTAGGGCGGGTTTTACCCGCCGTCCTACTCGCCGCTCCTCGCAAGACCAAGCCGCCGATCCTTCAGTGGGCGGGTGCCTCACCCTTTGCGAGAGCAGCCGACAATATCAACGCACCCGTCGCCCTCCACCGCGCACCCGATCCATCCATTGTCCCGTTTGATCGTCCACTCTCGTATCCCTGTGGCCGTGAGCCACCCGACCCCAACCAGAATCAGTAGCCGAGGTCCTCTCGCAACTCGGCTGCTTCGTCCTCGTTACGTGCCTCTTTCTGATAGGTAGCCTCGATCCGGCGAAGCATCGCCGCTGTACGCGGCCAACGATTGCCTATCGCGGCCGCGAAGCGGGCATACCGCTCGGCCAGTTGGCGCTCTTCCGCGCCCCCGCCCGACGGGTCCTTCATCACAATACCCCGGCTGTTGTAGAGGCCAATCTGTAACCCTTGCTCCAGGTCAGCGCTCGCCACCTCTTCGATCACATCGCGCACCGCCGGATGTGGCCAGGCACCATCGTCACCTTCAGGCGACCCACTTAGAACCTCTCCGATGATGTAGTCGGCAGAGGCCCCACGCCCGCTCGCCAATGTGCCCTCACGCGCCCGGCGCACCCAATCTGCCAGCGCGTCAGCGTCGATGGCGCCGGCTTCGTCTCTCCCCGGGACGGTACGCCAGGATTGGAGCAGTTCACGGCCGCACTCATCACGTGCCTGTTCCTCGTCAGTTAGCTCGCGAGGTTCTTCGCCTGCCGCGCCGTACACCAGCTTGACGACCTGCGCGAAGAAATCCGGGTCCCGTGCGAGTTCGCGATGGAGAAGCTTTGGCGGGCGCTCGTGTCGCGCAATAAGTGAAAGAAACGCCCATTCCAGCGCCGCAAGCCGGTTCTCATCAACATCGCTGGACCCCGCTAGCAGGTCGAGAAGCTGACACACCTGATATACAAAGGAACCGGCTGGAGGATCCTCCTTCGGCGACGTCTTAGCCGCACCCTCAAGCGCATCGGCGACCAGCTTCGCTGGCAGCGCCTCTTTTCGCTCCGCATGGGAGGCGAGTAGGTCCACAGCCGTGTATGGTCGACCATGCTCCAGCAGCTTTCGTGCTGCACGCTCGACGTCGGCTTCCTCGATCCACAACAGGGGGACGAGTTGCCAATACTGACGCTCGGGCTCCGGGCCCGCAGCTTCGGCGAGGTCCCAAGTGCGCCCGTCTGCCGGCAGGCACGCCAGCAGTTGCGCCTGCTGGGAAGGGGACCACGCCACAGCCACATCGGACAACTTACCCTCGGCCCACTCTCGTCCCTGTTTCCAGACGCGTCCGGCGGCGAACCCGCGAGCAAAGTGCGCGCGAGCGGCGTCGCCTTCGGCAAGATGCTGTGTAAGAAGATCGTCTTCCTCGGCCACCGCGAGTTCACTACGTCCCAGTGCAAGGCCGAGCTCACCAGGCTTCTCGACGCTGCCAGCAAGACCAAGAAGCGCCGCAAGCCCACCCTGTATGTAGACAAGACGGACAACGTCGACCCGTGCGCTGACGATCGCCTGCTGCTGCGCCTGATAATCACCGGCTCGTCCGTCCAGCAGCGCGGGCGTACCCCCAAAGAGCCAACCATATCGGTCGGCCGGGTCGTCCGGTTCCAACCGTTGGTACGCCTTGTGCAGGCGATCGACGCGATCCTTCGGAAGTGACCAAGCTGTGTCGGGGAAGGATCTATGTCGTGAAATGAGTTCGCGCAGCGCGTCGCAGATCGTAACCCGGTCTGAAGAATGAAGGCGCGCGAGGTCCACCTCAGCGACCCGCTCGATCATGGCCTCTTGGTACTCGACCGGAAGCTCTGGAAGAGCCACAATGAGGTCCCGCCAACGATTCCCGCTCTCACCGGCGGCCGTGAGCAGCCGTGACGTAACCTCATGGACGCCTTTGACGTGTTCGCCTTGTGTGACACGCGTCGAAGAATCCGGTACCCACTCGCGCCAGCGCGGGGTTGACGTGTTATGCACGACGTCCCAGCGTTTGGGAAGCAGTTGACAGAGGAGCCCCCACGCCACGTCGGGCTCGCCTTTGCGTAACATATCGAGGACGCCAAGGCGCTCGAACAGGGCCGCAGCCGTCTGAGGATGCCATAGGCAGAACACCTTGCGGAGACTATCGTGCGGCCGGTTGGCGAGTTTGCCACCGGGGTCAAGCCTGCTGAGTTTCGCGAGGGCGAGCGCAGCACGTCCGAGGTGCTCGGAGCTCCACGCGACCGTCTCAAGTGCCCAGAGCAAGCCCGTATGCGGCGAGGAGTTGAAAAACCCCAACTCCTGGTCCGTGAAGAGCCTTGCCAGAACAGGCTCGTCGCCTACGAGCCCGGCATCGATGGCGTCAAGGAACGCGTCCGGCGCCGCCTCAGCAAGGAGCGGGAGCACCGGTGAGAGCGACGCCCACAAGCACCAATCGGCGTTCGCGCGCGAAAGGAGCTGCCGGATAGCTTGCTCTACATAGACGTGGGGGGAGACGCCAGATGGTGGCTGCGGCAGGTCGCGGTGCGCCCCCATGAGGGCCAGGGCGTCCGCGAGGCCCCTGTAGAGTAGCCCAGAATGTCGCGGGACATGCCCAAGCAGCCCAGCGATGGGCTGCTGCTCGTCCGGCAAGTCGAGACGCGGGTCAGGCGCGCCGAGGACTTCGAGGACGACCTTGCCAAACCTCTTAAGGTCGTCCTGCGTCAGATAGCGTGCGAGGAGCGACCAGGCATCTTCCTTCGAGACCACGAACCACGCGGCGCCAACCCGGCGCACGGGCGGGTCGGTCTCGTTCGCCCATCGCACGAGAGTTCCGCTGAAGTCTTCATACGACAACTGCGCCAGTGCGGCGAGCGCTTCGCGGTCGCCGTCCTTCCCATCGCTCCACGCGCCGGCGAGCAGGGCCGGCAGCAGGTAACGCCCTTCGCTGGGCTGGGCCCACTGCGGCTGCCGCACGTCTGGGCTCAACGCGAGCTTCCGGCGAAAAGACGACAGGCTCCTGCGGGCAAGTGTAGCAAGCTCACGGGCCCGATCCTCACCCATCCCGCCGGCAATCAGCGCCTTCTCGGCGTCTTCCCGGGAGAGTCGTCCGATCTTGAGGGTACTGGCGGACGCGCTATCGGCACGGCCCCGCGGGATGACTACTTGGTGCCCGGCACGCACGGCGCGAGTCACCGCGTCGCGGTCGTCGAAGTCCAGCACAAGAATCAGGACCTTGTCTGAGGCGATAAGGCGTTGCCACGCGCCAAGGCTTCGCACAACGACGGCACGAGAGAGGTGCGAGGTTGCCTCGTCTTTCGGCAGCTGCTGTAGCGCGCCCGCGAACACCGCAAGTGCCTCGTCCCGCGACTCGGCCTGCAGTGCGAGCGGCCCCGACGGCTCGCGGAGCCATCCGTGTACGCTCTCGACAACATTTTTCCGTCCACTCAGGACCAACCCCGGCGGCGTTGCCGGCCGGGTCGTCTCCGACCAGTCATCCCAGTACGTCCCGAGGTCCATGACGTCGTCGGGGTGCTTGCCGAGCAAGATTGACACCCAGATGTGGACGGCGGGCGCAAGCTCCAACCATTGCTCAAGATTGTCGGCGTCATAGGCGCGCACATCACGCCAAACGTCCTCACCCTTTCTGGCCTCAACCCACTCGTCTTTTCTGGCCCAACGCCGGGGGGTGACGAATACGAACGTACTTTGTGCGGGATCGACCCCGCGCGGGTCTTTGCTTCGCTTCGCAAAGTCCTCGTCCGCCTTACCCCTGATATTCTTGCCTGTGCCCAACTCCCAGGCGGACACGCCGTCAGGCACAAACTCGTTTCCCTGCTCGATGACGACAATGCCGTCCCAGCCCGCGAGCTGGACGCCCTCTCCGGCGCGAAACTCAGCGTGCTGAATCTGCTCGGCAGTTGCATGGACAAGTCGACGCAGAAGCTGAGGCAAGGTAGCCTGCGCGTGACGTCGGTTGGCCCAAAAGGCAAGGTCTGTTGCGTCGGCAAGGGTTATGGAGCGCATGTCATTTGCTCTGCGAACGGCGGTAAGTAGCACGTAACGCCCGGGTTGGCCTGGGGACCACGCGTCTGGCATTCTGGGCCGGGCCTCGCGGGACCAATAGCCAGATCCCCCGAAGCCGCCCGTGGTCAAAGATGACGTATTCTACCGGATACTCCGCGAGTTGTGCAAATTGACCCACGAGACAGGCGTCTGGAACGACTGATGCCAAGTGCTCAACACCTTGTTTTTGCCGCTACCTGACGATCCCCCCACAAACCCCACTGGGCCCGGCTGGATTCGAACCAGCGACCAGACGATTATGAGTCGGAAGTCATTGCTGCAGCAAATGCACAGAAGTCGCGCGACGACCACGACTTAACAGAAACAGCGTCACCAAGCAACATCGACAGCGCTGCGGAATGCGCTGCATTCTCAACCGTTGAAGAGTGGGTCCGCGCCTGCCCGTTGCCCCTGACCACCCAAACACAACGAGACATTGTGGCGATGATCAACGCAAAACAGGAGCGTACCGCGGATGACTCCGATGAGGCGACTGACCCCGAGGTGGAAAAGTGATGTACGCGCCAAGGCGTCGGTCAAGCGAGCGCGTCGCATGTAACTCGGAGCTTTCGAGCTGCAATGACCCCGACCTGGCCGCGGTCGTTGAGTCCTGGTCCCAACTGCCCGATCCCGTCCGAGCGGGCATCGCGGCCATGGTCCAGGCGGTCTTGGGAGCGATTGGCTCATCGGCTGAGCTGACCGCCAGTGGCACGGCGTCGCTGGGCCCTGAAGCGACGAGCCCCGTGGCTCGCGACATAGACGAGTTAAGAGCGCTGGCTGCCCAGGCCGACCCCGAGCGACTGCGGCGGCTCAGGGCGGATGTCCGCATGATCGGGACAGCCCTTCGTCGTGCAAAGGTGCCGAAGCCCGAGATCACCCGCATCGTGGAGTGGGAGACCGCGCGCCGCCTCAGGCGCCTGGCCGCTCGGCCGGCCAAGCGCCAACGGCGACAGGAGAGAAAGAGGTACAGGGATGCCCGGACCGACAAGGCCGTGCGTCGGTGGGAGCAGGCCCAGGGCCGTTCTGAGGGGGCATCCGGAGGCTGCGGAGAGACTTAACCGAGAAGTGTCGCAAACGTCAAACGAACTAGGATCGGACAGCGTGACAAGATCCGCCAAGCGACGTTACCGGTTGTCTCCAGAAGGTTTACGGAAGCTCCGCAGCGCAGCTAAGCAGAGCAAACCGTGGCGGCACGCTACCGGCCCGCGAACGTCACGCGGAAAGGCCCGCTCGGCCCAGAACGCCTTGAAGCACGGCCGGCGAACTCTGGAGGCCATCACCGACGAGCGGCGCGCCTGGGGCGGCATGCGCTTGGTCTCAGCGGGCCTCGCCTGCGAGGGAGCCGAACTGGCCTACCTCAAGGCTGTCCAGCGGCATCTGGCGACCGGTCAGCCGATCCCCCGCAGGGTGATTAAGACGTGGCGCCGCCGACGGGCCGCGGCCATGCTGCGGATGCTCAAGAACGCCATGCACGTGGTTCGTTGGGGAGAGGATGACGGGACGGGAGCACTCTTCCTGGAGATGTTTCAGCAAATCCTCCAGAGCCTCGATGAGAAGCCCCCCTCGCTGTTTTCCGAAGCCCGACGCATCCGGCTCGTTGGCTCCGATCCGAATAACCTGCGGTTCGTGCCGCTCGCAGCCGCTCCCGCTGGGACGGTCATGCGTACGTGAGTTTTGCGTCTGACACCGCCGGCTTACAGAAGACAGTTTTGACCGGCCCTGCTGGGCCTTGGCTGAACTAGGCAGGGCCGCGAAGAACTTTGGGCTAGCCTGGACGCGGAGTTCCCAGCGCGCATAAAGGTCCAAAATATTTGGACCTTTATGCATGACGTACAGAAGTACCTAGAATGCCCGCCGAGCGCTGTCAGACCTTGCGCTTTTGCAGGGCGGATACTTTACAGCCAAGCAAGCCGCCGCCGGATACAGCAAGCGGCACCTCGATGACCACGTCAAGGCCGGCAACTTTGAACGGGTCGAACGCGGGCTATTCCGGCCAAGTGAGACGGCGGCCATCGTCCGCCACAGGAAAGCGCGACCGCCCTTTATGAAGGCTTGCGGCAACTGCTCCACGAAACATACGTCGTTGGCGAAACCGATCTAGCTGACGCCGTAGGCCGGCCGGTCCTGACTGCCTGCGCGATTTTATGGGACGGCGAGAAGGTGTTGCTGTACATCGACGTGGGCGACCGGGAAACCTATGGGGCCTGTGTGAGCTACCTGCGGGACACGGCCGGACGAGGCCCGGCAACGCCGCGGCATAAGAGGACCACGGCGGCCGGAGTTGGTTCGTGGAGGCTTGAGAGCCTGCCGATCAACTATCGGACCAGCGCTGTCTTCGGGCAACCTCAGCTAAGCGTCGCGAATGAACAGCGTTGTCGGGATTCTTGGATTGATATGTTGCCGCCACTAAACATCGTGACGCAACTCAGACATGCTTCAGTTCTCGGCTCAAATGGCATTCCGCCATTGTAAGTATCGAGAGTCCAATGAGTTGCAGCGGTGCCAGGCCTTTTCTTCTGTGACAGGAGGCTTTTGGCGCGAGTTTTGCTTGGATGCACAGTGTTGGAAGAGCTAGGGCGGAGAGACCCCTCCTGAATCTGTGGGAGGGGAAGCTCACGTCGTAAGGTCAAGGGCCGAAATCCGGCAGCTCCATTATTGTGTGGACGGACGCTAGGAGGCGCAGTGTCGAGGCTACGCTGCGATTCTGAGCGAGTTCGTGATAGCAGAACACGGCCCGGCGGCGTAGCTGGGCAAGGAAGGTTCCGATAGACTTGATTGGTACTGTCTTGACGCGGCTGGCAGCGGAAGGTGACGGCGCGGACGCGGGACGTGCCGCAGGAAATGGAGGTTGCAGAAATGAAACGTAATGGTCTGTTGCGTGCCGCCGTCCTGATCGGCGCAATCGCGATGCTCGTAACCGCCTATGGGTGCGAAGGCATCCTGGGCTCAAACGCGCTCGATGGGCTCCTGGGCCGGGGGAAGATGCTGACGACTGCCGCCAGTGTAGAGCCGATAATCTTTGACCCATGGAACTGTGGTGAAGGCGATTTCGAGTGCGCCGAAGTCGACAGCGGCTCCGAGTACGCCTACAGGATCGAGGCGACGTGGGCGGAGGGCGACCCGAGCGGCGTGTACACCCACGCCGGGAACACCATCAGCATCACAGGCTTCGAGATCGGACCCGATTGCAGGACGTTCGACTGGGAGTCGGAGTACCCGGTGTCTACGGTCATCGTTGTCGGAGGCGGCATTGCCAATGTGTTCTATTACTCCGGCGCATATAGCGACACCGACCTCTACGCGCCTGACTGCGAGTGGATCGACCACGTCACTCTCTGCTTCGACGAGCCCAACATGTGCTACGAGGAAGAGACCGCCTGGGCGGCCGGCGCGCGCTATGTGAGCCGGGGCAACTGGGCGACGTACGTGGCCTACGCGGGCGTGGAGAAGACCGTGGATGTCTTCGCCGGCCGGACCATGTTGGCCGGCACGGCCACGTTCTCGGCGCCGTTCGGCGGCTTCGTGGACATCACCATCGAACTGGCCAACGGGTTCGTCTTTTACGGCGACCCCGAGGACGACAACATCAAGGTCCAGGACTACGAAAACGCCCCCAGCGGCAACCCGGCTCCTGGTAAATTCGACTCCAAGGCCATGGCCGCGGTCGGGAGCACGTCGTACACCATCACCGTGCCGGAGAACAACTTCTACGGCGTTCATCTGGACGTGGCCTACGCGGTTCCCTGCGAGTAGGCCCTCAAAATTCTGATGGGCTGCGGAGGTGGGCTTCGCACCCAAGCCGCAGGAAGATTACAAGTGCCCGGCGCTGCTCAGGCGCCGGGCACTTTTTGTGGTGCTTCTGCGAAATTCGCGGGTTGCTGAAATGCGCTTAAGAGTCCCGAGTTCCAGCCTATCTGGTGGTCTTCGGTCCGCAGCGTTTGACCACCGCCGTTGCCATTCCCAAAGCCCAGCAGTTCGTAGAAAAGATCCATGCCTACACGTATCCGTGGACCGATCGCTCGAATACTCGCACCAGGGACCTGATCGATCTGTTACTGCTCCTGGATCGCCAGCCGCCGGATCCCCAAGAGCTTCGAGCCTCCATTGCAGCCACGTTCGCCACCAGACGCACACATCCGGCGCCGGCCGCTCGGCCGGCCAAGCGCCAACGGCGACAGGAGAGAAAGAGGTACAGGGATGCCCAGGCCGAGAAGGCTTTGCGTCGATGGGAGCAGGCCCAGGGTCGTTCTGAGGGGGCATCCGCGGGCTGCGGAGAGACCTAACCGAGAAGTGTCGCAAACGTCAAACGAACTAGGATCGGCCAGCATGACAAGATCCCCCAAGCGACGTTACCGATTGTCTCCAGAAGGCTTACACAAGCTCCGCAGCGCCGCCAAGCAGAACAAACCGTGGCGCAACTCCACAGGCCCGCGGACACCACTTGGCAAGGCACGTTCAGCCCAGAACGCCTTAAAGCACGGCCGGCGGACTCTGGAGGCCATCGCCGACGAGCGGCGCGCCTGGGGCGGCATGCGCTTGGTCTCAGCGGGCATGGCTCTCGATAGAGCCGAGTTGGCCTACCTCAAGGCCATCCAACGGCACCTGGCCACCGGTCAACCGATCCCCCGCAGGGCGATTGAGACGTGGCACCGCCGTCGGGCCGCGGCCGTGCTGCGGATGCTCAAGAACGCTATGCATGTAGTCCGTTGGGAAGAGGATGACCGGTTGGGAACACTCATCCTGGAAATGTTTCAGCAAATCCTCCAGAGCGTCGATGACGACGCGCCCTCGCTGTTCTCCGAAGCCCAGCGAATCCGCCTGGTCGGCAGTGATCCGGACCGCCTGCGGTTCGTGCCGCTCGCAACGGCTCCTGCAGGGACGGTCATGCGTGCGTGAGGTCTCCGTCTGACGCCGCCGGCTTACGGAAGACGGTTTGGACCGGCCCTGCCGGGCCTTGGCTAAAGTAGGTAAGCCCTGGGAACGACCTCAAAGGCCATGCTGGATGCGAAGTCCCCCCAGCGCGCATAAAGGTCCAAAATATTTGGACCGTCAACGGTCGGGTCAAAACAGCCCACCGGCCCAATATGTTGAGTCCGAAGCGAACCTGATCTCTACTGCTTCGGCCCGAGCGGGTCGCTGAGCCCGTGCTCGTAAAGCCCGAGCGGGGGCAGCGGGTCCCCGGCGTCGATGGCGGCCTGAATGGTGGATGCAGCGCCAGCCGCTTGAGCTAACACGTCCTCCAAAGATTCATTCTTCTTGTCGTGTGGCACGACTGCAGCAGTGCATACCGCGGTAGCGATATCGCCACTGCCGTCGTCAGCAGCAACTACGAGTATGTAGAACCGACCATCTTCAGTGCCCTGCCGTTCGGCCCGAACCAGCAGGCCGCGGCCTCCGTCGTGCTCGTCCTTGAAGTCAGGAGCGTGACCGCCCGTGTCATCCCCGAGATCTGATATCTCCGGCTCGTCGCTAAAAGCCCGGATAACCAGACTGACCGGGTCTCCGTCAGGGTCTTCAACGGTGATTGCGGAGCTTATGTCAGTTAGCTTGTGGTTCGGTGACCAGAGCACAACGGGCTGGTTGCAGGTTATAACTGGCGGGTTGTTCGGGCTCGCGACCGTGGTCGTAGCGTCGGGTTCCTGGGGCGATTGCTCGCGGTTGTCGACGTTGTCCGTCGCCATGCTGTAAAAAGCGTAGGTGCACCCGATCTGACCGGGAAATGCTGCAGAGTTGTCCGCCGCGCTTACCCACAATCCAAAGGGCCCGCCGTCCACAGAAACATAGACCTCGTACGTTGCAATGCCGCAGCCACCTTCGTCGTCCTGGCCGGTCCACTCTACTGTGAATGGAGTCGTGATGCTCGCCGGCAATGGCAATACGTGGCTGCTGGGAGGCCCGTCATCGATAGTGTTCAACGTCTGGGGCGTATCAATAGGCGGGTTGGCGTCGAAGATGATGCTTGCGCCGTTCGTGATCTGCGTGCCGGTGGCCAGGCCCGGCTTCGGACGGATGCGGTAGCTCACATAACCTTCGCCACGGTGGGTCAGATCCTCCGGGTCATCCGGCGGGAGGAAGCCAGCGTATGCATCGTCCGGCTCCCATCCGGTTTCTGGATCATAGCTAATGATGTGCCAGGTAACTTGGCCTGTGACGATATCTATGTCCGCCTGGATATCCACGATCAACGGGGTTTCACCTGTATGCCATCCCTCCGTTGCATTCCAGGTCCATCCGTCGATTTCCAGAATGTCTTCGTAATGGGGCATTCCTGAAGGCATCACGAACTGATGGGGGCCAAAGCCGATCTCCAGCAGCTCGAACGTCGTCCAATCGAGATCGGAATCGAGCTGATCGACAATCTGCACCTCTATGGCTGCCGCGGTGGCATCTGACTCGTTCTCAAAGTAGATCGTATACGCCATCGAGCCATCGGACTTGAGGAATGCAGCTTGGCCGTACCCAACCGGCCTGATCTTTTCATTGGGATCGTAAGAGCCGGCGTTGTCAGATGATCCGATGTCACCCGGGCCCGCCTCCCCAAGGCCTAGCCGAGCAAAGTCATCAAGGACTCCGTCAGAAACCCCAAAGGCCAGGTCTGTGATTTCGGGAAGCTCGATCCGGTCATCAGGAATCTCAATGGGCTCGAAAATAATGTTGCCATCTCGCCATAGGATTCTTGCATCAGTTGTGTATGGGTCCCCATCACCCAGGGGAAGGACGCCCGTGACCCAATACTGAGGGTCAGTGAGCACAACATCCCAGAATTCTGAGTGCTGGCGAGAAGGGATGAGGGAGTCGTTCTCCGCCCGGAGCTGGACCTCGCTGCCCCCCCATCTGTGTCCCAGTAGAGAAGTTTCAATGAGGACAACCTGCCCCAAGCTGGACATGTCTCCTGGGAGGGAAACAATAACTGCGGCGTCGCCATTTAGGCAACGAACTGGGCCTGCAGAGGCTCCTTTGTGCCTCCGCACCTCTTGCCAGAAAGCGTGATCAACGTAGACACCGTAGCTATGATTCACATCGTAGACTGCGGCGTTTTCGAAACCTGGGATGTTGTCCAAGATGATTTCAGCTTCTTTGCGTCCCACGGCTTCTAGCCTTGTCGGGAAACGGAAAGCCAGATCTACTAAGTGCTTTCCATCCGAATCCGACCCCAATGCCGGTGCGGCATTTCGGATAAGTACCTGGTAACCCAGGTGATAGTATTCCGAGGCCAAGTTTACCGCCTTGCTACCCCCTGCACCATACGCCCCGACATTGATTCGGACGATCGGCTGAGTGGTGTCGATATCGCCTTGCTCCAACATCTTCTCGCCCTCATAGACTCCATGCTCTACCTGCCAAATTCCCCATACCCTCACGGTTGTCTGTTCTACCAGTTCCTCAAGTGCTGCTTCGCCGGTGTCTTGGCCTACTGCGACAGTTTGGGATTCCATTTCACTAGCAACTTGGTGGACTGATGGACCTTCGAGGCCCGTCATCCAAAGGGCGCCAAACATTTCGGCGAACAGGATTCTGTTAAGTGATGAGGTTGTCGTCCCAGCATCATTCAACACCATGATACGTTGTGCCAGATAGGCCGTGAAATCGGCGCCGCTGCCGCCAATCTGCGCCTGAAGTGTGGCAACCAAGGCGGCAGGATCGGGAACAGAGGCAGCCGAAAGAGCTGCTATGATCTTGGGCCAGTCAATTGGTGTCGCATCGTCAGCGGTCAGGACGCCCAGTTGAAAATCGATTTGCTCTATCTCCCACTGCCACGGTTGCTTCAACCCCCGGTAATAAACGGGTATCTGACCGGTGTCGCCGGGACCTAACACGCCTGGATCGGGGCCGGATCCGAGCGCCAACACCTGGATTGTATCGGTCAGGCCGGCAGGCGGGTCGTCCGTCGCCAGACCTGGCCCTGCCAAAGACTCGTCTGCGGTCAGCAGTGCATCGTGATCGCCATGGAGCTTCAGCAGCGGCGCCGGCATTGGCGCATCACCAATGTTGGCGTACTCGATCCAGAGCGTTGCGTGTCTGTTGAACCCTAGGGCGCTGGGCAGAATCAATTTGGTCTCCAACCGCGCAGTACCACCCTCAATCACCGTAAACGGAATGGACGCGGTCTCGGAATCGGGATTGATGACCAGCAACTCCCATATCCCGGCGGCAGCTCCCTGGAGATCAAGACCTGCAAACACTATAGTGGAATCCACCCTTGTCACATGTGTGGCTGGAATGTTGGTCTCTCCGGGCCGTCGCAACACGACGGCTGCGCCCTCGCGGAAGCATGCACCCTCGATTGTCACCGACAGCGTGTCGGAAGACGCGTTACCGCCGCGGCTTGGCGTAAGACTGGTAATCTGCAGGGATAAATATTCGGCAATGATGGAGAACTCCGACGGCGTGATTCCAGGAATGCTACTAGCGTAAGCAAGCACGTAGTACGTGCCGGCCTGGGCGTTCGGGACGGTTAGCTGCTGGTCCGTGCCGAAATTCTTACTGTCGCGGTAGTCGAACTGGCTCCGGGTGGGAATGGTCTCGAAGCTGGCGTACAGCTCGTTGGTGCCGACGTCGTCAAGGTCATCAAGACGAATCTGCAGGTCCTTCCCTGCAGTAGCGGCCACCCTGAAGTATCTGGCGCGCTCGGCATTTGTAAACTGGCTGTTAGCTGCCGTGCCGACGATGAGTTCATCTACCTCCACAAAGACCGGCCCGCTGGCCGTAACGTTGTTGTCCTCACCGCCAGGCTCGTTTACGTGATTGCCCAGATCGGTGCGAACGAGGATGTGGTAGGTGTTCGGTAGAACGCCGGGCAGGACCACATCCGCTTCGGCGTGATACCCCTGCTGGGGACCGACGGGATCGTCACGACGAAGAGTTGCCAGATGCATATCTTCCGAGCCCCACTGGTCGTCACTCGACAAGTAAACCCCATCGAAGAATCCGGCGCCGGCTGTGTACAGTGGATCGTCATTGACGACATCCCATGCCACGTGCAGGGCACGACCTGCGACGGGGGTCGCTAGAACGTCTACTGAGGTAACCACTAAGTCCCCTCGACCCACAGTCCCTGACTTGCTCGCAAACTCGGTTCCGCCAAAACTTCCCATGTTGACTGTGCTTCCATTGGGTTCGGGCTCGTCGCCGACTGAGTCGCTCGGGTCGCCAGCGTCGATACAGGGGGAGTGCACTGCGTCACTGACCCAATCACCAGCTCCAGCGTTCGCAGTCGGATCCCATCTACCAAAGTTGCTTTTCAGGTGGTAATCTCCATTGGCCGGATCTGCGAACAGCGGATCGCAGTCAATGTTACCGACGCCAAGCCAGCCGGCCTGGACGTCGCTGTAGGTGATCACGATCGCTGAGCCGTCGTTGTTCCAGACTTCGTTGCCGCCATCCCAAAGGATACAGTTGGTGACTTCGAGGGTGCTTGGGACCTGCTGCCCGGTGGAATTGCAGGCCAGAGCGTTTCCAAGAGGCGCCGAGTTCGCGCTGAGCGTGCAGTTGGTCAGGGCCGGGGTGCAGTTGTTCCAGATATGCATCACGCCTCCCGCAGATTCGGCACGATTCTCGCTGAAGATGCAGTTGGCTAGAACTGGGTTGGAGCGGGAAGCATTATTCAGAGCGCCGCCGTCGCGCCCGGCATGATTGGCATGAAACATGCAGTTTGCTAGTACAGCGTCGCTGAGGTTGTAGTTGAACATTGCCCCGCCACGGAAGGCCTCGTTACCGCTGAAGGTACAATTGATCAGAGTCGGGCTGGCCTCGTTGACGTTCGTCATCGCCCCGCCGTAGTCTCTGGACGTGTTCCCGATGAAAGTGCAGTTGGTTACAGTTGGGCTGCTGAGGTCCTGGCTGGCCATCCCGCCACCATAGGCCGTGTAAACGTCCGTCCCCAAGGCCGTGTTGGCGATGAAGGTGCAGTCGGTTAACGTCGGGTTGCTGTTGTTGTAGTTGGCTATTCCGCCACCTTCCCTGACTGCCGTATTGCCGCTGAAGATACAGTTGGCCAGCGTCGAGTTGCTGAAGGAATTATACATACCGCCCCCGGCGAAGCCCTCAGCCGTGTTATTACTAAAGGTGCAGTTGGTGAGCGTGGAATGGCTCTCGCTGCTGTTCTTCATGCCACCACCGGAGGCCGCTGTCGAGTTGGCGCTGAACGTACAGTTGGTCAAGGTTGGGATACTATTCTCGTTCTCCATCCCGCCGCCGCTGCCCGGGACCGCCGAGTTTCCGGTGAACGTGCAGTTGGTTAGTATGGGGTCGCTAGATAGGTTGCGCATCGCTCCCCCGGCCCAGGCCAGGTTCCCGGTGAAGGAGCAGTCGGTTAACGTCGGGCTGCTGTCGTAGTTGCGCATTCCGCCGCCATGGTATTTGGCTGTGTTATTGTCAAAGGTGCAGTTGGTTAGCGTTGGGTTGCTATACGCGCTGTTGAAGATCCCGCCGCCGGATTCGGCCCAGTTGCCGCTGAACGTGCATTGCGTCACCGTCGGGCTGCTTTGTGAGTTGTACATCCCGCCGCCGTAGTGCACGGGCGCATTGCCGCTGAACGTGCAGTCGGTCACCGTGGGGCTGCTGTTTTCGTTGCACATCCCGCCGCCGTCGTAGGCGCTGCCGTTGGTGATCGTGAATCCCTCCACCACCGCCGCCGCGGTCTCCCCGTTGTGGAAATAGAACCCGCGGCCCAGGTCCTGGCAGTCGATGACGCAACTGGCCGCGCCGTTGGCCGACCGAACCGTGATCAGCCGACCGCCGAAGTCGAGCTCGCGGTTGCCCACCCCGGTGTACGTGCCGTCCAGCACCAGCACCGTGTCGCCGTCCACGGCGAGGTCGATGCCCTCCTGGATGGTGCAGAACGGGTCGGCCATCGTCCCCGACCCCGGGCCGGGGCAGTTGTCGTCGTCCACATACCAGGTGGTTTGGGCGCATGCGTCGCCCGCCGCTGCGAGCACGCCGATCAGCAGAACCACGAGCATCCGATGGGAAAGCAGGCCACGCATGACACGGTCCTCCGTCATCCGGTGGGCACGAACTGAACCCGCGAAAGGTAAAATACCCCACGCTGATGGGCGGTATCGGGGAAGTGCGGCGGTCTCCGGCCCGGCGCGGCATGCAGCAATTTGGGCCGCCGCGCCCGTATGGCCGTCGCGCCCGCCGAAATCTCCCGTCAGCGGACAAGCTGACCGTATTCTACAAAAGTAGGTGCCGGACAACAAGGGCAACGCCGGGCCCGCCCTGCCCGGCCAAAAGCTCAGCGGGCCGCCGCAGTCAGCCTTTAGACCGACAACTGCCTCCCCCGGTCCGACGCCCAGCGTTCATCACCGTAGCGCCTTTCCCGCACCTAAGTCGGCCTTTGTAGGTCCTAAGTTGCTAACGAACAATGATTTGCGCATCAATTAGCCGGCTGGTCTCCCATTGTCTTGTTTCGCAACTGACACTGCGAGCCCGATGGAAGAGTCCCAGAGTGAACAATCAAAAATGTCGTTGATTTTGACAGAAACTTCTTGACCAGGGTCGCACTGCACGGTATCATCAGCCTCGCCAATCGGCTTGGGAACTCGGCATCGGTAGGGACGCCTGTGCCCATCAGTTCAGCAGTTCGGGTGATGCCGAGCGTAAATAGGCGATAACGGCAGCGAGGTCAGGCGGACAAACCCACGGCACACACCGGCTAGTTTGCCGGTGCCGGGGGCTTTCCTCCGCGCTGGCGATACGTGCAGGACTGGCTAACGCAATCTGCGTCGGTTGCTCCGGGAAGATAAAGGTGCCACGATGACGTCTCTCAAGACACTGGTGATCGCGTTAGGGTATGCGGGCATTCTCTGTGGGGCGAGCTTCGCCTTGCCCACGAAACAGCCCCGGCAGGCAGTTCTCAGCGAGTTAGCCCGTTTCGTACGCGAGAATGGGACGCTGCAGGCGGACTCGCTATCGGTCGGTGACCTGCACGCAAAAGCCGAGGAAGCGTTATCCGCAGGCGCTCCTGAATGGCAGCTTGAGGAACTGGAGTGCGTCGCCGCGACGACCTGGTCTGCCGCGGTTGAAGAGCGTTGGCGCCGTTTCCTGTTGGCAGAATACGCCGACGACTTTGGCCGATCTGTCGAAACTTGGGTCGCTACACTCATGGAAGGGTGGGCTGCCAAGGAGGGGCACACGGCGGTCATGTTCTGGCAAATCAGCAGCTCAGGGGAGCAGCGGATTGGGACGTCATTGGCGGTGTTCGACTCAGATTCCCACACTCTCTATGATAGTGTATTGAGTGGCATACCTGTTACAGTCACTGCTATTGGGACACCTGAGCAGGAAAAAGAACGTCCCTCAACGATCGACGCCGTTGACCCTGACGACCAGTCCTCAGTCTATGCGTCGGCACGGGTATATAGCCTGTTGGGCGCAGTCACTCTCCATTGGCGTGTCGATGCCTCAGCGGAGGTGTCTGCCTATATCGCACCTGTCACGAACGACGGCGAACTGGCGGGAGGAGCGACCACCTCATGCTGGAAGTCGGATCCTACAGGGATCCCCCCTACTGGAACCCCTGTGCTGTATTTCGGCCTCAACGGTACGAAAGACGACGAGGATGATCCTTTTGAAAGTTGGATCCAAGTGACGGGGGCCGTTGACCATTTCCACGACGGTACCTACCGGATCACACACACGGACGGCGCTGGAGGTAGCTGGCTGGTATCCTTCGGCGTTAGCTACTATGGTAGTCTCTCGATCACGCCACCACCCGACACCACATGCCCAATCTCACTGAGGGCGCCTTCCGGTACAAGCGGCCGCCAAATCAACGTCACAGACAAAGTGTACGGCGATTTCCTGTCGGGGCGTTACAAGGGCGTATTCTACGACGGCGGGAATGTGGCATTCGACGATTTCATCTTGAGGATCGAGGATGGCGGTACAGAAACGGGAAGCTGCGCTGTGTCGCTTTTTGTCAACGGCGCTTACGCATGGTGGGATATCATCCCAGTCCTTCAGGATGTCATATATGTAGGTGGTATCGCCCTGCACGTGGACTACGTACGCGGGAACAAAGTCCCTGACCCGGGGTGCAGTGCGACAGCGAATGACTACAGCGTTTGTGTGGGCGATAGGACCGTAGTGACGGTGACGGTACAGAATCGCAGTACCGTCGTGAGTTTGGAGGAGGGACAGGTCAGTCTGGACACCGCAGTGTGTAGCAGCGTGTTAGACATTATAGGCCCTGCGACGCAATCGCTGGGGACGATTCCTGCGGGTGGATCGAGGAATTACTACTTTACGCTGGAAGGGTCGAATGTTGGTAGCTGTACGCCTCAAGCATCTGTGACTGGGCGATGGGGCTGGCCTGCTAGTGACGCTGGCAAGACGTTCTCTCGAATGTGTGCGCTGGATCGAGTTATAGCGGTCAGCCGACCATGCCTCAGCGTGTCGCCGTCCGGCGGATTGGACTCTTCGGGCTGCCAAGGCGGACCATTCAGCCCCAGCAGCAAGAGCTACACGCTCAGCAATGCAACCGCTTGTCCGTTCAGTTGGCAAGCTAGTCCCGAGTGTAACTGGGTCAGCGTCTCGCCATCGTCGGGGACACTCTCCGGCGGAGGGAGCAGAACAGTAACACTCAGCCTGAACGGCAACGCAAACGGCCTCGCATCGGGGACCCACACATGCACCGTTTGCTTCAGGAATCTGACCAACAACTGCGGTGATCACTGCATTCAGGTGCGACTGACGGTGGAGCCGCCGGGAAGGTTAGAGGTGTCACAGGCCAGTGATCTCGACTCGTCCGGCTGCCAGGGAGGGCCCTTCACTCCCACGACCAAGACCTACACCCTCACAAACACAGGCGCATGCACGATCAATTACAGTGTTAGCCCTCAGTGCAACTGGGTCAGCCCATCGTCCTCATCGGGCAGTCTCTCGGCGGGGCAAAGCACCAGCGTAACGATCAGCCTTAACGGCAATGCCAACGGTCTGTCACCGGGCAGCCACACGTGTACTGTCCTATTCACCAACACGACCAACGGGTCCGGCAATACGTCCCGCCAAGTGTCGCTGACCGTATATGAAGCTGCGTGTTTGGAGCTATCACCTGCAGGCGATCTCCAATCTTCGGGCTGTCAGGGCGGGCCGTTCAGCCCATCACAGACAAGCTACACCATCCGCAATACGGGCAGCTCGCAGTGTTCGGCAATGTCCTGGTCGGCCACCAAGGACTGCAACTGGGTGGACGTCACGCCGTCCGGGAGTGTGCCAGGCGGTCAGAGCAGCTCGGTAACCGTGCAGATCAACAGCAACGCGAACAATCTCTCGCCGGGGACACATACCTGCACGGTCAGCTTCCGCAACGACACCAACGGCTGTGGAAATACATCCCGGTCTGTCACCCTGGTAGTGGACGCGACAGCGTGTCTGGAAGTGTCACCTCAGACCGACATGCCGTCAGATGGGTGCCATGGCGGGCCGTTCGACCCGTCACAGACAAGCTACACCATCGGCAACACGGGCAGCTCGCAGTGTTCGGCAATGTCCTGGTCGGCCACCAAGGACTGCAACTGGGTGGACGTTACGCCGTCGTCCGGGAGTGTGCCAGGCGGTCAGAGCAACTCGGTAACCGTGCGTATCAACAGCAACGCGAACAGTCTCTCACCGGGAACGCACACCTGTACGGTCAACTTCCGCAACGACACGAACCACTGCGGCGACGATTCGCGCACAGTGACCCTCGTTGTGGGAGATCCCGCTTGCCTCCAGATTTCGCCGTCTGGCGGCTTGGACGCGGCAGGATGTGAGGGCGGACCGTTCGACCCGAATGCCATTGCCTATACGCTCACCAATACAGGCAGTCCCCTCTGTCCAGCAGTGTCTTGGTCGGCCAGTGCGGACTGCAACTGGGTAACGATCAGTCCCTCGTCGGGAAGTGTGTCCGGCGGGCAGAGCGCCAGCGTGACCGTCCGCATCAACAGCAACGCCAACGCCCTGGCTTCTGGCGACCACTCTGGTACGGTTACATTCAGTGCCGATCGTCAGATCTGCGGACCACCCACTAGGTCGGTCGCTCTCACTGTTGTTCCCGGCCCATGCTTGGCAGTTTCACCGGCCGGCGGGCTCACCCCATCGGGCTGCGAGGGTGGCCCGTTCGTCCCTGACTGCGGCATGTTCACCGTGCGGAACATTGGCTGTGCCGGCGGTTCATCTATCGGCTGGACTGCCGCTACTGACCGCAACTGGATCAGCGTCTCTCCTGCTTCGGGTAGCCTCAATATCGGGCAAAGCCGGGACGTGGAGGTGTGCGTCAACGCCAATGCGGCTAATCTGCCTCCTGGGACCCACGTCTGCAACGTAACCTTCACAAACACGACCGATGGTTGCGGGAACACATCACGGTCGGTGACGCTGACCGTGGATGGGCCCGGCTGTCTGGCTGTTTCGCCGGCCGGACCGTTCGCTTCGTCTGCCTGCGAAGGAGCTGAACCCAATCCAGGTTCCAAGACGTACACCATAAACAACACAGGTGGCGCCAGCTGCCCCCCCATCTCATGGTCCGCTACGCCAGACGGCGATTGGGTGGATGTTACTCCCAGCCAGGGCCAACTTGCCGGCGGAGCCAACCGAAATGTTGTTCTATCTCTCAACAGCAATGCTCAGGGGCTATCTGAAGGCACCCACGAGTGTATCGTGACCTTCGCCAACATGACTAATGGTTGTGGCGATACGTCACGCAACGTGTCTCTGGCGATCGACGTCCCACCGGACATGCCTGCGGGCCCGTCCCCGCAGGATGATGCAGACACCGTCTCTACCGGAACGACTCTCGACTGGGCTGACGCGTCTGGGGCGACCAAGTATGACCTCTATCTGGACACAGCCTGCCCGCCGAGCCGGAAGGTCGCCGAAGACTGGCCGGATAGCCGCTACGACCCGGGCGATCTTGCTTGCGACGAGACTTATTGCTGGCGGGTGGTGGCAAAGAACGACTGTGCCAGCACCGAGGGCCCGGTCTGGCGCTTATCTACTGGCCCGTGCCCTACCGTAGAGCCTCGCTGGAGCCCAAACGAGCTGGATTTCGGAACCAGCTCGACATCACTGACTTTCGAAGCCTGGAACGCGGCGGAAGCGGAAGGTGACTGGACCTTCGACGTATTGCCAGATCCAGATGCGTCCTGGCTTTCGGTGAGCCCAGACACCGGGTCAAGTTCCGGCTCGTCGGACAGACAGACCGTAACTGTAACAGTTGATCGTACGGGATTGAGTCCCGGGACCTATAACGGAGAAATCATCCTGTCGGGAGAGACTCCTGAGGACGCGGTCGTGCCCGTGCGAATGGAGGTCGGCTGTGCCTGTGGGGCTGTGGGTCCGCTGGCGCCCCTCGGCATGGCAATTGGATTCCTTCTGCTTGCTCGCATCCAGCATTATCACGGCTGGGCCCGTAGGCGTCGAAAACAACCGTAGTCATGTCCCCGGCCCACCGGGGTGAGGTCGGCAGGCGGGATTTGACATGATGTTCGTCGTTGTCGTGCTCTGCTCGTGGCGCACTGTTGAGATGAGTTGGGCATCAGGCCCGGCGTCCGTGCCACAGCCGAACAAGCGTCGCTGGTAGCAGGACGAACAGGAGGTCCACTAACCCGAGTGGCATACAGGAGGCTGCGGTCCCGCCGAGCGTGTCTTCATCCATCATCCCCTGGCTGCGGGAGCCACGCAGGATGCCAAGCCCGAGTTCGGAGTCCTCAGTGCCCACGACGTAGGAGCCTGGCAGTAGCTCCTGTAGTGCCTCATCCACCAGCCAGAGATGGCGGGGGTATACGCTTTCTGAATCGGCGACGCCCATAAGGCTGTCCGTGGCGCGCCACGTCTCCGGCGCCTCTGGGTCAACTGCGCCGCTGGCATATTCGTCGAACGCGCCGAGCATATGCCCCACCTCGTGAGCGACGATCTGTCGGCAGAGTTCTTCAAAAGTCAGGCCAGGAGCATACAGACACCAGTCCACTACGCTGGTCGTACCCGGTTCAAGGAATACGCGCACCGTGTAATGAGCCTGGGTCACCGAAGTAAAGACAAGTTCGAGCCGAATCGGAATCTGCGATCCGCCGTCCTCTACTGCCAGCTTGCCACTCCATACATCCTCTATTTCATGCTTGATCGCGCTGAGAAGCCCAACCACCTCCTCGTCCGCATTTGCGAACAGGTACAGAACGAGCACCACTTCGTCGCTCGCCGCCACGATGTCGAACCTCGCAGTCCATCGCCGCTCCGCCTCTTGTCCAGCCACAATGGTCCGTTCTACGTGGATCGTGTGCTCGGCATCGCTGAGAAGCTCTTCCCCGAATAGGGACTGTGGCAGTCCAGCCAGCAGCGAGGCAAAGAGAATAGTGAGTACCAAGTGTCTTAGCATCTTCAGGACGTTGGAGTAGGTCGATAAAGCCGTCGCTTACAGCGCGGCGCCTGCCTCCCGCTGTTGCCCCGCCGGGTCAGGTTCTGACGCTTCGCCTCCGTCGCGTGTCTTTCGGCGAACTGCAAGACCCACTTCAGAAGCACTTATGACTCGAGAGGTGTCGGGCGGGGTGATGGGCAGGTGCCCAGCACTAATGGTGAACTGAGTCGCCAATCATAGCTCTTACAGGACGTGAATAGTTGGCAGTTTTGCCGCGCGTGCCAGATTTGCCGTCTGGTTTGGTCGTGCCGACACTACTGGCGGCGGCGCCGATCGGACCTGCGACCGGACGACTGCCGGTCGTAAATCATGTCCGGTGGAATGGATCGTAAGTTGCCTAATGACGCAGACTTGCTGAAGACGTCTGGGACACCGGTAGGCGAGGCGCTGCAAAATGCGCTGCATTCGAGTCGGTTCAGGCGTGGATTGAGGCATGTCCTGTGCGGCCGACCGTCGAACGGCCCGACCGCATCAAGGTGAGACTCCAAAGCAAAGTCGCACCGAATCGCACCGAATCGCAGAACTGTCAGAACGGCTCTGAGACGATTTAGGCCGACCGGAGGTAGGGCTCGGACACGCTACGTTCACTGGCAGGCGAGCCAGACCCCTTCCCAACGATCTGGGCACATCGGCCGACCTAACGGTCAGTCTGCGGACAAGCGACCCAATGTCGGCGCCTTCTGCTGTCTCACGGTCTGTTCACGCCCGCGTCAGTCGCGCCGGCAAGACACCTTTCCGAATTGCCGCCTGCAGGGCAACTGAGTGGATGATCCGTGGCTGTGTGGCCGAGCCCGTCGGGTCCGGCTGATCAGCTCGGGGCTACGAAGTCTGCGTGTAGCGACATTGGTCAGGCGGCAGCCGGCCGATCCGGCTCGGTCGCCGCATCATCGCTGTCAGAAATGGGGGCCTGGCGAGATGATTGTACAGGCCCGACGCTATCAGGTAGGATACATCGTCTTTGATCACGAAAGGCCCCGGGGGATCTGGCAGTTCGTCCTGCGAGGCCCGACCCAGAGGAACGGCTTTGCCCGCGGAAGAGAAGGCCAGGCAGAAGATCGATCGCCAGTTGGGCGAATCCGGCTGGCTCGTCCAGGACCATGCCGACATGAACATCTCGGCCGGTCCGGGCGTAGCCGTGCGAGAGTTCCCGCTCAGGACCGGCTCGGCCGACTATCTTCTCTACGCCGACGGCAAAGCCATCGGCGTGGTCGAGGCCAAGCCCGAAGGTCACACGCTCACCGGGGTCGAGACCCAATCGGCCAAGTACACCACGGGCCTGCCCGCAGGCCTGCCCCACTGGCACCTGCCGCTGCCCTTCGCGTACGAATCCACCGGGGTCGTCACGCAGTTCACTAACGGCCTCGATCCCAGCCCTCGCAGCCGCGAGGTGTTCGCCTTCCACCGCCCGGAGGAACTGATCCGCCTCGCCCAGCTCGGCGCCGACCAGCTCCGCGCCAAGCTCCAGCGGCTACCCGCACTCGACACCGGTCGCCTGTGGGACGTCCAGGTCGAGGCCGTTCAAAACCTGGAGCGGTCACTCGCCGACAATCGCCCGCGAGCCCTCATCCAGATGGCCACGGGCAGCGGCAAGACCTACACAGCCTGTGCGTTCTGCTACCGGCTCATCAGTTTCGCCAAAGCCAAACGAATCCTCTTTTTGGTGGACCGCAACAATCTCGGCCGCCAGACCCTCAACGAATTCCAGCAGTACGCCAGCACCTACACCAGCTACAAGTTCACCGAGGAATTCCCCGTCCAGCACCTTCGCCGCAACACCATCGACCCGGCCGGCAAGGTCTGCATCACGACGATCCAACGCCTCTACTCCATGCTCAAGGACGAGGAGGAATTCCAGGAAGAGAACGAAGAGCAGTCGATGTTCGAGTCGGCCTCGCCGCTCGTGCACGAGCCGCTGCCGGTCGTCTACAATACAAAGATCCCGCCCGAAACGTTCGACTTCATCGTGGTCGATGAATGCCACCGGTCGATCTACAACCTCTGGCGACAGGTGCTCGAATACTTCGATGCTTTCCTGATCGGCCTGACCGCCACGCCCACCACCCAGACGATCGGCTTCTTCAACGGCAACCTCGTGCAGGACTACTCCCACGAGAAGGCCGTCGCCGACGGGGTCAACGTGGGCTACCAAGTCTACCGCATCCAAACCAAAATCACCGAAGGCGGAGCGACCCTTGCCCACGAGCCCGGCCACTACGTCCCCCACCGCGACCGCCGGACCCGACAGCGGCGGCTTAGGGAACTCGACGACGACCTCACCTACACAGCCAACCAGCTCGACCGCGACGTGGTCAACGAATCGCAGATCAGACTGGTCGTACGGACTTTCCGAGACCGTCTCTTCACCGACATCTTTCCGGGCCGGACCGAGGTGCCCAAAACACTCATCTTCGCCAAGAGCGACCTCCACGCCGACGACATCGTCAAGTTGATGCGTGAGGAGTTCGGCAAGGGCAACGACTTCTGCCAGAAGATTACGTACAAGACGACGGGCAAGAAGCCCGAGGATCTGCTCAAAGAGTTCCGCAACAGCTACAACCCCCGCGTCGCCGTCACCGTGGACATGATCGCCACCGGCACCGACGTCAAGCCGCTTGAGTGTCTGGTGTTCATGCGGAACATCCACTCCGCCTCCTACTTCGAGCAGATGAAGGGACGGGGCTCGCGCATCATCGGCTCGGACGACCTGCTGCAAGTCACACCCGATGCCAGGCACAAGACCCACTTCGTCATCGTCGATGCCGTGGGGGTCTGCGAGAACGACAAGACCGAGTCCAAGCCGCTCGATCGAACGCCCTCGGTCCCGTTGGATAAGGTCCTCCAGTCCGTCGCCCAGGGCATGGTCCACGCCGACGTGGTGTCCACCCTGGCCTCGCGGCTGGCGCGGATGGAGCAGCAGATCACACCCGACCACGCCGAGCAGATCGCCGCCCAGGCCGACGGCAGGTCACTGGCCGCGTTGACCGCCGACCTTCTGACCAGCCTCGACGCCGATGCTAACGCGGCCAAGGCACGTGAGAAGTTCAGCCTTCCTCCCGATCAAGAGCCGACCGAGCAGCAGCTCGACGAGGTCGAACGCGAGAGCATGGCCCACGCCCTCCGGCCCTTCCACAACCCACGACTGCGGGACACGATCCTCAGCATCAACTCGTCGCTCGAACAGGTCATCGACGAGAGCACGCCGGACGAACTGGTCAGTGCCGGGTTCGATGCCGCCGCCCGAAGGAAGGCACAATCAGAACTGGCAGACGTCCGTGCGTATTTGGAGGACCACAAGGACGAAATTGAGGCCCTCCAGATCCTCTATTCCAGGCCCTACCGGGCCGGGCTGAGGTACCGCCACGTCAAGGAGCTTGCCGCAGCCTTGGAGCGGCCGCCGCTGTCGATCCACCATCCGCAGCAACGGCTGTGGCGGCTGTTCGAGGTCGTCGAGCCGGACAAGGTCAGGGGCCGCGGCGGCAAGGCGTTGGTGGACCTGGTCGCCATCGTCCGTCACGCCATCGAGCCCGACACGCCGCTGGTGCCCGTGGCCGACGTGGTCGAGCAAAACTATCAGCAGTGGCTCGGCGAGCAGCAAGCCGCCGGCGTGACGTTCACCCCCGAACAGCAAAAGTGGCTCGATGCCATCAAGGACCACATCGCCAACAGCCTCAGTATCGAGCAGGATGACCTGGACGATGTGCCCTTCGCCCAGATGGGCGGCCTGGGCAAGGCCCATCAGCTCTTCGGCGAACGACTCACCGCCATTCTTGACGAACTCAACGGGAGGCTGGCGGCATGAGCGCGGGCAACGATCTGCCGAAGGGGTGGAGTGCCTGCACGCTCGGCGATCTAGTCGAGATCATCCGTGGTGTGTCATACAAGAAGCAACAGGCCACCGCGGAGCCGGGCGATGGTCGAGTGCCTATTCTCCGGGCTACCAATATAAACCAGTCAGTTGATTTTGACGGGCTGGTATACGTCCCGCAGGAATGTGTCTCCGAAGAGCAGATGCTCCAACCAGGCGATATCGTTGTCGCTGCATCAAGCGGAAGCCGAAGTGTTGTCGGCAAGGCCGCACAAGTGATCGAACAGTGGCTGGGTTCCTTCGGGGCTTTCTGTATGGGCCTGCGACCAAACCCGGCTATTGAGTCAAACTTTGTTGCCTTCTTCCTCCAAACGCAGGAGTATCGACACACCGTTTCACTGTTGTCGTCCGGGTCAAACATCAATAACCTCAAACGCGATCACATCCAATCATTTCCCTTCCGCCTCGCACCCCTCGGCGAACAACGCCGCATCGTCGCCAAGATCGAGGAGTTGTTCTCCGACCTGGATGCAGGTGTAGCTGCATTGGAGCGGGCCAAGGCCAACCTCAAGCGTTACCGTGCGGCCGTCCTGAAGGTCGCTGTCGAGGGCCGGCTCGTTCCCTCCGCAGGTGAGGCAAGCGTTTTCTCCAAGCCAGCATGGCATGTGATTAGCACGGCAATCGAGTCTTTAGAGCAAGGCTGGAGCCCACGTTGCGAGCGAAACCCATCCGGGAATCCGGAGACCTGGGGTGTCATCAAAACGAGCGCGGTTCAGCACATGTCCTATGTTGCAGATGAGAACAAGAAGCTGCCAGACTCCCTACCGCCGCGGCCCAAACTGGAGGTTGGCAAGAACGATCTACTGATCACGCGTGCTGGCCCTCGTAAGCGTTGCGGCGTGTGCTGCCTGGTAAAGAGAACGCGGCCTCGGCTTATTGTGTGCGATAAGGTATATCGCTTGCGCGCTGACACCAAGAAGGCTACTCCGGGTTACCTTGAGGTAGCTCTGAACGCACCACAGATCCTTGATGAATTGGATGTGTTAAAATCCGGGATCTCAGACAGCGGTGTCAATCTAACGCAAGGACGATTCCGCAAACTGCGAATACCGCTTCCTACTTTGCAGGATCAAGTTGTCATCGTCTCGGAGGTCGAACGCCTGCTATCTCTCGCTGACAAAACGGCGAATGTTCTGGATCGCGCGATATCCATGTCTGAGCGGTTGCGCCAATGCCTATTGAAGCGAGCCTTTGAGGGCAAGCTCGTACCGCAAGATCCCAGTGACGAGCCGGCCGACAAGCTGCTGGCATCCATCCGGCAAGATCGCGAGCGGCGTTCCGCCAGGCCAAAGCCTCGGACCCGAAAGGCACGGCGATCAGCAAAGAAGACGAGGGCGTAGATGAGTAAACGCTACGTATTTTGGCGAACGCCAGCAGGGAGGCCATATAGAGGTGGTGACGAGAAGCACGCACCGTTAGAATTACTCGCCGACATCGGCACGTCTGCGACCATCAACAAGGAAGGGAAGCCGACATGGGAGGCTTTTGGGTTCCACAGGCTTGAGACGGCCATTCGTGCCAGGTTCGTGGTCCTCAGCCCCAACGGCGTTGAGTTGAACGAAACGGACTCATGGGCGATCATCTGGTCCGCCATCCGATCAGTCGTACAGAAATCTGGCGGGCAGTCGCCGATCCGACTACGAGCCTTCATCGAGAAAGCCAACGCCAGTGCGGCGAGCCACTTCCGCACCAGGCCAAAGGAGTACGTGCTAGTAACGTCTCTATCGGTCAAGTCATTCCCGGCGACCCGCCTGAAAGTCAAGAACTGCGAGATTGTTCCCTTGAAGCGACGAGGCCGGCGTTATCCGTATCCGGGTGTGCTCAGGCTGCAATCTCGGCGAACCGCTTTCGGCAGACATGTCGACACGACTGAGTATCAATTCGTTCGAGTAAGAACGGCCGAACGTACGATCCACGAGGCCGCTCAACGTGCTCTGGAGGCGCTGGATCTTTTACGGGGATTGTGGACCCTCCTCGCGACGTATGGCACGTGGGGGATGCATTGGGGCTCGCCTGAACAGAAGCCGCTCGGCGTGATCCATATCGGCCCAGTTCACACGCTACACTTCCCAGACGGCCGACTGGTAGGGAACACCTACTGGTATCAACCCCACTTCGCCGAGGACCGCAAGCTTTTTGAGCCGAAGAAGGGATGGGCCGATATCGAGAGGTACCGTCGATGGGCGACACGTCGGTTACATCGTCTGCCCTTCCAGCAAGATATAGAAGACCTCATCATCCGATATGTGAACGCCCTCGATCACGCAAATCTGGACGTCGCATTCCTCCAAATGTGGAGCATCCTCGAAAAGCTGACGAACACGGTGGGAGCCAACTACGACGAGACAATCCGTCGAGCGGTCTGGCGCTTCACGGATCGCCGGCTTGCCGGAGAAATGCTCGAATCGCTACGATTACGACGGAACCAGTATGTCCATGCCGCCAAGTCACCCGAGGATCGCGAGCAGATCACGTACATGGTCAAGGATCTGGTTGATCCTCATCTTCACGACCTTATCCGCAACGACTTTCGGGTTGAGAGCCTGGAAGAGTACGCGGCGTGTCTGGCCCTACCTACGGATATCAAGACATTGGAAAAGCGGCAACAGCAAATGCGACGAGCCGCGCGAATGCTCAAGAGACAGGGGAACCGTTCGTGAGCACCGCGGTCCAACAGGTCGCCAGAAAGAGGCCAGCTTCGCCCATGTGTTGTGGGATTACAGGCGGCCGGCGTACGAAGGAGCACACGAATGAGCATACTCACTCCTGAACAGCAACAACATGCGTTAGAGGTCATGCGAGAGTACCTGGCCGCCCCGAGAAACGCGGACGGCCGAACACCGGTGGATCTGGAGGCCGAGAGCGACCGGAATCGAGCTGAGATCATCGACGGGGAATTGAAGCCTCTGCTGGATGCGTACCTGGCCGGGCAGGTGCCGCTCGACGAGTTCAAGTCGAAGGTGGACAGTATCAACAAGCGGCATGAGCACTGGGGTTTCAAGGGCAGTAAGGGCCAGATGTTCTTCAACGTGGTGGTCAACGTGGCTGCCGACGATGCCGAGTGTGACCAGGAGCTCAAGGCAGCCATCTCGCTTCCGGCCAGCGAGGATATGGCTCGCAGCCGTATCAGGACCTTTGCCAGCTACGTCAACCGAATCGGCGAGCAACACATCGAGCGAGGCGGAAGCAAACACGCACGGCCCAGGGTCAGCAGCATACCGTTCTTCTTGTCCTATTTCTGGCAGATTCATGACCGCCGGGTGTGGCCCGTCTACTACACGAACGGCGTGAACACCATGGTGGACCTGAATCTATGGCAGCCGGGAGATGATCTTGCGGACAACTACGTCGCGTTCAAACACATCCACGAGGAGTTGGCCGAGCTGTTCGCGCGAGAAAGCGGCAAATCGTTCGGTCTGTACGAAGTGGAGCACGTCTTCTGGTTCAGGGGCGGCAATCCTTACGAGCCCGTCGTGAGGCCGAAACCTGATGGAGGTGCTGGAACCACCGTCGTGCTACCGCCACCCATTTCGCGGTTACCGGACAGCTACGTGCCACCCATTGTGGCCATCCTTCCGCGGATGGCCATGAACGAGCCGGAGCTGATCCAGGCAGCCAAGGCATCAGGGACCAGTTTGGAGCGAGCTTTCGAGAAGAGTGTTAACGCGGCGTTCACCATCCTCGGCTACGACACAACGCTTCTCGGTCAAGGGCAGGGCAGAGTGCCCGATGGTCGGGCCGTGGACGTGGACAACGGCTACGCGATCCTATGGGATGCGAAGGTACGGTCCGACGGCTACAGCATGGGCACGGACGATAGAACCATCAGGGAGTACATCAGGACACAGAGCCGTCAATTGAAGCATAAGCGGTCGCTTCGGAACATCTACTATCTCATCGTCTCCAGCAGCTTCCGGGACGACTATGATGATGCGATCAAAGCACTGAAGATGGAGACGGACGTCAACGAGGTTTGCCTCGTAGAGGCAGATGCGATCGTGGCGATGGTGGATGCCAAACTTCGCGACCCTCAGCAACTGACCCTCGGGCCAGACGGACTCCAGCGGCTGTTCAGTGGCAGCGGCGTGCTGACCAGTGACATGGTTCGGGAGACACTTGCATGAGCAACGCAACCCAACAGATCGTCAACAAGGCCTGGAACTTTGCCCATGTGTTGCGGGACGACGGGCTGTCTTACATGGCCTATACGGAGCAGATCACGTTCCTGCTATTCCTCAAGATGGCCGACGAGCAGACCAAGCCGCCTTACAAGCGCAAACCGATCGTGCCGCCGAAACTGGGCTGGCCGAGCCTGCTGGCCTTGGACGGAGACGAACTTGAGGTGCACTACCGGCACATCCTGGAGGAGCTTGGCAGGAAGCCCGGCATGTTGGGCGAGATCTTCAAGAAGGCCCGGCAGGAGATACAGAACCCGGCCACGCTGAAGCGGCTCATCGTGGACCTGATCGATGCCGAGCAGTGGATGCCGATGGAGGCCGACGTTAAGGGCGACATCTACGAGGGACTTCTGGCCAAGAGTGCGGCCGAGTCGCCCAAGGGGGCGGGTCAGTACTTCACCCCACGTGAGCTGATCAAGGGGATCGTGGACGTCATGCGGCCCAAGCCGGCCGACACGCTATGTGATCCGGCGTGCGGGACCGGCGGGTTCTTCCTGGCCGCACACGACTATGTGACCCGGCACCACGGCAGGAAGCTTGACCCCGACCAGAAGAAGCACCTTCGTACGCGGTTTGTGAGGGGTTGGGAACTGGTGCCGGCGACGGCACGGCTGTGCATCATGAACCTGTATTTGCACGGGATCAACGCCAGCCCGTGCCCCGTTAGGTCGGGGGTGGACAGCCTGGCCAGCGACCCCGGTGACCGTTTTAGCATGGTGCTGACCAATCCCCCGTTCGGCAAGAAGAGCAGCATCTCCATTGTCAATGAGGAAGGCGAGTTGGAGAAGGAAGACCAGGCCTACGAGCGGCAGGACTTCTGGACGACCACGAAGAACAAGCAGCTCAACTTCCTCCAGCACGTCAAGACGTTGCTCAAGATCAACGGCCGGTGTGCGATCGTAGTGCCGGACAACGTCTTGTTCGAGGGTGGAGCCGGTGAGAAGGTCCGTCGCAACCTGCTCCAGCAGTTCGACGTGCACACGCTGTTGCGGCTGCCGACGGGCATCTTCTACGCCCAGGGCGTGAAGGCGAACGTATTGTTCTTCGACGCCAAGCCCGCCCGGGAAAGCCCGTGGACCCAGCGGGTGTGGGTGTACGACCTGCGGACGAACATGCACTTCACCCTGAAGACCAAGCCCCTGAAGCGGGCCGACCTGGACGAGTTCGTCGAGTGCTTCAAGCCCGGCCGAATCCACGACCGCGAGCCGACGTGGAGCGACGACAACCCCGAAGGGCGATGGCGATGCTTCGAGTATGACGAGTTGATCAAGCGGGACAAGGTGAACCTGGACATCTTCTGGCTGAGGGACAAGAGCCTCGAAGACAGCGACGACCTGCCCGAGCCGGATGTGTTGGCCCAGGAAATCGCCGACGACCTTCAGACCGCCCTGGAACAGTTCGCCGCGATAGCCGAAGAGCTGCGGAAGTAGGTCACCATATCGAAGCCGACCGAAAGCCATAGCTGGGCCTTCTGACTGCCTGCGGCAATCGTGTAGGACACCGCCGAAGGAGGAGCAATATGGCCAAGAGCAAGAGCAGGTCTTCCCGCGACAGACGAGCGGATGTTCTTGAAGGTGCCCCCCTTTATCACGCTCCGGAGAACGAACTTGGCGTTGTTTTTCTGTTCGCTCACTTGCTCAGGAGATGGCGACTGAGAGTCGAGGAGATCAGGGCGGGATTTCCCGACTGCATCGCCTACCAGAAGACTCAGAATGGCGAAAAGCGAATCCGCATTGAGTTCGAATACAGGTCGAAAAGCTTCAAGACCCATGGGCACTCGGCCAGAGGATGCGATTGGCTTGTCTGCTGGGAACATAACTGGCCTGATGCACCGCGGAGTATTCATATCAGGGAACTCCGCCGCGAGTTTGGGCTCGGGTTCAACGTGTGGATTATGCCGGTCAACAGCCCATATAAAGAGGCGCTGGCCTACGAGCGAACAACTACTTGGAGCGTTCCGAGTCAAGCTCACAAAGGCGATCTCGTCCTTTTCTACTTCACGTTGCCGGAGAAGGCTCTCACGTATGCCTATCGACTGCGGGAAAGGGCGGCAAAGGTGCGGGCGGGCTGGAGGCCCGGCATGGACTACATGGCTCCGATTTCGCGGGTCTGCAGGCTTAAGAGCCCCATCTTCCTTGAAGACATCAAGCGGGACAGGATCTTGAAGACCGCGAGTTTCGCACGTTCCCAACGTGGTCGTCACAATGCTACGGAGTATTGGCCGTACCTGTACGATCTGATCGTGAGGCGGAACCCCTCGCTGCGGTCATCGTTGGCGAAGTACTCGCCTGACAGACTTGCTTGATCCCGTCTGCAATAGCGTAAGAGCATATGGGGACGCGCCATCGCAATGCACAGGATGCAGGCCGAGACGGGTAAACTCTATGGCCTTTGACTTGGCCCGTTTTGGACCGACGCTTCCTGGTCGATCCTCAAGTGAACGGTGACAGTGTGGATACTCATCTTTCTCCTGCTCTTCTGTTCGACTCCTTGCTGGCTTCCTGCTCGAATTCCGCAAGCACCTGGTCTAGTCTTTTCTCTTGGTCCCCGTCCGGCTCGGGAATCGACTCGGCCGGCAAGTACGTGTCCTTACCCGCGCGGCGCAGCGCTGCATTACATCCCAGGGCAAAAGGCAGGCTACGTGGGTTGAATACCTTTCTGTGTTTTCCGAGTTCGAACATGATTACGCTATGGGGCACTGGTCGGCCTGTAATCCGATGTCTGTCCCTCACTATCTTCGCCACTGTGTCGTAAAGCCCTTCTGTGGGCCGTTCCAGCCCCCATTCCTTAAGCGCAAACGTGCCTTTCATCCCCACCCATACCACACCATGCTTTTCGCGTCCGAGTGAAGCATGGACATTAGCCTCAGACTTAACCTTGTCGGGCCACATTGTGTTATGCACGTCTGCCACTTCGGAGTAGTGTGCGGGTTTACCTATCTGTTCCAGGGCGATATACAAGCGCTCGGTGAAACGCAGCGAATTCGAGCGTTGTCGCGCTGCCTGTGCAGCCAGTACGCGGACCTCTGTCGCGCTCAGGCCGATGCGACCAGATTGATAGAGGGCGTCCGTCAAAAAGTCAGCGTCGATCGCGCTGGCACAGACACGCTTCTCAGTAAGACTCGCCAAGTCTTTGAGCGTGTGCCCCAACACTACCAATCCAAGTTCCGCAAGCTTGGCTTCCGGGATGCCCGCACATCTCCATACAAATCGCCGCAATATGGTCTCTGAAGACTCCAGCAAACAAAGCACATCACCACGAGTTCGCAACGCGTCCAAGGTCAGGGCGGCGATGAACGGCCGTCTCCGGGCCAGCGGTGCCGTGGGCAATTCCTCCCAGAATTGGTGTTCACGCTGTCTGATTCGCTCCTTAGTTAACCGGTACTTATGTCCCAACTCCGCTAAAGTGGGCCTCCTGGCCGATGAGAGTTTCGCCCGGGCCCGTGCGATCTGCACATCGACAGGATCGCACCGATTCAAGCCTTCCTGCAGAGCGGCCATCACCTGCTCATGCGAAGGAGGGCACCATGTACCCCTTGGTTCGGTTTCGCGCAAAGTCTCCAGTGCTATGCGGCGATTTGCCCTGGATAACCAGGAGAAGACGCGAGCAAACGGAAACACAAAACCACCCAACACGCCCTGCCGAAGGAGTCCCGTTTCTTCCCCTAGCGTGCGAACGGTTTCGGTCAGGCCCCACGAGTGATCCAGGCCCAATACAGCGCTGAGGTAGCGGGACAGTAATTCCTCAGTGAGGCAGAAGAGCTTGGCTTCGGCAAGTCGGATGTTTAGAGTCGCGCACTTCCTGAACAGTAGGACCCTGGGGACATACCATGGGTTACCCAGAGCCTCGTTGGAAATTCGAACCAATCTCTCGCTGGCTGCAAACACTCGTGAGAGCGATTGATGCTCAAGCTCAGGAGGCGCGAAGCGCAGCGCCTCTGCACAGGAGAACGCCTGGGAGTGCCCTACCCAGTAACTCAACTCCGCTTCGAGTGCATCGTCCGTCGCCATGGTTCATGCCAGCGGTTGGCCTTGGGCGATACGTTCGGCGATCCGGCGCGTTCCCTCGATGCAGCGACTCCATGTCAGGGTGCGAGGTATGAGAAGCCGACTAGGTATGTATCGCCGAAATGTGATGATTCTTTCGAGGGTTTTGCGATTGATGCCAACGTCGCGCTCGAGGTGGTCATAGAGGCCGTCAATCTCCAGCGATAATTGCTGCAGCTGTCCAGCTAGCTCGAAGACTGTGTTGCCAATGGTCCACATTCGCCGGGCGGGAACTTTCCTGCCGCCAGCCTTGATGGCCTCGACCTGATCGCGGAGTTTGCGAATCCGTGTAACGTATCGGGTATACAGCCGTCCGGCCTCGAGAAGAACAGCCTCTGGATCCTTCTCAGTCGGCGCAAAGGCGTCGATCGTCGTGAACGCTCGGTACCCACAACCGGTCTGTTCGAACGACACGAAGGACGGCATACTGAGTCTCACTTTCGTCCCCATGCGGCCATCATTCGATCGACGAAGCGGTCGTCGCCGTCGGACGCCACGGTATCCTCCGGAAGTACGCGCTCGATGGCTTCCGCAATCGCGAAGAAGTTGTGTACGCGCCTGGCCAGGTCATTTGATCGCACCTTACGGTAGGCGGGATGACCCGAATTGATGATGATCTTGCCGCCTTCAACCCACGCCAAACGGGCTTGCGCCGGGTCGTCGGCAAATCCAATCTTGGGGCCGCCGCGGGAAGTCCTTGAGATCGGATTCGCTTGTTCTCTGCCGTCGTTCGAAACCGCTAGCGCCGAACCCTCGGCTGACCCTTCGTCGGGGCGAGCAGGACCTTGTCCCCGCTGCCCATCTCCTAGAGGATAGGTAGCTTCAGCGCCTTCGACCATCGTAGCCGGTATGCCCTCCACACCTCCGGCGGCTAGTACGTCTCGAGGCGACCGGAGCCCTGGGAACTCGGCCAACTCCGGCAGCTCATTCCGCAGCCGCTTCAGCTCGCGCTCAAGCTTGATGGCCTCATCGCCACTTGTGGCCTCCATCGACTGGATGCCCAGTTCGCCCAGCCAAGACCTGAACTCTCGTCGAAGCGGATCATACAAAGCCTCAAACTGTTTGTGCCTTCCCTTGCGGATGAAGTCCGTCTTGGCCGTAGTCAAGAACTTCACAAAATCCGGCATCTCCACGAGTCCGAATATGCGCGGACCTAAGCGCGCAGGAAACTGGTTGAAGAAGTCCGCCTTTATGACCTTTCCTCGTGTACATAGTAGCACACCGCAGAGGTCGCCTGCCACTGGGTACTCCTGCTCAGCAACCCCTAAGATGCCGTAGCCGATCCTGTTTCGACCACGCCTGGGCATAAATCTCTTGATGGTAGCCAAGTGCAGCTCGTCCTCCACACTCTGTGGCGCGACTAACCGGCCGTTGATCCTGAAGCGAAGGTCAGTCGAGTAAAGGCCAAGCTTATCGTAAAGCTCCAAAAATGTCCGATCAAAGAGTGGTAGATAATGGCGACGCAGTAGAGTTGGCAGATCATCCGCGCCGCCATACGGTATCTTGGTCTGGGAGCGGAAGTGGACCGAAACGCGGGTGCCGTGGCCTGTTAGCTTGACTTCCGGGATTTCTTCCCAGAGAAGCTTCCGCTTCGTTGCCAGATACCAGTTTGATCCACCGACGAACCGAGGGCTTGTTGTCTCCGTCACTACTCGGTCCGCAACATTGAAACTGATCTTGGCACCGAGCCCAGCGAATCCGATACCGGCACCCCGTACCTTCAGGCCTGCCGCGAAATCATGATACTCCTCGAACTGACCTTCATCCATGCCACTGCCGTTGTCGGCGATGGTTAGCACCTTGTGTTCGCGGTCGAATGATACTGAGATTCGCGTCGCGCCCGCATCCAGAGAGTTCGCAACAAGTTCAACTACGATCACCTCCGCCACGTCATATGGATACATCTCGGCTAGGTCGCGGATGAGGTTTCGGAAGTTGATACTGCTTTGGTGGATCGTCATCTTGGTTGGCTCCAACTGGCGCACGCGCGCTCGACCCTCGGTTTGCGACTACCATAATCCACCGGTGCCCCATGGTGGTGTCTCAGCGGCAGCGCATCGGTTGCTCGACCTCGTTCCGACTCGTTGTGCACACGCTGCAACGACAATAAGTATTAGCCTTGGTGCACTCCCGTGACGGACGGTCGCCGTCTCGCGATAGAACATCGTCAACTTGTCGACTTATACAGTCTAATGGTAAACTGCGGACGATGCAAGAAACCGTTGACGATTGTCCGCGACCGCCAAAGCCTTTCCTCCGCAGACATGCCTCCCGTGAACCTCAGCCGGCGGCCCCGCCGCGCTGGCGTCTCCTCCGAGACGGTGGAAGGACGTCCGGCGCACGGCTGCCACGGTGCGACAGATCGTTGGCGAACGCGCTCATGTGCACGCAGACGTTCTCGAACACCAGTGCCTGGCCTAGCAGGTCCTCCGCCTCAAACCGCCAGTCCTCAGCCAAGCGTACCGACGGACACGGCTGGCATTCGATCTGCCCGAGCCGAGCGGGCGTGCCGTATAGTCCATGTGACTGCCTGGGAGGGGCGACCATGAACCATCACCAACCACCGGATCTCTTCGAGTCCGACGACGGCGTGGCGGCCGACCGGCGGATTCTGCACCGGCTGATCGACACGCTACCCGACGGGCGGATTCCGCTGGTAACGGGCCTGTTGCTCCGCTATGCCGCCCGCATCCTGCCGGCAGGGCAGCTCGCCGAAGCGCTTCGGCGGGTCTTGTCCTCCGTGTCCCGGCCCGGCGAGAACTAGCCGCACCGCCAGCGGCAGAGCAACTGACCGCCCCGAGGCCCCGCCCCTGCGCCGACGGCAGCGGGCCCCCCGACGCGCTGGCGTGCATAGGGCACAGCGAGGCCGAAGGCCATGCAGTGCCCGGCTCTGGCGATGCGGGGAGCGTGCTAGGATTCAGACAGGTCTTGCGGGGACGCCGAAAAGCTGCTGGCGGGTAAGTTCTACTTGCACGGTTGCCGCACTGTGCTATAGGTTCATAGGTGGACGTTTCGGTGGTCGGAAAGCCCTGGGCAGGCGGACATCGCCAGGGGCCAGGGGGTTAGTATAGGCTAATCGGCGTTCGGGCGCACGTTGTGTCGGCCGCTCGCTGATGGGGTTTTGATATCGGCGGCTGGCTGACGAGTCAGCCGACACGTCACGGGCAGGTTGCTTTTGCCCACGACCCGGTAGCCTGTCCCGTGGCGGACCGGTACGAGGGTCGTGGTCATGCCTCCTTCCGATGATTCTGGGCCCGATGCCACGCAGAAGATTCGCCAGGCTGCGCGGCGGCTACGCGACGCTATGCCCAGACTTCTCATCGCCCGGCCCAAGGACAGGTACGAGGTGCGACAGGACAGGGCGCGCACGGCCCGCAGGCTGACACGCCGATTACTGCGGTCTATTGCTGAAACGGATTCCGCTTGCCTTTCCGTACCGATGGCGAATGCAACAGTTCTGCTATGCCACATCTTGGGGGGAGCAAAGGGGATTGCAGCAACCGAGACCATAGAAGTCGGACAAGGAGCGTGGTTCGCTAGACCCATGCGGGTAGATCAGTGCAACGCACTGATTGTGGCCCTCAAGGCACTGGCAGGTGGGCTGGACCATGTCAAGCTCGGCGCCGTGAAGTTGGGTGACGCTAGCCGAGATCCGTACGCCCTTTGTTGGCTCGTCTCGATATTCAATACCGAGGCCTACGAAGTCTTGATGGAGGATCCAAAGCGCCGCGCATCGGCCTCACAGAAGACTTTGAACGGATCACGGTTCCTTGGACTATTCTTGAAGCAGGATCCAGAGAGCCCCATATCCTACATATGGCGCCCACAAGACGGATCATCGTTCCCTTTGCTGGGGACGCCTCCCCCTTCCATAGTCGCCATTCGCGCAAAGGAAAGTAAGAAGGGCCCCGTCGTCGTTCTTCAGGAAGGGAGTATCCCTGAGGCGGATGACAGTCCATTGGCCTTTACGAGGGATTGGAGTTCTTCGTATGCGACAGTGCTGTCGAGGCGAATGCTTCTAGACGAACTCACGGTCAGAATTAAAAGTGGTTCGCAACACCCTACAGACTGGGTTCATTGGTACCCACATCAAGCAGCCATGTCTATTGGGTCGCCGATCACCATCACTGATAGCAAGACGCTCCTACGGGTTCTTCAAGTCGTCAAATGGTTCCTGCGGCAATGGTCCTCACTTGGGCATGTGGACCTCAAGACGCGAGAAGAATTGACTCAGGAGTACGCCATTTTGCATGGTCCGATTGCCCGCTATGGGCCGTTGGGCAGGAAAGCCAGCACTTTGCTCAGGCTCACGGCGAACATGTTGCCCTCCGCCAGGTTTTTGCTAAGCGGGAGTCCTGAGAATCATCGACAGCAGTGTGAGTACTGCTGGATGCCGGTGCTGCAAATGGCTATCGTCGCCCTGGAGAGAGCACGCGCCAGCAGAGGCGATGCGCTGCTTCCCCCACGTGAATGGTTGCGACGCACACGGGTGACGCCAATCTTGAAGGGCGTGCGCGACCGGGTGGGCCAACTTACCCGCCACAGCACCGGCGGTAAGTCGCCTACGAAACGGCCAGCGGTCGTACTCGGTGAGCGGTATGATTCGCCAGTCGTACTGGGCAAGGAGAAAGCCCGACTGAGCAACACCCGGTACGATGTCTTGATGGCATTGCTTGCGGCCGGGGATCGGGGACTCAGCAAAGACGATTTAGTCAAGAAGAGCGGGCACACTGACGCGGTCGCGGTCCTCAAGCGGCTGGCGGCGAAAGATCCTGACTGGGCTCGAGTTATTCTCCTGGCGGAAAGGACGGGGGGCGGCTATAGGATTCGTCGCTATTCTTAAGTCCACACCAATCCACACCTTTTCCCGCACGAACCCACACCTGCACATCGGGTAGCCTACCACCAGCATCAGAACGCGACGGAGGTAGGCTGATGACACGTGAACTGATTGACGCCAGAGAAATGGCGAAGCGGCTCAGGGTAACGCCGGCCACGGTGCTGGCCTGGCAACGCCGGGGGTGGATCCCTTGTCTACGGGCAGGGCAGCGCCCCGTCCTCTTCGATCCTCATACCGTGGAAGAGGCCCTCCGACGGCGAGGAGCACGGCGATGAGCGACACTGGACAGCTCAGCACGCCGCGACCGCTGCTACGGCCCCGTGAGGCGGCGAACATCCTCGCCATCTCTGCCCGTAAGCTTTGGGGACTGACGAACCGCGGTGAAATCCCTTGCGTTCGAATCGACCGGGCTGTGCGCTACGACCCGGCCGACCTGGAAGCATATGTCGAGGCACAGAAGAGGTAAGGAAGCGATCTATGCCATCTCACCCCGAGTGGAAGTGTTTGCGTCCTGATGGTGAACACCAGCCACGGTGCAGCGTGCGCAGATGAGCGATCGGCGACCATCGAAGCCCAATCATCCCAACGGCAGCAGTGCCCCTTCGAACACTGTGCAATTCGGCAAGATCCCATACGCGATGGTGGAAGCTGGGGCAATCCGAAGTCTGAAGCGAAACGAAGCGCGCGTATACGTTGCGATCTTAGCCCATCTCAACAACGAGACGTGGACCGCCAAGCCAAGCATTCCGACCCTCGCATGGGAGGCAGGGGTCTGCGACCGAACCGTCGAGAGGGCCGTAGATCGTCTCGTAGACAAGCGGCTAATTGCGGTTAGGCGGCGACGGGGCAGAAGCAACTGCAACATCTACACAGTGGCCACAAAACCCGACACCCTGGGCGACGGGTTTTCCGAGTGCCAAAAACCCGTCAAATCAGCCGGCAAACCCCGTAAGCCACATGGAAAAACCCCGTCAAACCAGGCAGAAAAACCCGACGCGCAATGTGACGCCCGAACAGAGGAACAGAGTGAACAGACCAACAGCAGGGCTGCTGCTGCTGACGTGCCGGAGGGGGAAGCTCTCAAGCCAGCCGGGCCGGATGAGGAACTGCGTGCAGCGTTGACAGAGGCTGGTATCGGTGGGGCCAAGCGGGAATCCCTGGCTCGCTTGTGGTCAGGGATCGACCAAGCGCCGGCCACGATCCGCGAAGTGGCCGCCAGACTGGGGGAACGCGGCAAAGGCACAGGCGCTATCATTCGCGAGCTGGAGCACCAAGCCGACGCGAAGCGGGCGTGCGCTGACCAGGACCAGGTACGCAAACGGGTAGATCGCGAGCGTCGAGCAGCAGAGAAGGCAGAAAACGAGCAAATCGAACGCGAGCGACTCGCCAGGAACCAAGTGATTGATAGCCTGAGCGATGAGGAACTGAACCACTACAAGGGCAGAGCGGTCGAGCAGGCCCCATTGCCCTTCCTTGGCTCCAGGTACCGAGAGGCCGACCCGCGAAGCCATGTGCCGCTGATGATTGAGATTTGCCGGCTCGCAAGGGAAGACCGTGCCGCGAGCGTCGCGACCGATGGAGGGCAGCAATGCGATGACCAGACCCGGTGAGGCCCCCAGCCCTGGGCGGCCGCAGCTACCGTTGACCGAAGCGTCTCAGACGGGACCACGGTGTACGAGCACCCTCACTTTGGTAAGCAAACTGGCGTGTGTTTCGCAATAACACTTGACAAGCGCAGAAACATGCGCTATACTAGGAATGATGGCCATGTCCTTTCGAAAGACCATTCAGACAGAACTGCGGGGCCGCAAGTGGTCGGCCTACAGGCTGGCGAAGGAAGCAGGCCTGTCGATCCGGACTGTGCAGGCCTATCTGGCCGGCGACCTGGACACGACGGGCGAACGCATAGAAGCTATGTGCGAGGCGCTCGGTTTGCAGCTACGACGCAAACGTAAGCCAAAGGACGGGTGAGCCATGGCATCCTTGATTCGACTCAGCCGCGGGAAGGTACCCTCGCGGGCGATTCAGTTCACGGACCCGCAAGGGGACCGAAGAACGATCCATTTGGGAAAGGTCGGGCTCGAAGCTGCCCGGGAGTTCAAGCGGAAGGTCGAGAAGCTTCTGGCCTGGTCCATCACTAACGACGCCCCCGACGCCCAGACGTCGGCCTGGCTTGCCGGACTGGCAGACCCGATGTACGCCAAGTTGGCAAAGGTCGGGCTCGCCGCACCGCGCGAGCCGAAATCGAGTGCGCCGGGCCTGGGTGCCTGGCTGGATAAGTTCCTGGCGGAGCGCGTCGATCTAAAGCCCTCAAGCCGCAAGAACGTCACCCGTACGGCTGACCTTCTGAAGGAGCATTTCGGCGAAAGCGTGCCCATCGACGCCATCACGCTGGATGCGGCCAAGGAATGGCGGTCGTGGCTGGCGTCGCGAAAGCTTGCCGAAGCGACCATCCGGCTGCACTGCCGCAACGCCAAAGCAGTCATCAACGAGGCCGTCGAGCGAGAGCTGATCGAGAGGAACCCCTTCCGCAAGCTGGTCAGCACGGCCATAGCCGCCGACCGGGACCGCTACGTAGCTCCAGACGAAGCCGACCGCATCTTGGAAGCCTGCCCTAACGTCCAGTGGCGGACGCTGTTTGGCCTGGCCCGGTTCGCCGGGCTGCGCGTCCCGAGCGAGACGCACGTATTGACGTGGGCAGACGTGGACTGGCAGCGCTGCAGGCTAACCGCTCGCTCGCCCAAGACCGAGCGGTACGAAGGTCGCGAGCGCAGAGTCGTGCCCATCGTACCCAAGCTCGCAGAGGTCCTGCGAGAGGCATTTGAGGCGGCCGACGAAGGCCAACAGCACATCATCACGCTTTCCCGCAACAACCTGCGCCGCAACCTGCACGTGGTCCTGGAACGACTGGGCATCAAGCCGTGGCTGGACGCCTTCCAGACGCTACGCCGAAGCTGCGAGACGGAATGGTCGCAGACCTTCCCCCAGCACGCCGTATCACACTGGCTTGGCCACAGCGAGAACGTGTCGCGCAAGCACTACTTGCTCGTGCCCGACGACCTCTACGTTCGAGCGGCCGGACTGCTGAAAAAAACCCCGCAGCAATGCGCTGCAGAATGCGCTGCAGTAGGCTCTCGCATCGACGCGCAGACGGCCGCAGAACAGCCGTCGGCAGCCGACGCTCGCGCCGAGAAAAAACGCGCCAGCACAACCGCGCGGGCAGACAGAAAACTCGCAACACACGATGACATCACGCCTTACCGAAACGCCACCCCCGATATTTCCGACTGGGCCCGGCTGGATTCGAACCAGCGACCAGACGATTATGAGTCGCCTGCTCTAACCGCTGAGCTACGGGCCCCAAGCCAATAGCCATACCCCGATATTCTACCACGCCGGCGCCGAACGGGTATGCCCCACGCCCGATTATCGCACTGCCGTTGCCCCGCGTGGTGTCGCAACACGCTGCGTCCCCAAACTCCGCCGGGCGTGCGGCCGAGCGCGTTACGGGCAGCGATTGGCCATGCCCCTGCCGCACGGGTGCCTCGCGCCGCCCATGTCGATCTCCAGGCCGTCGCCGTCCGTCAACGCCGGCCGCGGCGGGCACCGCCTGCCGATGGGCGACTATTGGTCGGCCTGCGAGGCGGACTGGCCGTTGTGCTCGTTGATCAGGTCGAAGAACTTGCCCGTGGCCGAGCAGAGCTGGGCGATGGCGTCACCCAGGCGCCGCTTGCTGTTAATGATCTCGCTCTGTTGATTGAACAGCTCCTGTCGCCGTGAGAGCAAATCGTCGATGTTCAGCTCGCCCCGCCGATACCGGGTGAGCCCCTCGTCGTAGTTCCGCTGGTAGCGGTCCAGGTTGCTGGTCAGGTGCTTGATGTTCAGCGTGAGGGTCTTCATGCGGATCATCGGGTCGAGGGTGCCCACATAGATGTTGTTCTCGCGAGCCCGAATGGCCTGCTGATTCCGCTCGATATTGGCCAAGGCCTCGCGCTCCAGGCTGGTGGTCACGCGCTCGTCCACCCGGCGAAGCTCGACCGACGCCGACACCTGCCACTGCGAGCTGCCCTGATCGCCCTGGTCGCCCTCGAGGGCCGACTCGCCCGAGAAGATCAACGCGGCGTCCCATTTGCCGCGGCGAGCGAGGTCCAACTGGGCCTGTGCGTTGCGCACGCCGTTGCGCAGGGTGGCAATCTCCGGATCGGTGGCCAGGCTCAGCTCGAGCAGCCGTTCGCGCGACACACCGGCAAACGGATTGAACGACTCCTCCATCAGCTCCAGCGTGGAGTCGAACGACAGGCCGATCCCCGACTTGAGTTCGTCCAGCCGCACCTCGAGCCGCCCGCTGAGATCCCGCCAGTCGGCCTCGACCGACGCCACCTCGGCCTGGACGCGCTGGAGATCGGACTCCACATCGCGATCGGTCACTCCTCTGATCTCGACGGTCATGGCCCGCAGATCGTGAAGCCAGCGGCGGGTCATCTCGAGCCGATCGCGCGTGTCGATCGTGCCGTAGTAATCGAACAGCGCCCACAGCAGGCGGGTCCGCACGGTCTCGAGATATTGTAGTTTTGCGTTGTCGAGATCGTTCTGCCGGACGATCTGCTCGCTCGCGCGCTGCAACGCCTCACGCGAGGCCGACAGCGGATAGCGCAGCGAGCCGGCCACAAACGGGTGGTTGGCCTGCTCGCCGGTCCACTGCTCACCCGTCACGTGGTAGCCCGTGCTGAAGCTCAGGCGGCTGGTGTTGAAGAACCGCTTCTCGACGAACATCTCGGCCACGTGCTCGCGGTCGCGATACTGCCCGTCGATGGAGTCTCGCTCGCCCGCCATTTTGTTGTACACCCGCATGCCCGGGGTGAGGCTGTCGCGCGAGGTGTAGAAGAAGTCGTAGCGGGCCTCTTCGGCCTTGAACGACTGGTAGCGCTGCTTGATGGCCGGCTGGTTGTTGAAGGCCAGGTTGATCACGCGAACCGGGTCGAGCACGTAGTGAGCACTCGGCGATGGGGCAGGCATATCCTCATCCGAGGGCTGCGTGGCAGCAGCCGGCAGCGAGGTCGGCGTCGGCGTGTCGGCTACGCCGCCGCGGGGAACCGGCATGGCCAGGCCCGACTCCACCGTCTGCGAGGGCAGCTCGCCCTTCAGTCCCGCACAGCCGGCGACCAGGCACGCAGCGCCTGCGATCAGCAGTGCTACGGGCAGACCGCGCCAACCGAATCGCAGTCGCAGTGCGAATGAGGTGCGTGTGGTTGCTGGGTGGCCTTCGCCACAGCCAGGCACGGGCACAACTTTCCTTACGCACTTGCGTGGCCGACCTACCCGCAGCAACACCCAGCGGGATACCCCGACCGTCACAAACATCGGCTGGTTGCAGGCGGAAAGCACAACGGCGAGGCCACCTGTCGACAGGGAACGGACCGCTTACCGGGCGAGGCGTTTCGTGCCCTGGCTACCCACCACCTGGCAGTAACACTCGGCCGACGAGTTTCTGCAACTCTCGATCGGCACTGCAATTATAAAATGCGCCGCCAGGGACTCGAACCCCGAACCCGCTGGTTAAGAGCCAGCTGCTCTGCCAAATTGAGCTAGCGGCGCATCGACCCGCCTACCGCAGCAGCGAGCCACAACTACATCAAGAATGAAGATTGTAGCAGCCCATGCATTGAACTCAACCCCCCAGTAAGCAAGCCGCCCGATCGGCCGATGCGTATCAACTCGAAAAGAGGCAGATGGCGGCAACGACTCTGTGCCGCGTCGGTGGACTCTCTCAACCCAGAACTCCAGTGTCGGCGGCTCAGCCAGAGGACGCACACGCCCGTATGGGTTGCCGACCGACGCCTGGGGCCCACGAGTGGACCCGGGCGGCGCGCGTGCAGCGGCCAAAAACCGTTCGGCGCTTGCCAACGAGGCCATAACAAGCTATGGTTCCAGGAGTTATTGGCGGCGGTCGACGCGGAGGGACGGGTCGGCGCCAGGCGTGGGGCGCCGTGTGGGGCCGGGCCGAGGTCGTTGGTATCGCCGCGGAAAGAACCACCTGACCTTCTTGTTTAGGGAGGGCTTCGATGAAAAACTCGTGGCCCGCGAGCCTGAAAGACCGTGAAGGTCCCTTGTGCTTGGGGCTCGATGCCGGGTCGGTCAGCCTGGACGTTGTCGTCACCGATCAGCAGGGCAACCTGCTGGCGCAGTCGTATACGCGAACGCATGGCCGCCCTGTGGAAACGACCTTGTCGGTGTTGGAGGGGTTGTTCCAGCACGCCGCACCCGACCGATTCGAGCTAGTCGCCGGCACGGGCTCAGCCGGCCGGTTGATCTGCCGGTTGCTGGAGGTGCCGTTCGTCAACGAGTTGATCTGCCAGGCGGTGGCCATCAAGCGGCTTCATCCGGAGGTACGGACGCTGATCGAGATGGGCGGGCAGGACAGCAAGATGCTGTTCCTGCCGGCCGGCGACGCGAAGGACCGGCCCATGGTCGACTTCGCGATGAATACGAACTGTGCGGCGGGCACGGGCAGCTTCCTCGATCAGCAGGCGTCGCGTCTGGGGATCCGCATCGAGGACGAGTTTGGCGAGTTGGCGCTCAAGAGCAAGAATCCGCCGCGTGTCGCCGGTCGATGCAGCGTGTTCGCTAAGAGCGACATGATCCACCTTCAGCAGCAGGCGACACCGCTGTACGACATTGTAGCTGGACTGTGTTTGGGCCTGACGCGCAATCTCGTGAGCAACTTTGCGCGCGGCCGCGCGTTGGAGCGCCCCGTCGCATTCTGCGGGGGCGTGGCGGCCAACAAGGGCGTGGTCCGCGCGTTCGAGCAGGTTTTGAAGCTGGAGCCGGGTGGGCTGATCGTGCCGGACTGCCATGCAATGACCGGCGCGCTGGGTGCGGTGCTGGTGCAAATGAACGAAGGCAAACGAGTGGCCTTTCCCGAGGCGGGGCTGTCGCGCCTGCGCGAGCATCTGGCGGAAATGCGGACCATCGGTCACCGTCTGGCTGGGCTCGCGCCGCCGTCGGACGGATCGCCGGAAAGCACGATCTGGGCCGAGCATCTGGTGGGCCGGCTCAAGGCGGGCGAGAAGATCGACGCCTACCTGGGCGTGGACGTCGGGTCGATCAGCACGAACGTCGTTCTTCTCGACACAGAGCAGCGTGTGCTGGCCAAGGCATACCTGATGACGGCGGGTCAGCCGTTGGAGGCGGTTCGCCGTGGCCTGGCCGACGTGGGTCGGCAGGTTGACGATCATGTGGCCATTCGGGGTGCAGCCACCACCGGGTCGGGCCGCTATCTGACCGGCGATTTCATCGGCGCGGACCTGGTCATCAATGAGATCACCGCGCAGGCAACCGCGGCGGCGATGATCGATCCGAAGGTGGACACCATCTTCGAGATCGGCGGCCAGGACTCCAAGTACATCAGCCTCGACAACGGGGTGGTAGTCGACTTCGAAATGAACCATGCCTGCGCGGCCGGGACGGGCAGCTTTCTGGAGGAGCAGGCCGAGCGGCTGGGCATCAGCATCAAGGAGCAGTTCGGCAATCTGGCGTTGCAGAGCGGCGCGCCGATCCGTCTGGGCGAGCGCTGCACGGTGTTCATGGAGTCGGACCTGCTGAGCTATCAGCAGCAGGGCGCCGACCGTGACGACCTGGTCGCGGGACTGGCCTACTCGATCGTGACCAACTACCTCAACCGCGTCGTGGCTCATCGCCGCATCGGCAAGCGGGTTTTTTTCCAGGGCGGGACGGCCTTCAACAAGGGCGTGGTGGCTGCGTTCGAGAGCCGTCTGGGCCACGAGATCACCGTGCCGCCGCACCACGAGGTGACCGGCGCGATCGGGGCGGCGGTGCTGGCCAGGCGCTGGCAGGATCGTGAGGGGCATAGCGAGAGCAACTTCCGCGGATTCGAACTGGCCAACATCGAGTACAGCGTCCGCAGCTTTGAGTGCGAGCACTGCGCCAACCATTGTGAGATCAAGGAGGTAACGGTCGCCGGGCGCGATCCGCTGGTCTACGGCAGCCGGTGCGATCGCTACAACGTCAAGAAGGACACGGTCGATCTGAAGGGCACTCCCGACCTGTTCAAGGAGCGGCAGAAGCTGCTGGAGCAGCACTGCAACCTTTCGAAGGTGCAGGATGACGGCGCGCCGACGATCGGCTTGCCCATGGCACTGAGCAACTACCAACTCGCGCCGTTCTGGGCAACGCTGTTGGGCGAGTTGGGCTTGAAGGTGGTACTCAGCGGGCCGAGCACGAAAGAGGTGATCCACCGCGGGGTGGAGAGCGTGCTGTCGACGCCGTGCTTTCCGGTGAAGGTCGCGCACGGACACGTGCTGAAGTTGATCGACAAAGGTGTGGATTACATCTGGATGCCCAGCATTGTGTCGATGCCGCGCGAGCACGAGGAGGTACACCGCAACCACCTCTGCCCGTACGTGCAGACGATTCCCTATCAGGTCATGGTTGCGTTGGAGGAGCCTTTACGCAGAACGCGCCTGCTGAAGATGCCCGTTCGGTTCGAGGAAGGTCGGGCGGCGCTGTTGAAGTGTCTCGAGCCGTTGTGCGAGCAGTTCGGCGTGACCAATCGCGACCTTCGGCGCGGCATTGAGGCGGGCGAAAGGGCGCAGAAGGCGTTCGAGGCGGCCTGCCGCCAGCGAGGGACCGAGATTCTGGGCAAGCTCGACAAGTTACCCATCCAACGGGCGGTGGTGGTGGTCAGCCGTCCGTACAACGGATGCGATGCGGGCGTATCGCTGGAATTGCCGACCAAGCTCCGCAAGCTGGCGGTGCTGCCGATTCCGATGGACTTTCTCAACCTCGATCAGGAGGGCATGCCGCACGATCGCGTATTCGCCAACATGTACTGGAAGTACGGACAGCAGATTCTCCGCGCGGCTACACGCGTGCGGAAGGATCCAAAGCTGCACGCGGTGTTCCTGTCGAACTTCAGTTGCGGGCCCGATTCGTTCATCATCAGTTACTTCAAGAAACTGATGGGCGAGAAGCCCGCGCTGGTGCTGGAGATCGACGAGCACTCGGCTGATGCGGGCGTGGTTACGCGGCTGGAGGCGTTTTTGGAGAGCCTTCGGGGCGCCGAAGCCGCCAGTCGCGCCCAGGGCGAGGCCAGGCCGCTGTACGGCGATGGGCAAGTCGATTGCAGCCGCCGGACGCTCTATATCCCCTGGATGGGCGACGCATCGTACGCGTTGGCGTCGGCGTTCAGGGCGTGTGGGCAGCCAGCGGAGGTGTTGCCGATCGGCGACGACCAGACGCTGGAGGTGGGAAGGCAGTTCACCACGGGCAAGGAATGTCTGCCGTGCATCATCACCACGGGCGACATGGTCAAGAAGGCTTGGGAGCCGGGCTTCGATCGCTCGCGGGCGGCGTTCTTCATGCCGGGCGGGTCGGGGCCTTGCCGATTCGGCCAATACAACTGTATGCAGAAGCTGGTGCTCAAGGATTTGGGGCTGGACGAGATTCCGGTGGTGGCGCCGTCGCAGGACAACCGGTTTTACGAAGACTTCAAGCAGTTTCGGCGCGATCCGACGCGGCTGGCGTGGAACGGCATCACGGCGTGCGACCTGCTCCAGAAGGTGCGACTGAAGCTGCGGGCCTACGAGGCCGAATCGGGCGAGACCGACAGAGTATATCAGGCGTGTTTGGACGATCTGTGCCGACTGATCGAGACCGACCCGAAGGAGGAGCAGATCGTGGCGTTGATGGAACGCATCGCGCCGCGGTTCGGGCGGATCGAAACCTCGCGGCAGGACAAGCCGCGGATCGGCGTGGTGGGCGAGATCTACGTCCGCTGTCACGACTTCGCCAACAACAACGTGGTGCGGCAGTTGGAGAGCATGGGGGCCGAGGCGGCGCTCGCCAGCTTCAGCGAGTGGATGTACTACACCAACGTGACGCGGAAGTGGGCGGCGCGGCGGACGGGCAGTTGGCGCGAGTGGATCCAGAACAGCCTGAAGGACCGGGTGCAGCACAAGATCGAGCGGCGACTGGCCCAGCCGTTCGAGCGGATATTCGGTCCGCTGGCGGAGGTGTCGGTCTGGCACGTACTGGAGCTTGCGAGGCCTTACATCCACGAGAGCTTCGAGGGCGAGGCGGTGCTGTCGGTGGGCAAGACGATCGAGTTCTGCCACGAAGGTTGCGACGGTGTGGTGAACGTGATGCCGTTCACGTGCATGCCGTCGACGATCGTCAGCGGGCTGCTCAAAAAGGTCAGCGACGATCTGGGCGGGATGCCGACGGTGTCGATCAGCTACGACGGGCAGCAGGACCCGACGCTGCACACGCGTTTGGAGGCGTTCGTGCACCAGGCGAGGGCGTACCGCCGGCTTCGCGCGAAGCGGGGTGCGCTGGGCGAGGGTGTGGCGGCGCATTGACCGGTACTGCGTGCCGCTGGTTTGCACGGACGGGCCCTATCGGCTTACATCATCCAGCCGACAGGTGACGCACTGGCGGACGAGCCGTTCGGCTGACTTCACGGCCGAAGCCGCCAGAGGCACACGGCACGTCACGCAATTCACCGGGTCGGTTCAAGCTTCATGATTACGCCGTCGTGATTACCGTTGCGCGTGCGCTGGGCCGCGTGGGCGGAGACGGGAAAGTCGTCGGAGTTGGAGTTGCCGGCCAAATACAGCGTCCCGTTCTCGCCCAGCGTGACCGAGCGGATCAGATCGTCGCCGGAGCCGCCCAGGTAGGTGGCGTAGAGCAGCTTCGAGCCGTCCGAACTGAAGATGGCCAGGATCGCATCGCTCTTTCCGCCGCCGTAGGTTTTCTGAAGGGCGTCGGGGGTGACGGGGAAGTCGTGCGAATCGGTCTGCCCGACGATGCAGATGTTGCCGTCGGCGTCAGCCGTGGGCATCAGGAAGTACTCACCACCGCTGCCGCCCAGCAGCGTACAGAAGGTCAACTTCGTGCCATCGGGCGAGAGCTTGGCGAGAAAGCCGTCGGTCTTGCCCTTGAGCTGTTTTTGATAGGCATTGTCCGTCGCGGGGAAGTCGGCTGAACCGGTCGCGCCGGTCAGCAGGACGCTGCCATCTTCAAGCAGGGCCGGCCGGTGCTCGGCGAACTCGTTGCTGCTGCCCGCCAGGTATGTGCAGTAGCCCAGCCGTCGCCCGTCGGGCGACAGGCTCGCGAGGAAGCAGTCGGACTCACCGCCTGCGGCCGGCTGGGCGGCGCCCGGTGTAACGGGCAGGTCGGTCGAGCGCGTGTGGCCGGCCACATACACGTTGCCGGCCGCATCAACGCGCGCACCCAGCAGGCCGTCCCAGTTGCTGCCGCCCAGAAGTGTCGCCCAAACCAGCCCCGTGCCATCGGCCCTTACCTTCACGATCATGGCGTCGCCCTCGGCACCGCCGACTCTGGCCCGCACGACTCCGTCACTGCCGGGGAAGTCGGGCGAGTCGCTGCGGCCGACGATGACGATGTTGTCGTCCGGGTCCAGGGCGATGCCGCCCCGCGGCCAGTCGTTTCCGCGACCGCCGACGTAGGTGCACCAAACAGTGCTCTTGGCGTCGGGCGCGAGCTTGGCGAGGATGACGTCAGCCTCGCCGCCCCCGTACTGACGCTGATAGGCTCGGTCGGTGGTGGGCAGATCGTGCGACCGACACGCGGTGGCGATGATGATGTTGCCCTTCTTGTCGAGGGCCATGCCGTAGACGGCCCGCTCCTGCTTGGAGCCGCCGAAGTAGGTGACGAACTGAAAGTGTCGGCCTTGCGGGTCGAGGCGAGCCACAAAGCAGTCACCGCTGGAGACACCGGGGTGGCCCGTGCCGGCCGGCTCGCCGGCGTAGGTAGGCTGGACCACGCCCTGCGTGACGGGCAGATCGGGCGAGCAGGTCTGCCCGCCGACCAGTACCGACCCCTCGGGCAGGCGGATAATCTCACGAAGCTGATCCCACTGGCTGCCGCCGATGAACGTGGCGTAGGCGATGCGGTAGCGGCCGGCGGCGGCAGGCTGCGTGTCGGCCGCGGTCGCATTGGGCAATGAGACGCTCGCCGCGATAAGCAGCGCAAACGTGATGCATTTGGACGTCATGGGAACATCCTCCATAGGCCAGCCGGGCGGAGTGGCTCGTTGATCCACCAACAGCATCTGTTCTCAAAGAAGCGAAGCGGCAGAGCACTCATCGTGTCCGGCACCCTTAGAAGGGTGGGCCACGGGTCACGCGACCTTCCGTCGCCCGCGCGAAACATGCCCGCGCCCGCCGCGGCGGTCTTGGACATGCCACCCGAGAATCAGTCCCCCGCTCCTGGAAGGAACGGGGCACCCGTCTATCGGTTCACATCAGAGAAGACACTGTTCAAGAACAGTGGCACACGGGCCCGCCGCGCTGCTCGTGCCACTGTTTCATCAGCTTCATGCCCTGCTCGAAGCTTACCTCGGGTCGCCATCCAAGTTCGTCGCGGATACGACGGGTATCGACGGGCTGGTCCACGCTCATCAGTACGACCAGCCAGCGAGTGACCAGGTGCTCGTGTCCCCGTGCCCGAGTCCACAGTTCGATCAACCAGGCAGCGGTGTAAGCCACCCAACGGGCAACATGTCGTGGTGGTCGTGCCACGCCCAGCGCGTCGGCGATGGCGTCGACGAATTGACGTTGTGTGACGGGCTCTTCGCTGGCCACGTCATAGATTTTGCCTGCCGCAACGGAACGAACCCCTGCCAGGATGACCGCCCGGGCAGCGTCGTCCACGTAGGCGGTGGCAAATTGGTTCCGCCCGCTGCCGATCACGTATAGGTATCCGCCCTCGGCCAGGGTGAGGAACGTTTTGGCCAGCGGGCTCGGGCCGGGGCCGTAGATCGTGCAGGCCAGCCGCATGATCGTCCACGGCACATGGGCCCGCTCGCATTCGCTGCGGACCAGATTCTCGGCTTCCAGCTTCGCGCGAGCATAATAGTTGTGCCGCAACGGCGCGACCGGGGTGCTGCCGGCCGAGATCCCGCCGCCGACGTGCCTGGCTGAGTAGACAGCGCCGGTGCTGACGTAGACGAACCGCGTCGGTCGGCAAGCCAAGGCTGCGTCGAGCAGCCGTCGCGTGCCCTCGACGGTCGTCCGGCGGAACTCGGCCAAGCGACCGGTCGTGCCGACCAGGGCGGCCGCATGGTACACCACATCGCCGCTGCGAACGAGATCATCGCAGCCGCCGGGCGCCAGCAGGTCGCCGCGAACCGGCTCGGCTCCCAGCGATCGGATGGCTGCGTCGGCTTGAGGGCGTCGAACGAGCACGCGCACCTGGTCGGCCAGCGGCACGAGTAGCCGCACCATCGCCCGGCCCAGGAACCCCGTTCCGCCGGTCACCGCGACGTTCAACGTGTTTCCCTTCGCAGAAGCCGTGGGATCCACCGCGGCACGCGCGAGAGATAGTCCTCGTAGGAAGGCCCGAAACGCCTCCGCAGAAGCGGTTCCTCCACAAGCACAACCTGAAGGTGAGCGATGAGTATGGCCAGGAGAAACAGCAGAAACACGCCCGTGGAAGACAGCGCGACGGCCTCACCCAGCAACATGCCGAGCACACACGCTGCCACGGGGTTGCGCACCCGACGGTAGGGGCCATCGGCGACAAACTGCGTGGGCGGGTCGAACTCCACATAGGCGCCGCGCCCGCGCCGGCTCAGCAGGTAGGAAGACCATACATAGGTAACGAGGCATGCGGCAAATACCAGCCACCCCAGAATTCGCGGCCAGCCAATCTCGACGTGACAGCTCGGCGCGTACACGTCCAGCCGATACGCCGCCCACGGCAAGGCAAGCAGGACGGCCGACAGGAAGACCACGCCGTACACGGCCATACGTAGGGCCAAGGGAATGCGGCGCAGCAGGTTTCTCACGAAGTCCGACTGCCGGCGGGATGGATCGTCGAATTCTCGACGGGCCTCGGCCATGCTCATCGCCGCAGAAGGTATTGGCGCGTGCGAAGCGGACGGCAACTCGGCACTGGCGCGTCCGCCGGGGACGGTTACCACCGTACGACAAAGCCGGCCGACATCCACTTACTCGATTCCACCGAATGGAGAACGACCAACTGTCCGGGTTGCAGTTCGCCCGAGCGAGCCATCTCATCAAGGTGCAGCAGAAGCGACGCCCCACCGCAGTAGCCCGTGCGCTGCGCGCGGAACTTTATCCGCTCGGGCGCAATACCGAGTCGCTCGACGAAGCGATCGATGTTTTCCTCATATAGCTGCTTCGTCGGGATCGAATAGACATAGTGAGGCACGGTCTTCGGATCCACGTCGAGCGAGGATAGCATTCGCTCCACACCGTCACACAGCAGCGGACCGGCGTCACGATTGACGGCCGTGAAGTCCTGACTCAGATGGTGTTTTCCGCGCCCGTAGATGCTCGTGATCGGATCACCGTCCTCGGTGAGATCGGCGACGCTGCCGCCCGCGGTCATGCCCGGCTGACGTTTGCCCCCGATCGATTCCACGAACGTACCCATAACTTCATGTGGTACGTACTCGCGGCCATCACCCTCGATCGCTTCCAGGAACACCGAGCCGCTTGCATCGGCCAGGATGTACCGCAACGCCGCCTGCGTCTTGGTCATCTGCTTCTGGTTGAAGTAGCAACTGCGGAGATTCACGCTTGAAAACTGCACGTAGCTAACCAAAGCGGTCTGATATCGGCCGGTTCGCAGGGCGTCGTAGGCCACCTGGACCGACTTGCCCACCCCCGTGCAGTTGGAGTGAATCTCCATCTCCGCACAGCTTTCGATGCCCAGCAACTCCTGGAGGATGGTCGAGGTGGGCGGCGTCATCTGATCGTAGTTGGGGCTGGACAGAACCAGTAAGTCCACCTCGGCAGGTGTCTTGCCGGCGTCGGTGATGGCACGACGTGCCGACTCCTCCGCCATGGTGGCTACGGTGTGCGTGAGCCTGTGCGTTTTCGGATCGATGGCGAAGTGCCGACTGTCGATGCCGCCGCGCGCCAGGATTTGAGGCCCGACCATATCGATGAACTTGCGGACGCGAGGAGGCGCGTCGTTGAGAGGTCCCAGCACCTCCTCAAGCCGGTCGTTCGGCACCGGATCGTTCGGGAGAAAGGAGCCCGTTCCAGTAATGCGTACCCGTATCAAAGGCGTGCTCTGGCTTGAGTTAAATTGTCGTCCCACAGTAGTCGCAAGGTTCTGACTTCTAAGAGCTTACAACCACCCGTTTCACGAAAGCTGTGATTTTTGCGTGACGCAAACGGATTGTCAAGCGAAGGCCGCCAGCAGGCCTTCCCCCGGCCCGGCGTATCACCAAGCCCTCGCAGCTAAACGCCCGGCCTCGCCACCTTCATGTCGGTAAAAGTTTGCAAAAAAAGGACTTATAATGGCATCACGGTGCCAGATCGGCAGGCGGGCGTCCGCCCAAACGACGGTGCCATTCTCCCGGCGATTGCGGTATTCTGGCCGGATGTCGGTCGGCGCGACGCGGATTGTCCGATCTGCAGCGAAGAAAGGTGCCACGCTTTTGTCCAGGCTGCAAACGCTTCTGCTCCACCGTGGTTTGGTACCCCTGCTAGCGACCGCCGCTGTCGTGCTGTCTTTGCCGGCGATGTGGGTCGGGTGGCTGGCCGATGATCACTGGCATCGCGCTGCGGTTCTGGAGCCTTCCGCATTGCCGTATAGCGCCCGCCTCGCACCCACATGCCCTCTCGATCTGTTCCGCTTTCTCGACGGTGATCCGCAGCGTACCGGGCTGATGATGGACATGGGCGTGGTGCCCTGGTGGACGTATGCGAAGGCTAAAGTAGCATTCTGGCGACCCCTTGCTGCGGCTACACACTGGCTCGACTTTCGTTGCTGGCCCGGCAGCCCGGCAGCAGCCCACGCGCAAAGCCTGCTCTGGTTCGCTCTTCTGGTAGGAGGGGTAGGTGTACTTTACCGTCGAATCATGGGCCTTACGGTAGCCGCAGGACTGGCGACGGTGCTGTACGCGATTGACGATGCCCACGGCACGGCCGTCGGCTTTGTGGCAAATCGAAACGCACTGATGGCTGCATTCTTCGGTGTTCTGGCCCTGGTGGTGCACGATCGATGGCGTCGCGACGGGTGGCGTGCCGGCGTGTTGCTCGGTCCGCTGCTGCTTGCGATGAGCCTGCTATCGGCCGAAGCGGGGGCGGCGACCGTTGCCTATCTGCTGGCCCATGCCGTCTTTGTGGACCGCGCGTCGTGGGTACGTCGGCTGCTGGCCTTACTGCCGTACCTGCTCGTCGTCGTCGCATGGCGCGTTCTGTGGGTGCTGGTAGGCTACGGAGTGTATTCCGGCGTGCAGTTCTACGTCGACCCGACCGGCGAGCCGCTTCGCTATGCATTGGCGGCGGTGCAGCGCGCGCCGCTTCTGTTGCTCGGACAATGGGGGTTTCCACCATCGGACGCGGCCATCTTTCTGGGCGACTACGGTCAGCGTCTGCTGTCGATTGGTGCGACAGCACTTGTCGTGCTGATCGGCTTGGCCGTCGTGCCGGTGCTGCGCAGGAGCAGCAACGCACGTTTCTGGGCAGGCGGTATGATCCTGTCGCTTCTGCCGGTCTGCGCAACCCTGCCGATGGATCGCTTGCTGACATTCGTCGGAATCGGCGCCTTCGGTTTGATAGGCGAGTTCCTGCATGCGTGGTGGAGCGGATCGCGGCCACCGCGGGGGCGCTGGGCGCAGGGCGCAACCCGTCCGGTCGCGGTGGCGCTGGTGGCGGTTCACCTGATCGCGGCGCCGATATTTCTGCCGTTTCGGGCGGGCAATCCAATGGGCCCCAACAGACTGGTGAAAGCCTTCCACGTAACCACACCGATGGGTCCGCAAGTCGAACATCAGGATGTCGTGATCGTCAACGGGCCGGTCGCGATGCTTGCCGGTTACGTCCAGCCCATGCGGGCGCTGGAAGGCGAGCCCGTCCCGCGACATGTCCGCATACTTGGTCCGAGTCAGGCAGCCGTCGACGTGCGTCGCGTCGACGAGAGAACGCTGGTGCTGAGACCGGACGGCGGATATCTTGCGTGGCCTTATGACGAGGGCTTCCGCGGGACAGACCATGCCATGGCGCTGCACGAGCGTGTGGAGCTGCCCGGCATGACAGCGCAGGTGACCGATCTGACCTCCGACGGGCGCCCGGCCGAGGTGGCCTTCCGCTTTGCGGCGTCGCTGACAGACCGACAGTTTCGCTGGCTGTGTTGGGATACGCAAAGCCGCACGTACGTCCCATTCGTGCCTCCGCCGGTCGGTGAAGCGGTCAGACTGCCGCGTTGCTGGTGGCGGCCACTGTCGTAAGTGTGACGAGCGCGTTTCGCAACGGGCCGCTGGCTGGCCCCGTGCTCGCGTTGGGATCGACACCGGTGATACCGATCTTGCCCAAAGCTCGCCTCGGGGTGCTCGTGCTGGTAGCCATTCCCTGCGTCGCGAGCCTGTGGGCGGGCTTCTTTGTTGACGATTACGTGCTGATCGAGATCGCCCACGACACACCGTGGGGCGCCGATCTGGTCGCCAGCAACTTTGACATCGATGCGACCCGACTCACTGATGGATGGCTACCCGATTCCCTGGCGAGCTTCCGCCTCCGCTTCTTCCGCCCTGCGGTTATTGCCCTGTTCAAGATCGATTGGGTGCTCTACGGGCTGCACCCGGCGGGTTACCACCTTACCAATCTCGTGCTGCATCTGCTGATGACCTATTCGATCATGGTGCTGGTGCGGCCCTGGGTCGATGGCGAAAGACAGGCGTTGCTGACGGGACTGCTTTTCGGTCTCATGCCGCACAGCTTCACGGCCGTGGTGTGGCTGGCCGGGCGGACGAGCCTTATGGCCAGCCTGATGGTGGTATGGTGCTACCTGGCCTTTCGACGTCACGTCGAAACGGGGTCGCGGTGGGCGGGCGCGGCGTCGGTGGTTGCGCTGCTGGTGGCGCTGGCCAGCAAAGAAACGGGGCTGGTCGCACCGCTGCTGATCGCGACGTGCATGCCCAAGCGGCCCTGGAAGCGAAAGCTGTTTTGGGTGTTGACCGCATTGGCGCTGCTATACCTTCTCGGGCGAGCGACCGTCTGGGGCTGGGGCACCTTTCAGGGACTGCCCACATTCGGCATGCCCGACGATTGGGCGGGCAGAATTTGCTTTGTGTGGCTTAAGGCGGCTGAAACCTTTCTTTCGCTGGCTCTGCAACTTCCGCATCACCACGTGTTTCACACCGAGGCGGCGAAATCGGCCTGGCTGTTTGGAGGTATCTCGGTTCTCGCGGTCGTCGTCGGGTTCATCGTATGGCGGCGGTTGCGGCGAGAGCCGGCGGGCCGTTGGATCCTCGGTTGGTGCGTCGTGTCATCGCTGGTCACGTTTCCGGTGGCCCCGATGGCCCACTATCTCTACCTGGCCCAGGCCGGTGGGGCGCTAGGCATGGTGCTGTTCTGGCAAGCCAGGCGCGGTGATCCGCGATGGCGCGTCCGGTTGGGTGTGGCCGCGTGGGCCCTGCTGCTGGCAATCGGGGCGACCTGTTACGTGGGCTCCAGCATGCTGAGTCGCAGCCAGGCCGCCATGGTCACGGGTGCCCGCGAGCGGATGGCCCGAGCGGCGAAGGACTTGCGCCCAGGCGGGACGCTCGCGCTGGTGGATCCGCACCTGCTTCACATTCACCTTGCCCCGGCGTTTCGCCTACAGACCGAGCGCAGCGACGTGAAGATCGTGTGGCTAAATGTGTCCAACACGCTTCTGGTGCCCAAGCCTTCAGAACTTCAGCACATCGACGAGCACACCGTTCGTCTGACAGCCGTCGGACAGCCCTACCTGACCGATCTGGTAACTTGGGCGCTGCTGGAGGGCGTCGAGGTTGCACCGCTGGCGGAGGGGATGAGCGTGACGTGGCCGGACCCGCCCTACCGACTGACAGTGGCCAAGCTGGGCCCGCCGACGGATGCCCCGGTGCGCGGCGTGGAGCGGATTGACGTTCGTTTCGCCGACCCCATCGATGGGCAACACGTCGCTCTGGTGTGGTGCATCGAGCCGGGAGACATGGACAACGCGTTTTTCCGGTGGCTCTTGCGACGAGGCGACGAACTTAAGGACCGACACCGCCGTCGATCCACCTCGGCACCTTGATCGCTTACGCGGGCAGGCTGGGATCGTCAACCTTGGCAGCCGCTGTGCTTCCGTCTGTCGTTGCGTTTTCGGGGGCCGGGCCGATCTGGGGATAGTCACCGCCCAGCACCGGTATCTTGGCCACGCGCTTGGCCGGCGAGCCCTCCCAAACTTCACCCGGGCCCACCTGCGTGTAGGGCAACAGAACCGCAGCGGCTGATATTACAGCTCCCTCGCCGATCGTTACACCAGGCGCGATCATCGCACCGGCGCCGACCATCACGTTGTCGTCCATTTCGACCCGCCGAATCAGCAGTCGTTTGCCCTCGAACAGGTGGGCCGAGATCACGCAGTTGACGCCGATGGTCACGTTTTTGCCCAGGTACGTGTAGTGTGGGTCGGTCATCAGGAAATTGTCGCCGACAATGACCGTTTTGCTGTGCGGGCCGAAGAGCCACCGGTAGAGAATATTGAAGGGGAAAATGAGATTCGTGATCGCCGGGGCGAACAGCAGCATCCACGCCGGCTCAAAGCGGGCCTTAATCAGCAGAATGTTGAGCATGAAGATCACTACGTTGGGATCCTGAGCCCGATTTTCGTGGATACGGAACACGCCCTCCCGTGGTTTGGGCACGATCACGCGTAAGACCAACAGGCCCACCAGGTAGGCGAAGTTGAACAAAATGACCATCGCCAGGACGAAGAGCACGCGCTGCCAGTTGGCCGCCAGATCCGGCCACCAGCGCCGCCACGCGACCATCACCGGCCACACAGCCGCGCCGACCAGCAGCAATTTGACCGTCAGATCGAGCGCAACGAAAGCGCGCAGACCGAGGTTGGCCTCCAGATCGGCCCCAATCCATTTGCGGCGGTTTCGAGCCATACGCTCGTGTCTCCACGTTGCGCTGCTGCCATCCAGCGCCCGCAAGCATCGCGGCGCACGGCCAACGCGCTCGGGGTGTCAGCGGCGATGATAACCCAATTGCGGGGCCACAAGCCAGAGTCGCCTGCATGGCCAGCAACTTAGTCGCCTCCAGCTCCAAGCCGGCGCGGTTGGGATGCACCGGTATCACGGCGTTGGCAGGGCATGGGCGATACGGGTACGATTCGAGCCTGCCGATCATCGGATAGGCCTTGGCGAGCTGTGTGCACCCACGCTCGGGCGTCGGGCTATCGGCGGGCTGACGAATGGCGGATCACGAACCAATCGGCAACCTTGACGGCACGGACGCGGCTGTGATGGACACGACGACCACGCCGCACAGCAGCATGCTCAAGACGGTTCTGATCGTTCTGGGCGTGGCGGGGCTGCTGGCGATCACGCGGCTGCCGAGCATCGGTTTCTACCCGCTCAACGCAAACGAGGCCATCCACGCGGCGTCGGCTGTGCGATGCAGCCAGACGGGTCAACTGCCGTACGTGGGCGCCGTCGGCAATGGGGGTCCGCTGCAAGACTGGCTGTATCAGCTCATCTTCTGGTTTGCCGGGGACTACAACATCCCCGCAGTCCATTGGGTCGGTGCGTTGGTGGTTGCACTGAACACGGCGATGGTGTGGCACATCACGTCGCGCTGCTTCGGGCGCTATGCCGGTCCGTCCGGCGCGGCCTTATATCTGCTGGCGATGGGCAGTCGTTGGGAATACCTCTCGTTTACTTGCGAAATGCCCGCGAGCCTGTTTCTGGTGGCGGGCGCATGGCTGGTGCTGACGGCGCGTCGACCGGTTGGCCCGATCGGCTGTTTGCTGGCCGGCGTGCTGACGATGGGCGCAGCCGCTTTCCGACAGAACTGTCTGGTCGCTTATCCGGTTGTCGTTCTGGGGGTCGGTGCGCTGAGTTGGACGTATGACCGCCGTCTGTGGCCTGCGATAGGCCGGGCCGCCCTGGCTGCCTTGGGAGGAATGCTTCCCGTCGCTGCGGTCGTTCTGGTGTACGCGCGACACGACGCGTTGGGCGAACTGGCAGGCGGGTACTTCGGCTTCAACACGATGTATTACGTCAAGGCCATGCCGCGGGCTGCGGTGTGGGTGATCGTATCGCTGTGGCAGTTCTCGAAATGGCTGGACGACGCGGCGCTGATCACTCTGTTGGCGCTGATGGGCCTGGTCCCGGCCCTGTGGCGGGTGGGCGCAAGCAGCGGACCGCCCGACCATGTGCCGAACGTACACACACCGCGACCGCAGGGGCGGTATCTGGCGATTCTGACAGTCGCACTGTTTGCGGGCGTATGTATCGGCCTGCGGTTCGGTCGCCATTACCGCATGCTCGACTGGCCTTTCACCGCCGCGCTGGCGGCCGGCGGATGGGTGCTGCTGCTCGGTCAGCTTCGCGAGCGCTACGCGCGTCTGACTTTCAGGCTCGCGGGCACCCTTGTGCTGGCTGCGCTGGGCCTTTGCGGCGACCACGCAATCTATGTGCCCGGACCGTGGGCGATCGTGATCGGCCCGGTCGACGCCGCGCCCTACGTGGCTGGGACCGCGTTTCGCCTTCGGGCGAACACCACGCCGCAGGACAGCCTGTTCGTCTGGGGCTGCCAGCCGCAGATCTACTTGCTCGCCCAGCGAAGGATGGCCACCCGCTTTGCCGACTGCAACCCGCAGGTGGGTCTGATCCAAATGGAAAACTCCTTCCCGCTCGATCAGGATCGCTCGGCCTGGGTCTGGCCCGACAGCTTCGAACAGATGATGGCCGACCTTCGTGCGGATCCGCCTGCGTACGTGGTCGACGCGTCGCAGGATATGTCTTTTGCGTTGGGGCGCTATCCCATCGGCAAGTTCCCCGCGCTGGCGGAGTGGTTGGAGGCGGGTTACGTCTACGATTTTCAGGAGGGTGGCCAAGCGGAAAGCGTAATGGTCGTGTATCGCCGTCGCGATCGCGCCCCAACCGATCTGAGCCGCCCCGTGCCCTATAAGGCACATGGACGCCCCACATCGCCGGAGTGGAATCGGTGACCGCGCACGTCGACCAAAGCGAAACGACAACCACGCCGCTAGACGTGTGCGGGCCCAGCGTGCAGACCGGCAGACGACGCATGCTGCTTTGGGGGCTGGGGCTGGCCGTTCTGCTGGCTGTAACCCGTCTGCCCAGCATGGGCTTTTACCCGCTCAACGTCGACGAAACGATCTACGCAGCCGTCGCCGTGCGCTGCAACTATCTGCACCAGCCGCCGTACGTCGGCGCGGTCGACAACAAGGGCCCGCTGCTGTTCTGGCTGTACCAACTGGTGTTCGTGCTGACGGGCGACTACAACATTGCAGTCACTCACGTCGTCGGCGCCATCGTCGTGGCGCTCAATGCCCTGATGGTCTGGCACATCACTTCGCGATGCTTCGGCCCGCGGGCCGGTCCACTGGGGGCGCTGCTTTATCTGCTGGTGATGGCCAGCGACTGGGACTTTCTGGCTTTCAATGCGGAACTGCCGGCCAGTCTGCCGTTGGTGGCGGCCAACTGGCTGGTGCTGACGTCCCGCAAGCGACCGAACGCGGCGCGATGCCTCCTGGCCGGCGCGATGGCGATTACGGCCGCCGGTTTCCGCCAGAACTGCCTGATTGCGTTTCCGATCGTCTGCATCGGCGCCGGCGCGATGAGCTGGGCCTGCGACCGGCGGATGTGGCCGGCCTTCGGTCGCGTTGTCCTGGTCGGTGTGGGCGGGCTGATTCCCGTGCTTATCGTGGCCTGGGTCTACCACCGACACGACGCGGTCGCTGAGCTGATGTTCTACTACCTCGGCCACAACACCAAGTACTACATCAGCGCGGTGCCATGGCACCCAGCCCGGCTGGTGGTGGCTTTGTGGCAGGGCGCGATGTGGCTGCACAAGGCGGCGGTAATCAATCTTCTCGTGATGATCGGGCTGCTGCCGGCCCTATGGCGGCGAGCTGCAAACGCCGACACGATCGACGACACGAGCGAGTTTGCCGTCGTTCGCGCGAAGCGAGTCTATGTGGCGATCCTCGCGATTACCCTATGGGCGGGCATCTGCGTCGGCATGCGGTTCTTCTACCACTACCGCATCCTCGACTGGCCATTCAGCAGTGTGCTGGCTGCGGGCGGGTGGATGTTTCTGATCGATCAGCTTCGCCAACGCCACGCCAGAGCGGCGCTAAAGGCCGCCGGCGCGGTATTGCTTGCAGCGTTTGGTGTGGGCGGCGACAGCATGACCTACCTTGCGGGGCTGTGGGAACCCAAAATGGCGCCGATTCACGTCGAATCGCACGTGCTTGCAACCGGCCTGAGGCTGCGGGCCAACACCACCCAGGCCGACAGCGTGTTCGTCTGGGGGATGCAGCCGCAGATCTACACATTTGCCCAGCGCCGCATGGCCACGCGCTTCCCGCAGTGCAACGCGCTGGTGGGGCTGGTGCACTTCGAGAACTACTTCCCGCTCGATCAGGATCGGTCGGCCTCGGTCTGGCCGGGCAGTTCGCAGCAGTTGATGACCGACCTGGCGGCCGACCCGCCGGCCTACGTGGTCGACGCGTCGGGCGGGCTTTCGTTTGCGATGGGGCGCTATCCGATCGATTATCTTCCGGAAGTGGCGGCGTGGCTTGAGGCGAACTACGTGTTCGATTTCGAGCAGCCCGCCCCAGCGGCTGACGTGCTTCGCGTGTACCGCCGGCGCGATCGGGCCCCGACCGATACGAGTGAGCCTCTCCCGTATTGCGTATTGGGCCAGCCGTTCCCCAGTCCGTCCGAACTCATCCTGGAGCCAAGCAACTCGTCGGGTGGTGACGAAGCGTCTCCCACCCTCAAAGGGGCAGACCAACCGTCTGACATGAGTGGGTAGGCGTCCGCAACTCGTAGCGTGGGCCGTTGAGCCACCAATTGGCTCTTTTGGAACGGACGCGGCCTCGGTGCACTCATCGTGTCCTTCACCCTTAAAACGGTGGCCCACCCGACCGCTCACGCCTTCGTCACAACGAGTTCGTTGCCTTTGACGGCGATGACGTCGACCGCCTCGCCGGAGTGGATGAAGTCTCCCTCGCTGGTCGCCGCCAGGCGCTTGCCGTCTATCACCACGAAGCCGCTGGGCCGTAGTGTCGTGGCGGCCGTGCCTTTCGTGCCGACCAGTTCGGCATGCTCGCTGGGCTCAGCCGCACCCGACGCAGCCCCTTCGTCTTCCTGCTTGCCGGTACCGAAGAGCATCACCAGCACATCCCTGGAAGCCAGGACGACGGCAAGCAGCAGTATTATGAGGATCTTTGTCCTCTACTGATTGTGCCAAGCGGACTACGTTTTCCACGGCTTCTCGATAGCACCCATGAGCAGTACATTGGCAGCATAGCACCCCTCAACGCCGAGCCATGATCTTCGCCGGGCCCGGCCCCGAACTGCGATGCGGGCCTCTACGCACATCCCAATTATGACCCGTCCGAAAGAAAACGTCAATGCCGTGGCGAGTGGTTTGGGAGAAGACACTGTTCGAGAACAGTGCCACACACCAAACGGTGAGCCACTCGTCACCCGCGCGGAACATGCCCGCGCCCGCTGCGGCGGGCTTGGACATGCCACCCGAGAATCAGTCCCCCGCTCCTGGAAGGAACGGGGCACCCGTCTATCGGTTCACATCAGAGAAGACACTGTTCAAGAACAGTGGCACACACCCGTTTACATCACAGAAGACACTGTTCGAGAACCCGCCGCGGCGGGGAACACGCCAGGGGGCAGGCCACCCGTCTCAGCGCAGTCATCGTGTCCCCCACCCTTGAAAGGGTGGGCCACCCATCAGTCTCACACGAGGGCGCCTAGCGGGCCATCGTGCGTGGGACGAGGATCTGGCCGTCGAGGCCGGGCGGGACCGATCGGCCCAGCAGGTGCAGCAGCGTGGGCACCAGGTCGACGGTCTGGGCGACGTCAATGCGTTTGTGCGGCACGCCCGGACCGACCAACAGCAGCGGCGTACACATGTCTTCGGGCCGCAGGCCGCCGTGACCCGCGCGGTTGCGATTGTTGAAGTCCCACTCCGGCGCGGCAAAAACACACAAATCGCCCGCCAGCCGCGAGCGAAAGTAGGCCACCATCTGCGCCGGCAGGCCGGGAAACTCGGTGTCGACCGTTTCAGCCAGCCAGTCGTGCGGCGAGGCCGGCTTGCCCTCGAGCATATCGGCCGACACCTTGCCGGACCAGCCGAGAGGATCGGCCCCGTCGATGAGCGTGTAGCGAACGGGCGCGCCCGGTCCGCCGTCCTGACGAAACTCGACCTGTCCGCTTTTGCGGACCACCCGAACCGCATCGGGCCCGACGGCGTAGGCGACGGCGTCGACAGCCTCCTGCTCGATCAGCACAGCCGGCAGATCGACCTCGCCGTCGCGCGTCGGGTACGCTCGCAGGTCGTCCGGCGCAGGCCGGACGGGCCACGGCTGATAACCCACCACTTGGCCGGGCTGGCGGATGGGCTTTCGCAGGCAAATCGCCGAGTAGCGATCGCCGCTGCCATAGAGCACGCACGAGTGCTTCTGGTAGGCCGATATGCGGTCTCGAAATGACGTTTCCTCCCAGAGCTTCTTGTCGGCCACGTCGAGGCCGACCTGCGTCTTGAGGAACTCGCCGACGTGAAAATGCTGTTTCACCTCGGTAAGGCTGTGGTCGGACACGATGGCCACGTACAGCCGATCGAGCAGGCCCGCGCCGTCCAGGTCGGCCAGCACGCGCCCGAGCTGCGCGTCGGTGTGGCGTATGGCTTGGCGATATTGGGGCGACTCGACACCGGACGCGTACGCTCGAAAATCGGGTGCCAGCAGGTATGCAACGGTAACGGCGGGGAACTCGCGCCGCTGTCTGGCGATGTCGATGAGGACGTGGAACCGGAAGAGCGTCAGCCGGTCGACAAACTCGTACCAGCCGAAGAAGAACGGCGGGCCGGCCGACATCCAGTTCTCCACGAACTTGGTCGTGCCGCGATGGGGCTGGAAGAACAGCGACATGGTCGTTCGGTCCGCGAGGTGCTCGAAGATGGTGGCGGCGGTGTAGTCGCCGTCGAGCGTGTTCTTCTGGGCGATGGTCTCGTAGTCGCGCCAGATCAGGCGGTTGCGATCGAACCAGTTGATGCCCGTGATGCCGTGATGCCCCGGATACAGGCCGGTCGCGATGCTCGTCTCGTTGGCCAGCGTGACCGATGGGATGTTGCACACCGCGCGAGGCGCGAACAGCCCGCGGTCGACGAAATACTTGCGGATGTTTGGCAGCTCGCCGGCCTCGAGCATTTGCTGAAACACCGACGCACTGACGCCGTCGACCATAAAAACGATCGCCCCGTCGGCCCGTTCGGCGTTGATCTTCGAGAAATCGAGGTTGAACGTGCCCTCGGGCGTGGTCGGTCCGGGCACCTGGCAGCCCGCCAGTAACGCGCACATCGCCAGAAGTGCAACGATGCGATAAGCGGAGTGTGTCGTTAAACGCACTGCACGTCCTCTCATGACGCCACCGAAACATCCACAGTAGCCAATCGCTCCTGTGCGAAGTTGGTGGATCATAGCCACCCCGAACCGTATCTGCCACGTGATGCGGCACTATGCGGATCGCAAGCCGCTACCTCGCTGCCGCAAAGCGGTCGAGGCGGTCGTCGTGTCGCCGTCAAGGAGACACTGTGGTTTCTAAAGATGCTGTACGTCCCAAAGTACGTTAGCCGTTTGTCAGGGCGAGCTGTGTTCTGGCGCGGGCGAGTGCGTCGGCCCGTGCCGGATCGCCCAGCGGCATGTCCCCGGCCTGTTGGAGCAGCTTCTCGGCTGCGGCGCGGTCGATCTGATCGTCGGCAACGGCCTTGGGGGTGAGGATCGACAACTCATTGCCGCGCACGCGGGCAAAGCCGCCGTCGACGAAGTAGTGTTGGCTGCCGTCGGGTGAGTCCACCCGCACCGCCCCGATGCCGAGCTTACAGACAAGCGGCGCGCGATTGGCCGCGATACCGATCTGCCCGTCGTGCGCCGGCAGCACGACAAAACGCGCCTCACAGTCGAGCACCACCCGCTCGGGGCTGATCAACCGACAGTGAAAAGTCTTATCTTGCGGTTCCGACATCGCTCTATGCCGCCTGCTACGACGCGGCGATTATTCGCCGGTGAGCTTCTTGGCTTTGGCCTCGGCGTCTTCGACCGAGCCGACGTACATGAACGCCCCCTCGGGCAGGTGATCCCACTTGCCCTCGCACAACTCCTCAAAGCTGCGGATCGTGTCCTCCAACTGGGTGTAGTTGCCCGGCATGCCGGTGAAGGCTTCGGCCAGGTAAAACGGCTGCGACATGAACCGCTCGATCTTCCGTGCCCGGGCGACCACGAGCTTGTCCTCCTCACTCAGCTCGTCGACGCCGAGGATGGCGATGATGTCCTGAAGGTCGCGATACCGCTGAAGGATCTCCTGAACCCGGCGGGCGACGTTGTAGTGCCGCTCGCCCATGTACTGCGGATCAAGGATGCGGCTGGACGAGCCAAGCGGATCGATGGCTGGGTAGATGCCCTTCTCGACGATGCTTCGCTCGAGCACGACGAATGCGTCGAGGTGTGTAAACGTCGTCGCCGGTGCCGGGTCGGTCAGGTCGTCGGCGGGCACGTAGATCGCCTGGATGCTGGTGATGGCCCCGTGCTTGGTCGATGTGATCCGCTCCTGCAACGCGCCCATCTCGGTGCCCAGCGTGGGCTGATAGCCCACCGCCGACGGCATACGCCCCAGCAGCGCCGAAACTTCGCTGCCGGCCTGGCTGAAACGGAAGATATTGTCCACGAACAGCAGCGTATCGGCGCCGCTCTCGTCGCGGAACCACTCGGCCATGGTCAGTGCGCTCAGGCCCGCACGGAGCCGGGCCCCCGGCGGCTCGTTCATCTGGCCGAAGGTCATGGCCGTGTGCTCGATCACCTTCTTGACTTTGCCCTGGTCGTCCTTGAACTCGGACTCCTGCATCTCGATCCACATGTCGTTGCCTTCGCGGGTGCGCTCGCCCACGCCGGCAAAAACCGAGTAGCCGCTGTGCTCCCGGGCGATGCGGGCGATCATCTCCTGGATGATCACCGTCTTGCCCAGACCCGCCCCGCCGAACAGGCCGATCTTGCCGCCGCGAACGAACGGCGCCAGCAGATCGATGACCTTGATGCCGGTGACCAACTGCTGCGTCTTGGGCGTCAAATCGACGAACTCGGGCGGATCGCGATGGATGGGGCGACGTTCCTTTGCGTGGCAGGGCCCGCGCATGTCGATCGGGTCGCCGACCAGGTTGAACACGCGCCCGAGCGTCTCGATCCCTACGGGCACCTCGATCGGTCCGCCCGTGTCCTCGATGGCCGCGCCGCGCACCAGGCCGTCCGTATTGCCCAGGGCGATCGCGCGGACGTGTCCGCCGCCCAGATGCTGGGCGACCTCGCACCACAAGACGGCCTCCTCGACGTAGTCGCCCGCGGGACGACGAACCGGCACCTTCAGCGCATGGTACAGGGCCGGCAGACGAGTCTGGTCGAACTCCGCGTCGAGCGTCGAGCCGATCACCTGAACGATTCGCCCCATGTTTTTTCCATTGCCGTCAGCCATTGTGTCGCTCCATGCGGGCCTCGCCGCCAAACCGCTACGCCAACGCCTCGGTCCCGCCCATGATGTCCAGCAGCTCCAACGTGATCTGGCTTTGCCGCGCCCGGTTGTATCGTTGCGTGAGGTACTTGATCATGTCGCCGGCCGCATCGGTCGCCGACTTCATGGCCACCATCCGGGCCACCTGCTCGCTGACCGCCGCATCCATCAAACACTGATACAGCCGAACCTTCACCGTCATCGGAAGCAGGTCGGCCAGAAGGGCGTCGGCCCCGGGACTGAAATCATAGTGCTCGGCCGGCACGGGCGCTGGCACCATCGCCGGATGCTCGGCCGCCGCGCGGCCTGCGGCGCTGATCTGCGCGATCGGCAGCAGACGCAACACCTCGGGGCGCTGCGAACCGGCCGAGAGAAACCGCATGTACACCACGTCTGCTCGATCGATCCTGTTGTCTTCGTAGAGATCGATAAAGCGCTGGGCGATGGCGTCGACGTCGGCATAGGCCGGACGGTCCTCAAACTGCGTATACGTCTCCGCCATCGAACGCCGCAGAAAGCGAAAGTAGCCGATGCCCTTCTTGCCGACCACGTGAAGGTCGACATCCAGACCGTCGCGCCGGCAGTTCTCCAGCGCGCCGATCGCGGTCCGCAGCACGCTGGCGTTGTACCCGCCGCACAATCCACGGTTCGACGTGACCACCAGCATGACCGATCGGCCGGTCCCGCGATTAGCTCGCAGCAGCGGATGCCTCATCTGGCCCGACAGGCTGCCAAGCTCGCCCGCCAACTCGGCCACGCCGCCGGTGTACGGCTTGGCGTTGACCGCGTGCTGGTGCGACCGCTGGAAGCGGGCCGTGGCGATCAACTGCATCGTCCGCGTGATCTTGCGGATGTTGCCAACGGCCTTGCGGCGCTTGATGATGGCTCTGGCCTTACTCATGGACCCTACCCGCCGGTCTGCCCGGCGCGAGCAAACTGCTTCTTGAAGTCCTTGAGGATCTTGGTGAGTTTCGCTTCCAGTTCGTCCGTCAACTCGCCCTTGTCGATCAGCTCCTGCCGAACGTCGCCGTGCTGCGTGCGGACGTGCTCGAGCAGTTCCCGCTCGAAGCGACCGACCTTGCTCACCGGCTGGTCGTCGAGAAATCCGCGCGTGCCGGCAAAGATGCTGATGATCTGATCGACCACGTAGTACGGCTGATACTGCGGCTGTTTGAGCAACTCCACCATTCGCTCGCCGCGGTCGAGCTGTGCCTGCGTCGCGGCGTCCAGTTCGGTACCGAGTTGGGCGAAGGCCTCGAGTTCACGGTAGGCCGCAAGGTCGAGGCGCAGTGTGCCGGCGATGGATCGCATGGCCCGCTTCTGGGCCTTGCCGCCGACGCGACTGACGCTGATGCCCACGTTGATCGCAGGCCTGACACCAGCAAAGAACAGATCGGGCTCGAGGTAGATCTGCCCGTCCGTGATGCTGATCACATTGGTCGGGATGTAGGCCGACACCTCGCCCTCCAGCGTCTCGATGATCGGCAAGGCCGTAAGCGACCCGCCCGATTCGGGCAGCATTCGCGGCTCGAGCTGGTCTTTGTCGTGGCGCTGCTCGAGGTCCGCCTTGAGCTCCCACTGGCCCGGCACGCCGACGTAGACCTTTCCATTGACGCCTTCGCGCATGTCAGACAGTGCGCTCTTCGGCGCGAGGATTCGTTTCTCCGCCAGCTTGCACGAACGTTCCAGCAGACGGCTGTGCAGGTAGAACACGTCGCCCGGATAGGCCTCTCGGCCCGGCGGACGACGCAGCAGCAGCGACAACTGGCGATACGCAGTCGCCTGCTTGCTGAGATCGTCGTAGATGCAGAGCGTGTCGCGCCCGTGTTCGTACACGAAGTACTCAGCCATCGCGCAGCCAGCATAGGGCGCGATGTACTGGAGCGGCGCCGAGTCGCTGCTGCCAGCGATCACCACGATGGTGTAATCCATCGCGCCGTGCTCCCGCAGCGTCTCGACAAGCGTGGCCACCGTCGACTCCTTCTGCCCGATGGCGACGTACACGCAGATTACATCTCCACCCTTCTGGTTGATGATGGTGTCGGTCCCGATGGCCGTCTTGCCCGTCTTGCGGTCGCCGATGATCAGCTCGCGCTGCCCGCGGCCGATCGGGATCATGCTGTCGATGGCCTTGATGCCGGTCTGCAAGGGCTGATCAACCGGCTGTCGCTCGGCGATGCCCGGGGCCGGGGTCTCCAAAGGGCGCCGGTACTTGTCGGGAATCGGGCCCTTGCCGTCCAGGGGCCGTCCGAGCGGATCGACCACGCGGCCCAGCATCGCCTCGCCCACGGGCACCGACAGCAGACGGCCCGTGCTGCGTACCAGGTCGCCTTCCTTGAGGCCCAGGTAATCGCCCAGGACCACCACGCCGACCGAGCTTTCCTCCAGGTTGAACACCTGACCGATCGCCCCATTGGCGAACTCGACCATCTCGCTGGCCATCGCCGTGCCCAGACCGTAAATCTGGGCGATGCCGTCGCCGACCTCGATCACACGCCCAACGTCGGAGATCTCGAGTTCGTCGCGGTATTGCGTGATTTCCTGTTGGATGACCGACGTGATCTCATCGACCTTGAATCTCATGGTCACTTGCCTCGACTATGCGACACCCGACAATGTCGAACGTCCCTGGCGGATCAGCGTTTGCTCGTCTCTGCCAACGACCGCCGGCCCGCCTGCACCTCACGCATGCCCGACCGTCGTATGTGTTCAGCCAGCTCGTCCAGCCGATGGCGGATCGATGCGTCCATCCGCCGATTGGCCATCTCCAGTACCAGCCCGCCCAGCAGGCTTGGCTCGACGCGCTCGACAAGGATCGCTTCGCGTTCGATTGTCCTGCTGACGGCCTGCTGCACCTGCCGCCGCTGCTCGACCGTCAGGGCCACGGCCGTAGTGACATGCACGTCCTGCCGGCCCCGCAAGACATCCAAGTGCCGACGGTACGATTCGTAAACCGCCGACAGCAGCGGCAGACGCCCGCGATCGTTCAGCACCAACAGAAAGTTGCTCAACAGGTGGCTCAGCCGTTCGTGCCCGAAAATCCGACGCAGGCTCTCCCGACGATTGTCTTCATCCACCACCGCCGACTCGAGAAACCGCACGAACGTCTCGTCGCCCCGCAGGTACTGGATCAGCTCGGCGAACTCCTCGGCAAGCGCGTCGGCCTGGTCCTGCTGCTGGGCCGCGGCCAACAACGCCTCGGCGTAGATGTCGGCTACAACATGTGCGGTTTCGAGTTGCCCTGCCACGACAAAGCCTCGACAGCTACATCAGACGGTCACGAAACTGACCGCTCCGCCTGCGAACCGGTCTTGAACTGATCCAGCGACTGCTGAATCAGGTCCCAGTGGTCTTCCGGCTTCAGCTCACGCTGAATGATGCGTCCAGCCACGCCCGTGGCCAGCGCGCCGGCCTCGGCGTAGAGGTCCTGCACGGCCTGATCTCGCGCCAGCTCGATCTCCTGGCGGGCCTCGTGGATCATGCGGTTGGCTTCCTGGCGGGCCTCGGCCAGCGTCTGCTTGCGAGCCGCTTCGGCGTCTCGCCGGGCCTGCTGCAACAGGGCCTCGGTCTCCTGCCGCGCGTGGTCGAGCTTCTGCGTGTAGGCGCTGAGGCGCTGCTCGGCCTCGCTGCGGTCCTTCTCGGCCTGCTGCAGTGAGTCGCGAATAAACTCCTCGCGCTTCTGCAAGTTGGCCAGGATCGGCCCCCACGCGTACTTGCGCAGCACCACGACCACCAGAACGAAGATCACCAGCGTCCAGATGGCGTTGCCGATGTTGCCGGCGAACAGGTTTGCCGTTTCTTCAGCCTCGCGCTCTGCCGCCGACGCCGCACCAGCCGTCGCCAGCGCAACGGCCGCCGCCATACGTATCAGCCACGGTCTCATGGCCATCTGCTCCGTTCCATGCCGACGCCCTGTTACTTCAAAACACCCAGCAGACAGACCACCACGGCAAACAGGGTCGCACCTTCGATCATGGCCGCGGTGATAATCATCGCCACGTTTATGTTACCTGCGGCCTCCGGTTGGCGGGCCATGCTCTCGACCGCCGAGCCGCCCACGCGTGAGATGCCTTTGGCCCCGCCGATGATCACCAGAGCTGCCCCGATGCATGCGGCGAAGTAGGCGGCGCCGTTCGCATCGAAGAGCATGAAGCCGCCATTGCTGGAGACTGCTTCTGTCTGGCCGTACTCACCTGCTCCCTGCGCCGCCGCGGTGGAACTCCACGCCAGCAGCAGGCAAGAAGCCATACACAGCGCCCATGCCTGCGTTCCGTTCAGCTTGAACATCGTTCGGTTCTCCCTTGTCTGGCTCCGCTGGGGACGAAGCCTTCGCTGTCTTCAGCCATTGCCGCTATGGCGATTGGCCGGTGCCCCACACACCAACCATGGCTTTTATACCTTCAGATACCTCCGCAAAGCGTACGCACGATGTTCCACGCGCGACCCTTGCACGGTCAGTGATGCTCCCCGGCTTCATGGACCACGACAGCCTGTCCGATGAACAACGTCGTCAAAAACGTAAAGATGAATGCTTGCAGGAACGCCACGAACAGCTCGAGCATGTTGATGGCCACGCTGCCGATCACCACCGGAATCGCAATGCCAAACGCACCGATGCCCACACCCATCGCGCCAAAGGCCATGGACACGAACATGAGGAGTACGGCAAGCAGAATGTGACCGGCTACCATATTGGCGAATAGACGAATGGCCAACGCGCAGATCTTCGCGATCAGCCCCAGAATCTCCACGGGCACCATCACCGGCGCCAGCCAGAGCGGACCGGGACAAAAGTGCCTGAGGTACGCCGCCCCCTGTAAGCGCAGACCATTCACCACGATCATCAAGAACGTACACCCTGCCAGCGCGCCGGTGGTCCAGATGTTCCCGGTGGCGGTTGCCGAGAGCGGAATCAAGCCCAATAGATTGCAGAACAGAATGAAGAAGAAAATGCTCCAGATGTACGGCACGAAGTGATCGGTGTACGGCCCCAGCGCCGGCCGAACCACGTGGACCCGGAAGTACTGGCAGATCGCCTCGACAAAGTTCGCCAGCCCCCGGGGCACCCGTTCCTGCCGTCGCGTCACCGAACACACCACCGCCACCAATAGGATCGCCGCGATCAACTCGGCCACCACGTGCTTGGACAGGATGGTGACCTCCATCCCGCCGATGTTCACGCTTCGCCACACGTGATCGACGACATGTTCCAAAGGATTGTGTGCTGCCAGAATGCTCATGCCATACGCCGTATTTGGCTCCTGTGAATCACGCGGACCAGCCCCACCGTCTCCGTTGCGAGCATTACCACGTAGCTGACGGCCACCCATACCAGCATGGGGGCAGCGGGCACGCACCGGGTCCAGGCCACCACCCCAGCCAGCACCACGACCGCCGCGAACCGGACCGACGCCCCGGCCATCACGCTATGGCCGGCCAGCTCCGGACGACGCACAAGCACCACGCCGATCACGGCCGAACCGAGCACGCAGCCGACCAGGCTGATCGCCCCGCCAACACCCATCGCCGTCACAGCCGACCATCCCGCCAGGCGGTACGTCGGCCACACACCCCCCACGCACGCAACCAGCACTCCCGCCAGCGCCCACGCCAGCAGGCCCATGGTGATCCTGAACGGACTCAAGCTGTTGCCGGCACCTTCGGGGCGCATCACGAGTCGCTCGGGCCCTGCCGTTTGCTTGTGGGCTGGTTACTTACCTCACGCTGCAAGGCCAACCCCCGGCGAATCAGGTTGAACATCGAACCGATCAGACCCACGCCCGATCCGATCAGCACCCCCCACGGCGACCAGCCGAAATGACTGTCGAGCCACATGCCAATCAGCACGCACGCCAGCAGGCTGGCAAAGAACTCAAAGCCCATACCGGCATATCGCAGCCAGTAACGTTGCTGCTGGGCTGGAGTTAACTTCGCCATGGCTCCCCGCCGCCATTGCCGCCGGACCGTCAGGCTCCGCTCGGACGGGCGGGACCCGGATATCCTAGTGTGTATATTATCGGCCCTGTGGGAGGTCAAACTCTAGTGTGCGGCTATGCGCAATTGGCGTGACTCACCCGCCGAGTTGGCTGCTCGGCCCCAAGCGGCAATTGCCTAACCTCCGTAGCCGGCCTAACATAGCGCGAAAGTCAGCGTTCGGGACGCCACATTTCCAGTCATGGGCTCGGCAGCCGGGCCAAACCGGGCCACCCGGGAGTGATGCACACGGGAGGTGACGACGTGTTAACAGCCAAGGACATGGTGGCCGCAAAGGGCGGGCAGGTGTACAGCATCGAACGGGAAGCCAGCGTATTGCAGGCCGCCAAGCTGCTCAGCGAGAAGCGCATCGGGGCCGTCGTGGTGGCCGCTGGCCCGAAGGTGGTGGGGATCTTCACTGAACGCGACCTGGTGAACCGGGTGGTCGCCGCCGGCCTCGATCCATGTCAGACGATAGTCGGACAGGTCATGACCTCGCCGGTGGTGTGCTGCCAGCCGCAGACCTCCAAGTCTGAATGCGTGAAGGTCATGACCGAGCGTCGCATCCGCCACCTGCCGGTTGTGGATCACGAGGAACTGGTGGGGATCATTTCCATCGGCGATATCCTTGCCCAGGAGGTCGCCGATCAGAAAAGCACCATCCAGTACCTGCACGAGTACATGTTCACCCAACCCCGATAACGTCCGCGTGCCAGACCTTTGTAGGCCAAGCCGGCCTACAGGGCGCGGAACCGGCGGTTTTGGGCTCTTACCAGGGCTGGAAACGGGGTGGTGTACGCGAAGGATGGCTACGCCATCACGTCCAGAGAGGCGCCAAGCTGCTCGGCGGCCCCGAGCATGTCGGTTGTGGCCTGATCCATCATCTCCGCAGCCGCCTCGATGAGTTCAACCGCAGCCTGGCCCTGCTGGTCAGCGACGTCGAGGATCTTGGCCGCCACCGCGTACTGCACCTGCGAAAGGGCAAGAGCGGCGCTGAAATTCACGACAGCGCTGACCAAGTCCATCTGGGCACCTCAATCATCTACCTCGGCGCACTGGGCGTGCAACTTGACCGCCGAGCCCTGCTCCCATCGCAAGTTTACGATACATCCTCGCCAGGGCGAAGATGGCGGCTGGCGGCGCGTGCGTTTACAGCCTATAAACAAGCATTGCTGTACTAAAACCCCGCTAAAGGCCTCATGTGGCATGGGATGGTCGCGCAGGCTGCATTGGAAGCACGCCTTGGCGAGCGCAGGCCAAACGGCTATAATCTATGGTACCGATTGCGGATACGGCAATTTCATGGCCGATAAGCAGCTCGGCTGGAGGGGTACGTGAGGCGGGTGGGTCATCTGTCACGTCGCGCAGGGGGCGTCCCGTGTTTCGGGGTGTCCATCGTTCAGATTGGAGGGCGATCTGTACGCATGTCAGGCGTAAGCGGGGTTCTGGCGGGTCTGACGGTTGCGGTCGTCTCTCTAACGGTTGTTCCCGGTTGGGCCGCGACCTACTGCATCGCGCCGACCGGTAGCGACGCAACCGGGGATGGCTCGCGGGACAACCCCTGGTACGAGTTGGAGGTGGTCATCGACGAGTCGCACGTGCCGCTGATCCAGAGCGGCGACGAAGTCGTCCTTCTCGACGGGGTGTACAACTACGGCGACGACAAGCAGAGCGTGTATCAGCGTTACTTCGACCCTAACAACCCGGTGGTGATCCGGGCCGAGAACCGGTTGGGGGCGATCCTCGAGGGAGCCGGGGACCCGACGGGCGGCAACAGCAACAGTGAGGGTGTGGGCATCCTCTACGCCAGCGGCGTGGTGCTGGACGGCTTGGAGATCCGCCACAGCGGCGACAACGCGTTGCACATGGGGGTTGACGCATCCTACATCACAATTCGCAACTGCAAGATTCACGACGCCGGCAGCGACGGCGACTCGATCAAGATCAACCATTCGCATCATATCGTGATCGAGAACTGCGAGGTTTATGATCCGGGCTACCGCCTGTCGACACCGACATGGCAGGAGAACATCGACTTCATGGTGGCCGAGGACTGCGTGGTCCGCTACTGCCTGCTGTATCACACCGCGCGAGGCGGCGACGCAATGCTGTACGCCAAGGGCGACAGTGGCGGCATCGTCTTTGAGAACAACGTGTTGCGCGATCAGTACGCGGGCGCCTGGTTTCCGCCGGTGACGCTGGGTGGCACGTATCATGACCAGCCCTCGCAGATGATCGACAACGGGGTCATGGGTGACGACGGCCCGCCGCCCGATCCCGACCTGAACACCTACTCATGCTATGACATTGTGTTCCGCAACAATCTGGTGATCCGGGCAACACACGGATCGGTTGCGTTGACGGCGTGCAACAACGGGTGGGTCGTCAACAATCTCTTCTACGATTGCGCGGGTGGGGGTGTGTGGTTCCTGTCCCAGACGAATGACGTTCGCACCAGCCGCGATTGCCATGTGTACAACAACATCTTCTACGACCCCGACGGCGACATGGGAGGGATCTACCGTCGCGGGATGACCGCCGATAACCAGCCTATGGTGGTGTACAGCTTCAGCGCCGGCAATAACCTGTTCTACAACGGCGGCGCGGCGATTTTGTCGACGGGCTTCCTGGACGCGAACGCTGAGGCCGGGGCGGTGTTCGACGATCCCCATCTGGTCAGTCCCGGCGCCGGCGGCACGACGGTTGAGCAGATCGCCGGCAACTATCGCCCGCTGGCGGGCAGCCCTGCGATCGACGCGGGCGCCGACATGAGCGGCTCGCCGTATCCGGAGGTGTGGGCCGACTTCGACGGCGCGGACCGCCCCGCGGGCAACGCATACGACATCGGCATGTTCGAGTATCGCCCCGGGCTTCTCGCCAGCGAGCCGCCGCCCGACGGAACGCTGCCTAAAACGCAGAGCAATGTGATCCTGCTGACGTTTGATGGGCCACCCGCGCTGCCGGGCGGCAGCCCGGCACTGAGCATCATGCCGCTTGCCGGGGGAATCGACGTGGGTGGCAGCTTCGCGTACAGCGTCGAACCGGATGGTGTCACACTCAAAGCCGTCGAGGGTGGGGCCGTGCTGGCCGATCAGACATGGTATGGGGTTACGCCTGCGTCTGGTTTCGAGGTTGACGATTTCGCGCTGGAGGTTTGCGCTCTGGTCGGCGACGCCAACGGCAGCAGCCGTGTTACTACCGCCGATTACAGCGAGGTCAAGGCGCATATCGGCCAGTATACCGATGCGCGATACGACCTGAACGGCAGCGGGCGGATCACGACGGCCGACTATAGCGTCGTCAAGGCCAACGTGGGTCACCGAGCGCCGACCAAGCCTTGACGTGCGACGAGCGGCCGGACACGACGGCTGACGCGAAAGGGGACGACTGCGGCCAGAGCCCGGGTTTGGAGGGCCCAGCGTCTTGTCAGCATCGTGCAGGATATTACTGATCGCACTTGCCACACTCTCTGGCGCTGCGCCGAGTATTGCCCAGCGTGCGGTACGGATAAGCCTGGGCCCGGAAGGCCAGCAGGGCGACGGTGATAGCTGGTACAACTGGATGAGCTACGATGGTCGGTTCGTCAGCTTCCACAGTGTCGCCGGCACCTTCCTCGACAACGACACCAACAGCGTGGACGACGCGTTTGTCTACGATCGTCTCACCGGATCGCTGCGATGCGTGAGCCTCGATCCGTTCGGCGCGGTCGGCAACGGGCCGAGTCAAAGGGTCCGGGTTAGCGGCGACGGGCGATTTGTCACCTTCCACAGCCGAGCCACTAATCTGGTGGACAGCGATACCAATGACGACAAATCCGACATCTTTGTTTGCGAGCTGGCCACCGGGCAGTTGACGCTGGTGAGCGTCAGCTCCGACGGCGAGCAGGGGAACCACCACAGCGAATACCCTTCGATCAGCGCCGACGGTCGGCATATTGCATTCATCAGTCGGGCCACCAACCTGATCGCTGACGACACCAACGGCCCGGTGTGGGACGTCTTCGTCCACGACCGTCATACGGGGCAGACAGTTTGCGCCAGCGTCGACTCCGGCGGCGTGCAGGCAAACGCCAACAGCGCCTACCCGGTGATTTCAGGCGACGGACGACGCGTCGTGTTCATGAGTCAGGCGAGCAACCTGGTGCCCGACGACACCAGCAGCGGGTTCGACATCTTCGTTCACAACCTCGACACGGGCGAGACCGTCCGCGCCAACGTGGACTCAGCGGGCGTCCAGGCGCAGGGCCCCGATCCGAACGCACCCGGAAGCTCCAACAGCTTCTACCCGACCATCAGCCACGACGGGCAGCGCGTTGTGTTCATCAGCAACGCCATCAACCTCGTCTCCGGCGACACCAACGGCGCCGACGACATCTTCCTGCACGAGCTGAGCACCGGGCTGACGACACGCGTGAGCGTCAGTTCCGCCGGTCAGCAGGGCGACGACGACAGCGCCTGGCCTCGGATCTGCCCGGAGGGCCGATACGTAGCGTTCAACAGTTACGCCGGGAATCTTGTAGCCGACGACACGAACGACCATTCCGATATCTTTCTGCGCGACCTGGAGACAGGCGGCACGTGGCGTGTCACCCGCACGCAGACAGGCGGCCAGGCCAACCGCAGCAGCCGAGTGCCAGCGGTTTCTCAGGGGGCGCACTTTGTGGCCTGGTACAGCGAGGCGACCAACCTGGTTGCCGGCGACACCAACGACATGCGCGACGAGTTCCTTTGCGACCGCCGCGGCGATCTGGACACCGACGGCGACATCGACGTGGACGACTGGGTTCTGCTGGCCGATGCCATGACGGGCCCAGGGGTCGCCCCGACGGCTGAGGACGCTGACCTCGACAGCGATGGGGATACCGATCTAGCCGACGTGGCGATCCTGGCCGCTAACTTCACGGGACCGTGACTGAGAAGAGGCCTCGTGATCCTTGATTGGTGACCATCATCGCCAATTACGTTTGCGGGGTGCGGCAGCCATGATACTCATGCACGATGCTGCGCGCCCGCGACTTGCAGACCAGGCCCGACGCCATCAGAATAGGCACCAGATATTGATCGAGCCGAGGCCTATGAACTGTCGATCAGTCAGAAAGCTCGTCAGCCTCGTCGCTATGGTGGGGATACTGGTCTGCGCCGCACTCGTCCCTGGATGCATGTGCGGGTACGCAGTTTCGGCCGTGCTGGGCGAGCTCGATCTGCTGGCCAACGTGCAGACCATCGAAGAGGCCTTGGCGGGCGACGATCTGACCGAGCATCAGAAGCAGCGGCTCCGCTACGCCGTGGGGGTTCGCGATTACGCCGCGGAGCAGATTGGCCTGTACGTCGGCAACAGCTACGAGACCTTCTTCAACACCCACGGGCAGCCTCTGGCCTACAACCTTTCGGCCTGTCCGCCGGATCAACTGGAGCCGCTGACCTGGACGTTTCCTATCGTCGGGACGTTCGAATACCTGGGTTTTTTCGATCGAACACAGGCGGAGGCCTTCCGCGACGCCGTGATCGACGCCGGTTTCGACGTTTTTTTCTACGAGGTGGACGCCTACAGCACGGTAAACATCGTGCCGGATCCCATTTACTCCAGCATGCTCGAACGCGATGACATCGACCTGGCCGAGGTCGTCCTCCATGAGCTGACGCACAACACCGTGTTCAGCGGCGACATCGTGTTCAACGAGAGCATTGCCACATTCGTTCAGCGAGCGGCGGCCTTGCGGTTTCTGGCGGATACGTACGGCGACGAGGACGCCGAAATCGTCGACCGTGCCCGCGGGCGGCACGCTGACGAAGACCTGTTTACCGAGTGGATCGACGAACTCTACGACGAACTGCGTGCGTTGTATGGCAGCGAACGGTCACGCGAGGCCAAACTCACCGAGCGTGAAGATATCATCGAGCAGGCCCGCATCCGCTTCGCGGATGACTACCTGCCGCTGTTGTTCGAGCCGGAGAACTACAGCGGCGTCTTGAGTGCGGAGATCAACAACGCCGTGGTGCTCGCCTACCGTCGCTATCACAGTAACTTCGACACCTACCAGGAGGCCTTCGAAGAACTGGACAGCAGCTTCCCGCGGCTGTTGTCGCTATTCGCCGAGGCCAGTCAGGCACCGCGGCCTTCGGCCTTCGTCCAGGAGTGGCTTAGCGAGCGTCCGTAGTCCCCGCCGGTCGATCTTGCCATCCGACGGCCACATCTTTACTCTCGCACTGATCGAGAACGAAGGATTGGGCGGCAGGAGTGCAAATATGCCGAACAGCGACGCTTTGGATCCCAGGTTAAGCGGTTTCGACCTTGGCGCACGGCGGGCGGCACCCGTCGGCAAGCTGATCGACCCCCACGTACACTATCGCGGCCAGATCGGCGACCTCGAGACGCTGGCCGAAGTGTTCCGTCGCCATAACGTCGAATGCGTGTTTCTTATCTCAGGTCGCGACGCGGGCCCCGAGTGGCTACGAGAGGTGGAACGATACTTCGCGACGGGCCGCCAGGTTATTCCGTTCTATCGGATCGACATGACGCGGAGCGATCCTCAGCACGTGCGAGCTGCATACGACATGGGTTTCTGGGGCATCAAGTGCATCGGGCCCAGCCACGCCTACGACGACCATTTCTACGATCCGGTCTACGCCGAGGCTCAGCACCTTGGCATGCCCATGTTGTTCCATACGGGGCTGCTGGCCAAGTCGGGCGCCGACCCGGAAACGGGCACCGGCATGAGCCTCATGCGGGCGGATGCACTCGACACGATTGCCGCGAGGTTTCCGGATCTGCTGATCCAGGGCGCCCACCTGGGCAACCCCGATATTGCCTCGGCCATTCTCTCCAGCGTGTACTCGGACAACGTGATCTGGGACGCCTCCGGCGGCTGTCGACATCTGCTGCGCGTCGATCCGAAGATCCTGGCTGCACCACTGTGCGGCCGAGCGCAGCTTTGGGATCGCATCATGTTCGCTACCGATACCACGTCGGGTGTATTCCCTCCCGAGCACGCGGACGGGTGGCCTACGGTGTATGAGTACCAACTCGCCTTCTGGCAGGACATTCTCTCGCGCATGCCCGACCCGCCGAACAGCAAGCATCTCGACGGCTTCTTCTATGCCAATGCTTTACGCTGGCTGGACCGCATCAAGCAGCAGCGCCAGGCGTGAGCGGCGCAGTTCGCCCGTCACTTGGCCTGCATATTCCCTATCGTTGCGCAGCACCCACAAGCTACGCTTGAGGGTGCCACCCGAACGCTGGATGAAACGACCGAGGCCGTCGGGGGCGGGTCGCACCCGACGGCCTCGGCTTCGATACTTCGTTTGGACGTATCCGTCCGGTGAACCGCGCGGGTCAGAACGGACAGCCGAGCACGATGGTCGCTCGGCTGGCTGAGAGGGGATCAACCTTGGTTGACGTTGTCGATGGGTCGCCAACGGTCGGGCAGGAGTTGGTCGAGCCCACTGAGCGGGGTGGCGGCGATGCGGGTGAGCACGTCACGCAGGTAGGCCATGGGCTCGACCTGGTGACGCTGACACGTGGCGATCAGGCTGAAGAGGGTCGCGGCGGTGTGGCCGCCGTTGTCCGAGCCGGCGAAGAGCCAGTTCTTGCGCCCGACGGCCACACGCCGCAGGGCGTTTTCGCTGGCGTTGTTGTCGATGGCCAGCCGGCCGTCGGTGGTATACACGCACAGGGCATCCCACTGATTGAGCGCGTACTGGATCGCCTGGCCCATCGGACTCTTGGGCAAGATCGGGCCACCACGCTCGGCCTGCTGCGATTCCAGCAAGGCCCGGAACTGCCCCAGCCGCGGCACGGCCGACTCCTGCCGCAGACGATACCGTTCTGATGCAAGATCGTTCCCGTCCTTCTCGGCAGGCCTCTTCGCCTCGGCCTCGACGTCATACAGCAGCCGGATGTACGCCAGTGCTTGGGCACTGCTGCCCGGATCGCTGTGGCGCGCGTCGTAGAACTTCCGCCGCGCATGCGCCCAGCACGCCACCTCCGTCACCAGGCCACCCGCGTCGCCCGCGTAGATGCCGTCATAGCCGCCGAACGCATCGGCCTGCAGATACACCCGTTGGTCCCGGCCCCAATCACGCAGAAACTCCATCGGCCCATCGCGACTGCGGCTCGCCGTGTACACGAAGACCGTCTGCGGATGATCGTGATCCCCCAGGTACACCCAGAACCGACCGGTCCGCGTCTGCGTGCGGCGGCGATCCTGAACCTTCACCGGGGTATCATCGGTATGGATGATCTCGGACGCCCGCACCTCATGGACCATCCGGTCATACAACGGCCTCAGCAGGTCCGCACACTGGGCGGCCCAGTCGCACATCGTCGAACGGGCGATCGGGATGCCGTGCCGCCTCAAAATCCCTTCCAGCCGGTGCAGGGGCAGGTGGTCGGCGTATTTACTCACCATCACGTAGCTGAGCAGCCCCGGCGCCGCCAGGCCCTTCTCGATCGGCTGGAACGGCTTGTCTGCCGTGACGATCTGCGGGCCGGCCGGCGAGCCGTTCGCTTCACAATACCGGCAGCCGTACGTCAGGCGGATATGCTCGATGACCTTCACCTTGGCCGGAACGTAGTCGAGCTGCTCGTGCGTCTGCTTGCCGATGATGTGTCGAAGCTTCCCGCAGCACGGGCAGGGCTTCTGGTCTTCCGGCAGGTCGTGAATGACCTTCTCACGCGCCAGGTGCGCCGGCAGTCGCCGACGACCGTGGCCCTTACGCTGATGCGTCAGCGGCGCCTGATCCTCGGCACCATCCTCCGCCGGCATCTGAGGGATGGCCTTGTCGATCAGGTCCTCGAACAGCAGCCGCTGCGCCGAATCCATCTTCTCCGAAGACCGCCCGTAGTAACGACGCAGCAACGCCTGTAACTGATGCTGCAGGCTCTCGATCTCACGCAGATGACGATGTTGTTCTTCGAGAAGTTGATCGCGCTCGGCGCGAAGCCGTTCGTTCTCGCGTCGAAGCTCATCCAGGGATGCCGCCGAAGTGTCCGGATTCTCCGTGACCACGACTATATTATACAGGACACCAAGTGTCCGGCCACTTCTTCGAGATGCATCGAGGATCTCAGCGGGTGTATACCGGACGACGGAACCGCCGCCGACGCCTGAGGCTCCGCAGGTCGATCCCCTCCAGCAGCATCGCCAGCTCGCTGGCCTTCAACTGGATGCTGGTGGCCTCCGGCCTGGTCGCCGGCATGCGGAACGTCCCCTGCTCCAGCCTCTTGTACCACAGGGCAAAGCCGTCGCGGTCCCAGTAGAGGATCTTGAGCCGATCCCTTCTGCGCCCGATGAACAGAAACAAGTGGCCCGAGAGCGGGTCGTATCCCAGGCCGTCCCGCACCAGCGCCGCCAGCGTATCAAACCCCTTCCGCATGTCCGTCGGCGACGTGCACAAGAAGACTCGAACCCGCAGCTCCCGGTCCAGTTCACCCAGGCTCGGCAGCCTCAGCATGCCCGACGCTCCAACACGTCCAACACGTCGGACAGCACCTGCCGGTCCACCGAGCCGGTCACCCGAACACACCGCCCATCCGCCAGCACGATCTCGATCTGCGGATCGCCGTTCCTCGGCCCGTCCCCCGTCACGTGCACCGGCACGAACGACGTCGAACGCGGCTCCGCAT